>Ga0326727_10014740_pt1 | contig 16953 bp, 10 predicted proteins | sample MB2enrmetagenome_FD_207643 | JGI IMG/M metagenome (GOLD analysis project Ga0326727, IMG submission 207643) | Lab enriched peat soil microbial communities from McLean, Ithaca, NY, United States - MB29MY | ecosystem: Environmental > Terrestrial > Soil > Wetlands > Peat | place: USA: New York...
GTGAGCCGGAAGGCATCTTCAGGCTGGAGAGGTAATGGCCGTAGCGGGTAAAACGGTCCAGGCGGGAATGGGGCCGGTCGGCGATGTCGAGCCGCGTTTTGCCGGGCGGCACGGTGATGCCGTGGGCGGTTCCGAACTGGCCCACGCCCTCGCCTTTTCCGCCGAAGGCCAGATCGTTCCACGCGGCTTCGAAGCGGTTTTCGCGATTGATGCGCGCCGTCAGGACATAATCGAGATTGCAATACCCGGTGGTGACGTAATACAAGCCGTTCAAGAATTCAACCGCTGTAGGAGCGAAATTCCCTCCGCCCAGAAAATAGTCGCGAATCTCCGGATGCTCGAACTCGACAGCAGCGGTGGGAGCATCGAGAGCATTTACGAGTTTTCCATCCAGGGTAGTAGTAAAAACCTTGCCGGCGTCATTCGCGGGGAAGGTCAAATAGGGGGATCCGTCCGCGTCGTACCAAATGGTCGTGTCGTGGAGGTTAAGGTTCCGCATTTCATCCGGAGTGTCGACCAGACTGATCGTCTTCAGGTCGGAACTAACCTGGAGAATCCCGGCTCCGGGGAGGGCGAAGTAAGTCTCCTCTTTGCCGGCGCGGCGGTCGACGGCGAAACCTCCGTGAGCGTTCACCAATACCTTGCGGGCCTCCGGCGGCAGTCGTTCGGAAGTGTAGAGGACGCGGAACTTCATCTCCCCCTGGCTGCTGATGCCCGGCGCTCGATCCGCATTTGCCCCGGGCGGAGTAGCCGATGATGACGGCGACCCTCCTCCCGGACGCGGAACATGAGGGTGCGCATGGAGAGAATTCAGACTCCGTGCAATACCGGCTGAAGCGAGTAAGCCGTAGAGCATGTTTCTTCTCAAGATTCGCATTGGGCTCCTGTCAAGCGGTGTTCTCGTTCTTCAGCCCCGAAGGGGCGAGCTACCAAAGCCCAGGCTACCGGCCCATAAGCGCTAAGATACGGCTTGACCGAGTGGCCCCGAATGGGGCCAGCCGTAAGTAGCCGCAGGTTTTAACCTGCGGATAACGGGAGCGTCCCCAAGTCAGGCCAACCCCGACGGGGTTGACCTCGCACGGGTCGGCCCCTCCAGGGCCGGAATGTTGACGGAAGCTTCATTTTCCGTAGGTTTCACCTACGGCTACTCACGGTGTCCCGCTTCGCGGGACGCAACCCACATTGCCGGATTGACTGAAGGCGGCTCTTACCTTAGCGAATATGGGCCGTTGGCCTGGGCTGTGCTAGACCGCCCCTTTGGGGCTCAATACGCCGTTCCAAAACTCATTGCCGCGATGCAACGCTCGTCCCTTCTCCTTTGCCTTCCACGCGAAGCATGATCGGCGGGGAGGGGTGCTGCGTGGTAGCGTTGGACTCAACATTGGCCACCACGTAAATCGGCTGAACGATCGGCTTGGCCCAATCCGCGGCGCGCAGCTTGAAAGTTGCGTCACTCTGATTCTCCGGCACCAGAATCCCGTTCAGGCCCAGGTTTACAACCCGGACGCCGGGAGGCAGGTTCACCACGTCGCACGGTACTCGCCCCTTGAATCCGTTTCTTCGCTCCACGTGCAAAGACACACTTACCTCTTTATCCGGGGCAATAGCCACTTGTCCGGGTTCGGCCCGCACCGCGACGTCCGGAGGAGGGATTATCGACGCCACCTGCAGAACCTTGTCAGCGCTCGTCCGGCGCGTAATGGCGCGGCCGTTCACGACGGCGTGCCCCTCAATTTCGAAGTGCGCCGGCGGGGAGTCCGGATTCGAGCCTTGCGCGGCGCTCAAGACGACCACGGTTGAATCCTCTCCCGCAGCGATCTTTGCCTTGCTCGCCGTGAGGCCTTGGGGCAGACCTTTGACTTCGATTTCGATCGGGCCTTCGTAACCCTGTAACCGGTTGACGGAGACGGTCATCGGCGTCGATCCGCCCAGGGGAATGTTGGGGTTATCAGGATCGGCCACCAGAGTGAAGTCGGGCGCCGCCTCGCGAATCGTCAACCGATACGCAAAGCCGGGGCCGCCCAGGTTGCGGACGTCCTTGAGGTGAACAAGATAGTCCCCATCGGCGGGCGCATCGAAATCCAACCGCGAATCGGCGCCGTAACCGGGCCCGCCGTCGTCGTTTCGCTCGGTGAGATGGAACACAGGGAGACCGTTCGCCGGGAACTCAGCGTCCGGGGAGAGGATTTGCGCCTTGTAGACCGTTGTATTCAACGGGCGGAGACTTGGAGAAGTACCCAGCCACGTGAACCGCTGTCCTTCAAACCCTTTCAGAATAACGTCGGCGTCCGGTTGGTCGGGGATGTACGCAATCTGGTCTAACTCATCGCCGACCATCAGGTAATCGTTCTCGTGGAGTCCGGTGGTCGAAACCAACCTTATTCCTTCGCTTCGCGAATCCCGGTCCGCGAGTGTGGTTTGGGTCTGGTAAAGGCAACGAACCGTGGCGCGCGGCACGTCGTTGCCCCGCGAGTCGAGCACTTCGACAACGGAATCGAGAGGCGAACCCAGCCGGGCGGCCGCCACCTCGACCACAAGGTGCTGGCCCTTACCGGCGTGGATGCGAAAGAAATCGTCGTCGTCGTGCTTCGCGGCGCTGGGGTTATCAATGTGACCATTGATGGTGACGGGGATGGAAACTGCCTCGGCTTGCGACGGCGCATCGTTGGGTTCCTTCTCGAAAACCTCGGGCAGGTCACCCACGCCAACGCGGGGCTTATTCAGGAGCGGACCGGAGGGCGTCGCAACCACCAGCGGAAGAGTCGTCCAACCATCGACGCGCGCAGGTGGCCGGACTTCGACTTGCTTCACGCCGCCAAGGTTGACCCCCTCAATGGACACCGCCGCCGGCTTGCCCGCGGGGACGCCAAGGGGGAACCAGCCGGTGACGTACGGGAGAGGACCCGCATTGAGCCTATAGAAATAATCCCAGCCGCCTTTTTCCTCGCGATCAGAAATCGAGATCGTGTATTTGCCTTCCTTCGGCAGCTTGGCAACCAAGATCGCATCGGGCTCGCGCAGGTATTCTCCGGCACGCGCAATCTCCCCTCCGGAAGAGTCGCGCAGGACGAGCAGCGATTCGAGTTGCGAGTCCAACCTTGATGCCACAACTTGAAACACCATCTCCTGGCCGGCCTTGCCCTCAAAGCTGTAGCCATTTACTTCGCCCACCGTGGAAACTGCGCCAACGATAGTGGCCGGCAGTTCGACTTGCTGCGGATCAGAAGAATTGCGTTGCTGCTGGACCTCCTTCAGCGATCCGACGTCCAGCGGCAGCATGTTCGATGTACCGTTGGGCGTTTGAATGCGGAACCAATGGAACCCCGGCTCAACGTCTTTGGAAACGGTGAGTTCCACTTGGGCTTCGGACTTTACCCCCAGCGGCACCGCAGCCTCCAGGTCCACGCCAGCTCGCGCCGCCTTGATCTCTTCATGAATCGCCGAAACGTTTAGTATCTTCGCCGTGAAACCGGGAGCATCAAAGAGCACGGCGCGCGCCGCCATGAGCCCTCGACCTTCGAGTTTGAAATTAGCGGTTGTGCCGCGCTCCATTCCCGCCGGCGAGATGCGCGCGAGAGCGGGCGGGATGATGGGTTCGTCGGCGAACAGCAGCAGCCCGCCGCCCAGAAGTGCCGCCGCTATGAAAACAACCTTCACACCGCTTGTTTGCATGAGTGAACTCCGAAGCGCCTTGCAACTTATATCTGAGATTGGAAATTTCAGATTTCAGACCCGGCGCCAACCGCCTGCTTTGCCAAATCTGAGATTGGAAATCTCAGATTTCAGACCCGGTGCCAACCGCCTGCTTTGCCAAATCTGAGATTAAGAATTTCAGATTTCAGACCCACTGCCGACTGCCTACCTGCCCATCTACCTACTACCTTCGGCCATCAGCGGGCCGAACCTGGGCTTGTACGACCTCGCGTCGTAGAGGCTCAATGTTCCGTCGTATCGTCCTGCGGCCAGCCACTTGCCATCCGGACTGACGGCCAACGCATCCACCCAATCAGGTTGGCCAGGGAGTACTCCGACCGGGTCGAGGGTTGCCGCGTCGCGGAAACGGATGGAGCCGTCCGAGGAACTCGTGATTAGGGTTTTCCCGTCAGGCGACCAGACGATCTGAAGGATGCTGTCTTCGTCGGCGATGAGCGATTGCACCAGGCTGCCTTCCTTGTCGCTGATCTTCCACACATGAATGGAGTTGTCGTAGCCGGCGCCTGCCAGGTACTCCCCGGAGGGCGAAAACGCAATGCCGGTAATTCCATCCAGCGCATCGTTCAACGTATACAGGCGTTCACCGGACGCCACATTCCAGATCTTGACGGTCCGATCCTGCGAGCCCGAGGCCAGAAGTTTTCCGTCCGGACTGAATGCCACGGCGAACACGGCATCAATGTGGTCGAGCAGGGTCTTCAGATCCTTTCCGGTTTGGACGTCCCAAATCTGGATGGATTTGTCGTAGCTGCCCGAAGCGACCAGCTTTCCATCGGGGCTGACCGCAAGGGAGTAGATGCAGTCCGCGTGGCCGCGCATCGTTCGCAGGAGCGCGCCGGTAGCGACATCCCACACTTTGATTTCACCCCATTGCTGTGGCGGACCCCCGCCGGCCAGCAGTTGCTTGCCGTCGGGACTGAAGACAATCGACCTCACGTAGTCGGCGTGACCCTCCAGTGTGCGGATCACCTTGCCGTTGGAGGGATCGATCATCCGAACTTCCCGGTAACCGCCAACAGCAAGAATGCGTCCGTCGGGCGAGAACTTCAGGGACACGACGGGAGAAACCGCCGGCGCCTTCGGCTTGATATCGGGAATGGCCAGGGGCGCGAGCGTCTGGGCAGCTTCGCCCGCGGCGGGACCCTTGGCCCCAGCTTCAATCCAAGCCTTTAGAGCGGCAATGTCCGCCGCTGGAAGCGGGTCGGTCCCAAACGGCATGCGAGGTTGAACTTTCCCCTCGAGCATCTGAACGAGCCGGCTCTGCTCGCTCTTGCCCGGAACAATCGCAGGCCCGTCTTTGCCGCCCTTCATCAGCAGGTCGTAGCTCTCCATAACAAATCCGCCCATTTTGGCGGCGCTGGAGTGGCAGGCCAGGCAGTTTTTCTGAAGAATCGGCGCGATGTCGCTGCTGAAGGTCGGCGTTGAGGCAGCGCGGGCCGGCTGAATTCTGATCAAAGGCGAGAGTGCCAGCCACACGGAGACGAAGGCGAGACAAAGACACGGGATAGATGCATGCCTTTCGCATCTGACAACCCCAGCCCTCTCCCCTGGGGAGAGGGTGGACCGCGACGGCGCCTTCTTCAGCCGTCGCGGGCCGGGTGAGGGGTTACTTCCGCTCGCGATCCGACTTATCCTGCCAAAGATTTGCATTGGTCCCTATAGCCGCCGTGCCCGTTCTGAACTCACCAAACGACCCCTCACCCGTCGCGCTCCGGCTGATGAAAACGCCGGCGTGCGACACCCTCTCCCCAAGGGAGAGGGCTCTCTTAAAGGTGGGGTTAGTGGTTAAATACAAACTCTTCGCTCGTCAACAAAGCCCAGGCCATGTCGGCCAGTGCCGCGCGCCGCGGGTTGGAGATTCCTTGCGCCTTCGCGCTCTCAGGTTCACGAAGCGCATTCAATAGCGCGGCGCGCTCCGCCTCGGCCGGGTAGCGGCTGAGCGATGCCAGGTAAAGATAATTCACGATCGCATCATCAGAAAAACCCAGTTTCATCAGCATATCGATCGAATTCCCGGCGTTGCGCAGCTTGTAGTTCAAAGTATCGCCGTTGATGATGTGCAGGGCCTGGGTGACGGTCGGAACTGAAGTGCGTTCGCTCTCGCGGGTCTGCTGGCGCGCCGGGCGACCGAAGGCGGTAAGGAAGTAAGACCGCACCGCCGCGTCCGGCAACTGCAAGGCCCGAGTCCCGGGCGGATAGCCTTCAAACTTTTCGGATTCCTGGGTCACCCGCGAGTAGGCATCCAGCAGGACTTCCGCGGGAAGCCTGCGAATCAAATAGTGCGAGTAATACTGCTGGTCCTGCGCGTTCTGATCGTTCGGGCGTGAGGAGGCCTGATAGGTTGCGGACTCCAGGATGGTCTCCACAAGATAGTCAATATCATAATTGTGTTTAATGAAATCCTTAACCAGCGCGTCGAGCAGCTCGGCGTTGGTGGCCGGATTCGTATCCCGCATATCGTCCGCCGGTTCCACCAGGCCGCGGCCCATCAGGCTTCGCCACACGCGGTTCACAATCGCCCGTGCAAAGAAAGGATTCTCAGGCGAGGTCAGCCATTGGGCAAAATAGAGGCGCGGGTCCTGGGGCAAATCCACAGGCAAAGCCGCGGCGGCCAGGGGCTTGGGCGGCAGCGGCTTCGTGTACCGGTCGTCGGTAAACTGTCCCCAGGGATTCGAGTAGACCGTCACGTCCTCGAAGACGGGGCCAACGCCGACCCGCGAGATGGTGCGACCGGAAGTCTTCAGCCGCACTCGCGCGAAGAGGTTGGCCATGCCGTAGTAGTCCTTCTGGGTCCACTTCGCAAGCGGGTGATTGTGGCAATGGGCGCAGGTAATCGTGATGCCGAGGAACGCTTGGGCCATATTCTCCGAGATATCAAGCGGGTCGCGGTGGACGGCCCAGTAGTTCGCCGCGCCGTTCTCACGCGCATTGCCCGTCGCCGTGACGATTTCACTGACGAACTGATTCCAGGGCTTGTCGGCAGCCACGCTTTCGCGAATCCAGTTGTAGTAGCTCCACATCCCTTCGTCCGAGAGATGATTGCTCGACACCAGCAGCAGGTCAGACCACTTGTAAGCCCAGTAGTCGACGAACTCTGGCCGGCGCATTAACTGTTCGATCAGCAGTTTGCGCTTCTCTGGCGCAGCGTCGTTCAGGAATCGCTCGACCTCGGCGGGGGCAGGAAGAATTCCGGCCGCATCCAGGTACACCCGGCGGATGAACTCGGCGTCGCCGGCGGGGGGAGAAGGGGGAATGTGGAGCACCTGGAGGTGCTTCAAGATGTCGTCGTCGATGTAATTGTGCCGCGGCGCACGCTTGTAAACGTCGGCGCTGATGTTGTAGGGATAGGGAATACGCAGGCGGGCGAAGGTGACGTGACTCTGGTACCAGACAGTGACCGGGGCCTCGCCGTAGCCGTGCATCTTCACGTGCCCATCCTGATCCACCGCCGCCACACCTTCGTCTCCGCTGTCATATTTCGCCCAGCGCGTGACGTCCTCGCGGTGGCCATCGGTGAAAACGGAGGTGACAACGAGTTGCTGCTCCGCCTCAGGTCGAAGCGAAGCCTCGTTGGGCAACACTTCGATGCTCGCCACACGTGGGTCGGACTCCTGCGGTTTGGGCATGCCGTCCGCGATCCAGCCGGAAATGACCTGATACTCCGTCGAGCCCACCGCGAAACGCTTGCCGCCGCCGTGCGGAATGGTCAGCGTGGGCTTGAGAAGAATCAGGCTCCTGGCCGGTTCGATCCGCTCAGTGCGGCGCGCCAGCGCCTGGTGGGTAAGCGTGTAATAATCCGTTTCCGGGTCGTATCCACGGAGCGTGAGCTTGAATCCGTTCTTCCCTGCCGCGGCGCCGTGGCAGGCGCCCTGGTTGCATCCCACTTTGGTCATGACCGGGATCACATCGTTGCGCAAGCTCCACTCGAACGGCGCGGAGAACTTTGAAACCTCTACGCTCGCGGCGCCGCGCTGTCCGCGGAAGGCGGCCGTAAGGGTGGCGCGCCCGTCGGACTGCGGCCAAACCAGTCCTTCCTGATCCACGCGAGCGATCCCGGGATCAGCGGAAGTAATCTGAGCCTCAGCCGTCACGTCTTCCTGGCGGCCATCCACGAAAGTCGCCTCGACGACCACGCGCTGTGTATAGCGAGGGCCACTGATGGAGATCGAGGTTGGCAGGACTTCCAGTTTGCTGACGCCGACGCCCTTGAACGTTGTGTGCGCAACGACCGGGCGCACGGCGGTTGTGGGCTGCTTGGAGGGGCCGCTCATGTCCGTTTGGTGGTAAGGCTGGTCGGCTGGTTGATGTGTTTGGGCCCAAAATATAGCACTGCTCGCAGCAACCAGGAAGGCCAGAAGAACGGAAGAAATGACGCAAAGCTTACGCATACTGTTTTTCTTCTCCGTGCCCTTTGTGACCCGGAAAAAGCACAACACAGAGGACACTGAGATCCTCCGTGTTCTCTGTGTTAAGTCTTTGAGTCACAGAGGACACGGAGACATCCGCCGACTTCACCCGTAGGGGCAACCCTTGTGGTTGCCCTGGGCGGCCAGCAAGCTGACGCAAGACGGTAGGGGCGGTTCGCGAACCGCCCCTACGAGAGCAATTCCGTAATCGGGTCAATGCCGTGATCGACAACCCGGACCTCGCGCCCCTGGGGTGTTTTCATGATGAAGTCGAGGGGTATGCCCAGGAGCGTGTAAACCGTGGCGGCGACGTGGGCGGGCATGACGGCGCGATCCTTGGGCGCGGCTCCGATCGTGTCCGAGGAGCCCACAATCTGGCCGCCCTTGATGCCTCCGCCTGCAAGCACAACGGTCCAGCATTGCGGCCAATGGTCCCGCCCGCCCGCCGGATTGATGCGCGGGGTGCGGCCGAACTCCCCGGTGGCCAGGACCAACGTGGCGTCCAGCAGCCCGCGGTCGCTCAAATCCTCGAGCAAAGAGCTGTAGGCATTGTCAAACATGGGGCCTATTTGATCGCGGTAGCAACTGATCGGGCTGAAAGGCGCCGAACCGTGAATGTCCCAGGTGATTTCATTGAAGACGGTTTCGAACATGTTCACGGTCGCGAAGCGGACGCCGCGCTCCACTAGCCGGCGCGCCAGCAGGCAACCCTGGCCGAAGCGGTTCATGCCGTAACGCTTGCGAACTTCCTCGGGCTCCTGGGCCAGGTCGAAGGCTTCCCTCGCCGTGGCCGAGGTCATGAGGGTGTACGCTTGATGGAAAGTCGAGTCCATCAGCTTTGCATCCTGATCGGTTTTCTCAAAGTAGCTCACCGACTGGTCGATCACCTGGCGCCAATCGCGGCGGCGGTCGACACGCACGGCGGAGATGTAATCCGGCGGAAGCATGTCCGGTACTTTGAAGTTCGGGTCGGAAGGATCGGCGTTGAGAACAAACGGGTCAAACGCTTTGCCGAGGAAACCAGCAGTGTCGCCGTGCGGCAGATTGCCGCCCAACGCGCCGATGGTGAATGGAATCAACACATTGGGCGGCATGTCGCCCTTGGGCCCCTTCTCCAGCCGCAACACGCAACCATAATTGGGGGATTCCAGGCCACCTTGGAACAGCCGCCCCGTCTGCATCATCTGGCAGCCGGTGTCGTGCACAGCCGCAGCGGTGTGATAAACGGACCGCAGCAGGGCGAATTTGTCCGCATGCTTGGCCATGCGCGGGAAAATCTCGGAGATCTCAACGCCCGACACGTTGGTCTTGATCGGCTTGTAGGGGCCGCGGATTTCGGCGGGGGCTTCGGGCTTCATGTCCCAGGTGTCAATCTGGCTAGGCCCGCCCACCAGCATAAGCTGGATACAGTTGATGTCCTTGTTGGATTTCACGGCGCCGCGAGCCTTCAGGCTGAAGAACTCGGGCATGGTTAATCCCAGGAAGGCAATCGTGCCGGCATGAAGGAAGTCACGGCGCGTAACGCCGTCGCAGAAGTGAACTTTATTGTCAGCATCGAGCCTGAACATAGACACGGCTCCCGGAAGCTGTCGATATGAAAGGCGCAGCCCTGCACCTATGCATATCCTAGTTTAACGCTGTCCTGAGTGTCAATCGAAACGATGCTTAAATCGCCTGTCCAAGCCATTATTGCCGTTTCGTGCGCCTAGCGGCTCTGCCGGCCTGTCTTGCGGAAAGGCTTTGCCTTTCCCGTAGGTCTCAGACTAAACTCCCAGGTTGAGGCTGCGCCACAACCGGCGAGGCGTAGCCTCGCCGAAGACCAGCAAGGGGTTAGCAAAGGCCCGGAAAGGCCGAGCCTTTCCGCAAGACAGGGCGGCAGAGCCGCAGGCGCCAATCGAACGAGATGTCGAATCCTCAGAGAGGCGGGCGGGACGGCCGAACTGCCTCTCGGCCTCTTGGCCTGAATTGACACCCCTTGTCTTTGCAGCTATCCTGAGCCATGGCTCGCTCGCGCGCATCTAATCCCACAGCGGCCTGCTGCGCATTGAGAGCGTTTCTCCGAGGATTGAGCCAGCCTCCACACTAATTGTCCTAAATGGTGGAACATGCGGCGGGGCGAGGAGCCAAAAGGTCTATGAGATTACGTTCGACGAACGCGAGGAATTGGTTGCGCAACCTGCCCCGCCTGATTGCGCTGCCGATTCTCCAGGCGCCGGAAGAGGCGTTGATGGGGGGCCAGGCAGTCATTGAGGGTGTCATGATGCGCTCCCCGCACAGCTATGCAGTAGCGGTGCGTCAGCCCGGCGGCACGATCGCAGTGTCCAAGGACTACCTGGAAAAGCCGTCTGAAAAGCATCCTTGGCTGAAATACCCGCTCCTGCGGGGGCTGGGGGTCCTGGGGCAGGCGATGGTGCTCGGCATCCGGGCGTTGCGTTATTCCGCTGAACAAGCGATGGATGAACCGGGGAAACCCGCCCAAGCCGACAAGAAGGTCGAGCTGAGCAACTGGCTTCTGGCAGCGAACCTGGTGCTGTCATTGGGGTTCTTTGTTTTTTTCTATAAGTATGTGCCGCTTTCGCTGGCCACGCTGATCAGCCGCCGTTACCCCGCGGCGGGCAACCTGCTGATATTCAACTTCCTGGACGGAATAATTCGCATCGTGTTGTTCCTGGGTTTCCTCTTTTTCATTTCGCAGTGGAAGGAAATCCGGCGGATCTTTGAATACCACGGGGCTGAGCACAAGGTGGTGTGGGCGTTCGAAAAGCGGGGCGCAATTGACGTCGAGACGGCGCGCGGCTGCACGCGCTTCCACCCCCGCTGTGGAACCAGCTTTCTGCTGGTGGTGATGGCCATCGCCATGGTGTTTTATATGTTCCTGCCCTTCCGCTCCTTTGGTATGCGGTTCGTGGGGCGCCTGGCGCTGCTGCCGGTGATTGCGGGCGTCTCCTACGAATTCATCCGCTATGCGGCAAAATCACAAGGGAAGCTGTGGCGTTGGGCGGCGCAGCCGGGACTCTGGCTGCAACGAGTAACCACCCGCGAGCCCGACGACGGCCAGCTCGAGACCGCGATCAAAGCCATCGACACCGCCATGGAACTCGAGAAAGCGCGCGGGGGTGAGTTGGTTGTAGCTTAATCATATATGGCGTCCGGGGCGGTTCGCGAACCGCCCCTACTGGCTTCGTGGTGAACGATGCACTTTCTAGATAAGCTTGCAGAAATCGAACGAAAATACGAAGAGCTGACGGCGCAACTTGGCGACCCAGGCGTGTTGGCGGACCAGTCCCTTTACCAGAAGAGCGCCAAGGCGCACTCGGAGCTCAGGGAAGTTGTCGAGAAGTACCGCGAGTGGAAGGGCATCCGCAAAGGGCTGGAAGAAACCAAAGCGCTGCTCGAGGAAGCCTCCACCGACCTCGAGATGAAAGCGCTGGCGCACGAAGAACTCAGCGACCTGGAGAAGCGGCGGGCGGACGTGGAAGAGGAACTCAGAATCCTGCTGCTCCCCAAAGATCCGAACGACGAGAAAAACGTGGTCCTCGAGATCCGCGCCGGCACCGGCGGGGACGAGGCATCTCTGTTTGCGCAGGAAATCTTCCGCATGTACAACCGCTATGCCGAATCGCAAGGCTGGCGGGTGGAAGTACTCTCCACCAGCCTCTCGGGCATCGGCGGCGTCAAAGAGGTCATCGCCCTGATCGAAGGCCAGAAGGTTTACAGCAAGCTCAAGTATGAGAGCGGCGTGCACCGTGTGCAGCGTGTGCCGGCCACCGAGCAGCAGGGCCGTATCCACACCTCGGCCATAACCGTAGCCGTGCTCCCGGAAGCCGATGAAGTCGAAATTGAGATTGACCCCAAAGATCTCCGCATCGATACCTTCTGCTCCTCCGGGCCGGGCGGCCAATCGGTGAACACCACTTATTCGGCAGTGCGCATCACTCACCTGCCCACCGGAATGGTGGTCTCCTGCCAGGACGAGAAATCGCAGATCAAGAATCGCGCCAAGGGACTTCGCGTGCTGCGCTCGCGTCTTTATGAGATGAAACTCCAGGAGCAGCAGAAACAGATCACGGAAGAGCGCCGCTCCATGGTCGGCACGGGAGACCGAAGCGAGAAGATCCGGACCTACAACTTTCCCCAGAATCGCCTGACGGATCACCGCATCGGGCTCACCATTCATCAGCTCGACCGAGTGATGGATGGAAAGATCGAAGACATCATCGAGGCGCTGATCGCATACTTTCAGGCGGAGAAGATGAAACAGGCGACGGTGGCAGCGTGAAGAAAAGTTGTCAGTTGTCAGTCGTCAGTTGTCAGTTCAGATTGACTGAAAACTGATGACTGAAAACTGAGAACTGCCCTTCCGCTATGCAGCTGCGAACTGCACTAAAGACCGGCCTCGAGTCCCTCCTTCAAAACCAGGTTCCTTCCGCGCAACTCGCCGCCGAACTTCTGTTGATGCACGTTCTCAATTGCGACCGCGCTTTTCTCCACTCGAACGCCGGGATAGAACTGCCCGTGGAGAAAGCCCAGTGCTACTTCGAGCTGATTGACGAGCGATGTACCGGCGAGCCGACGCAATACATCATCGGCCATCAGGAATTCTGGGGGCTCGATTTCGAGGTCAATCCCGACGTCCTGATTCCGCGGCCTGAAACCGAACACGCGGTAGAGCAAGTGCTGGAACTGGCGCGCCGCAGCGGATGGCCAAAAGACGCCCGGCTGCGCATCGTAGACGTAGGGACCGGCTCCGGGTGCATCGCCTTGGCGCTGGCTTCCGAGTTGCCTCGCGCCATCCTTTTCGGCGCCGACATCTCCAGGCTGGCGCTCGTGGTGGCCTCGCGAAACGCGGTCCGCCTGCGCATGCCGGAGCGCGTCAAATTCCTCGAGAGTGATCTCCTGGGTCGCCTTCTTGATAAGGATTTCGTTGGCACCTTTGATATTGTGGTTGCAAATCCGCCTTACGTCGGGGAGGGCGATCTCGATAGGGTACAGCGGGAGGTGCGGGAATTCGAACCCCGCATCGCTTGGGGAAACCTCGAGCGCGGCGACGAAATCTATGCCCGGCTCTTCCCGCAGGCTTTGGAGGTGCTTAAGCCCGGCGGCTTCGTAGTGGTCGAGATTGGCTACAATATGCGCGACCAGGTGCTCCCCCTCCTCGGCCCAGGTTGGACGGAAATCGAAGTCACGCCGGATTTGGCCGGCATTCCGCGAGTGGTGAGTGCCAGGAAGAAGGAGTCAGGAGTCAGAAGCTGCGTGAATGGGAGTTAGTAGCCGTGGGGGCGATCCTCGTCGTCGCCGGAGGGCGGCCACAAGGGCCGCCCCTACATGCATCTCGTCACCGGACTGAGCGATGATCACTCAAATCCTGCACGTGGACATGGATGCTTTCTTCGTCTCGGTGGAGGAGCTTGAGGATCCGTCGCTGAAGGGCAAGGCCGTAATTGTGGGCGCGGATCCCGACGGGCGTGGGGTAGTGGCTGCGGCCAGCTATGAAGCGCGCAAGTTCGGCGTGCACTCCGCCATGCCGATCCGACAGGCCAAGCAGCTCTGCCCGCAGGCCATTTTTCTACGGGGCCATCATGAAAAGTACGGCGACTATTCACACAGACTCTACAAAATCTTCGGCGAATTCACTCCGGTCGTCGAGATGATGTCCATTGACGAAGCCTACCTTGACCTCACAGGCTGCGCGCGCCTGCACGGCTCGGCATTTCGAGCGGCGGACAAGCTGATTCGCACCGTCAAGGAGCGCACCGGCCTTAACTGCTCGATTGGCCTCTCCACCTCTCACCTGGTTTCCAAGATCGCCTCTGACCAGGCCAAGCCGCACGGACTGCTTTACGTCCTGCCGGGGTGCGAGGCGGCATTTCTGGCTCCGCTCCCCATTCGCCGCATGCCGGGGATTGGAAAAGTGACGGAACCGGAACTGCGCTCCTTTGGCATCACCACCATCGGCGACCTCCGCCAAATGGGGGAAGAGAAGCTGAAGGCGAAGTTCGGCAAATTCGGCGAATGGCTTTATACCAAGTCGTGCGGACGGGATATCGAAGCCTACGGCTATTCCGAGGAGCCCAAATCGATCAGCCACGAAACCACTTTTGACCGTGACATCGACGACCTCGAGGAACTGGAACGCACGCTTTCTTACCTGGCCCAACTTGTGGCCCGCCGTCTGCGTGATCACGGCCTGTACGCGCACACGCTGGGATTGAAGCTTCGCTATGCGCCTTTCAACACCCTCACGCGCGACGTCACCATCGACGAACCGACTAATCTCGACTCGGTCATTTTTGAAAACGTGCTGCGTCTCTTTGAAACCACATACGGACCGAAGAAGAAAGTCCGGCTGGTGGGCGTGCGCGCGTCGAAGCTCGAGCGCAGCGTGTTTCAACGAAACCTGCTCGAAGCTCCACAGCACGAGAAACTGGGTAAGATTCTCGAGGCCGCCGACAAGCTGCGCGAACGGTTTGGCTTCGAAGCAGTACAGTTGGCGCGCTCGCTCGAACCCGGCAAACCATCGAAACCGCGCAAGCGTCGGGAATTCCTGGGGAGGGAGGGTGAATAAGAGTGAAAACAGCCTACCTCGACATCGAAACGAACTACGTTGGAGCCTACACCGACCAACGCCTTTTCCGTGACTGCAAGAACCACAAAATCACGGTGATTGGGGTGAGGATTGTGGAGGGAGAAAAAGACGCCTTCATCCAACTCGTGGGCGAGGAAGCCACGCGTGAGGCGCTGCTGTCGGTGCTCGCCGGCGTGAAGCGCATTGTCACATACAACGGGCGTTCAATTCCTGACACCGTGAAGGGCTATACAGGGTTCGACTTCCCGGTGATTGCCGCCCAACTGGGTGTGGTGCTGGACAGGACGTTCACGCATCTCGACCTCTGCCCGGAATGTTGGAAGGCGGGCCTGTGGGGAGGCCAGAAAGCCATCGAGGAGATGCTAGGCCTGAAACGCGAACTGCCCGGCAAGGACGGGAAATGGGCCGACGACGCCTGGAAGAGATATGAGGCCACCCGCGACGAGCGCATTATGAAGGAACTGCTGACCTACAACCGGGAAGATGTCTTCATGCTGCGCGGGATCGAAGAGGCGCTGGAGGCCCGAAGCGGGCGCCGTTCGCGTGCTTGAATTCAGGTAGTCGGGCAAAACCACGAACAAACTGTTTTAGTTTTGCTGTGAATCACGGCATAATGAACGGGATTCTTTGGGGAGGACTTTTAATCCATGCTTTCACGGACCCTGTTCCTGATGGCGTTGATCTCAGCATTACTAACGGCCTCGAGCGCGGCCCACGCGGACGAGATCTCAGTCCAAGGCGCCCCGGCTGATACTGGCTTCAACATCGGCTCGGTGGCGACAATCCGTGCCACAGTCAAAGGCCTTGCGGGTGACGTGCGCCGTTACAGCGTGTTTGCAGAAATCCAGTATGCGGGGACAACTTCCACCACCAGCGTCCAGATGGACCGTGTGGCGGACTCCAAGCCGGGGCAAGCTGAATACGAAATCGGCTGGCCGATTCCCGCTCAAGCGCCCACGGGACTCTACACGGTAGCGGTGCGCGTGCAGGATCGCACCACTCGGCGCACCGTCGCGCTGCAATCGCTGCGCCCCTTTGTCGCGTACAAAAAGCTTGTTCAGATTTCGCATTTAAGCCTGGACAAGACTTTCTACAGTGTTGGCGAGCCGCTCGAATGCGAGTTGACTTTGGAAAACCTGACCGATGCTGAGCTTGACAACCTTACCGTCGAGTTCTCGAATTCGAATTATCCCTGGATCGCATTTTACTCGGCGGACGCCGCCGGCAATCCTGACCTGGCGTTGAAAGTCCTGCGAGATCATTTGAAGCTGCCGGCGCGCGGGACAGCGACAATCCCCATGATGAAGGCGGGGGTTGCCACGTTTTTGCAAGGAAAGCAGAAAGAAGTAATGGGCTCCGGCCTCCCCGAACGCCACGATAAGACGCCGCCGCCCGAAGTAGATGACTATACCGTGGCCGTCTGGAATGCAGACCACACCGTCCTTTACGACATGCAGTTTACGAACTACGCGATAGTGCGGCCGTCGGACCAGGCACTACCCATCCCTTACAGCAGGGATTTCACGCACCCCTATAATTCTGATATTGACTTCGAAAAGTACCGGCATTATTACGCGCCAGGGCAGCTCTCGCCATTTATCACCGTGGACCATTCGCGAACGCTCTACCGGCCCGGCGAGCAAGTCAGAATCGTATGTACGCTGAAGAATGCAGGGGAGGAATCGTGGAAGGGAGCGGAATTTCGCGCCATCACCCTGGATCCCGCGGGGAAAGCCGTCCAGAAAGCGGCGCTGCGCTCGGGAATCAATCTTGCGTCCGGACAGACCCTCGCTGTTGACTCGGATTCCTGGGCGATTCCGGCCGATCAGCCCCCCGGCACATATCGTGTGAGACTGGAATTAACCGGCGAAGGCGGCAAAACGCTGGCCGGAACCACGACCGAAATCGCGATCAACACGCTGCCGTCCTCGCTCATGATCATCAACCCTCATGAGGATGACGAAGCCGCCTACGGCGGGCTCATCCGAGCGGCAGTGGAGGCGGGGATTCCGGTGCGTGCTGTGATCCTGACCGGCGGCGATGTGGGCGAGTGCGAGCGCTACTACAACAAGCCCTGCGGGCCGAACGAGGCGCGCGGGTTTGGCATGGTCCGCATGGACGAAAGCCGCGAAGCTTTTGAACACCTCGGCCTGAGCCGCGACAAAGTCGACATTCTGGGCTTGCCGGATGGCGGCTCGGGAGCGATCTGGTCGCAGCACATCGAGGTCTCGAACCCGTTCTTATCCG
>Ga0326727_10014742_pt1 | contig 16952 bp, 14 predicted proteins | sample MB2enrmetagenome_FD_207643 | JGI IMG/M metagenome (GOLD analysis project Ga0326727, IMG submission 207643) | Lab enriched peat soil microbial communities from McLean, Ithaca, NY, United States - MB29MY | ecosystem: Environmental > Terrestrial > Soil > Wetlands > Peat | place: USA: New York...
TCGGAAATCGGATTGACCCAAAAGAGGATTTTGATCAATGCGGGATTTCCACGGCTGAAGTCGTATAATATCCCACTGAATAAGATCGTTGCCATCGATTACTATCAGCCCACGCTCGGCTCAATGCTCGATTTTGGCAAGATTATTATCGTCTATAACAGACAAAGCAAATCCGTGGTAAAATTCGTTTCTTCGCCGGCCGAATTTGTGACAAAGGTTCGCGAGCAGATAATTACCCTTAACGCTTCTTGAGTCGATACGTGGAGTAAACGCAGACTTCTTGCGTTCTATTCCTATCCTTACATACTCCTTGACAGGCCCGCGCAACCGGGTCATAATTGTCCAAGAACTGATGCGGTACAGCGGTCGCCCATCCTTCCTTGATCGTGTGGAGGCACCATGAAAACCTATGTGCGAGGTCCCAGAGGAAAGGAAGTCGTCATCGGGGACGGCCTGCCCACCGTCCTTCTCGGAGAGCGGATCAACCCCTTCGCCAAGGGTCCGATCAAGGATGGCATGGTAACGGGCACTATGGAACCCATCCGAAAGGAGGCCCTCGGCCAGGTCGAAGCAGGCGCCGATATCCTGATCGTGAGCGTCTCGGCCTTCGGCATCGACGAGGTCAGGGTCCTGCCCCTCGTGATGGAGGCGGTCATGGAGGTGGTCGACGTGCCGCTCTGCATCGAGAGCAGGAATCCGGAAGCCCTGGAAAAAGCGCTGCGCCTCAGCTGTGGGAAGCCGATTGTCAGCTCCGTCACAGGGGAGAAACAGGTGCTCGAAGCCCTGCTGCCCCTCGTAAAGGCGCACGGCACGGCCCTGGTGGCGCTGGCTTCCGATGCCTCGGGTATCCCCAGGGAGCCGACCGGCAGGGTGGAGGTCGTCAGGCGCATCCTTGAGCAGACGGACGCCGCGGGGATCCACCGGGAGGATATCCTCGTTGACTGCGTCGCGGAAGCGAGTGCGGTGAACGATAAGACCCTCGCGGTGACCCTCGGGAGCATGGAGCTGGTGCAGGCCGAGTGGGGGCTTAACCTCGTGCTGGGGGCAAGCAACGTCTCCTTCGGGCTTCCCGACAGGACGACCGTCAATGCGGCCTTTCTCGCCCTCGCGATAAAGGCGGGTCTGAGCGCCGCCATTGTCAATCCCAGCCGCATGTTGCCGTACGCCATGGCGGCTGACCTGCTCGTGGGCCGCGATCCCAGGGCGAGGCGGTTTACGACATACTACAGAAAGCGAAAGGCGAAAGAGCAACGGGGTCAGTCCTGACGAAAGGACTACCCCCGAAAGAGGAAGGTTGTCCTGCCCGTTGTCTTTTATAGGTCGTATAAGTCTTATAAGACTTCTACGACCTATAAAGGACTATCTTATAGGATGAACGCATCTCACAGGCAAGGGCAGCATGGGATCGCGGCGGTCTCGGCTGCCCTGGACTACACCGGTAATCCAATCCTGCCCAGGGGCGAGCTTTTCCTGGGCAGGGACTATCTCGACCACTTTTTTGACGGGGGTTACTTTAGACAGGTCGGCGCTGCGGCCCGCTCGCTGGGGCTCTCATTGGTCGGCGTCGACCTCAACGGGTGCACCTCTTCAACGCAGCCGGAATCAGGCGGGCTTGAAGACTATTTCGTCGTAGGTTGCCTCAACGGACCCGTCTCCCGTGTGATAGAGCTCCAGGGGTTTTTCAAGGCCATGGTGAGCACGCACCGGGACCGGGGCCTGTTCACGGAGGTGGCCGGCCTGTTCGTGAAGGAGGTGGAGAAGACCACGCGGTTCGCCTGTGCAAGAGGTTTCCAGGCCCTGGCGATCACCGACGATATCGCCGGGAAGGGAGGCCTTTTTTTCTCGCCCGACTATTTCGTGGATCAGGTGTGGCCCGTTTACAGGCGGGCCGCCCGGATAGCGAAGGAGATGGACCTGCGGGCCTTTTTCCATTCCGACGGCGACACGAGGAAGGTGATTGAACTTTTGATAAAAGCAGGTTATGACTGTATCCATCCTGTCGACGCGCAGGCGGGACTGAACGTCCGCGACCTGAGTGAGGAGTTCGGGCCGACGGTCTGCCTCATGGGCCACATCGACATTATGGGTTGGGGAGAAGAAAAGATCCGCGCAGAGATCGATTACGCGGAAGAGAGATTCCGGGGAGGCGGACTTGTACTCGGCTCCAGTTGCGGCATATCGATGGCGACCGTGGGTGGGCAGCTCGGTGCGCTCTACCCGGGCCGGCACGACAAGGAAAAGCGATGACGGATAAGATCTCCCGCACCCTCTTTGCCCCTTCCCTGAAGGAGGTGACAGGAGCGGAAGGGACAACAATCCTCGAAGCGGCCAGGGAGGCAGGCGTCTATATAGACACCCCGTGCAACGGCAAGGGTCTCTGCGGCGGGTGCAGGGTGCGCGTCATGGAAGGCGAGGCGGAAGCCCCCTCGGAGCAGGAATCCGGTCTGTTAAGAGCCGGCGACGGGGAGCTCGGGTACAGGCTCGCCTGCATGGCCCGTATCAGGGGCGACATGACCGTCCTCGTGCCGCAGGAGAGCGTCCTGCCGCAGGGGGAAAAGCCCTTTACCGGTCGGTCGGGGGTGATCGACCCCGTTGTCAGGGGCTATAACATCGACCTCGCGGAAGGGGATGGCGATCAGGCGCGTGTCGAGCGCGTCGCCCGGCTCATGGCACAGCAGTACGACCTCTGCGACCTCGCCGCTGATGTGACGGTCCTTAAGGACCTCGGAAGGATGGGGGGAGACCTCCAGGGACGGGTGACTGTCCTTGTCCGGGAGGGGAAGGAGATCATCGGGGTCCTGTCCGGATGGGATGCAAGGTATCTCGGCCTGGCCCTCGATATCGGCACCACGACGATAGCGGCCTACGTGGGTGATTTGCGGGACGGGCAGCTCATCGCGACAGGTTCTGCCACGAACCCCCAGGTGCTTTTCGGGTCCGACATCATGTCGCGCATCACTTACTCATCTCGCCATCCCGACGGCGCTCGCAGGATGCAGGCAGTCCTCATCGCCTCTATTAACGCACTGGTGCGCCATATGGCAGAGAGCAGGGGCTTCGAGCCCTGCGAGATCGTGGACGCGACGGTCGTCGGCAACACGGTGATGCACCACATCTTTCTTGGTATACCACCCGACCGCCTCGGCTTGTGGCCGTTCACGCCTACGATACGGCAGTCCCTCGACGTGAAGGCGCGCGACCTCGGGATCGGCCTCGGCCGCGCCTCTTCTCTGCACCTCCTCCCCCTGGAAGCAGGCTTTGTGGGAGCCGACAATGTAGGCGTCCTCCTCTCGGACGAGCCGCATAAGCGCGAAGAGATCTCCCTGATCATGGATCTCGGTACGAACGGGGAGATCGTCCTCGGCAACAGGGAGCGTCTTCTCTCCTGCTCCTGCGCTACCGGCCCGGCCCTTGAAGGGGCCCAAATCTCGAGTGGGATGAGGGCGATAGGGGGCGCCATAGAGAGGGTACGGATAGACGCGGCTACCTTTGAAGTCGATTACGCCGTGGTCGGAAAAGAGGGCTGGGCGCGCGATCCCGGGACCAGTCTTGAACCCGTGGGCCTTTGCGGCTCCGCCATCATCGATGCCGTCGCCCATCTCTACGCCACGGGACTCATAGGGCAGGATGGCGCCTTTTCGAAAGGAAAGCGCACCTCGAGGCTGAGAAGGGGGGAGGCGGGCATGATGGAGTTTGTCGTGGCCTGGCGGGGTGAAACGCAAACGGGGCGTGACATCGCCCTGACCCAGAAGGACATCAGAGAAGTCCAACTCGCGAAGGCGGCCCTTTACGCGGGATGCAGGGTCTTGATGGACCGCCTGAAGGTGGCCTCGATTTCCCGGATGGTTATTGCCGGGGCCTTCGGCATGCACATAGACAAAGCAAGCGCCCTCACCCTGGGTCTTTTTCCCCCGTGCGATCCCGCAGCCATCGCCATGGTGGGCAACGCGGCGGGCCACGGCGCCTACCTGGCCCTCATGGACAAGGAAAAACGGAAAGAGGCGGACAGGGTCGCACCTTTCGTGACCCACGTTGAGCTGGCCCGTGAGGAGACGTTCCAGAGGGAGTTCATGAACGGCCTCTCCATACCCCTTAAGAGGTCCTGACCGGATATGGCGAGGTCCTCGTCTCTCACGTAGCCTCTGCCGCCCCCTCTATGGTATACTAGGCGAGAGCGCCCATGAGAACGGATATCGCCACCCGCCTGAAGCGGATCATCTTTATCATCATCGCTATTATCCTCGTCGGGACCGTGGGATACAAGCTGGTCGGGGTGGAGAAGACCTCCTGGCTCGACGCCCTGTACATGACGGCGATCACCATTACCACGGTCGGCTACCAGGACGTCATCGGGGCCGGCAGCACCACGGCGGGAAAGGTTTTTACCATTACCTACCTCTTTCTTAGCGTGGGCACGATCTTTTACCTGTTCACGGCCCTCGCGTCGTACATGGTCGAGGGCGAGGTGCGCAGGGTTTTCCGGAGGAGAAGCATGGAGAAGCGCATCGAAAAGATGAAGGACCATTATATCGTCTGCGGCATCGGCATGGTGGGACTCTATATCGTCCACGAGCTAAACGAAACGAAAAGGCCGCAGATAGCCATCGATTCCAACGCGGTCCAGCTCGACCTCCTGAAAAGCCGCAATATCGACGTACCCATGCTCCTGGGGGACGCGACGGAGAACGAACTGCTCGAAAAGGCGATGGTGAGAGAAGCGAAAGGCCTTTTCGCCACGACGAACTCGGACAACGACAACATCGTCATCGCCCTGACCGCCAGGCAGTTGAACCCAACCCTACGGGTGGTGTGCAGGTGCAATGACACGAAGAATATCGACAAGATAAAGCGGGCCGGCGCCGATACGGTCGTGGCCCTCAACTATATCGGGGGTTTGCGGATGGCCGCCGAGATGACAAGGCCCCATGCGACCGATTTCCTGGAGTCGATGCTCCGCGACAAGGAACAGGCGATGCGGGTGGAAGAAGTGGTCGTGCCCGCCGAGTCTCAGTACGTGGGGCGAGAGGTCGAGGCGCTGGAGCTTTCAAGTATGGGCAACATCCTGCTCCTCGCGGTGAGAAACGATCACGGCGAATGGATATACAACCCGCCCGCGAGCTTGTTGCTGGAGCAGGGTATGCACCTCATCGTGCTCGCCACGCCGGAAGAGAGGCGGCTGCTTCAGTACGCGGTGAAATGCGCACCCGACGCGCGGGAGTGAGCCTTGACACGGAGCGAGGCCAAATGATAGCTTTTCGAGGGAGATGCTCATGAAAATAGCGGTATCAGGCAAAGGGGGCGTGGGAAAGACAACGCTGGCAGGCGTGATGGCGCGCGTGCTCGCAGCTAACGGCCACAAGGTGCTCGCCATCGACGCCGACCCCGACGCGAACCTCGCAAGCGCCGTCGGCATCCCCCAGGAGGAGCTAAAAAACCTCAAGCCGCTGGCTAAAATGAGGGAGCTGATAGAGGAGCGGACGGGTGCGACCAAGGGTGCCTACGGCGCGTATTTCAAGCTGAACCCCCAGGTCGAGGACCTTCCCGACCGGTTTTCCCTGACGCACGACGGCGTGAAGCTGATGGTCCTCGGCACTATCCCCCAGGGTGGAGGGGGCTGTTTCTGTCCGGAAAACGTCGTCCTGAAGAGCCTGCTCGCCCACGTGTTCATCGAGAGGGAAGAGTACCTCATCGTCGATATGGAGGCGGGCCTGGAGCACCTCGGGCGCGGGACAACGGCATATATGGACGCCCTGATCGTCGTGGTGGAGCCGGGCCGGCGCAGCTTCCAAACGGCGCGCCAGGTGAAGGAGCTGGCAGGCGACCTTGGGATAAAACGGGTCTATGTGGTGGCGAACAAGGTGACGGGAGAGGCCGACATCGCCATGGTCCGGGAGCACCTGCGCGAAATTCCTCTCCTCGGCGTTATGAGCTATAACGAGAAAGTCATCGAGGCGGACAAGCTGGGTGTTTCCCCCTATGATATCGACCCGAAGATCGGGATTGAGGTAGAGAAGATCATCGCAGCCGTTGAGAAAGAAGCTTAGATGAGGCGGGTCTTCTCGTATCTGAACCTGGTAGGCGCTACCCTGTTCCTCGCCGGCGTCGCCTTCGCGATCGCGCCGTTCGACCCGAAAGGCGAGCGGGTGCACCGGATCGCAGCCGTATGGGCGCGGACCCTGCTCTGGGCAGCGGGCATCTCCGTTTCCGTTGAAGGCGGGGAGCATATCGCGGCACCCCCCTATCTTTTCATGTCGAACCACCAGAGCGCCCTCGACATTTCCGTGCTCCTCTCTCACCTGCCGGTCCCGTTCAAGTTCGTCGCAAAACGGGAGCTTTTTCGCATACCCGTTTTTGGCCGGGCCATAAAGAAGGCGGGCTACATCAATATCGACAGGGATAACCCTCGGGAGGCCCTGAAGGCCATCGAGGAAGCGGTGGCGCGGATCAGGGGCGGGACCTCCGTGCTCATCTTCCCCGAGGGGACGAGGAGCACGGACGGAAACCTCCTCCCCTTCATGAAAGGCGCTTTCTCCCTCGCCACGCGCGCGGGCGTGCCCGTCGTACCCCTTGCGGTGATTGGGACGAACGCCCTGCAGCCGCCCGGATGCGCCGTGGCAGCGCGGAAGGGGCGCGTGACCGTCCGGGTGGGAAAACCTATACCCATGGAGGGAAAAGGTTTATCCTATAAGTCAGGGCTTATGGAAGAGGTCCGTGTCGCAATCGAGAGGCTGATGCAATGTCGGACGCGCTAAAGAAAGAGATCATCGGTATCGCGCTGCTCGGCCTCTTTCTTTTTATTCTCGTCAGCCTGCTCTCGTACCACCCCTTCGACCCGTCGTCCAACAGCGCCACATCCGACACCGTGATGAACTTTTGCGGCAGGGCCGGTTCTTACACCGCGGACTTCCTCGTCCAGTACTTCGGCTTCATGAGCTACGCGCTGGCCGGCTTCATCCTCTTCTTCTCCGTGATCTCCTTACGGAAGAAGACCGTCAGCCATCTGGATCTGCTCGGCGCCGGTTTCGTCCTCTTCTTTTTCTCTTTATCGGCGCTCCTTCAGATAACGATAGGGCGGATACAGATGAAGGCCGTGGTCATCCCTTTCTCCGGCCTCACCGGGGTGCTCCTCGAGCGGGGGCTCATCCACGCGCTCAGCTACTTCGGGAGCCTCCTCCTCTCCGTCGTGCTCTTTCTCATATCCCTTTTCCTTATCGTCCAGGAGCCCCTGCTCTCGATTGCCGGCGCCATTGCCGGCTCGCGCCTTTCCAGAAGGCGGGCCGCCGTGTCCTCAAAACCCGCCAGGGTTGTGGAGGAGGGAGGGGAAGAGAAGGAAAAAGCGAAGGAAAAAGAGCGGAAAGAGAAGAAGGTGGTGCAGGAGTCGTTCGATTTCCTGAAAGAGATCGGCCCCTATAAGCTGCCGCCCGTCTCATTGCTCGACCCCGTTGAAAAGAGGGAGATCAAGATCGATAAAGAGAGCGCCCAGCTCAACGCGCGGATACTCGAAAAGAAGCTCAAGGATTACGGGATAGACGGCAAAGTCGTCGAAGTCAGGCCGGGGCCCGTGATCACCATGTACGAGTTCGAGCCGGCGCCGGGCGTTAAGGTAAGCCGCATCGCAAACCTGTCGGACGACCTGGCCATGGCGCTTTCCGCCGTCTCCATCAGGATCATCGCCCCCATCCCCGGCAAGGCGGTGGTGGGCATCGAGATACCGAACAAGATCCGGCAGATGGTCTATCTTCGCGAGATCATCGAATCGGGTCCCTTCGCCGAGTCGAGGAGCTTACTCACCCTTTCCCTGGGGAAGACCATCGCAGGGGAGCCTTTTGTGGCCGACCTGGCCAAGATGCCGCACCTTCTGGTCGCCGGCTCGACCGGTTCGGGGAAGAGCGTCTCCCTCAACACCATGATATGCAGCATCCTCTTCAAAGCGACGCCCATGAACGTCCGCTTCATGATGATCGACCTGAAAATGCTCGAACTCTCCTTCTATGAAGGCATACCCCATCTGCTGCTTCCCGTGATGACCAATGCCAAGAGCGCCAAGACCGCCCTGCGGTGGCTCATTGACGAGATGGAGCGGCGGTACCAGGTAATGGCCGAGAAGGGTGTGCGGAGCATCGAAAAATACAACCAGAAGATGGCGAAGGAGGAGGGTGAAGGCATCCCCTATATCGTGGTGGTGATCGACGAGCTGGCGGACCTGATGATGGTCTCGTCGAGGGAAGTGGAGGAGTATATCGCGAGGCTGGCCCAGATGGCGCGCGCCTCCGGCATACACCTGATCCTCGCGACCCAGCGGCCCTCCGTCGACGTGCTCACGGGCATCATCAAGGCCAATTTCCCTGCCCGCGTCTCCTTCCAGGTCACCTCCAAAGTGGATTCCCGTACCATACTCGACATGAACGGCGCAGAGAGCCTCCTGGGCATCGGGGATATGCTCCTCATGAGTCCGGGTTTCGGCAGGGTCCAGCGCATACACGGACCGTTCGTGTCTGAAGGAGAGATCAAGAGGATCGTCGAGTTCCTGAAAAACCAGGGCATCCCCGAGTACAACGAGCAGATACTGGAGGAGCCGCAAGAAGCGGAAGAAGGCGAAGAAATGAACGACGAAAAGTACGAAGAGGCCGTCAGGTTCGTCTCCGAGAAGGGCGAGGCCTCCATCAGCATGATACAGAGGCGGTTCAGGATAGGATATAACCGCTCCGCGAGGATGGTGGAGAGGATGGAGAGGGAGGGCCTGGTCGGTCCATCGACGGGCATCAAGCCGAGGGAAGTGCTAAGGAGAAAGGAATGACGATGGGCGAGGGACGAAAAGTAATGTTGAATTCCGGATGCATCGGCGCGGCAATGACGCTCGCGGTCCTCCTCCTCATAGGACTTGCGGACGCGGCGTGCGCCGGGACGCTCGATGCCCTCAAAAAAACTTACGCGGAGATCACCACCGTAGAGGCCCACTTTCACCAGAGGATCCTCATAAAGGCGCTGAAACGGGAGAGGGAGATGGAGGGAAACTTCATCTATAAACGGTCGAAGGGCTTCCTCTGGAACTACACGGCCCCGAAGGAAAAAGTCTTTCTCTATGACGGCACCGCCATGTGGCAGGCGGAGGAGGGCACGTCTTTCGTCACGCGGTCGCGGGTCGACAGGGAACGCATGGAAGGCAGTTTCCTCGACCTCGTCGACGACGTGACGCGGCTTGACGCGCTCTTTACGCTCGTCCGGTCGAACAGGGAGGGGGAGACAGAGACCCTCGATCTTGCGCCAAAGAAGGAAGGCACCCTGCAGGCAGCCCGCATCCGGGTGGACAGCCGGTATATCATCACGCGGGTGGAGATCACCGAGATCACGGGCAACGTCAACGTGATCGACTTCTCGAAGATAGTGGTGAACAAGCCCGTGCCCGACAGCCTCTTTGTCTTCAAGCCGGGTAAGAGGGAGGTAAGAGAATCCGGCAGGAAAGAATAGGTCGTATAAGTCCTCTACGACGTATTTTTCCACCTATTCTTTCAGGATTAACCATGGCTTTGCACAAGGACCAGGCAATCATCCTCTCCTCCAGGGTATTCGGCGAATCGGACAAGATCCTCCGCTTTCTGACGCTCCGTTCGGGAAAGCTTACCGGTATCGCCAAAGGGGGCAAGAAGAGCCAGAAGAGGTTTATGAACACCCTAGAGCTTTTCAACCATATCGACATAGAGTACTTCGAGAAGTCGGGGAAGGGCATGGTGCGCATTGACAACGCAGACCTCAGGGAAGCCAACAACGGCATCGAGTCGAGTTTCAGGAATATGTGCATCGCGAGCTTTTTTGCCGAGTTCGTCGACAGGCTGACCAGGGAGAAGGAGCCCCACGCCGACCTCTTCGAGGTGCTCAAAGAGGCGCTCAACAAGGTGAAATATGTTGAATTTACCTATTTCGATATACTATATTATCAACTGGGCATGCTTCACCACCTGGGCTACATGCCCAATTTCACTACCTGCGTGCAATGCGGAAAGGACGTCAGCTTTGATGCGCCGACCTCCTTTTCCCACGAGAGGGGGGGAGTCGTCTGCGGCGCATGCGCCTCGTCGGTCCCCCACAGGAGATACCCCGAGGGCCTCCTTCCAAGGCTCGCCGATCTCGCCGCCCTGAAGGGAACCGATACCACCGCCTACGGGCGGCACGCACGGGAGCTGATGGAGGCTTTCATGCATTTTCACCTGAATGTGGAGTTCAAGTCGTACAGACTGCTCAAAAGCACCATAGGATAGCGTCGTGTACTTCCAGGACCTGATCATGGAGCTGCAAAAATTCTGGGCGGGCCGGGGGTGCGTGATACGGCAGCCCTACGACATGGAAATGGGGGCGGGCACCTTCCACCCGGCCACGTTTCTCAAGGTCCTCGGCCCCGAATCGTGGAATGCCGCCTATGTACAGCCGTCGAGGAGGCCCACCGACGGCCGGTACGGCGAGAACCCGAACAGGCTTCAGCATTACTACCAGTTCCAGGTGATCATGAAGCCTTCGCCCCTCGATATCCAGGACGTGTATCTGGCGAGCCTCGTGAGCCTCGGCATCGATCCCGCATACCACGACATACGGTTCGTGGAAGACGACTGGGAATCGCCCACGCTGGGCGCATGGGGGCTCGGCTGGGAGGTGTGGCTCGACGGCATGGAGATCACCCAGTTCACCTACTTTCAGCAGGTGGGAGGGATCGACCTTTCCCCCATCAGCGTCGAGATCACTTACGGCATCGAGCGGATAGCCATGTATTTACAGAACGTGGACAATGTCTACCGCATCAAATGGAACGACTCGGTCCTGTATGGGGATATCTACCTCGAGCCGGAGCGGGAATACTCGGTCTACAACTTCGAGGCGGCGGACGCACGGATGCTGCGCCGGCTTTTCGACAGCTTTGAAGCGGAGGGGGAGCGGCTGCTCAAGGAAAGGGAACTTGTCTATCCCGCCTACGATTTCTGCCTGAAATGCTCTCACACCTTTAATATTCTCGACGCAAGGGGGGCTTTGAGCGTGGCCGAGCGGACCAACTATATCGCCCGCGTCAGGAACCTCGCCAAGATGTCGGCCGAGCTGTACGTGATGAGGCGGGACGAGATGGGTCTGCCGCTCCGCAAGGCGGACGACGCATGAAACCTTTCCTGCTTGAGATAGGCTGCGAAGAGCTGCCCGCACGCTTCATCAGGCCCGCAAAGGACGGCCTCGCAAAGGCGCTCAGAGAGGGCCTGGCTGTCCTGCGCATCGGCTATGGGCAATCTCACGTCAGGGTCTACGGCACGCCCAGGCGCCTGGCCGTGCTCATCGACGACGTGGAGGAAAAGCAGCAGGAGAGCGTGACGATAAAATTCGGTCCGCCTGCCGACCGCGCCTTTGACGGGCACGGCAAGCCGCTGCCCCCGGCACTGGGGTTCGCCCGGTCTCAGGGGGTCGACGTCGGCGAGCTGAAGGTCAGGCGGAAAGAGGCGGCCGACCTCATCTGTGTGGAAAAGGTCGAAAAAGGCGCACCGACGGTGGAAGTGCTTGCCGGTTTTCTTCCGGAGGCCATCGCCCGCGTCCCCTTTCAGAAGAAAATGCGCTGGGGAACGTCCACGTTCGAATTCGGCAGGCCCGTCCACTGGATCGTCGCCCTGCTCGGCGACGAGGTGATCCATTTCAACGCCGCAGGGGGGGTATCGAGCGGGAATGCATCGATTGGGCACCGTTTCCTGTCGGCCGGCTTTGCTGCCATCACAGACATCTCCCGCTACCTGGAAGAGATGAGGGCGCGCTACGTCATCGTGGACGACGCGGAGCGGATGACGGTGATGAAGGCAGCGATACATGCTATCGAGGCAAAGACCGGCGCGATGGCCGTAGCTGCGACGGACCTCCTTGAAGAGATTTGCTACATCACGGAATATCCCCACGGCCTCATGGGCGCATATGATCCAGCCTACCTGGAGCTGCCCCGGGCCGTGCTCGTCAACGTCATGAAAGGGCATCAGCGCTACATCCCGCTGGAGAGAGAGGACGGCTCGCTCATCGCCGCCTTCATCTTCTTTGCCAACACGCTTCCGGCCGATCCCGCCCAGGTGATAAGGGGGAACGAAAAGGTGCTCAGGGCCCGGCTCGCCGATGCCCGGTTTTTTTTCGACGAGGACAAAAAGAGAAGACTCGACGCGCTCTACGCAAAGCTCGACGCGGTCATGTTCCACAAACGGCTGGGGAGCCTGAAGGATAAAATGGTCCGGGTAGCCGGCTTGTGCAGCTGGCTCTCATCCGACCTCGGGGTGACCGACCGGGCAAAGGTCGTGAGGGCGGCAATGCTGATCAAGGCCGACCTCCTCACCCACATGGTGGGGGAGTTCCCTGAGCTTCAGGGGACAATGGGCAGGATCTACGCCGAGTATCAGGGTGAGGCGAGGGATGTCTCCCGGTCGATTGAAGAGCACTACTACCCGTCCGGCACCGACGGAAGGCTGCCTGAGACCGCGCTCGGTGCCCTCATGGCCCTTGGCGACAAGATGGATTCGCTCATCTCCTTCTTTTCCGTCGGCATCACCCCCACGGGGAACCTCGACCCCTTCGCCCTGAGGCGCCAGGCCCTTGGCTGCATAAAGATCATGATCGACAGGGCCTGCCATGTGAAGCTTGCGCAGCTCATCGAGAAGGGCTTTGATGCGCTTGGCGGCATAGAAGGGAAAGTCCCCTTTGAGACGCTGAAGGAAACGCTCTCCGAGTTCATCGCGACGAGGTTCAAGTTCCTCATGGTGGAGGAAGGGCACAACCAGGAGTTCGTGGGCGCTGTCCTGCCCTACGTCGTCATCGATATTTATGACGGCTACATGAGGCTCCGCGCCCTCGAGACACAAAGCTCCATCGAGGCGTTCCGCCGGCTTATGGTCGGCTTCAAGCGGGTCTACAATATCACGAAGACCATGAAAGACGTGCTTCCCCCCGACCCTTCCCTCTTCGCGCAGCGTGAGGAGCAGGCGCTCTCCGACCTGTTCGAGGCAAGGAAAGGCGAATTCCTGACGTGTTTGCAGGAGCGGCGCTACCCGGAGGCAATCGGCGTTCTGGTCGGATTCAAGGAGACCATAGACAACTATTTCGACAAGGTCTTCGTCATGGTAGAGGACGAGGTCCTAAGGAAGAACCGGCTGAGCCTGCTCACAAGGATCAAGGATATGTTTTTGCAGTACGGTGATTTCTCCAGGATCCGCGTGGAAGAGCTCAACTAATCTTATACATTTAACTAAACAGGAGGAAACATGGCCAAATACGTCTATTTTTTTGGAGGAGAGAAAGCCGAGGGAGGGGAGCAATTAAGAAACCTCCTCGGAGGGAAAGGCGCAGGTCTTGCCGAGATGGTCAACCTCGGCATCCCCGTGCCCCCCGGCTTCACCATCACCACGGAAGTCTGCACCCTCTTTTATCAGCATCAGATGCAGCTCCCCGAAGGGCTCACGGATCAAGTCCTCGCGAGCCTGAAGCGGGTGGAAGGTCTGATGGACATGAGGTTCGGCGACCCCAAAAACCCGCTTCTTCTCTCGATCCGATCGGGGGCAAGGGCGAGTATGCCCGGCATGATGGATACAGTCCTGAACCTCGGCCTGAACGCGCAGACGGTGAAAGGGATCGCCGAGCTGACGGGGAACGAATGGTTCGCCTGGGACTGCTACCGTCGCTTCGTCGCGATGTACGGAGACGTGGTGCTCGGGCTCAAGCCGGAGAGCAAAGAAGAGGAAGACCCCTTTGAGGTGCTCATCCATGAAAAGAAAAAGGTCAGGGGCATAACGCAGGACACAGAGTTTACCGTCGAAGATCTGAAAGACCTCGTGGCAGCCTTCAAGGCGCTCATCAAGGCAAAGCTGAACGTGAATTTCCCCGAAGACCCTCTCGAGCAGTTATGGGGCGCCATCGGGGCCGTCTTTCAATCATGGAACAACGCGAGGGCCGAGGCATACAGGCGGCTGAACAACATACCCGCCTCCTGGGGGACGGCCGTCAACGTCCAGAGCATGGTCTTTGGCAACATCGGCCAGGATTCCGGCACGGGTGTCGCCTTTACGAGAGACCCTTCGACGGGGGAGAACGAGTTCGTCGGAGAATATCTCCTGAACGCCCAGGGTGAAGACGTGGTGGCCGGGACAAGGACGCCCCTGCCCATGAACAAGAAGCATAAAACCGACCCTGCCACCCCCTCCCTCGAAGAAGCGATGCCGCAGGTGTACCGGCAGCTTTCGGAGATCAGGTCGATCCTGGAGCGCCATTTCAGGGATATGCAGGACGTCGAGTTCACGATCCAGCGCGGAAAGCTCTGGATGCTCCAGACAAGGACGGGCAAGCGGACCTCGTTCGCCGAATTTAAGATCGCCGTCGACATGGTCAGGGAAGGGCTGATCGACAAGGAAGAGGCATTGATGCGGGTAAGCCCCGACGGGCTCAACCAGATCCTCCGGCCTATATTCGACCCGAAGGAGGTCCAAAAGGTCCTCAAGGAAGGGAGGATGGTGGCGAAGGGTCTGAACGCGGGGCCGGGCGCGGCAACGGGCAAGGTGGTCTACAACGCGGAAGACGCGGAAAGCTGGGCGGCCCGGGGAGAAAAGGTAATCCTCGTGAGGGCCGAGACGTCGCCCGAAGACATCAGGGGCATGAATGCGTCCCAGGGCATCCTTACTTCCAGGGGCGGCATGACGAGCCACGCGGCCCTTGTGGCGCGGCAGATGGGGAAGGTCTGCGTCGCCGGCTGTGGTGAGCTTGACATCAACTATCGGACAAAAACGATCAAGATAAAGGGCCTGACCATCAAGGAAGGCGACTACGTCTCGATAAACGGGAGCACCGGCGAAGTGTTTGCGGGAGAGGTGAAGACCATTCCATCGGAAGTGCTCCGCGTTCTCGTCGACAAGACGCTCAAACCGGAAGAATCCCCGATCTACCAGGATTTCGACTCTCTTATGAAGTGGGCCGATGAGGCGCGGCGTCTCGGTGTGTGGACGAACGCGGACCAGCCCGATCAGGCGAAAATTGCCATCGCCTTTGGAGCGGAAGGCATTGGCCTCTGCCGGACGGAGCATATGTTTTTCGAGGGCACGCGCATCGATGCGGTGAGGGAGATGATTGTCGCCGAAGACCTGGAGGGCCGCAAGAAGGCGCTTGCCAAGGTCCTCTCCATGCAGAAAGGCGACTTTGCCGGGCTTTTCAGGGTGATGAACGGCCTGCCGGTGACCATCAGGACCCTCGACCCACCCCTCCATGAGTTCCTGCCCCACGGCGAGAAGGAATTGCGCGACCTGGCCGCCAAAATGGGCATCACTTACGAGCGGCTCGCGACGACGGTGGCAAGCCTGAAAGAGGAGAACCCCATGCTTGGCTTGCGCGGCTGCAGGCTCGGCATCCTCTACCCCGAGATCACCGAGATGCAGGCACGCGCGATTTTCGAGGCTGCCTGCGACGTGAAGAAGTCGGGGGTCGAGGTAAAGCCGGAGATCATGATACCCCTTGTGGGCGATGTAAATGAGCTGAAGCTCCAGAAAGACGTGGTGGACCGGGTCGCCGCCGAGGTATTCGCATCAAACGGCATGAGCGTCGACTACAGGGTGGGGACCATGATCGAGATACCAAGGGCGGCCCTCACGGCCGACAAGATCGCGACCGTAGCGGAGTTTTTCTCGTTCGGCACGAACGACCTTACCCAGACCACCTTCGGCATGAGCAGGGACGACGCGGGAAAAATCCTGCGCCTCTACGTGGAGCGGGATGTGCTCGACTACGATCCCTTCCAGCGGCTCGACGAGCAGGGCGTGGGGAGGCTCATGAAAACAGGGGTCGAGTTGGGCAGAAAGGCGCGGCCTAACCTCAAGCTGGGCATTTGCGGCGAGCACGGCGGAGAGCCGCACTCGGTCAAGTTCTGCCACAAGCTGGGCCTCAACTACGTGAGCTGCTCGCCCTACCGGGTCACGGTGGCGCGTCTGGCCGCGGCCCAGGCGGCGATAGAGGAGAAAAGGGGGAAGAAAGAAGCCGATTGAAGGTACTGCTCCACATCTGCTGCGCCCCCTGCACAATCTACCCCTTGAAGGTGCTGCGGGGCGAGGGGCACGAGGCAACGGGCTTTTTCTACAACCCGAATATCCACCCTTACACCGAATTTCAGAGACGGCGGGAGGCGCTCGCGACATATGCGCGGGTCAGCCTCCTGCCTTTGATCATGGACGACGCGTACGACCTGGAGATATTCCTCGCCGCAGCGCTGGAAGCGGGGAAGGACAGGTGCAGTGCTTGCTACCATATACGCCTTGAGGCTGCGTTCCGCAAGGCCGTCGACGAAAAGACCGACGCGGTGACAACGACCCTGCTCTACAGCATCTACCAGCGGCACGAAACCATCGCCGCTGTCGGCCAAGCCCTTTCCAGCCGCTATAAGGTGCCCTTTCTCTACAGGGACTTTCGCGAGGGATGGAAGGAAGGGCAGGCAGATGCGCGCTCACTCGGCATCTACCGCCAGAACTACTGCGGCTGCATCTTCAGCGAGTATGAGCGATTTGCAGCCCGGCCGGAAAAGAGTGCCGGAAAGAGATGATGGCCGCCCTTGGCAGGATGCTCATCCTTCTGGGTATCGTCATCATCCTGATTGGCCTGGGCCTGCTCTTTGCCCACAAGATACCTTACATCGGCCGCCTTCCCGGCGACATCTACGTGAAGAAGGACAACTTCACCTTCTACTTCCCCCTTGGCACGTGCATTGTTATCAGCATCGTGCTGAGCTTCATCTTTTGGCTGTTCCGGAAGTAGCGCGTGCTCACGTGGGCGGCCGGGGTCTTTTTCGCGCCTCACTTTGTCATCAGCGGGGCCGCAACATCCTCACGTGTGCACCTTGAAAAATACCTCATCTACCCACGAAGATGGTAGAGGGCCTTCACTCAAAGACTGCGGACTACGGGATGAAAGCGGTGTTGGCCAGG
>Ga0326727_10014743_pt1 | contig 16951 bp, 12 predicted proteins | sample MB2enrmetagenome_FD_207643 | JGI IMG/M metagenome (GOLD analysis project Ga0326727, IMG submission 207643) | Lab enriched peat soil microbial communities from McLean, Ithaca, NY, United States - MB29MY | ecosystem: Environmental > Terrestrial > Soil > Wetlands > Peat | place: USA: New York...
CCCGGGGGGGGGGGGGGGGGGGGGGGGGGGGGGGGGGGGGGCGGGGGGGGGGGGCGGGTGGGGGGGGGGGGGGGGGGGGGGGGGGCCCCCCCCGGCCAAAGGCTCATCTATTGTACCTTTCGGACGTGTGCGGGGAGCGGGATCAGCGGCCGCTAGGAGGACAGGTCCGTGTTTTCGGCCAACGCGTTGCGGTTGAACACGGCGAATTGCCAGAAAAACGGACCAGTCCCCGGGCGGCGTGGGGCGGGTTGACGGCCAATAGGCAAGGCAGTAACATCTTCTGCTTATGTCCGACCTGGTCGTCCAGCCCGTCAGCACCCGTCGGCAGCGCAAGGAGTTCCTTGAACTGCCTTGGCAGCTTTACCGGGGCGACCCGAACTGGATTCCCCCCCTGCGGGACCATCAGAAAGAGATGGTCGGCTACCACCCGCATCCCTTTTGGGATCGCAACCGGATCCAGACGTTCTTGGCCTACCGGGGCGGCCGGGCCTGCGGGCGGATCGCGGCGATCTTGAATTACGACCATATCGAGCGGTTCGATGAACTGCGGGGGTTCTTCGGGTTCTTCGAGTGTACGGACGACCGGGAGGCCGCCCACGGACTGCTGGGGGCCGTTAGCGACTGGTTCGCCCGGCAGGGGATCAGCAAGCTCCGCGGCCCGACCAACCCGTCGGTGAACTACGAATGGGGCCTGTTGCTGGACGGGTTCGATTCGCCGCCCACCTTCATGATGACCTACAATCCGCCTTACTACGCGGAGTTGTTGGAGAGTTACGGGTTTCGCAAGGCGCAAGACATGTACGCCTTCTGGGGCCACGTGTCGCTGCTGCCGAAGGTGCAGGCGAGGTACACCGCGGTGGCCGAGCAAATCATCGAGCGGATGGGCGTCCGCCTGCGGCCCATGGATCGCTCGCGGTTTTTCGAGGACGTCAAGACGTTCCTGTCGATCTACAACCGCTCGATGAGTAGTTGTTGGAACTTCGTGCCGATGTCGGTCCGCGAGATCGAGCACACCGCCGGGGGGCTGCGTCACCTGATGGTGCCGGAATTGGCCATCGCGGCGGAGATTGACGGCCGGGTGGTCGGCGCGACTTTCGGCCTGCCCGACTATAACCCGCGCATCCGCCAGATTGACGGCCGGCTCTTGCCCTTCGGCTTCATCCGCCTCCTGCGCAAGCGGCGCCAGATCAAGCGGATCCGGATACTCGCGGCCAACGTGCTGCCGGAGTACCTGTTGCAGGGGCTGGGACTGGTGCTGATGCACGGCATCGTCCCCATGGCCACCGAGTGGGGGTTCGAGGAAGCCGAGTTCTCCTGGGTGCTGGAGTCGAACGCGCTGTCGCGGGGGAGCCTGGAGAAGGGCGGGGCGAAGATCAGCAAGACGTACCGGATTTACGACCTGGATCGGGAGCCTGCGGGACGCGGGGAGGGGGAGACGCGGGGACGCGGCGACCTTCTCCGCGTCCCCGAATCTGCGGCGGCGGTCGCCGGCAAGTCCACGGTCGGTGGTGAGTTGCAGATCCGGCCGGTCGAGTCCCGCCGCGATCTGGAGCGATTCCTGGCGGTCCCCGCGCACATCTATGCCGACGACCCGCAATGGGTCCCGCCGCTCTTGTTGGACCAGAAGGAGTTCCTCGACCGCCGCAAGCATCCCTTCTATCTGCACGGCGAGGCCACGCAGTTCATTGCCCTGCGCGGCGGCGTGCCGCGCGGGCGGATCCTGGTGAGCGACGACCCGCAGTTGAACGCCCAACAGGCGACCAATCTCGGCTGCTTCGGCATGTTCGAGTGCGACGACGACCCGCAGATGGCTGCCGGACTGCTGGACGCCGCCGCCCAGTGGCTGCGAGCCCGCGGCCGCGCGGCGATCCGCGGGCCGATCGACTACTCGCTCAACTATCCCAGCGGGCTGCTGGTAGCGGGCTTTCACACCCCGCCGCGGATCATGGGGAACCACAATCCGCAGTACTATGCCGCCCTCTTGGAGGGGTGGGGACTGGCGAAAGTCAAGGACCTGTATAGCTGGTGGTTCGTCGATCCCCGCGACATGGCGGCCCGTTGGGGCCCGCTGGCCGAGCGGATCCAGCGCCGCGGGAAGATCATCGTGCGGCCGTTCCGAAAAAAGGACTTCCAGGCGGAGGTCCGCCGCTGCATGCTCGTCTACAACAGCGCGATGGAGAACAACTGGGGCTTCGTCGAACTGACGGAGGCCGAGTTCCGCTACGCGGCGAATCGGCTGGCCCACCTGGGCGACCCCAATCTGGTCTTCCTGGCCGAGGTCGAGGGGGAGCCGGTCGGGTTCTCCATCACCCTGCCCGACATCAACGAGGCGATCCAGCCGCTCGGCGGGCGGCTGTTCCCGTACGGCCTCCCCTGGAACCTCGTCCGCTTCCTGTGGCGGAAGCGCCACATCAAGACCGCGCGGATGGTCGTGCTGGTCGTCCGCCAGCAGTACCGTCGGCGGGGCATCGCCGAGATGCTGATCTACCACACGCTCCAGTACGGCAAGAACCAGGTCGGCTTCACCGGCGCCGAGCTCGGCTGGACGCTGGAGGACAACGAGGCCGTCAACCGGACGATCGAAGCCGTGGGAGGCAAGCGGTATAAAGTGTACCGGATCTACGAGAAGGAACTCATGGGCGGCCCCGGCAGATCATAAGCGTTTCTTATGCCATTGTTTGCTCGTCCTGCGGATAGTCCTCTCAAGTCCCGTTTGTGGTCCCCGTGGAAGGTGCTGCCTCAATGGCAATCGCACGTTGCACAAGTATTGGGCAGGGGCCAAACAGCGTGCCAAATCTGTCGCAAACGGGCACGTCGTCCTAAGACAATGAAATACAAGCGGTTATGGCGATGCGTGGCGGGCTGGCGGCCGGAGCCTGGCACCCGCTTTGCATCCAGCCCCGGCTCGTACCAAGAGGCGAGGGAGGCATCCGGAACCTCCTTTGGTCTCGTTGTGTGTTCGGTTTTCGCGCCGGGCTGCGGCCCGTGCCGACCCATTGCTGACGCGCGAGGTCTGTGATGCCTCCGCCTTTTAGAAAGGATCTGACTGTGACTCCGAAAGAGGTATTGGCGTTGTGCCGGGAGAAGAATGTCAAGTCCGTGGACCTGCGGTTCATGGATTTTCCCGGGTTGTGGCAGCATTTCACGATTCCCGTCGACAAGCTCGAAGAGGACGTGTTCGAGGACGGGGTGGGCTTCGACGGCTCCAGCATCCGCGGCTGGCAGGCGATCAACGAGAGCGACATGCTCGTGGTGCCGCAGCCCGAAACCGCGGCGATGGACCCGTTCTGCGAGATCCCCACGCTCTCGATGATCTGCAACATCCTGGACCCGGTCACGCGCGAGGACTACAGCCGCGACCCGCGCAATGTGGCCCGCAAGGCGGCCAACTACTTGAAGAGCACCGGCATCGGCGACACGGCCTACATGGGGCCGGAGATCGAGTTCTTCATCTTCGACGACATCCGCTGCGACCAGACAGCCAACAGCGGGTACTACTTTATCGACAGCATCGAGGGGCAATGGAACCGCGGCCGCGACGAGCAGCCGAACCTGGGCTACAAGATCCGCCACAAGGAGGGGTATTTTCCCGTCCCGCCCACCGACCAGTTGATGGACATCCGCAACGAGATGATGCAGACGCTCATCGACTCCGGCATCTCCATCGAGGCCCAGCACCACGAGGTGGGCACCGCCGGCCAGGCGGAAATCGACATGAAATTCGACAACCTGGTGACCATGGCCGACAAGGTCATGATGTACAAGTACATCATCAAGAACGTCGCCAAGAAGTGGGGCAAGACGGTCACCTGCATGCCCAAGCCGCTCTTCGGGGACAACGGCTCCGGCATGCACACGCACGCCTCGATCTGGAAGGGCGACGAGCCCTTGTTTGCGGGCAACGGCTATGCGGGCCTGAGCGACATGGCGCTGTACGCGGCGGGCGGCCTGATCAAGCACGCCCCGTCGATCCTCGCCTTCGCCTGCCCGACCACCAACAGCTACAAGCGGCTGGTGCCGGGCTTCGAGGCCCCGGTGAACCTGGCCTACTCGCAGCGGAACCGCTCGGCGGCCATCCGCATTCCGATGTACAGCGCCAGCCCCAAGGCCAAGCGGCTGGAGTTCCGCTGCCCCGACCCGAGCTGCAATCCCTACCTGTCCTTCTCCGCCATCCTCATGGCGATGCTCGACGGGATCCAGAACAAGATCGATCCGGGCGAGCCGCTGGACAAGGACATTTACGACCTCTCGCCGGAGGAGATGGCCGGCGTGCCGCAGACCCCGGGCTCGCTGGAGCAGGTGCTGGCCGCCTTGGCCGCCGACCACGACTACCTGCTCCGCGGCGACGTGTTCACCGCCGACGTGATCGAAACCTGGATCAAGTACAAGACGGTCAACGAAGTGCAGGCGATGCAGTTGCGGCCGCATCCCTACGAGTTCTGCCTGTACTATGACCTGTAATCTGCCGGTGCCTTGATTAAAGTCCCCGGCCCGGGGCAAAGCCCGCAAGGTCCCTTTGCTCCGGGCCGGGGCTTTTCTTGCACGGTTTTCCTTGCACGGTCCGCGCGCGGTTCGGTTGCAGGCGCCCGCGGCGGCGGATAGAATCTGTCGGGCGGTTCCCGCGGACTGTTGAGGGCCCTCGCACATGCAGCGCTTCATGTTAAGGTCGAAGATCCACGGTGCCACGCTGACGGGCACGGAGCTGGACTACGAGGGCAGCATCGCCATCGACCGGGACCTGATCGAAGCGGCCGGGCTGCTGCCCGGCGAGCAGGTCCACGTGCTGAACTTCAGCAACGGCGAGCGGCTGATCACGTACGTGATCGAGGCCCCGGCCGGATCGGGTACGGTGATGCTCAATGGCCCCGCCGCCCGGCTGGGTGTCCGCGGCGACCGGCTGGTGGTGCTCGGCTACGCGGCCGTCTCCGAGGAGGAGGCCCGCCGCATGAAACCGGTCGTGGTCCGCGCCGACGCGAGCAACCGGCCCGAAAAAAAACCACCCGCTTCTCTGCTGCGGGAGCCATCCGATGACCAAGCCAGGCTATAACGGACCTCTGGAACGGCTCGACGAGTGTACGTGGCGGATTCCCAAGAGCTACAAGCTCGGGATGCGGGTCGAGGGGCGAATTTTCGCCGACGACCGCCTGATCGAGCAGATCCGCGGCGACCAGGCCCCCGAGCAGGTGGCCAACGTGGCCTTTCTGCCGGGCATTCAGATGGCCAGCCTGGCCATGCCCGACATCCACTGGGGCTACGGCTTCTGCATCGGCGGCGTGTGCGCGACCGATCCGGCGGAGGGGGGCGTGATTTCGCCGGGCGGCGTGGGCTACGACATCAACTGCGGCGTGCGGCTGGTCCGCACCAAACTCTCGCGCTCCGACGTTCAGCCCCGCCTGGAGCAGCTCATGGACGCCCTATTCCGGCAGATCCCGGCGGGGGTGGGCAAGGGCGGGCCCTACCTGTTCAACCAGCCCGAGCTGCGGCGGCTGATGGGCGAGGGCGTCGGCTTCCTCAAAACCCGCGGCCTGGCCACCGACGGGGACATCGACCACACCGAGGCCGGCGGCTGCCTGCCGGGCGCCGACCCGCAAGCCGTCAGCCGCCGCGCTACCGAGCGGGGCGGCGACCAGTGCGGCACGCTCGGCTCCGGCAACCACTTCCTGGAAGTCCAGTTCGTCGACGAGGTCTGCGACCGCGAGGCCGCCCGCACGATGGGCCTGGAGCAGGATCAGGTGTGCGTGATGATCCACTCCGGCTCGCGGGGACTGGGCTACCAGGTGTGCGACGACGCCTTGGAGATGTTCCGCAAGGTGCCGGCCAAGTACGGGATCGAGCTGCCCGACCGGCAACTGGCCTGCGCCCCCGTCCACAGCGACGAAGGGCAACGCTACCTGGGGACGATGCGGGCGGCGGCCAACTTCGCCTGGGCCAACCGCCAGTTGCTGATGTGGCAGACGCGCGAGGTGTTTGCCGAGTTCTTCGGCCAGACTTGGCAGTCGCTGGGGATGAATTTGATCTACGACGTGGCCCACAACATCGCCAAGCTCGAAACGCACCAGGTCGAGGGCCGGCCGAAGTCCCTCTGCGTCCACCGCAAGGGGGCGACGCGGGCCTTCCCCGCCGGCCATCCCGAAATGCCCGCGGCCTACCGCCACGTCGGCCAGCCGGTGATCATCCCGGGCGACATGGGGCGGGCGAGCTGGCTGCTGGCCGGGCAGCCGGGGAGCATGGAGCGGGCGTTCGGGACGACCTGCCACGGGGCGGGCCGCGTGATGAGCCGCACGGCCGCCGTCCAGCACGCCCAGGGCCGGCGGATCGACCAGGAACTGGCCCGCCAGGGAATCATCGCCCGCTGCCGAAGCTGGAAAGGGCTGGCCGAAGAGCAGCCGGCGGCGTATAAAGATGTCAGTCTTGTGGTGGACGTAGTCCACCGGGCGGGGCTAGCCCGCAAGGTCGCTCGCCTGCGGCCTCTGGGGGTGGTGAAGGGGTAATGTGTAGGTTATGCTAACAGTGTGCAAACATGCTTGGCGGAGCCTGCTTCGCGCCACGCTGGCCGCGGCGCTGGCCGGACTTGTCGCAGGGCCCGGATGCAGCGCTGAGCCGCCGCCTGCCAAACCCACGGGAGAGACACGCATGACCATCCGCCTTACCAGCGCCGCCTTCGCCGAGGGCCAGCCGATCCCCAAGAAATATACGGGCGAGGGGGCGGACGTTTCGCCCGCCCTGTCGTGGTCCGACCTGCCCGAGGCAACGAAGGAATTGGCGCTAATCTGTGACGATCCGGATGCCCCGACCCCCGAGCCTTGGGTGCACTGGGTGATCTACAAGATTCCTGCCAGCCTCGGGGGGCTGCCCGAGGGGATCGCCCGCGACGTGCGGCTGAAGAACCCGCCGGGCGTGCTGCAAGGACAGAACTCCTGGCCCAGGGGCAAGGGGAACCTCGGCTACCGGGGGCCGATGCCGCCGCCCGGCCACGGCACCCACCACTATCACTTCAAGCTCTACGCGCTGGAAGCGCACCTCCCCGTCGAGTCCGGACTGGACAAGAAAGCCCTGCTGCTGGAGATCAAAGGGCACGTGCTGGCCCAGGGGGAACTGATCGGCACGTACGAGAGATGATGAGGGATTGGGGATTAGGGATTGGGGATTGGATCCACGCGAGATGCCCCTTTCCGGCCCAATCCCCAATCCCTAATCCCCAATCCCCTTTTTTTTCCGTGCCCGACCAACGGCGACATCGGGGCCCGCACCCGGACGACCTTGGATTGTTCGCGCCGGAACTCTTACCGGTGCTGCGCCAGGCGGCGGCGGACTTGGGTTGGCTGTTGTCGCGGGGGTACCCGCACGCCAGCTCGCTGAAGCTGGTCGGCGACCGGCACGGCCTGCTGGCGCGGCAGCGAATCGCCGTATCACGATCCACCTGCAGCGACGAGGAGGCGGCACGGCGCCAACGGTGCCGGGCGGCTGCGGAGGCGCTTTCCGGCCGCCCGCTCTGGCTGGACGGCTATAACGTCCTGACCACGGTCGAGGCGGCCCTGGCCGGCGGGGTCCTGCTGTTGGCCCGCGACGGCACGCTCCGCGACATGGCCAGCATGCACGGCAGCTACCGCAAGGTCCAGGAGACCCTGCCCGCGCTGGAGCTGTTGGGCCGCACGCTGGCCCGGCTGGGCGTGGCGGAGGCGGTGTGGCTGCTGGATCGGCCGGTGTCCAACAGCGGCCGGCTGAAGCGGATCATGGAGGAGTGCGCGGCCGCCGCCCTCTGGCCCTGGCGGGTCGAGCTGGTGCCCGATCCCGACCGGGTGCTGGCGGAAACTCCCCATCTCGTAGCCACGGCCGACAGCGCGATCCTGGACCGCTGCTCCGGCTGGTTCAACCTGGCCCGGGAAACCGTCGCCGCCGGCGTGCCCGGGGCGTGGATCGTCGATCTCGCGATCGTTCAAGGGCAAGACGCCCCAAGCCGGAGGCTTGACAGAGAGTAGCCGAGGGTCGGAGCGCAGCGCAGGCCCCCGGAAGGAAGCTTGCTCTGAGCGTCTGTCTTGCCTGGTTCAACCTCTGTCACCCCTTCGGGGTGAGGTCAGTTTGGGGCATCGGTTTCCGGGGGTCTGCGCTGCGCTTCGACCCCCGGCTAATGTCTAGCAACCCTTCGGGTTGTCTCGCGCGTTGCGCCGGCTGCCAAGCCCACGCAGGCGTGGGCATATAGCGCCCACGGCTGGCCATCTGTGTTCGCGCGGACTACTTAGGGGCTGCGGCCGAGGCCTTGCCGAGCACGGCTTTCGCCCGCTCCGCCAGCGCGCGCTGGGGCGCGGCCGCCAGGACCTGCTGCATGGCCGCGGCAACGGCCTGCGGCTCCTTGCCCACGATCTTCTCGGCAATCGCTACCGCGGCGGCGGCGGCGTCCTGCTTCAAGGCAGCGCTGGTCAACTGGGCTGTTACCAGGGCCAGCGATTCGGCGGAGGGGGTCAGCCGCAAGACCTCGATCACCAGCTTTCTTTCTTCATCCCGTTGGCAAACGGCCCACGCCTGCCGGCACATGGCCAGCCGTTGCGGCCCCGCGGGAGTGAGTTGCCGGGCGATGCGGAGGTAGCCGCGCAGGGCCCGCGACTGATACTTGGCGTCGGTGGCGGTCTTGGCCAGGTCCAAGAGCACGCCGGCCGCATCGGCCGTCATCCACTGGCCTAGGAGCCGGCTGGCAGCGTCGCGAATTTCGGCGTCGGCGTCTTTGGCGGCGGCTGCCACGGCCACGAGGGCCTTGGCCCCGCCCATCGCGCCGAGGATTTCCAGGAGCTTGCCCTTGGTGGCCGCCGGCGCCTGGGCCGCCGCCGCGATGAGCTTCTCCGCACACGCCTCGCGGTCCGGCATGCGGATGCACGCGGCGGCCAGTGCGTCCTGGGCCGCCTTCAGCTCGTCGGGGGTCTTGGGATGGAGGGTTCGCGCCACCAGCAGCGGAAGGTCGCCCATGCCGACCGTGCCTCCCAGCGCCGTGAGGGCGGCGGTGCGGATTGGTGCGTCGGGGTCGTCGGCGGCCTTCAGCAGGGCCGGTGTGGCGGCCTCGACGTGTCGCTGCCCGGCCAGCTCGATGACGGCCTTGCGGGCTTTGCCTTCCGCCTGGGCGAGCCGGGCGAGTACGGCGGCGTCCGCGAGTTTGCCGGGCAGATCGGCCAAGACCGCGGCGGCGGCCTGCGACACTTGGGGGTTGTCCTCGGTGGCGGCGTCCAGCAGCACGGGCAGGCAGGCGGGGTCGGCCGCGCGGCCCATCATCCCGAGCGCGGCGATCCGCACGGTGTCCGGGCCGGACTTGGCGGCCTCGACCAAGGCGGGCGTCGCCGCCGTGTCGCCGCGGTCGGCCATGGCGACGATCAACAGGGCCCGCCGCTCGGGCGTCGCCTGCGCCAGCTCGGCCGCCAGCGCGTCGGTCACCTCATGGCCGGGCAGCTCGCGGGCAACGCGGAGCCCCAGGGCCACCAGCGACTTGTCGGCCGAGCGGAGCTGCTCGACCAACAGGGGGACGCCCGCAGCCTGCCGGGCGACGATCGCACCCCGCGTGGCCTCGATGATCCGCGGCTTGGCCACGTCTGCCTTCCGCACGCGGTCGTAAAGTGCGATGGCGGCGTCCCGCTGGCCGCCGGCCAGGAGTTTCTCGGCTGCCAGCACGCAGCCCTCGGCGGCCGCGGAGCGAACCTCGGGTTTGGGGCCGGCCAGGGCCTGCTCGAGGGCCGCAACGGCTTGGGGGCCGCCGACGCGGCCCAGGGCCGCCGCCGCCGCACAGGCCACTTCGACATCAGCGTCCCCCATCCGCTCGACCAGGCCGCCCACGGCCCGGGCATCGCGGCGAACGCCGATCGAGTTGATCACTCCCACCAGCAGCCGGCCCTGCACTTGGCCCAGCGCCGTCCGCAACGCCTCGCCGGCGGCCGGATCGGGAATGGCCTCCAGGGCAATCCGCGCCCAGGAAGCCAACTCCCGGTCTGCCAGGAGCGGCGCCAACGCCGGGACCGCGTCCTTCTGGCCGTAGATCGCCAGCCGCTTGCAGGCAATCGCCTTCTCGGCCGGCGGCGCGTTGGAACGCAGCACGTCGGCCAGCGCGCGGCTCCGCTCCTCCGGCGGGGCGTTCTTGTCGAAGGGCGGCGCAGCCAGCCCCCGTTGGGCAACCGCGGCCACCGCGAGCACCAGTGCACAAACCGTCGCGCAACGTATCTTACGCATTGCTGTTCTCCCTTTGCGTGTGAGTCGAGGCAAGGCCGCGAGCGGCGGACCAGGCCGACGCCCGGTGCCCGGCAAATCCAAAATCTCAAATCTAAAATCCAAAATCTCAGATCCGCGTCAGATCCTCCACGGTTCGCGGAGCGCCTCGGAACGCAGCCGGTTGGCCTCCTCGTCGCCGATGAACTCGTTCTTGTCGGGGTCATAGGCCAGCTTGCGGCCCAGGAAAATGGCGATGTTGGCGGCGTGGCAGGCGATGTGCGAGTGGCAGGCCACTTCCGCGTTGGCCCGCGGCTGTGCCCGCGACTTCACGCAGTTGAGGAAATCGCGGATGTGGTAGGTGGCCGGGTAGCCGCCGATTTCGGCGACCTTGCGGCCGGCCAGCAGGGCCGGCGAGCTGAGGACCAGCTTGCCGCTGTCGCCCGCCTCGACCCAGCCGGTATCGCCTTCGAAGCGGACCGGGCAGGAGCCCAGCGGGATCCACGGGTTCTCGCGGAAAATCAGGCGAACGCCGCTGGCGTATTGGGTCACCAACTCGCCGTGTTCCGGGGGGTTGTATTCCACCGGCTCCGTGTGATCGGCGCCGGCGGCCCACTGGCAGAGGTCGGCGCAATGCGAGCCCCATTCCAGCACCCCGCCGCCCACCATCCCGCCGCCCTTCTCGAAATTGAAACCGTCCAGCAGGCCCTTGTTGAAGGGCCGCCAGGCCGCCGGCCCGAGGTACAGGTCCCAGTCGATCTGCTCCTTGGGGGGTTCGGGCTCGGCGGCAGCCCAGCCGCTCATGTTGGCACCCATGCCGGCCGGATGGGCATAGACCGTCTGGAGTTTGCCGAGCTTGCCGCGGCGGGCCAGCTCGCAGGCGAACGCGAAGTGCGGCAGGTTCCGCCGCTGCGTGCCGGCCTGGAAGATCCGCCCCGTGCGGCGCATCGTCTCGGCCAGCGCAAGGCTCTGGGCAATGTTCTTGGTACAGGGCTTCTCGCAGTACATGTCCTTGCCGGCCCGCGCCGCCAGGATCGACGCGGTGGCGTGCCAGTTCGGACCGGTGGCGATCAGCACGGCGTCGATGTCGTTGCGGGCCAACAGCTCGCGGAGATCGCGGTAGGTGGCGCAGTCGTGGTTGCCGTACTTGCGGTCGGCCATTTGCTTGACGGCCTGGCGTCGCGCGGCCTTCACGTCGCAGACGGCCACGAAGCGGACGTCCCGCTCCTCCAGGAAGCAGCCCAGATCATAGGATCCGCGGCCGCCGATGCCGATGCCGCCCAGCACGATCTGCTCGCTGGGGGGGACGGCGCCGTCTTTGCCCAGCGCGCTGCCGGGGACGACTTGTGGAAACACCAGAGCGGCCCCCGCCGAGGCCGCCGCTTTCAAGAACTGCCGCCGCGCCAACGGGGCGGGCACCCTCGGGCTGTGGCATCGCTGACGCGAACGATCATCCATTGCAGGCTCCTCTCGTCGGGTGGGCAAAGGGGACAGTGCCATTTTCGCGGGGAAACCGGCGGCTTGCCGACGGCAGGCCGCCATCGCCGCGAAAACCGAGGAACGTCCCCAGTGAAGGTTTCTTCCGCCGTGGCGGAAGTCCTCTACAAGGTAGTCGCTGCCGCCGGCGTTTTCAACCAGCCGCGAGCTTGTTTCTGAAAAAAGGCGTTTAAGCCCCCTAACAGGGGGCTCGTCGGCCCTTGACGCCCGGCAGCGGCAGCCATACCATGCAATGTCGCCGGATTGGCCCGTTTTTCCCCTTGCCTCGTCGCGCCGGAGGACCCAGGCCGTGAACCTCCAAGATATTCTCAGCCTCAAGGGAAGTGCGGTCTACACGACCCCGCCCGAAGCCATGCTGGCCGAAGTCGTCCAGCGGATGGTACACCACAAGGTGGGGGCGATGCTGGTCTGCCGCCAGGACCCGGCCGGCGGCGAGCAACTGGTGGGCATCGTGACGGAGCGCGATCTGCTGCGATTGTTCGCGGCCGGCCGCTGCGAGCTGGCCAAGATCCAGGTTGCCGAAGTGATGAGCACGCGCCTGATCACGGCCTCTCCCAACGATCTGGTGGTCGACCTGATGGGCGTGATGACGACCCACCGCATCCGCCACGTGCCCGTGCTCTCCGAGGGCCGCCTGGTGGGCATCGTCTCGATCGGCGACCTCCTGAAGGCCCAGCACGAGCACCTGGCGGTGGAAAACCGCTTCATGCGAAACTACATCCAGGGGTGAGCCGTGTCATGGGCAGAACGTGGAAGATCGGTGCCAGGCCCGCGGTTGCGCGGGCGTGCGGGGCCTTGGTGAGACATGCCTGCTGACCCCGCGCCCGATTTCGACCTGGACGACGCGCAGGCGCGATGCCGGAACCTGTTCCCGGACATGGTCGAGTTCTTCTTCGCCGAGGCGGACGTGCTGTTGGGCCAGATCCGCGCCGCGGCCGGCAAAGGCGAGGTTGCCGAGGTTGCCCGGCTGGCCCATCGACTCAAGGGCTCGGTGGCCTACCTGGGGGCGGCGCCGGCCACCGAGGCGTGCGCCCGGCTCGAAGAGCTTGGCTATGCTGGGCCATCGGCCGAGATGGACGCACTTGTCCGGGAGCTTGGCGCGCGGATCGAGCGGCTGCAGGCGGCCCTGGCCCCGCACCGCAAGCCGCCGGCCTGAGCGATCCGCAGCTCGCACGCCCGCCGTGGCGTGTCGGCGCCATGCCCACGCAAGCGTGGGCAAGGCACCCAACCTACGGTTGTCTCCACGGCGGGGAACAACTATCATATGCGGCATGAGCATCATCCTCCTGGCAGTCGTCGGCCTGTGTACGATCTTGTGGGTGGCGGTCGGCCTGGCCGCATCCTGGCAGCGGCAACACATTTCCGAGGACTACTTTCTGGCCGGCCGGACGCTTCCCTGGTATGCCGTCGGCCTGTCGGTCGCCGGTACGGGCTGCCGGCTGGAAGTCTGGGTTTTGATGGTCGGCCTGGCCTGCGTATACGGTCTGGCCGCGGCATCGCTGGCCTGGGGCACCCTGCTGGCGCTGGGGGTGTTGGGGTGGGGCTTCCTGCCCTATCTCTATCGGAAGAAGCTGTCTGGGCCGGCGGAGTACCTGGAGCGCCGCTATAGCCCCGCCACGCGGAGCCTGTTCGTCCTGCTGATGTTGCCGGCCTTGGTGCTGGGGGTCCTGGCGCCCGCGCTTTACATGGGTGGATGGGTGTTATCCACGCTCGGATTGGGTTATGGCGTGGGCCAGTCCCCCTGGATTTTCGCCGCGTGCGTGGCTGCGGTGGCTTTGGTCGCGGCCGTCTCCTGTGCCTACGGAGGGTTGATGGCCGGGGTCTGGGCCGGCGCGGTGGGCATGATCGTTTTCCTGGTGGGCGGGTCGGTCCTGGCGGCAGCGGCCGTACATAACGCCGGCGGCCTGACCGAAATGCTCCAGGCCAACTCCGCGCCCCGGCTCGCCTGGTCGCTCGGGACCCACCTGCCGGATGCGGGGAGCCCGCAACCCACGTTGCCTTGGACCGGCGTACTGGCCTTCGTGCTCTTTGTGGGAATGTGGCAGGCGGCCGTGAGCCCGATCATGGTCCAGCGGTGCCTCGGGGCCGGCAGCGAGCGGGACGCCAAGCTGGGCATCCTCTTGGCTGGACTGCTCCAGCTCGTGCTGGCGGCATTGATCGCCCTGCCCGGGCTGGCTGCCGTGGTACACTGGCCCTCGGCCGCGGGGCCGGTCGACCAGGCCGCCCGGAACCTCATCGACGGGGTGCTGGGGCGGCAAAGCCTGTTGGGGACACTGGGCCAGGGGCTGGTCGTGGCCGCCGCCCTGGCCGCCGTGATGAGCACCGTCACCGGCGCGATGACGGCCGTCTCGTGCCTCTGGACGATGGACCTCTGCCAGGACCTGCTGGGGCGGAATGTCTCGGAGGCCGAGTTGGTCGGCCGCGGGCGGCGGTCGAGCCTGGCCGCGCTGGTGCTGGGGGCCGCAATGGTGCCGGGCCTGTTCCTCTGGGAAAAAGGGCTCCTGGATTTCGTCTTCGAGCTGTCCGCCGTGATCGGGCCGCCGCTGGCCGTGGTCTTCCTGGTGGCGTTCTTCTGGCCGCGGGCGCATGGCCGGGCGGCCGTGACGACGCTCGTGGTGGGCGTGCTGGCCGGCCTGGTGCTGTGGGTGGCCGCCGACCTCGGCGAGGAGGTCCCGGCATGGCTCGTGCCGGTGCTGCACCGTGCCGGCCTGTGCGGCGCCGCCAGCCTCGTGGTGCTCGTGCTCGGGACGCTGGCCATCCCCCAGAACCCCCGCGAGCTGTACGATCCCGACGCGACCTGGAGCCTTGCCTGGATCGGGTTGCCGCGCCGCAGGTGACATCAGAGTCTCGTAACGACGCTCTGCGTCGTTACGCGCTGAGCAGACGCTCCGCGTCCCCGCATTGGCGCGACCCGTTACGCTGAAAGTGGCTTGTTGTCGTGGACGCAGAGCGTCCACCCAGTGCGTTCCCACGCGGAGCGTGGGAACGAGCATCGAATCGGATATGATATACTGAAACATAATCTGCGGACCGATTTTGGCTACCGGGAGCGATGTTCATGACGGGTCCTGCCGCCCCGCGGCGCGTGATCGAAGTGCAAAGCAGCGTGGCGGGGCCGGCCGGCCCCCGGCTGCAACGGGTGCGGCCGCGCAGAATCTCGGACTATCCGCGGCTCTCGGCCGCGCACCGCGACGCGGTGGCGAAATACGCCAGCCCGCTCTTGATGGGCCCGCCGGTCTGCGACGAGCTGGTGGCCCTGGTCGAGCACCTCTTGACGGAGGAGGAGGCGGGGGTGGTGCGGCACCTGGGGCTGGTCCGCGGCCGGACGGCCGCCGAGGTTGCACGGGCCGAGCACCGCCCGGCGGACCAGATCGGGCCCATCCTCTACCGCCTGGCCGAGGAGAAGGCGTGCATCGTGGCCAGCGGTCCGCCCCAACGGCGGCAGTACCGCCTGATGCCGATCATGCCGGGCACGTTCGAGATGGTGCTGATCCGCCACCAGCCGGAGACCTTGACGCCCTGGCACCGCCGCTTCATCGAGCTGTTCGAGGCGCTCTACGACACCGGCTACGGCCTGGATTACGCCGGGGCCACGCCGCCCCTGGTACGGTACCTGCCGGTGGGCCGGGCGATCGACGCCCACCCGATGGCCCTGCCGACCGACCGGCTGGAGGCGGTGCTGGAGCAGTTCGCGCTGTTTGCCGTGGGTCCGTGCCAGTGCCGCATGGCCGCCCGCACCCAGGGCTACGGTTGCAATGGCCCGCTGGGCAACTGCGCCGTGATGGGCCAATGGGCCCAGCACGGCATCCAAAAGGGCTGGCTCCGCCAGGTCTCGAAAGAGGAAATGCTGGACATCAAGCGGGAGGCCGAGGCCCAAGGCATGGTCAACTGGATGATGAATGTCCAGGCCAGCAAAGGACAGAGCTCGTGCTCGTGCTGCGGGTGTTGCTGCCATGCGATGCGGATGGTGAGCGAGCTGAGCGCGCCGGGCATGTTTGCGCCGCCGCATTTCCGTCCGCGGCTGGAGGCGGGCCGCTGCACCGCGTGTGGCCGCTGTGCGGCCCGCTGCCCCATGAAGGCCGTGCTGGTCGATGCCCGGGCAAAGTCCTACCGCGTGCTGGCCGAGCGGTGCATCGGCTGCGGGCAGTGCGTCTTGGCGTGCGACTCGCGGCGAGCGCTTTCGATGCAGCCGGTGCCGGACTACAAGCTGCCCTACCGGAGTTGGTTCTCCTTGTTGGGGCGGGCCGCGCCGCGGATGTTTTGGCGGGCGTGGCGGGTCGCGCGGAGCCGGAAATCCCCCGGCCGCAACGGCAGCTAGTGTTGCGGATTCATCCTGAGGGGAATTTGCGGATCGGGTTCGTCGACAGTTGCCGCCTATTTCAGGCCCCGTCGCCGGAAGCGCCGCACTGAGCCCCGGGCGTCAGCCCGGGGATGGCGTGAATTCTCCGCAAGGCGGTGGTTATCCTGACGCCGATCCCCGGGCTGACGCCCGGGGCTCAACTGACGCCCGGGGCTCAACTGACGCCCGGGGCTCAACTGACGCCCGGGGCTCAGCGGCCAGTTCCCCCCGGAATGGCGCAAGTCCATTTCGATCCGGCTCCAGGATTGGCACAACCCGCGTCCTGCCCGTATACTACGGCGAGCGGCTGCAAAGCCGGTGTCGGATAGAATACCGTTGGGCGGACGCTGTCGTGCCGATCAACAGCGAATCTGACGACTCTCAGGCCAATCAATGCCGGCCACTGCGCCCGCCCACCACGACACCGACGTCTAGTTTTGACGTTTTCGCCCTTGTCGCCTCATTTCTGGTTATCAGCATACTTGGATGCACCTTCATACTCACAGTCTGGAAGAATCTTGCTCCGCTAGTCGGGCTCGTACGGTGCGTCGGCTTCGTTGTGATAATGGGGGGCGTACATTTTGTCGGCTTCCGTCTTTGGCGGCGTCAAAAGGAAGGAAACCAGAAGGGCGAGAGGGCCGCCAGTTCCATATGGACGCGGGAGGTGCCGCGCGGCTTGTTTTGGCTGGTCCTATTATTCGTGCTGTTCCTGCTGCTGTGGTCATTGATTCTTTGATCTCAAGCAACGGGCCGTCGGGCGGCCCGGATTCCCTCTTTCACCCCGCCCTGAGCCATGCCTAAAATGCCATTTCGAGCCACGCCCTATCTCCTGCTTCTGGTAAGCCTCTCAATTCCACCGGCCCGCTCCGCCGCGGCCGAGCGGGCCGCGGACGCGCCCGGCCCAAACAGGGCCGCAACCAGCGTTTCCTTCGAGCT
>Ga0326727_10014746_pt1 | contig 16949 bp, 10 predicted proteins | sample MB2enrmetagenome_FD_207643 | JGI IMG/M metagenome (GOLD analysis project Ga0326727, IMG submission 207643) | Lab enriched peat soil microbial communities from McLean, Ithaca, NY, United States - MB29MY | ecosystem: Environmental > Terrestrial > Soil > Wetlands > Peat | place: USA: New York...
GTCTTTGCATGTGGCTGATCATGACTCTGGCTTGCCGCCCCTTTTATTTTGGCTGGGCCCCCGGGGCAGTTGCTCCGCCCGGCGGCGGCACCAGGATCTGCGGCTCTCCGTCTGTGTAATAGGCGGTAACGCTTCCATTGCGGAACTCCAACGCCGAGCCTCGGCCGCCGTAAACCTGTTTATTCATCCCAGTATCAATCAGGAAGACATGATTGTCGAAGCGAGACGCAATATCGAACTTGGGCCGCACCGTATGGGCGGCTACGATGTACCGCACCATAAGCCGTGCCAGCATGGCTTCCAGAGGGCGCTTCAGCGTTTCCTCCGGTTCCAGAGCCAAGCCGCGGTACCAGAGCGGGCCGTCGGGAGAATCAATCAGCCAATTCTGAAGGCCGGACAGTTCCTGCATTTGCTGCACGGCTTCACGGTCCTCCACCTGGCCACGCGCCTGAATCCACGCCCACTCCTCCTGGACCTGCCGGAGGGCTTCTTCCAGCTTCATGTAGCGCCAAATAATCTTCTTGTCGCACAGCGACTGCCAAAGCGAATCGAAGCGGTCAATCTCGGAGTGAACGCGGTCGTTCAACTCCTTGATGTTCTTGAAGTGGATTGCGGGATTCAGGCCCCCATGCAGAAACAGCGCGTCACCCACTTGCACCACTGCGGCGTGACTGCGGATCCAGCGCCCATACAGGCCCTGCGCCTCGAAGGCGTCATGGCGCTCAAAAAAGCCCGGCGGATGGTCGGCCATCCACTTCTGGCGTCCAGCATCGTCCTCGGAATACGCCGCATGGTGATGAGAGCTGTGGCTGGTGAGAAAACTCGTGTAATCGCGGTAAGCCTCCTCCCGCCTTTTTTCCGACTGCTCCGTCGCGAAGGCTCGATAATCCTCGCCCACCACGTAGCGCAGATCGCCCATGATGTTCATGACTTCATGATTGCCCAGCAGTGGAATCACCCGTCCGTTCTGTTTCGGCGCCTGGCCCTCTAAATCCATCAGCAGGTCCAGGCACTCGCGGGATTGTTTCCCGCGATCGATAACGTCGCCGGTCTGCACCAAAACGCTTGAGCCGCCGATCCATTGACGATTGCCATCGATCAGTCCGACTCGCTGCAAAATGGTGACAAACTCGGGATAGGCGCCGTGCGAATCCCCGACTGCGACAACCCGCATCTGCGCGCTGGCGCGCACCGCCAACATTAAGAGCACGGTCAGAAAACAAGCCGATCGATGGAGGAGAACCGCTGCTGTCGGAATCATCACGGCCGCCTTGTAGACTTTCTCTTGGCAGCAACTCTAATCTTCTTTTTCATTGATTGCAAGCGATTCCTACCCCACCATTTACGGCCCTCGCGGTCGAGTCGAGCTTGCCCACCGGTTCTCGAAACCTTGCGCCCCGACCCCAAGAGGTTCGTGCTTCTTGCCCGTATTGCCTGGAATTGACTTTCACGAAGTCGGCACCTACGATTGCGGCGATGGAGGAATGGACTTCGGCAAGACTGGCAGGCCGAGGCTCACGGCCGGTGGAGCAGTGAAGGGAAACGAGAGGGCGGCGTTTGTGAACCGGAAGACACGCAATAAGACGGGCCTCCACGCCGGTTGCGAGTACCATCCAGGAAGGGCTGCCGAGTCCTTACAAAGAGGGGGGAGGTGCCAGCTTGACTACTGAACCCGTGCCGCCGTGTGATCTTGAGGCTAACAAGCTGCAGACTCGCTTCACGGCCACGATCCAGGCGGAGATCAATGCAATCCGGCCGATCGTGGATAGGATTATGCAAGTCATTCGACAGATGAAGTGCGGAGCCGGAAAGGAATTCGAAATCGACTTAGCGCTCCAAGAGGCCCTGGCGAATGCGGTCATCCATGGATGCGGTAATGACCCCTCCAAAAGGGTGGAGGTCTGCGTGGCCTGCGACGAATCTCGCGGTCTTTTGATTGTCGTACGTGATCCCGGTCCCGGATTCGACCCGGCCTCTCTTCCCAGTCCGATTACCGGGCAGAATGTTTTCTCCGACCACGGTCGCGGTATCGTTTTGGTCAGCCAGTTGATGGACGAGGTTCACTTCGAGCACGGTGGGACGGAGATTCACATGCGGAAGTTTTAGGCCGCGTCCGGCGGCAGCCGATCGGATACCACCGCGTGGAGCCTGCTAAACACGAGCGTTGGGCCTGGTTCACCCTCGCTCGGGCTATGGGTCCTTGCGTGCATTTACTCCTACCGGCGCTTGCGGGACCTCCCGTGGCACATGAGCTTCTCGCCGTGGGCACGCGCGCCCCTGGTCGCCGGGCAACATGTTAACGAGAGGACATCCGGTGGCCTTGATCAGTAAAGGACGGCCTTCTCACCCTGCTCGGCAATCCTTTTTTCATAGAAAGCCACGAGCAGATCCCGCCGTGCCATGACGGCCTTGACAAGAGTCTTATCAAGATGCGGTTTCGTTTTTTCCAGGACTTCGCGTTCGTCCAACCGCCGTAACCTCTCGAGCAACTGCCGGTCACACATCCCGAGGACGCGAGGATCGTGCAGTTTGTGAAACGGCCGGAAGGCGCGAGTGAAATCAATCATCCAGACCTTCCAGTCTTCGCCGATCAACATATTCGTCATGTTCCGGTCTGTGTCATAGACCAACTCGCTAAATACCCACATCCTGGCCACCTGCCTGTTCCAAGCATTGGCGTCCGGCGGCTCGATCTTTCGCTTCCGGCGCTCCTGTTCATCCATCTTCACGGGTAGCCACCAGCTCAGCGCGCCTTTGTCGCCGCGAAAACTCCGTTCCACCGTGACCGGCATCATATCCCCCAAACCCACGAGTTTCGCCAGCTCGAAGGCGGCAATATTAAAGTGGTAGGAATCTCGAAATCCGAATTCCGTAGTTCCGTCGCTCATCTGCTCACTAGCCTTGTTGACGTCAATCGGCTGGAATGCGGCGTCATGTTTCAAGCTGCCGTCGCTCAATGTCAACCGCCACGGTGAAGTAACACCCTTGCCGATCGGGCGCGAGTCGACAATCTTCGCCTTAAGAAGAAACTCGCGCATCTGCTGTTCGGCGAGATTCGGTTCTTGCGCGATTGCGGTCGCGCTCGCGACAGCAAGGCACACTGCAACCACGACCAGCACTCGGCGATGCAAGCAGGTCCTATGTCACCTCCCGACCAAGACCCCAAAGGACTCTCGTTCTTATTCTACGCCCTGTTTCCAAAACTCAATGCTATTCCATAGGAAAGATATTAGATTAAAGTATATTACCCACGAAATTATCCAGCAGGAATTCCCCTTGACAACCCCCTCCTGCAACGGTAGGCTAACGCCTGTCAATCTGAGAGGACACCAGTAAACGACGAGCGCCGGAAGCCGTAACGGCTTCGAACGCCGCCAGCCCAGTGTTCGCCGCCACAGGGGGCGCCCATGAAGGCGCCACGCTTTTCGCCCTACTTCTTCCTTACTGATTTCGTTGCACGAGACCAAAAGCACACGAGGCGGCTCAGCAACGCCCGTGGGTAAGTTGGTCTATTACATTTCGGGAGGACGTCATGAAATTGAAAACTCTCTTCTTCTCCTCTCTTACCCTTACACTTCTGCTCGGATCAGCTTGCGGAGCGCTTGCCCAGTCGCCGCCGCCCGTGTCGTTCTCGGCGCCTTTGCTTTACCAGACAGGCCTTTATCCTGGCGGGATTGCGGTGGCAGACTTCAATGGTGATGGCAAGCTGGACCTGGCAGTGGTTAATAATGGCAACGATACCGTGAGCATCTTCCTGGGCAATGGTGACGGCACTTTCCAGAACCCCGCGAGCTACACGGTCGGATACTACCCCGTCGGGATCGCGGTGGGAGACTTCAGAAGCAACGGCAAACTGGACTTGGCGGTAGCGAACTGTAGCAGCTCCCTCAACCCCGCCGTCAGCGTGTTATTGGGCAACGGTGACGGCAGCTTCGAGCCGGCGACGAACTACACGGTAGGCAATGGCCCCTGCGGCGTCGCAGTGGGGGACTTCAATGGTGACGGAAAGCCAGACTTGGTGGTGGCGGACTATTTTGCGAACAACGTGAGCGTGCTGATCGGAAATGGCGACGGCACCTTCCAGCCCGCGAAGTATGTCTCCACTGGGAACTACTCCCCCGAGTGGGTTACGGTGGGAGATTTCAATAAGGACGGCAAACTGGACTTCGCGGTCGCGGCACCAGCCTTGGGCGGCGTCCAGGTATTCCTGGGTAATGGAGACGGTACGTTCACGGGGCTGCCGTACATTGCGACGCCCACTGGTTCCTACTCGTTAACGACGGCCTCCCTCAGAAACAACGGGACTCTGGACTTGGTGACCACGGGTACGAGTGCTGTAAATGTGCTACTTGGGAACGGCGACGGGACGTTCCAGACGGTGACAAGCTACTCCGTGGGTGTAAAAAGCTGCTTTGTCGCCGGGGCTGCCGTCGGAGACTTCAATCGTGATGGCAAGCTGGACTTGGCGACGGCAAACAACGACGGCAGCACCCTGAGCGTACTCTTAGGCAACGGCGACGGCACCTTCCAGACGCAAGCCGTGAACTGGTGGGTAGGCAACTATGGCAATCTAATCGCGGCCGGGGACTTCAACGGCGATGGCTGGTCGGACTTAACGGTAACCTTTGGGACCAGCGGCAGCTACGGTATCGTCCTGTTGAATGCAGTGCCGACTCCCATGCAGCCGGAGAGCCCCGACAATCTGAGCCAGCAATTTGTCTTCAACCCCACTCCAACCGCGTATTTAGCATTTGATTTGGACTACACTACGGCTTACAATGCTGGCACTCTCAATGTTGTAGCGGACACCGTCGCCATGGCTAGCGCGTCGGGCATCACCCAGGCGATCTACCAAGAGATGGTGGCGGGGACATCACTCGCCACAACCAATTGCTACATCGCTCTTGGGCAAGGCACGGATTCAAGCGGCAACCCCCTGTGTGCAGCGATTACGCTTACGTGCACGAATGAGAGCAATTCGACACCCGCCGGGGATAACTGCCCAACGTCAACGGCGCGAAACCTTTTCTGGGCCAACCAGTTGGAGACCACCAGTCCCATCGGTGGGAGTTCCACTTATCCCACGGGTATCCCGGCTGGTGCCGCACCTACTCTGGCCATGGGCAGCGACACGTGGTCGCCTGGAAACTGCACGTTGACCGGGCCAGAAAAGGGCAGACTATGTCCGCAGAGCCTGCTGACTCGATTCACGCAATACTCCACGGACTCGGGTCTGAAACCTGGCGGAACCAACCCTGGCTCGAACTCTACTTATGTTGCAGGTTGCTGCGAGCCGGAGTGGAATACGGTGGCGACCGTCCCCGTGTGGTATAACAACAAGACCGTTCCTGTCTCGTTCACAACTTCCCCACCGACCGGCTCATACTCCAACAATTGGGTCGCCGCTCCGAACCAGGGCATCACGTGGGGCGTGGAGGCCCTCGGCGCGACGCCCGATCCTACATACCCGGTACTAGGGGACCAGACAGTCACGAATGCGGCATGCCCGCCGCCACCCTGGCCCTTACCTGGGACTACGCCGTTGAGCTTTACAGCCACCGGGACGGTCACGGTTACCGCAGACGGCCTTTACGAGGTGCATTACTTCTCCACAGCATGCGACAACCAGGAAGAGTTGGTGTTTACCAGCTCAACCGATCCCACCCAGAACTGGGCGGCGTTTAAGACTGCGCCCTTCAATGTGGACCTAACAAAGCCAACGGTAAGCACCCCGGTCCTGAGTCCCAGTCCCGTCAATGGGGCCTACCTTCCCGGGCAGCTAGGCGTGACGGCCACAGTGACGTGTGTCGATCCTGTGTCCAACGGTGTAGCGTCGGGCCTTGTCCAGTGCGGAAAGGACTCCGTTTCGCCTTCTCCCGCGCCGCCCGCCACGTCCCAAGCCTCTTTCACATCATCCGCCAACCCTGTAACGATCCCTACGACGGTCGGACCACAGACTTTCACACTGACCGCAACGGATCAGGCGGGCAACCAGGGAACGGGGTCGGTGACCTACCAGGTTGTGGGACCGCTGGCGAGCGTTTCGACATCGAGCATCGACTTCGGCACGGTGTATCTCGGCACGATTACCACCAGAAGCGTGACCGTGACCAACGTAGGGAATGCGCCAATGACCATCTCTACGCCGTTTATTTCGATTCTGTCCGGAGGGAATTCCAAGGAGTATTTCGCAGTCAGTCTCTGCCCGAAGTCACTGGCTGTGGAAAAGAGTTGCACGATTTACGTAAACTTCATCGCGGGCCCCTTTTACACTCCCCAAACAGCCATGCTGTACGTCGCCGATAACGCTTATGGCAGCCCGCAGACGGTCGCGCTGAGCGCCCAGGTGATCAATCCTCAAGCTTGGCTGACTCCCACCAGCTTGAGCTTTGGTACGGTGGGAGTTGGTAACAACAGCACGACCAAAACCGTGACGCTCAAAAACACGGGCGCCACACCACTAGCGATCAACAGCATCGGCATCGCCGGCACAGATTTCGCGCAAACAAACACCTGTCTGCCTCTAATTGGATCGGGTGTGCTAGGGCCAGGCGCCAGTTGCACGATCACTTTCACATTCACGCCCCAGGCGAAAGGGTCGCGGTCGGCAAGCGTCATGATCACGGACAACGCCCAAAACAGCCCGCAGAAGATATCGCTCTCGGGCACGGGAGGCTAGAGGGGGGAATTGGGGGCGCCGGGTGTGCGCAAAAGACAAAAAAGCGCGGGCGCCCTCACTCTTCACCAATTATCGCGGCGGCGAACTGAGGTGCAGCAGCGGGGACCAGTAGTGGCTTATCAATCCATGCTTTGGGACCAACCAGAGGATTCCGCGTAGATCGCCTTCACGTCAAAGCGTTCGAGCAGCTTCTCCGCCCCAGCTTCTTTGCGCATCTCATCGATCAGGCTGAGCGCCTGCCGATAGTGCTCGGGCGCGTCAGCGCCTTTTCCGCCAAGGCGCAGCGCCTTGCCAAGCAGATAGTGGATGCGGGCGCTTTGATACCGCAATCCAAGTTTTTCGCTCCTGCCCAAGTCCGTTTCGAGCTCCTGCTGGGCGTGGGAATAATCCTTCGTGTTGATCATAGCTTCCGCCATGTCGACAGAGCTTTCCAGCGAAAAGTACTTCAGGGCGTGGCTGTCGGCCTCCCGGGCCAAGTTTCGAAAGTCGCGGATGGCGGACTGGCCGCGCCCTTCCCACAGCGCTGTCTCGGCGAAATGCAAGTTCAAGATCAGGACTTCCGCCGGATCTGTGCCGCGCGACGCCGCGCGTAAGGCCCGATCATAGAAATCCCTGGCCGATTTCCAGTCCCCACGATACCGCCGGACATCCCCTTCGGTATTGAGAAGTTCCGCTTGAAGGCTCTGGCTTTTCATGTCACGGGCGATGCTCTGGGCTTCCTCCAGCAGGGGCGCAGACTCGGGGCCGCGCCCGGCCATGGCCAAGGTATCAGCAAGGTCGTTGAGGAGATCCACCATTTCGCTGCTGCGGCCACCCAAGGCGTGGTAGCCGTTGACAGCATCTTGCATCGCACTCACTGCGGCGCCTAAGCGGCCTTGGTACTGGAACACCAGTCCGATGTCATGCGATTCGTAAGCTGCCCAGAGAGCATCACCGGCTTTGCGATACAGGTCCAGTGCGCGCATGAAAGACTTCAGGGCCTCTTCGTACTGCGCGGTGGTACTGTAAGCTTCACCGAGAACTGCCAGAGTGTCGGCGATGCGGGTGGGAATGTTGAGCTTTTCGCGCAACTGGAGGGCCTGCTGAAGATAGGTCAACGCGTTATCGGTGTCGCCTTTGCCCAGGTAAATGCCACCTATATTGTTCAGGCACAAGGATTGGTAGTTCTCGTCGCCGGCATCGCGCTCGATCTGTAGGGACTCCTTGTAGCTCTGCAGGGCCTTGTCGTACTCCCCCATGGACTGGTAGAGCACGCCTATGTTATTCAGTGTATTGCCAGCCTCTTTCTTCAAGCCAATCTCGCGCTGGAGTTCAAGGGCTTGGTTGTAGTCGGCGAGGGCGGCATCAGGTTTTCCTTGCGAGTTCAGGATTAGGGCCATTTCCACGAGGTTTTCGGCCAGATTGCGTTTCAGGCCGAGTCGGCGGTTGATGGCCATCGCCTCCTGGTAATGCTGCATGGCGTCATCCGGCTTATTCATCAGGCGATAGGAGATGGCTATCGACTGCAGGATCAGCGCCTTCAGTTCCTGTTCGTCCGTTTGAATCGCGAGCGACAGGCCCTTGTTCAAGGGCTCGAGGGCGGCTCGCGGGTTGCCGTTCAGGTTTTCCACAACACCCATCTGCCACAAGGCTTTGATGTTGTTCGGGTCGGACTGCAAAAGTTTCGAGAGTTGAGCGTGGGCCTTCTCGTGGTCGCCGACGTCTGTATACAAGGTGCCGAGGGCAAACTCCACATCCGTATTGCCTGGCATGTTCTGGGCGAGGCTTTCGTAGGCTTGGATAGCCCTCTTGCTATCTTTCACGATCCGCGCATGGCTGGCCTGGATCAGCAATTTTTCATCGATGGGCAACTGCGCACCGAGTTCGAGGGCCTTGCGAGAATACTGTTCCGCATCGCTGTCGTATCCCAAGTCGGAGTCAGCCTCGGCCAGCCGCGAGTAGGCCAGCGCGAACTCCCGATCCCCTTTGATGGCAGCCTGGAGGTTACTCATGGCCTCGAGATTCTTGCCCTCGCGCATCAACTCAACACCGCGGTTGTAGGCGCGGAGGGCCTCGACCGATTTCGATGTGGGCTGAAACGAGCTGGCTTTCAATTCTTTGAGGGTGTCTCGCGAGACCGAAAGGCCCTGCCGAATAGACTCGGCGAGCCGGTCCACGCCGCCAGGGACTTCTTTCTCGCTCGCCACTTCAACTTTCAGTGGAACCTGGCGATCTCGTTTCATGTCCTGAAGCGTGGCATCGATGCGAATCTGATCGCCAAACTTGGCATAATGCCCCCAGACCACGGTGTCGGCGTTGCTGAATTCCGCCAAGCGCCGCAGCGTGTCAGGGTCAACAGTCGAATTCGGCTCAATCCTCAAAGTGTGGAGGATCTCGTGCATGCGGTCGGGAGAAACCATCCGCAGATGGGACGACTGCCCCACATCGGTGCTCAACCATTCGGCCAGACTCGTTCCCAGCCAGTCGAGCTTTGGGTCGCCCGAAGCATTGCGAAAAGGGAGAATGGCCAGCGAAATGGGCGGCTCCGCCGGCTTGGTTCCAGACTCGAAGATTCTTCCCCGGAACACAAGGCCGAGGATCAGGAGAAGAAGCAGGGCCAGTCCGGGCGCAATCCATTTCGTTCCAAAGTGTTCCACCTGCCGGAAGCGCGGCATGCGAAGCGTAGAGAGGTGCCGGTGTGTGGCATGCCGGCTTTCGAGATCCCGCAAGATTTCCTGAGCGCTCGCATAGCGACGTTGCGGGTCGATCTCCAGGCACCGGACCACAACGTCATTCACGAACTTCGGTATTGCTGGGTCCAGCTTAGCGGGCGGGGTCGCCCGCCCCTGAACGCGCATGAAAAGACTGGCAACCGGGGTCGTGGCCGCGTAGGGAGACTTGCCGGTCAGCAGTTCATAGAAAATAATGCCGAGCGAGAACAGGTCAGACCTGGCATCGGTTTCTTGACCTTTCGCCTGCTCCGGCGACATGTATTCGGGAGTGCCCAGTAACACGCCCGTTCGTGTGAGGCCTGGCAACTCCTTGGAATGGGCGATTCCGAAATCCATCACCGCAACCCTGCCGTGCTTGTCCACCATGATGTTTTGAGGTTTCAGGTCGCGGTGGATGACTCCTTCAGCGTGTGCGGCCTCCAAGGCGCGGCAGACTTGCTCGATGATGCCTACAGCTTCTTCGGGCGCAAACTTCCCACGCTCCACTAGGAGAGATCTCAAGTCCCGGCCGTCGATATACTCCATGGAGATGAACTTCGCGCCCTCGGCTTCTCCCAAATCGAAAATGCGAACCACGTTCTTGTGGGTTACCTGCCGCGCCAGAATCAATTCCTGCTTGAATCGGGACACAACCTCCGGATGCCCCGTTAGTTCGGGGCGAATAACCTTCAGCGCAACTTCCCGGTCAACCTCTCGATCTCGGGCTTTGTAGACTGCTCCCATGCCGCCTTCGCCGAGCAATCCCAGGATTTCATATCGCCCGCCCAACACATGCCCCGGTTGCAAGTCGTGCGAGGAAACGGAGATGACCTTGCCTCCCTGGGCGGGTGCGCGGATGGGCCGATCTCCTAAGAAACCGCTGGCCGCTGTCAAGAAATCATCGCCCAGGGGCGTCCTACACTTTTCGCATCGTGTTGCTGTGGGCGGATTAATGTGCCGACACTGAGGACATTCCATGATTCAGTGCCTTGCTAATCGCTGAGTTGGGTAATACATTACGCGTTTTGACCTGTCAAAATCAATGGCCCAGAACCCCGGGGGTGTGGAGATTGAATGGTTTCGAGTCCTAAACTGGCCGGTCACTCTTCCTGCCATTGTAGGGTGGGCAGAAAGTCCATCCCCCAAGGACAACACCCGTGCAACGCCGCTCGATCCCGATTGTCTCCCGTTCCCGGTGGAATTCCAGTCAGTCGTATCTAGGACTGACAGCGGAAATACGTTCTGAACGGTTACCCCCGATCAACGGCGCAGCGTTTAGTAATACCGATTCCTATTGATAAGTCCCTTTCGTACCAATGATTCTTGAGTGATCGATAGGATCCCGACCGGATTCGGCCTGATAAGTGGAAGTTTTCCGCTCACCTGCCGCCAGCCGCATGCGGACCGTGCCGTAGCCGACCCCTAGCTTGGCCAAGGCTTCTCTCATCATGGTTACTTTTCGCCTCCTAGAGCAGGCGACAGTAGAGGAGTGGGTTTGAAAGCTTAATTACCGTCCGGGGGAGGAGCGTGCTTCCGCTCGACGTCCTCCTTGATGGTGCACAGGGCATGGTTCCACACGATGTCATGTACGAATTCTGGAAATAACAATCGGACACCGTCCCATAGAAGCTGACTCACGAAGCCCTTGCCCTTCTTGTATTGGAATGACGTGTAGATGGCGAGCCTGCGGTTTCCGTCCTTGGTCGGTGCGACGTTGAAAATGAGTTTCCCGCTGTCCACAAGCCGTTCGTCGACCTGATACAGCAGGGTTTCGAAACCGATTCTTTTAGTCAGCTGCATTTCCGAGCTTAATCCGAAGAACGGTATTCTGTAGCGGATCACCGACCCGATTTGGTTGGGGACTCCGTGGATTTGTAGAACGTTGACGAATCGTAGGTTGACGAACCTTGCGGCCGGCCGGCCGAACTCGGCGAGCTCCTCCATGATTTCCCGGTCGGAACCGCGGATCTTGATAGTGTACATGCGTTCGAAGTCGGACGACCCGCCGAGTTCCTCCCCCAAGCTCGATGCCAATTCCCCCTTGAGGACTTCGCGCTTCTCGCGCAACACCACGGTCGGATACCGGCCGTACTCCCCCCATTTCAGGCCGAAGAGCCCCTCGAAGGCCAGGTTCCTCAGGGTGACTGCCGCACCCACGAGAATGGATCGCAACACCCCGTAGCCACACATGTCGTGCAGAACTTCCCGGTAGTCCGCGGTGCCGCTGGCAATCTTCCACAGCACTTTGCTCAAGGGCCGGCTGCGCTGCTCTCGCACCTTGCACTCCGTTGCAAATGCCTGGTACACGATGCGGCTGACCAAAGGCCGTGTGAACGCTACCCGGCTGAGGCCAAAGACCATCCGCCCGAAACGATTGTCTGCCGCAAGCCAGTTAACGGTCCCGCCGTATCCCCTCATGAGAGCTTGCTTGCCAATGCCGTTCACGAGCACGGTCTCTGCGAGCTGGGTCGCGGTCGTGTAAGCCGAGTACAAACCATCTTTGTTCAACCGTGATCCGACGGCGTCACCAATGAAGGCACAGCGATCGGCAAAGGGAGACCTCGCAGTGGTCACGGTCATCCGAGGGACACAAGCGCAAGTGAGGGGAGCTCCAGCGATCCCGGGAAAGATGCGGTCGATCTGGGGAAGCGTGAGAAAATCGCGGGCGGTCTGGCGGCCCTCGCGCGGCAAGTCTGCTTCGTCAACGCATTTACCAATCAGGGCGACGGTCAAGAACCGGCCTTTGGGAATGAGCGCGGCGTGCTCCAGGTTGAGGTCTCGTGAACCGTATTCGACGAAGTAGATTTCGCGGTTGAGATGGCGCTGAAGATAGTCTTCCCCTACGTCCAGTTCGAAGATGAAAGTCTTTCTGGTCCTGGCGGGGACGAACGATGGATTTAACCGCTGAAGCGAGGCAATCAGCGGATCGTCGCGATAATCGTGGCCACAGTGGGCATTGATTCCGGTGGCAAAGGTCACAAAGCTGGAGTCGAAAGTAACCTTCGCTCCCGGCTGGGCCCCCACCGTCAGGCTGAGCATCCCCGACGGAGTATAGGAGACCGCCTGGACTTCGCCGTAAAGGATGCGCGCGCCTTCCTTGACCGCCGCGCCGAGGAGAAACCCATCGAACCCCGCAGGCCTGCCGCTCCTTCTGCCGGGTAACGATCCCCTGAAGACCGAGTACATCCGCATATCCTTGGGAACTCGAAGCCGGAAATTCTTCCACTGCCCCTGTATCCAGACGTAGTCGACCCGCCCCTGGATGATCTCCTCGGGAACCACCAGGCCGTGGTCGTCGAGTATCTTATTTAACCTTGGCGAGATCAGGCCGGCGCAGAAGTTGCATCCGCGGCACTGAAAATCCTCGGAACACGGGTCGGCGGGACCTCGTTTTTCGATGATGACAACTTCGATGTTTCGACCAAGGCGCTTGGCTGCGCGAAGAAGGTGTATGGCGAAGAACGAACCGGCAGGTCCACCGCCGACGACGGCGACACGATCGTCGTTCTGGAGGCTGCCTGGTGGAGACGACATTCGCTTGTTCGAGCACGCAGATTAAACAGCCGCAGGCCCAAACTTCCGGCTACAACCTATCCACGGCTCAGAAAATGAAATGCACATCAAGATACACGGTATTATTGCCGCTTGCATTGCGACCCGCACCATCGTAGTTCACGGCGGCGCCGTTGAAACGTGTATATCCGGTATATTGGAAGGCGAGCTGCAAATTCTGCATCGGCCAAACCGAGATGTTCGCAATATACCCGGCGCCTCGTGGATCGCCATTGGCGCTACCCGTCACCGGACTCTGCGAATACAGCGAAATGTCGCCAGTCCCTCCGGTGTCGAACCACCCCACTGTGCCGGAAAGGCGATTGCCAAAATGATATTCGGCGTTGACCAAAGCCGTGTTCAAATGGTGGTCGGGCTGTACGGCTCCCATCGCCGCGTAGGTCGCGACCAAATCTGAATTCTCGCGGATATACGTGCCGCGCAGCGAAAGCACGTCCTTCCTGAACAGCGTCCGATCCACCTGAAAGTCTGCCGCCCAGTCTGTGTAGGCATCTTTGAGGCCAACGATGGCGCCGGGGGTAGACTCCATGTGCATTCCGTAGGCGCCTACCTCATATTGGGTCCGCGGCGTCAGTTGCTGCCAGGCAACCCGCCAGTACGGCGCAACCCCACGGATGTTGAAAGGAGCTGTTCCTGGATTAGGTTGAGAAACACCCACATGCTCCGAGCGATAAATAGTGGCATCCAGATACAGATGATTGTCCCACATTGCGTAGCCACCGATCCCTGCGACGTCCTGCGCCAGAGCACCTTGAATGATAGGAGCGGCTGTAGGCGTGGGTGCGGAGTCACTGGCGACCCAGGGGAAACCCCATGCGGGTGTGCTATTCCATAGGTCCTCCACGGTCGGATTGTTATTGAGGTCAAGGCCGTAGACCAGTTCCTTACCCGCGACATTCCGCTTATTGGCGTAGCGGATATCTGTATTATCCATACCGAAATGGTCGTCCTGGGTATCGTAGGTGACTTGAACAAAACTGCCGACATTCGATGTCCAGGCTCCGGCAAGGAAGAGCGACACATCTTGAGGGAACTCGAAATTGCCGTTCTGCGTTCCCGGCTGTGGTGATGCTGTTGAAGTGAATGAGGCTTCCAGCCTCGCGGAGAGGGGCAGCGAGGAAAGAAGGTCAAGCCCCGCATGTCGCTTACCTGAATTGTCCGTGATGCCTGGCTTGTCTTTGTCTTTATCAACGTAACCGAGTAACTTGAACTTTCGTCCCGCAGGATTGAGCTCCGGCGGATTATAGTGGCACCCACTGCACGGCAAGCCCGTTTGGCGCGCATAGCTCGGGACTGCCTGCACGCTGCGCGGAGTCAGTGTGGTAAGAAAGGCGAGAGAGAGCGCAGGGACTGTCGCAAGTAATGAAATCACGACTTTTTTCATACAGCACCTTCCTTCGTTGGGAAGTCACTCCAAAAATTAAAGCCTCAGTTACGGCTTCACGATCTCTGCTTATCTGACCAAGCACGCCTGCCAAGAAGGAGGCAGCAACCTGGGTACGTTCCGAATCAACAGTGCGAGACATTTCAAACGCAGCGTAAAGGTCATGGCCTTCTACCTTACCGAATACTGGGGCCCGGGTCGTGCCGGGGGCTGGTAAGGGGGCTGGGCGATGGCGCGGTAGAAGGTGATGACCGCCTTGATGTCGTCTTGTTTAAGCGTATTGCCCCACGGGGGCATAAGGGCGGATTTCCCCACTGCGCTCCCGCCCAGAGCAATCGTGTTGCGCAGAGTTTCGTCGCTGAGAGAATTCAACACGGCCCCGTCATTGGCGAGCGGTGGCATGGGGTTGAGGTTCGACCGATTGGAGGGGCCGGCAGGAGTCGAATCTGCGTGGCACCAGACGCAGTAATGATAGAAGACGCGCTTTCCTTGCGCTTGCTGGTAGTTGAGCGGAATCACCCGCTGGGCATCGTTCCAATCCGGCTCGCTATCGTAGGCGCGTGAGAGCGGATCAGGTTTTTCCGTCGCCGCTCTTTTGTGGCAGGCGGTTGTAAGGCTTGCGCACGCGACCAGGAGCAGCGCGATGATGAGTTTTGGTTTCATTGACCCCTCCCGGCTGAGGCGGGACGAGCGGAGCCGCTCTGTTTCAGCGTCATTAGGTAGGCGGTCAGCGCCGTTCGTTCTTCGTCTGTGAAACTCCGTCGCGGCTCGATGGAATCGGGAACGAGGGATTGGGGATTCTTGAGCCACTCCTCAATCCAAGCCGGGTTCATCCAGTTACCCACGTTCGTCAAGTTCGGCCCGACGTAGCCACCGGCCGAGCCGATCGTGTGGCAGGACTGGCACTGATACTTCACGTCATACAGTTGTTTGCCCAGGCTGATCATTTGAGGAGTGAATACCTTAGCGTCCGTCCCTGCCACGTTGACGTTGGGAGTTTGCATGACCATGGTGAGGTAATCCGCAAGGACGGTCGCCTCTTCCGTCGGGATGTTGAACTGCGGCATGCGGAAGGTGAGCGTCGGCCGCAACGTCTGCGGGTTCTTCAGGAAGTCGACGATCCATTTGTGCTGCGCGCGGCTGCCCTCGAATGTCAGGTCGGGCGCCAGCGTGCCGCCGTAGCCGTTGAAGCGATGGCACACGTAGCACTTGTAGCGCTCATAGAGCTCGCCGAAGGCTCCGGCGGGACGGAATTTAGGGTGCTGGGAGGGCAGAATCAGGCCTTCCAGTCCCGCCTGCTCAGAGCTGCCCGTCATACTCAGGAGCGCCGTGGTGATTGCGGCGAGGTCGCCTGGGTTAAGCGCATACTGCGGCATTCGGGCTGCCGCATTTACGGAGAGGGGGTTGGTGACTTTGGCTTCGATGTAGGCAACGAGCGTACGAGGGGTCTTGGAGTTGCCGAACTCCAGTTCGGAAATGGTCTTCCGCCCAAGACTCGAGAGGTCTGGTCCGTAATCCGACTGCGTGGCCACCCCTTGGATGACATGACAACTGCCGCAGCCTTTCTCGAGGAAGAGCCGCTTCCCCTGTTGAATTTCCGTGGGGTTGGGGGCGCCAAGGCTTGGGACGTCACTCAACAGGCTCGGATCGGTCAGCTTCGCTTCAATATAACGGGTTACCGTGAACAAGTCCTGGTCGGACCATTGGTAGCGCGCCATCTCCGCGTGCGGGAGATACTCTTGCGGATTGCGCAGCCAGGCCACCAGCCAATCCGGATTCACTTTGCTTGCAACCTTGGTGAGTTCGGGGCCGATATCGCCGCCGATCAGCTTGCTTTCGCCGGCACGGGTCACGGCCAGTGAATGGCACGTGGTGCAGAACATCTGCCGGAAGCGCGTCTCGCCTTGGTCAAGGAGGTCGGGCCGCTTCTCCCATGCTGCCACGACGCGGGGATCGAATTTATAAGCCTGGATCTTCTGGCTCTGGAGGGTGCTGAGGTATCCGGAAAGCGCGACCAGTTCGCTCTCGCTTAACCGGAATTTCGGCATGCGCGGCTCGTCTTCGTTCTCGTAACCATTGACTTCAGTGCTGCCGTCACTCGCGGTAATCGTGCGCGGGGCCTTCAGCCATTTGTAGATCCACGAACGAGTGACCTTGCCGCCGATGTTGCTCAGATCCGGGCCCAGCATCGCCGGGCGTTCGACTCCCTGAAGGCGATGGCAACCCACGCAATTGAGCCGGACTAACATCTCCCGACCCCGATCGAGACGCGGGGCTTCCCTCAGGTCGGAGCGGTGGCACACACCGCAGGAAGCCTGGATGTACTCGACGGACAGAATGGGCTGCTCCCAGGCGAGCGTGGTTTCGTGCGCGTCACGAACTTCTGTGGCCAAGCCTTGGCCACGATGGCAAATAACGCATCCCCAATCGCGTACTTGATGCGGTATGGGCGGATGGGCTCGGAAAGGCTGAGGCACGGTGGAATCTTGCAGGCTCAGTTCGGTTATGCCCTGATGGCAGGTGGTGCAACGGTCCACAACGTCCATTTTCGGGATCCAGATCTGGCTGATTTCGAAACGGAAATCTTCCAGCAAACGCTTGGTGTCCGGCCGGGTTTGGGCGA
>Ga0326727_10014747_pt1 | contig 16949 bp, 13 predicted proteins | sample MB2enrmetagenome_FD_207643 | JGI IMG/M metagenome (GOLD analysis project Ga0326727, IMG submission 207643) | Lab enriched peat soil microbial communities from McLean, Ithaca, NY, United States - MB29MY | ecosystem: Environmental > Terrestrial > Soil > Wetlands > Peat | place: USA: New York...
CTCGGCGCCGGCGACGTCATCAAGCTGCAGGGCGCCTACTCCTATGCGGCGGTCGGCTATTCGGGCTTCACCACCGCGGGCTGGGGCTGCGGCGCCTCCGCCGGCTGCGGGGACAACGGCGTGAACGCCAACGGCAACGGCTACCTCTATACGTTTGCTGACGCCGTTGGCGACAACCACGGCGCTTGGTCGTATCCGAGCACCTGGGAGTTCGCGGCGGTCGCGGAACTGCACCTGACGCCGCAGTTCGAGATCGCGCCGGAAATCTCCTACGGCCAGATCAGCTGGTCGAACCGGAGCGCGTACGGCGACTTCTTCGCTCTCGAAGGCAACGCGTGGTCCTGGCTCGGCGGCGCGGCGTTCACCTGGACGCCGGCCACCAACCTGAGCTTCAACATCGATATCGTCTACCAGTCCACGCATTGGGACGCGCCGGCTAACCCCGTGATCGCCCAATACTATTACCCCGCCGGCAATGCGTCTGGCTTCAACGGACGTTTCAAGATCGAGCGTGACTTCTGATCGCATCTTTCGATCGACCTGAACGAAACTGCCCCGGAGCGCAAGCTCCGGGGTTTTTTGTCGGCGGCGCCTCCTTCCTCGCTTGCAGGGGAGGCGACGCGCGCGCTCACGCCGCCAGCGCGACGAGAATGCGCGCCCAGGATCGCGCGCCCTTGTGGAACGACGCGCGCTCGTATTTCTCGTTGGGCGAGTGGATGGCGTCGTCCTCGAGGCTGAAACCCACCATCAGGCTGTCCATATTGAGTTCGCGCTTGAACGCGCCGACCACCGGAATCGAGCCCCCGGAGCCGACCAGCGCGGGCGGCTTGCCCCATTCGGCCTCGAGAGCGCGCCGGGCTCGGCGCAACGCTTCGCCGCGCGGGGCAAGCGCGATCGCCGGGCTGGCGCCGTGCGGGATGAACTCGGCGGTGACGTCGGCGGGCAGGCGCGCCTTGACGAACGCCCGGAACGCCTGCGAAACGCGCTCCGGATTCTGCTTGCCGACCAGCCGGAACGACACCTTGGCGCTCGCCTTGGCCGGCAACACCGTCTTGGTGCCCTCGCCGGTGTAGCCGCCGACGACGCCGTTGACGTCGCAGGTCGGGCGCGACCAGATCATCTCCAGCGTCGAGCGGCCCTTTTCGCCCGCGGGGACCGAGAGGCCGACTTCGCCGAGGAATTTCTCGTCGTTGAAATCGAGGCCGCGCCATTGCTCGGCGATCTCCTCCGGCAGCTCCTCGACGCCATCGTAAAATCCGGGCAGGGCGACCGCGCCGTCGGCGTCGTGCAGGTCGGCGATGACGCGCGCCAGCACGCGGATCGGGTTGATCGCGGCGCCGCCGAAGAGGCCGGAGTGAAGGTCGCGGTTCGCTCCGTGCAGCACCACCTCCTCGAGCACCAAGCCGCGCAGCATGGTGGTGATCGCCGGGGTCTTGGCGTCCCACATCGCGGTGTCGCAAACCAGCGCCAGGTCGGCCTTCAGCGTCTTGGCGTTCTTGGCCAGGAACGCCGGCAGGGAGGGCGAGCCGGTTTCCTCTTCGCCCTCGATCAGCACGCTGACGTTGCAGGGCAGGCCGCCGTTGCGGCGGAAAGCGCGGCAGGCCTCGATAAAGGTCATCAACTGGCCCTTGTCGTCGCAGGCGCCGCGCGCGACGATCCGCTGCCCGTTCGGCCCGTCGGCCAAGCGCGGCTCGAACGGCGGCGTCGTCCACAATTCGAGCGGATCGGCGGGCTGCACGTCGTAATGGCCATAGAACAGCACGTGCGGCGCGTCGCGCGCCTTGGCCTTGGCGGCGCCGACCACCATCGGCCGGCCGGGCGTCTCCTGCCGCGAGGCTTCGAATCCGAGCTCGCCGAGTTCGCGCGTCAGCCAATCGGCGGCGCGCTCGCAATCGGGAAAGTGGGCGGGGATCGCGGATATCGAGGGAATCGCGAGCAGCGAGAAGAGACGAGCGAGAGCTTCGCCTTGATCGGCGTCGATCGTCGAAAGCACATCCTCGAGCGTGGCCATGAAAACTCCGACGCTGCGCTCGGACTAGGGACGCCGACCGCATGCGCCTCGGCTTTTATCAGGCGCGCGGCGCGCGTCCAACTGGGGGCGCAAAAGAGCGCGAGCGCCCGCAGAGGCGCGCGCGTTCACGCGCTGAAGACAATCCGATCCTCCGGCGAGGGCGTCGGAGCGACGCCCTCGCTCAGAAGATATGGCGGAAGACGACGTAGAGCAGGCCCGACATCACGATCGCCGCGGGCAGGGTGAGCACCCAACCCAGCGCGATGTTGCGTAGCGTCGACCATTGCATGCCCGAACCGTTGGCGAGCATCGTTCCGGCGACGCCGGAGGAGAGGACGTGCGTCGTCGAGACCGGCAGCCCCAAGCCGTCCGCCACGCCGATCGTCGCCGCGGCGATGATCTCGGCGGCCGCCCCTTGGCCGTAGGTCAAGTGCGTCTTGCCGATCTTCTCGCCGACGGTGATGACGATGCGCTTCCAGCCGATCATCGTGCCGAGGCCGAGCGCGATCGCGACCAGGATCTTGACCCAGATCGGGATGAACTTGGTCGAAAGGTCGAGCTGCTTCTTATAGGCGTTGAGGGTCGAGACTTCCTCGGACTTCAACTCGCTTTCCTTGTCCTTGCCGAGAACACGCACAGCTTCCGAGGCCAGATACATGTCGTTGCGCATGTTCTGGACCTTGTCGAACGGGGCCTTGGCGAGCGTGCCGTACTGCTGCACCTGGTCGGCGATCTGCTTGACCAGCACGACGAGCGAGGGATAGGTCCCCTCGGAAATCTTGTGGGCGTGCACGTAGTCGGTGACGGCGGGACGCGGATCGCCGATGATCGCATAACCGGCGCCGTGAGCGGCGACGATCTTGGAAGCGGCGTCCGAAGACGAGATGAACACCGCCGTCTGGCTTTCCGGCAACGCGCGGTTGAGCGCGTAGGCGGTCGGCGCGACGCCGATCAAGATGAGCATGATGAGGCCCATGCCCTTTTGCCCGTCGTTGGAGCCGTGGAAGAACGAAACCAGGGTGCAGGTCAGAACCAGCAGCCCGCGTATCCAAACGGGCGGCGGCGCGTCCGAGGTCGGCGCCGTATAAAGCGCCGGCACGCGAATGAGCGTCTTCGCCACCAGCAGCAAAATCGCCGAGCAAATGAAACCGAACAGCGGCGACAGCAGCAGCGAATTGCCGATGTTCGTGACTTGGCTCCAATCGACGCCGGCGGTGCCGTCCTGGCCGCGCAACATCGCGTTGGCCACGCCGACGCCGACGATCGAGCCGATCAGGGTGTGCGAGCTGGAGGCCGGCAGGCCGAGCCACCAGGTGCCGAGGTTCCACACGATCGCCGAGATCAGCAGCGCGAACACCATCGCGTAGCCGGCGCCGGAGCCGACCTGCAGGATCAGTTCGACCGGCAGCAGCGAGACGATGCCAAAGGCCACCGCGCCGGTCGACGTCAAGACGCCGAGCAGGTTGAAACAGCCCGACCACACCACCGCGAACTGGGGCCTCAGCGCGTGGGTGTAGATGACGGTCGCCACCGCATTGGCGGTGTCGTGGAAGCCGTTGACGAATTCGAAGCCGAGCGCGATCAACATCGCCAGGCCGAGCAGGAGGAAGGGGACGATCGTCGTCGGGCCGCCGCCGGCGCCGGTGACGTCCGAATAGATCGAATAGGCCATGAAGAACCACGCGCCGGCGATGACGGCGAGAAAGATCAACACGGCCCGTATGTCGAGTGGTTGATCGAGTTTCACGCGCGTCGGCGCGGATGGTGTTGCCTCGGCAATAGCTGTCATGGTGTGAGCGCTCCCCCGCAGCGGAATGGCCCGGCTTCTATCGCCAAGGCGCGTGACAGTTTCGTGACGCAGCCGGGGAATCGTTTCGGATTCGCGTTCAGCCGACTTCGGCGAGCAGCGACATCTGCCGCGTGTCAGGCTCGCCGTCCTGGTCGGTCAGGCGCGTGGGGTAATCGCCGGTGAAGCAATGGTCGGTGAATTGCGGCCGCCGATCGTCGCGACGCTCGTAGCCCATGGCGCGGTAGATGCCGTCGACGGAAAGGAAGGCGAGGCTGTCCGCGCCGATGAAGCGGCGCATCGACTCCAGATCCATGCGCGCCGCCAGCAGCTTGTCGCGCTCGGGGGTGTCGATGCCGTAGAAGTCGGGATAGGCGATCGGCGGCGAGGAAATGCGCAAATGCACCTCGCGGGCCCCCGCTTCGCGCATCATACGGACGATTTTCACGCTCGTCGTGCCGCGCACGATCGAATCGTCGATCAGCACGATGCGCTCGCCGGCCACCACCGCGCGGTTGGCGTTGTGTTTGAGGCGAACTCCCAGTTCGCGGATCGCCTCGGTCGGCTGAATGAAGGTGCGTCCGACATAATGATTGCGGATGATGCCGAGTTCGAAGGGAATGCCGCAGGCGGCGGAATAACCGAGCGACGCCGGCACGCCGGAGTCGGGCACCGGCACGACGACGTCCGCGTCCGCCGGCGCCTCGCGCGCCAGCTCGGCGCCCATCGCCTTGCGCGTGACGTAGACCGATCGTCCGTGCACGATCGAGTCGGGCCGCGCGAAATAGATGTATTCGAAAATGCACGGCCGCATCCTTTGCCGCGGGAACGGCCTGAGGCTCTCGACGCCGTCGTCGGTGATGACGACGACTTCGCCGTTGTCGACGTCGCGGACGAATTTGGCGCCGATGATGTCGAGCGCGCAGGTCTCCGAGCACAGGATCGGGCGGCCCTCGAGTTCGCCGAGCACCAGCGGGCGGATGCCGAGCGGGTCGCGCGCCCCGATCAGCTTGTTGTTGGTCAGGGCGACCAGCGCATAGGCGCCTTCGATCTGTCCCAGCGCCTCGACGAAGCGTTCGACGATGCGCGGCCGGCGCGAGCGCGCCGACAGCAGCAGCACGACTTCGGTGTCCGAAGTCGACTGGCAGATCGCGCCTTCGCGGATCAGCTCGCGCCGAAGCGTCAGACCGTTGGTGAGGTTGCCGTTGTGGGCGACCGCGAGGCCGCCGGCGTCGAGTTCGGCGAACAGCGGTTGGACGTTGCGCAGGATGGTTTCGCCGGTGGTGGAATAACGGACGTGGCCGATCGCCGAGGCGCCCGGCAGACGCTCGATCGTCGCGGCGCTGGAGAAATGGTCGCCGACCAGGCCCTGCCGGCGCTCCGAATGGAATCGCGCGCCGTCGAAGGCGACAATGCCCGCCGCCTCCTGTCCGCGATGTTGCAGGGCGTGGAGCCCCAGCGCGACGATCGCGGCGGCGTCGGGGTGTCCGAAGATGCCGAACACGCCGCACTCCTCGCGCAGCCGGTCGTCGTCGAGATCGATTTCGGCGCCCTTGGTCGGAAGGCCTTGGCTGGCGCCGGGAGGCAAAATCGCGATCTCGCTTGGGTCGGCTGTGGGAATTCCGCGGCGCTTGTCCATTGGGGCTCAGGGTCTGAGGGGCGTCGGCACGACCGCGGGCGCCGCCGGCGCCGGCATCGGCACGCCCTTGTTGATCAGCGAGTCGAGCTTTTGTTTGTCCGCCGGCGTCGCGCCGGCGGCCGGAGCGGTCGCGCCCGTCGTCTTGGCCGGGGCGGGCGCGGGCGAGGAGGGGGGCGCGGGCGCGGGCGAGGGCGAGGGGGTTGGCGCAGCGGCGGTGCCGCTTTCCTCCGGCGGCTCCTCGGCGGCGGCGCTGGCGTTCTTCGCCTTGATCCAGCCCTCGATCGTCGCGGCGGCGTCATCGGGCAGCATCGCGATGATCCAGTTCGCGGCGCCGGTCAGCGCGGGGCGCGTTCTCGCCGTCTGCACCCATTCCGGCTGTTGCTTTTCCGCCACCAGCCAATTGAAGATCGAGAAGGCGACGACCCCGAGCAGGAAGCCGCGCGCCGCGCCGAACAGGAACCCCAGCGAGCGGTCGAGCGCGCCGATCTTGCTGTCGAGAATCGCGTCGGACAGGCGAACCGTGAACAGCGACACGACGATCAGCGTGGCGAAGAACACCACCGCCGCGGAAATCGCCTGAGCGACGATTTCCTTGTGAACATAGGGCGCGGCGTAGGGCATGACGACGGGATAGAAATAATAGGCCGCCGCCGCCGCCGCCGCCCAGGAGCCGATCGCCAGCACCTCGCGGGTGAAGCCGCGCATCATCGACAACAGCGCCGAAACGAGAATGATGCCGAGAATTCCAAGATCGAGATAAGAAGGCATGGCGCCAAGCCTCGCACCCGCGCGGAAAAAACCTTAAGGCTCGCCCGTCGGGCGCGCGTCGCATCGTCGCCGCGCCTTATAGCCAAGCCGCGTCGCTTCGTCACCTCGGCTTGGCGGTGTTCGCCGCCACGCCCGCCGCCGCGATCTCCGCCACCAGAGCGGCGACCGAGGCGATCGGGGTCCTGGCGAGGCGCGCGTTTTCGCCGTCGTTACGGGACGCGGGCGGCCCGACCGCTCGGGCGAAGCCGAGTTTGGCGGCTTCCTTGAGGCGCAGCGCGCTGTGGCCGACCGCGCGCACCGCGCCGGACAGCGCGATCTCGCCGAAATAGACGGCGTCGTGCGGCAGGCTGACGCCGAGGAGCGAGGAGACGAGCGCCGCCGCCGCCGCCAGATCGGCGGCCGGCTCGGCGATCTTCAGGCCGCCCGCGACATTGAGATAGACGTCGGTTTGGCCGAGCTTCAGGCCGGCGTGGGCCTCCAGCACCGCCAGCACCATCGCCAGCCGGTTCGGCTCCCAGCCGACCACCGCGCGCCGCGGCGTGCCGAGCGTCGATGGCGCCGCCAGCGCCTGGATTTCCACCAGCAAAGGCCGCGCCCCCTCGACGCCGGCGAACACCGCCGCGCCCGGCGCCGCGCCGTCGCGCCCGGCGAGGAACAGCGCGCTGGGGTTGGCGACCTCGGCGAGACCGCCGCCCGTCATTTCGAACACGCCGATCTCGTCGGTGGCGCCGTAGCGGTTCTTGGAGGCGCGCAGCAGGCGGAAGGCGTGCGCGCCTTCGCCCTCGAAGGACAACACCGCGTCGACCATGTGCTCGACGACGCGCGGGCCGGCGATCTGCCCGTCCTTGGTGACGTGGCCGACCAGGATCACCGCGGCGCCGCTGGTCTTGGCGAAGCGGATGAGCGCCTGCGCCGAGCCGCGAACCTGGCTCACCGTGCCTGGCGCCGATTCGATCGAATCGCTCCACATGGTCTGGATCGAATCGATGACGACGAACTTGGGCGCGTCGCCCGAGGCGAGAGTGGCGACGATGTCTTCGACGAGGGTCTGGGCGGCCAATTGCACCGGCGCGTCGGCGAGCCCTAAGCGCGAGGCGCGCAGGCGCACCTGCTCGGTCGACTCTTCGCCCGAGACATAGACGACGCGCCCGCCGCCCCGCGCCAGCGCGGCGCAGGCCTGGATCAGCAGCGTCGACTTGCCGATGCCGGGCTCGCCGCCGATCAAGGTCGCCGAACCGGTCACGAAGCCGCCGCCGGCGACGCGGTCGAGCTCGCCGAGGCCGGTGACGACGCGTGGCTGCGGCTTGGCGTCGCCGCTGAGGTCTTCCAGGGCGAAGGGGCGCCCGGCGCCGCCGCGCCGCGTCGCCGCCGCGCCGACACCCAGCGCCGCCGCCTCCTCGATGATGGTGTTCCACTCGCCGCAGGAATCGCACTTGCCCTGCCAGCGCTGGGTGATCGCGCCGCAATTCTGGCAGACGTAGGAGGAGCGCGGTTTGGCCATGGGGCGAGGTGTGGCAGGATTCGGGGCGCGTTGTCGAGGCGCAATCGCCGGCGCCGCCGGACGCCTGTTCAGCAAAGCGATTGATAGAGCGCGCCGTACCGGCCGGCCGGGCGCGTCCAGGCGAAGTCCTGCGACATCGCCCGGCGCCGCATCGCGTCGAGGCGGCCGCGCGAGGCGAACGCCGCCGCAGCGCGCCGCACCGCGCTGGTCAGCGCGTCGGCGCTGTCCGCGTTGTTGAACAGGAAACCGGTCTTGCCGTCCTCGATCGTGTCGGCCAACCCCCCGGTGCGATGCGCGATCGGCAACGAGCCGCTCTTCTGCGCGTACATTTGCGTGAGGCCGCAGGGTTCGAACCGCGACGGCATCAGAAGAAAATCGCTGCCGGCGAAGATGCGCCGCGCCTCGTCGTCGTCGAAACCGATATTGACTCCGACCGCGCCGGGATGGCGCCGCCCGAGGTCCACAATCGCGTCCTCGAAGCGCTTCTCGCCGCTGCCGGTGGCGACGATCTGCCCGCCGGCGGAAATGATGTCGTCGGCGGCCTCGATCGAAAGGTCGACGCCCTTCTGATGGACGAGCCGGGAGATGATGGCGAACAGCGGGCCCTTGCTGACCGCCAGTCCAAACGACTTGCGCACCGCGTCGGCGTTCGCCCCCTTCCACGCTTCCGGGGCGATCGGAGCCCCGCCGGCGTCGCCCGTCGCGAGACCCCAATCGTCTTCGATGCCGTTGAGGATGCCCGTCAGTTTTCCCTCGCGGGCGCGGCCCTCCAGCAGGCCGTGAAGTCCGCAGCCGGATTCGAGCCGGGTGATCTCGCGCGCGTAGGTCTCGCTGACGGTGGTGACGTAGGAGGCGTAGTAGACGCCCGCCTTCAGATAGGAAAGCTGGCCATAGAACTCGACGCCGTTCTGAGCGAACGCGCCCTCGGGGACGCCGAGGCCGGCGAGCTTCTCGCGCGGGAACAGCCCCTGATAGGCCAGATTGTGGATCGTCATCACCGAGGGCGCTCGAACGCCCAGCCATTCGAGATAGCCCGCCGCCATCGCCGTCGGCCAATCGTTGAGATGCAGCACGGCGGGCGTCCATGAGGGATCGCCCAGTCCCGCGGCCATTTGGGCGGCGGCGAGCGACAGCCGCGCGAACCGCAGGTCGGCGTCGGCCCACGGCCTTCCCTCCCGATCCGCATAGGGAGTCCCCGCGCGGGCGAAAAGCTCCGGGCGCAGGAGAACATAGACGACCAGGCCGTCCTCGGCGACCAATCGCCCCAATCCGCAGGAGGGGATGTCCGCCAGACCCGGCAACTCCCCGACGCGTTCGAGCGGGAATCGTCCCTGGACGATTTCGCGATAGCCGGGGATGAGGACGCGCGCGTCGGCGAAGCGCTTCAACGCGCGCGGCAACGCCGCCGACACCACGCCCAATCCGCCGACCTTGACGAAGTCCGCCATCTCCGGCGTCACGAACAGGACGCGCGGGCTCGACCGCCCGAGCCCATGCGCATGCGCGCGCCGCTGTTGCTTCGCGATGCGCATTGCCCCGTCGCGGGCGATCGCGGCGTCGTCCATAAGGTTCGCCTGCCGTTCCGTTCGAGTCGAAACCAGCCCGCCGGCGAATGCCGCCGCCGGGGACAAACGGACGCTGCTCTACGACGGAAAAAACGCGCGCCGCGCTCTCACTTTAGCGGCGCCTGCCCGCCGGCGGTGATCTAGCGACCGCCGACGATCGCCCCGATGGGGACGCTCGACGCCATCGCGTCGCCGCGACGGGCCATCTCGGTCTTCACGCTCGAACCGACCCTGACGTGGTTGGTCACGCCGACGACGCCGCGGACCTTGCGGACGTCCGCCTCGGCCGAAGTCTTTTGATAAGGCCGGTCGACCTCGCCCGTCAGGGTGACCCAGCCGCGCTCGCATTTGGCGCTAATCCGGTCGGACGGCACGGCGAGGTCCCAATAGAGGGCGTTCAGAACGTTGGCGGCGACGTTCTCGAAACCTCGCCCGGATTGCTCGGCCGGGCAAACTTCGAGTTCGTCGACCACCTTCCTGACGCCCGGCGCGCCTTCGGCTTTGCACCTGACCGCGAGCTTGTGCGCGTGCGTGTCGACATCGCCGGTCAGGGTCGCCACGCCGTCCCGCACCGTCACAAAGACGCGGGAGACGTCGATAGAGGGCTCGAAATTGAGCGCGCTCAGCACGGCTTGCTCTAAAATCTGGTCCATCATGGCCTCGCTCCCGTCTTCACACGCATGCCATTCCTCGCCCCAGGGGCGGTTGCGGAGGCGACGCCGATCGCTTGAGGAGGCTGACTGCCGATTGGGGCCGCGCGTCAGACTCGCTGCGACGCCGCCGAACCCTTCGCCGCCCTCCGACGCTCGGATGGGCCGCGGATATTGACGATCCTCCTCCCTGGGGTCGCTCTGCCTTTCTATTGTTGGCAGATTAAAATCAAGTTAAATTATTGTATACACGTTACGTCGACAAACACCCCTGCGTCCGCGCCGAAGGAATACGGCGCACGTTCTAGTCAAAATACGCAGATTAACACTTTTTTAATCATACTACTCGATTATGGCGGGAAGATTGCGCAATTGCGGCGCGCCTGCCGTAAAGGTAAATGGGCCGCCGCTGATCGCCGCGCCAATGCGGGCGCGGCTCGGGTCGGCCGCCCCTTCCCTTGCGGCGCGAAGGCGCAGGCGGCGAAGCCGAGCGCGCCGCGTTCCTCGCCCACGCGGCCGCCGTCATCCCGACATGCGGATTTCATCGATGTCGCCGCCGGCGCGTGGTTCATGCGCCGTTCAGTGTTTCACCGGCTTAATCGGCCCGTGCGGCGTCAAATCCCAATCGACCCGTACGGCGACAAACATTGAAAGAGAGGACACCATGCGTAGGGCATTTGTCTTGAGCGCGGCTTTGGCTTTTGGTCTTGCCTCGGCGGCCAGCGCCGCAATGGCGCCGGCGCCGGTCGTCGGCAGCGATCCGGCGATCGTCAAGGTCGCGGAAGGATGCGGCGACAACCGGTGGCGCGATGCGTACGGGAATTGCCATTGGTTCCACAACCAGTACGGAAATATGCGCGGCACGCACGAAGCCTGCCCGACCTGGGCTCATTGGTGGAATGGGCGCTGCGTCCACAATTGACAGGTTGGCGTCAACTTCGCGCGGCGATGACGTCGGCGCCGATCCGGCGATCGTCAAGGTCGCGGAAGGCTGCGGCGGCGACCGGTGGCGCGACCCGAACGGCCATTGTCATTGGTTTCCTACTTCGGGCGGCAGTCTGCGCGGCGCGCATGCAGGCCGGCAAGGCCGCAGGCGCTGGCCCGATTAGCAACGAGCCAAGGAGTGATGAGCCAAGACTCTAAGAATGGCCGCCGGGCGACCCCCGGCGGCCCGATCGCATAAAGTTCCCCGCCCGCGCCCGCGCTTGCGCGGGTCAATGAAACGTCATACGCCTATTGCGTCATTGGCGACCCGGCGCGAGCCGGGTCAAACGGGAACGCGGTGCGGCTCGGTCCATTGGGATCGCGCCAAAGCCGCGGCTGCCCCCGCAACTGTAAGCGGCGAGCCGCTCTCCATTGATCCACTGGGGCCAAGCGTCCTGGGAAGGAGGAGAGGGGCGGGAACCCGCGAGCCAGGAGACCGGCCTTTGATCGTGCAACTCGAGCCGCCGTCGGAGGGACGGGGGGAGGGCCCATGTTCAAAGCCGCGTTGCGGACCGCCAGCCGGGCCGCCGTCATCGCTATCGCGCTGTCCGGCGCGCGCGCTTCTTACGCTCTCGCCGACGAGCTGCCTGACATCACGGTGACGGCCGACCGGATCGAGGAGCCGGTCGGCGAGACCGGCGCTTCGGTGACGATCATCCCCGCCGCCGAGGTCGAGAAACTGGGATCGAAGGGCCTGGCCGACGTGCTGCGCGGCGTCGCCGGAATCGACGTCGTCGAAAACGGCGGCGTCGGCGCCGTGACCGAAGTCACTCTGCGCGGCTCCAACCCCGGCCAAACGCTGGTTCTGATCGACGGCGTGCGCATCGGCAATCCCTCTTCGACCGACGGCTCGGTCGATTTCGGCAATCTTTCCGCCGTCGACATCGAGCGCATCGAGGTGCTGCGCGGGCCGCAATCGGCGCTTTACGGATCGGACGCGATGGGCGGGGTCATCAACGTCATCACCCGCAAGGGCTCCAAGACGCCGCATCGCTCGGTGACGGTAGAAGCGGGCGGGTACGGCACGATCTCGACGCGAGCGACGATGTCGGGCGGCGACGACGTCTGGACCTATTCGCTCGGCGTCAGCGCGCTGCACAGCGACGGCTTTCCGCGATACGGCTACCGCACCGGCCAGTCGCTGACGCAATTGCTCCCCTACACCAATCCGCCTCTGCCGCCCTTGCCGGCGGATGATCCGACCAACAAGGGGGGCGCGAGCGGGCGATTCTCCTATCGCGTCTCCGACACCGTCTCCATCGACGCCGGCTTCTCGGTATTCGGCAACGCCTTGCGGTTCGACAATCCCTACGCCGAATTCCCGGCGGACGTGTTCAGTCATTACAACGTCTCGCAGACGCTGATCGCCGACGGCTTCGTGCGGGCGAATGTCGACTCCTTAGGCGGGCTCCTGCACAGCCAGCTCACCGCCTTCAGCAACATCACGAATTCCAACGTCCGGGAGACCGAGAGCTGCTTCGATGACGTCACTTTCATTACGTTCAATTGCCGGTCGGGCTATCAGGGCGCGCGGTACGGCGCGGAATATCAGGGCGACCTCAAGCTCGGCGCCTTCGGCGGCCTGACCCTCGGCGCGCGCACCGAGACCGAGACCGCGAGCACTTCGCAGAGCCCCAACCCGGATGACGGGTCGTTCACGCCGATCCGTGCGCGGCAGACGACGAACTCGGTCTTCGCCGAGCATCGCCTGACGTTGTTCGACCGCCTCGACCTCACGCTCGGCGGGCGGATCGACGCGGTCGAACAGGGCCAGACCTTCGCGACCTACCGCGCGACGGCGGCCTATCGGATCGACGAGACGGGGACGAAGCTGCGCGCGAGCGTCGGCACCGGCGACAAGGCCGCGACGCTCTATCAGCGCTTCAGCCAATACGGCGATGCGAATCTCGCGCCCGAGCAGAGCTTCGGCTTCGACGCCGGGATCGACCAGAAATTCGGCGAGCGCTTCACCGCGTCGGCGACGGCCTTCGACACCCGCTACCGTAATCTCATCGCTTTCGCCGAGGTCCCTTCGTGCACGTTGGCGCAGGACAGCCTCGGCGGCTGCTACTACAACGTCGGCCGCGCCGAGACCAAAGGCGTCGAAATCTCGGCCGACGCGGCCCTCGTCCCCGACGCGTGGCGCGCGCGCGCGAGTTACACCTATCTCGACGCGCGCGATCTCGACACCGGCGCCTTCGATCCCGACGCCGGGCTTCAACTGTATCGACGGCCGCGCAACAAGGGTCAGCTCTCGCTGATCTATGACGGAATCGCCAAGCTCGAGTTGGAATCGCGGCTGACGTTGGTCGGATCGCGGCTGGACGTGGATTACGCCACGTTCCCGACTTCGAACGTCGCCTTGGCGCCCTACGCCAAGCTCGACCTCCTCGCCAACTACAAGTTCAACGACAATTTCTCCATGTTCGGCCGCGTCGAGAACGTCACCGACGCGCGCTACCAGGAAGTCTATGATTACGGCACGGCCGGGCGCTCCTATTATGCGGGGGTGAGCTACAGTTGGTGACGACGAGGACCCCGCACGGGCTCGCCTTGCTCCGCCTCTGCCTGCTGGCGCTGATCGCCGCGCTGGCGGGCGCCGGCGCGGCGCAGGCGGCCGACGCGGCGGGAAAGCCCAGGCGCATCGTTTCGATCAACATGTGCATGGACGAACTCGTCCTGCGCCTGGCCGACCGCGACGCCATCGCCTCCGTCACCTGGCTTTCGCAGGATCCGCGCAACGCCAACATGGCGGACGCGGCGAGGGGCCTGCCGGCCAACAACGGGCTGGCGGAGGAGGCGCTCACCTACCATCCCGACCTGGTGCTCGCCGGTCCGTTCACCGAGCGCTCGACCGTCGCGCTGCTCAACGAGGTCGGCGCGCCGTTGGTCGAATTCGATGTCCCGGAGACGTTCGACGACGTCCGGCGCCAGATTCGCGAGGTCGCGGCCGTCCTGGGCGAGACGGAGCGAGGCGAGGCGCTGGTGGCGGAAATCGATCGCCGTTTGGCCGGGATTTCGCTCGATCCGAGCCGGCCGCCGCTGCGCGCGATCATCCTGCGGCCGAACGGCTTCACGGTAGGGCCGGGATCGCTGGTCGACGAGATTCTGCGGCGCGCGGGCATGGCCAATCTCGCCGCCGGGCTCGACATCGGCGCCTATCAGCAGATTCCGCTGGAACGGCTGGCGCTGCTCGACGCGGACGTGCTGATCGTCGACAGCGAAATCGTCGGAGCGCCCTCGCTCGCCACCGAGGCGCTTGATCACCCGATCGTCGCGGAGCTTTCCCACAGCATGAAAGTCGTTTCGCTGCCCTCGCGTCTGTGGACCTGCGCGGGGCCGGCTTTGGTCGACGCCATACAGCGACTGGTCGACGCGACCGACGGCGCTGCGGCGCGGGGGAAGCGCAATTGACCCGAGCGCCGGCCCGCGCCCCGGCCGCTTATTGGCCGCTCGCCGCCGCGCTCGGCGGCTTGGCGCTCGCGGCGACCTTGGCCTCGCTCCTCGTCGGCTACGTCCATCTCGACGTTGTCGCGGCGCTCGGCGACGTTGCGCACGGCCGCCGGAGCCTGCCCGCGCTGGTGCTCGTCGAGCTGCGCCTGCCGCGCGCCGCGCTCGGCTGCGCCGTCGGCTTCAGTCTCGGGCTGACCGGCGCGGCGATGCAGGGGCTGCTGCGCAATCCGCTCGCCGATCCCGGCGTCGTCGGCGTCTCGGGCGGCGCGGCGCTCGGCGCGGTGGTCGTGTTCTATTGCGGGCTCGCCGGCGCCTTCGCGCTGGCGCTGCCGCTCGGCGGCGTCGCCGGCGCTTTCCTCGCCGCGCTCGCCCTCTATGCCCTTGCCGGGCGCGGCGCCGGCACGATGACGCTGATCCTGGCGGGCGTGACGATCAACAGCTTCGCCGGCGCGCTGACCGCGCTCGCGCTCAATCTTTCCCCCAACCCTTACGCCGCCTACGAAATCGTGTTCTGGCTGATGGGTTCGCTCGCCGATCGCAGCCTGCCCCAGCTTTGGCTGGCGCTGCCGCTGATGCTCGTCGGCTGGGCTCTGCTGTTGTCCTCGGCGCCGGCGCTCGACGCGCTGACGCTCGGCGAGGACACCGCGACGAGCCTCGGCTTCGACCTCAAGCGCCTGCGCCTGACGCTGGTGGCGGGATCGGCGCTGGCGGTCGGAAGCGCGGTCGCCGTCACCGGCGCCATCGGCTTCGTCGGCCTGGTGGTTCCGCACCTCTTGCGTCCGCTGGTTGGCCATCGGCCGGGCCGACTGCTGCTGGTCAGCGCATTGGGCGGCGCGATCGCTCTGCTCGTCGCCGACATCGCGGTGCGCCTCTTGCCGATCCATCCCGAACTCAGATTGGGGGTGGTGACCGCGCTGATCGGCGCGCCGTTCCTGCTCTCGCTGATCGATCGCCTGCGGCGGGAGGCGTGATGCGCATCGAGGCGATCGACGCCCAGGTCCGTTTCGGCGACCAAAGCGCGCTCGCAGGCGTCGATTGCGCCGTTCGCTCGGGCGAGATGGTCGGCCTGATCGGCCCGAACGGCGCCGGCAAGACGACGCTGATGCGCGTCCTCGCCGATCTTCAGCCGCTGCAGGGGGGCGAGGCGCGCTACGACGGCAAGCGGGCGAACGAGCTGCCGCGCGGCGAACTCGCCCGGCGCGTCGCCTTTCTCGCTCAAGCCGGCGAGGCTGCTTGGCCGCTCAGGGTCGATCATCTCGTCGGATTGGGGCGCCTGCCGCATCGACGCGTCTTCGCCGGGCCGAGCGCCGCCGACCGGGCTGCGGTCGAAGCCGCGCTTCGATCGGCTGATGTCGCGCACTTACGCGCCCGAACGCTCGGCGCCCTCTCGGGCGGCGAACGGGCGCGCGTGCTGCTGGCGCGGGCGCTGGCGGTCCAAGCGGAAATGCTTCTGGCCGACGAGCCCGTCGCGGCGCTCGACCCGCTGCACCAACTCGGCGCGATGGCGCTGCTGCGTTCGGTCGCCAGGGGCGGCGCCGGGGTGCTCGTGGTCCTGCACGACCTGACCCTGGCGACGCGCTTTTGCGATCGGTTGATCGTGCTGGCGGGCGGGCGCGTCGTCGCCGACGGACCGCCCTTAGCGCTCACCGACGCGGTCCTTTCGGCCGCCTACGGCGTCGACGTCGTGCGCGGGGAACACGGCGGCGAGCCCTTCATCGTGCCATGGGCGGCGAGCAAGGCCGGCGCCTGACCCCGAGCGGAGCCCCGCTTGCCAAGCCGCGCGCGAATTGTCATGGAAGGAAAATGCCTCGCCAGTTCGTCATCGCCGACGATCACGCCCTGTTCCGCACCGGCCTGCGGTTGCTGCTCGGCGATAGTTGCGGGCCGGCCGAAGTGCGCGAAGCCGGCAGCCTGCCCGAATTGCGCGCGCTGCTCGACGAGGACGCGGCGGTCGACCTGGCCGTGGTCGACCTCGCCATGCCCGGCATGAACGGCGGCGCTTCGGTCCGCGAGCTGCGCCAGGCCTTCCCCCAAGTGCCGTTCGTCGTCTTGTCCGGCTCGGAACAGCGCCAGGACGTGCTCGACGCGCTCGCCGCCGGCGCATTCGGCTACATCCCCAAGTCGCTCGACCCGGATGCGATGGTCGCGGCGTTCCAACAAGTGCTCGGCGGCGGCATCTACGCGCCGACGCTGCTGCTGACCGAGCCGGCGCCGACGCCCGAGCCGGCGCAGACGATCGACGCCAACATCATCGCCATGCTGACGCCGCGCCAATGCGACGTGCTGCGTCTGCTCGGCAAGGGCCAGGCGAACAAGGAGATCGCCCGCGCGCTCGACATTTCCGAGGGCACGGTGAAGATCCACCTCGCCGCGATCTTCCGCCTGCTCGACGTGCGCAACCGCACCGAGGCGGTGCTCAAGGCGAGCGCGCTGGATATCTGAGGGGGTGCGTTTCTTTTTGCTGGCTAGAGCGTCCTGTCTTTAGGTTGAATCGGGGAGGGATTCCCGAATCGGCGCGTTTTTGATTCAACCTGCTGGCTGGGCGGAGGCCAGCAGGGATGCCGAAGCCATATTCTCAAGATTTGCGCGATC
>Ga0326727_10014748_pt1 | contig 16949 bp, 20 predicted proteins | sample MB2enrmetagenome_FD_207643 | JGI IMG/M metagenome (GOLD analysis project Ga0326727, IMG submission 207643) | Lab enriched peat soil microbial communities from McLean, Ithaca, NY, United States - MB29MY | ecosystem: Environmental > Terrestrial > Soil > Wetlands > Peat | place: USA: New York...
AACGTGACGTTGGAGGATTCCCAGCTCTGGATCCGCTTCTTGTGACGGTCCCCCATCGCTTCGGCCATGGGGATGCGCATGAGCGAGAGCGCGAGCGGGACCTGCTCGGCGAACTCGTACAGGTTCGTCTTCGGCTGGGGGAGGAAGTACGGGAACGCCAGGATCGCCCCCAACATGAGGAGCGAGGCCGGGAGCACTCGGACGAGGTCGAAGATGACCTCCATCGCGGCATCCCATTCGTTGGAGGCGACCACCACCACCGGCTCGGTGGTGCCCCGGAAGAACAGCAACCCCTCCCCGAGGAGGCCGTAGAGCCCCGGGTCGGGGATGGCGGGCTTGCGTCCGTCCCCCCGCCCGCCGGCCATCGTGGCGTGCCAGCGGAGGATCGAGGGACCGAACTCGCCGCTCGCCAGGAGCTGGGAGGTGTCGAGGATGAGGGTCTTCATGCCGAGCCGGGGTCGGTCCTCGGTCGACAGGAACATCCGGCCGACGCAGGTGTACCGCCCGCCGTAGGCCGGATACAGGAACAGGTTCGGGTAGTAGGAGAGCGCCTGCGGAGGACCGGGGGTCCAGTAATCGTGGGTGTCGGCGACGTTGACCGTCAGGTTGCCGACGAGCCGGATCAGCTCGAGGGTCTCCTTCCGGCCCGGGAACACCTCGGGGACGGTGGTGTAGCCGGGGCTTTCGGCCTCGTTGTCCACCTGCCGGCACCACACGACGGCGACCGGCCCCGGGCCGGAGCTCTCCGGCGAGGAGGCCGCTCCCGTCTCGGGGCCGCTGCTCTCGGTGCCGGCCGGGCTCCCCATCACGCCCCTCGCGTCTGCCGCTTCTCCAGGATGCGCTCGCAGATCCGCGCGAGCGGTAGCGTGGTGTTCACCATGACGGGGACCCCCGGGACCTCGCCGCCGTTCCCCTGGGGGAACAGCGAGAAGTCGTTGAGGAGCATCGGGATGCCCTCGCCGCTCGAGACGGCGGAGGAGATCAGGAAGACGTCCTCCTTCACGGAGATGCCCCGACCCTCGTTCGCCACGAGGATCGTGCCCATCCCGGCGCCGTCCTTGTGGACCAGGAAGTCGTACGGGTCGAACCGGCTGGTGTAGCCGCGCTCGCGGACGACATGCTCGACCTCGGTGTAGAAGTCCCTCAGCTTGTCGGCCTTGGAAACGGCGAGGACGAGCGGAACGTTCTTCGTCCGACAGAAACGGAAGACGCCCCGGGCCAGGTTCACCTGCTGGGCCTGGTCCCGGAGCGAGGAGAGCGCGGGGGAGAGGAGGAGCACGATCCCGTCGGCCTCATGGACGAAGTGGCTCAGGAGCGTCAAGCCCCGGCGCCACAGGTCGCGACGGTCCGGCCTCCACGAATCGTAGTGGGGGATCACCTTGCACTGCCGCTCGTCGACCTCCTGCTCGACGGAGGTGACCCACAAGCGGTCGTAGGTGAAGTAGTCCGAGATGATCCCTCCGGCCTCGTCGATCGTGTGCAGGATCATCGGGCGGCTGAGGCTGCTCCCGCCGGTGGTGCCGTAGCGGAAGTGCATCTTCATCTCGACGAACTGGTTGAACTTCGTCGGCAGCGGGTACTTGGTGAGCACCCCCTGCTCCTCGCGCCCGGCGGCGAGCTCGACCCAGAGCTTGCGCTTGTCCTCCATGGGCCGGTTCACGTAGAACCGGGTGGTGGTCTCGAGACCCCCCTCCGGGTCGGTCGGGTCGGTGGTCTCGTACGTCGTCTCCTCCAGGACGACCTCGTTGTCGAGGTCCCCGTACAGCGGAAGCGGAGCGGTCTCCCCCCGGTTCGGGACGTACACGACGGGAAGGTTGAGGCCGAAATGGCCGGAGAGGAATCGGAAGTACGTCGTCTTCCCCGAAGCGGGGATCCCGACGACGGCGATCCGGGCCGCATCGGCGGCGGGGCCCTTGGCCTCCGACTTCTTGGCGGGGCCCTTGCTCCGGGTCCTGGGGGTGCGTGCTTCGGGCACTGGAACGTTTCCTCCTTCCTATCGCATCTCGGCGAGACAGATCTCGATGAAATCGAGCGCCCCCTCGATCTGGGGGTCGCCCGAGGTGTTCTGCAGTCGGCAGTCCTGGAGCATGCTGAAGATCGACTCGACGGCGTCCTCGTGCCGGGCGGCGCCGTCCCCCGTGGCCCCCTCCTGGCCCAACCGGGTCAGCTGGTAGGTCGTCCGAAGGTCCATGAGCTTCTCGAACAGACCGATGAGCTGGTCGCGGAACTTCGGGTCCACCCGCTCCAGGTGGCTCTCGGTCTCGTCGATGAAGTGGACCAGGGTCTCGGTCTCGTGGTCGTTCTGGATCCGGGCCTGCAGGAGGGCGAGCCGGCGGGAGATCCGCCCCCGGGTCTCCTTCGGGAGCCGCTCCACCTCGCCCCACGCGAGCAGGAGCGCCCGCGCGGCCTCGACGACCTGCCCCTTCTGGGAGTAGATGCGGGCCTGCCAGTAGAATCGGGTGACCGGGGGGAGGTTCGACTTCGCCCGCTCCAGACGGTCGAGGGCCCGGTCGTACTCGCCGGCGAGGAACGACTCGATGACGACCCCGAGCGGGCCGTACCGGTCCCGGAGGTACGGCGGAGGCGCCCCGCCGGGGGCGCTCACCACGTCCACCTCGAGCGGGCTCCCCCCGAACGCCGGGGCCGGCTCCAGTCCGGTCGACGCCGGGTGGACCGTCGGGCCGGCGAGCCGGCCGAGGGTCGCGTGCTGCTCGGGCTCTTTCAGGGCCCGCGCCGCGCTCGCCGCGTGCCGGGCGAGCTCCTCGGGGTGCAACTGGTCGAGGGGTCGGGAGCCTTCGTATCCCACGTCGAGGAAGGCGTTGACCATCTGGTTGAACAGTTGCGAGCCCGTCAGCACCTCCTGATAGCTGAAGGCGCCGGGGATCGCGAGGTCCCGGGAGCGGTGGTTGAGCTCGGACATGAGGACGCCCATCGCGTTGGAGTCCACGCCCTTGTCCCGCTCGCCTCCGTTCCCGATGCCGATGACCCGCAACGTGAGCTCCGAATGCGGGGGGAGGATGTACTCGACGAGGCTCTGTTTGGGTCCCGGGGTGTACGCCTTGATGTCGGGGTGGACGATCCCGAACCGGTTCGAGGAGTTGTCCCAGCCATCGGTGACGAGCACCATCGTTCCGCGGACGCCGCCGTTCACGGACCTCAGGAGGTCCGCCCCGAGGGCGAGCGCGTCCCAGATCGCGGACCGGCCGCTCGGTTGGAGCATCGAGATCAGCCCCTCGATGTACGGGAGGTTCTCGCGCTGGATCTCGGTGAGCGGGACGGCGACCCGCACCGCCTCGGTGAAGGTGACGAGCCCGAAGAAGGACCCGGTGTGGGCCGCGTTCTCCAGGATCCGGTAGACCGCCGTACGGGCGACCTCGATCTTCTGCTGCTCGGTGCCGGGCTCCGTGGGGTCCGGTAGGGGAGCGAGCATGCTCTTGGAAAGGTCGAGCACCAGGATGTGCCGTTCCTTGGCGGCCCCGGGGGCGGGGAAGGGCGCGTACGGTTCCGCCTCGGTCATGCCCGAAAAACCCCCCGGCTTCGTCGCGCTACGGCCGGTCCAGTACCGGACGATAACGCGACAAGAGCATTCGGGAACTGTCAGTCACGCGACAGAATTAGGTGGCGTGGCCTATTTGTGCCTTCCCCACAGCTTCGGGCGCAGAATCGGCACGGCCAAGCTATCCAAGCCCCCCGCACCGAGGCTCCGCGCGGCCCACTTCCTCGAGGGCGAGTTGGGCCGACAGTCACGGTTATATGGGAGGCCCTCGTCGGCCGCCTCCGCATGGGCAACATCCGCCAGACGTATATCAAGCGCGTCGCCATCGAGCTCATCCACCGCTACCCGGAGCAGTTCAACGGCGAGTTCGCGCACAACAAGGAGCAGGTCCTCGCGCTCACCGACCTTCGGGTGGAGCAGGACGGCGTCCTCCGGGTGACCCACAAGAAGCTCGCGAACCGGATCGCGGGGTACGCGACCCGGTACATGAAGCGCAAGCGCGGTACCTAGTCGTACGGCCGCCCTCGCGGCTCAGTCGAAGACCTGGAACCCTTCCTGCAGGTGGACGATCTCCACCGGGGTCGTGGGGGTTCCCGTCAGGATCCCTCGGGAGTTCGCCACCAGGCAGGCCCCGACCACGGCCACGCCGAAATTCGCGGTGGACCGATGCACCGGAACGCCGAGGGCGGCTCCCACCGCCTCCGCCTCGGTCTCGGTGGTCCGAGGATGCACCACGACCCCGCGATTCGTCGCGGAGGCCGCCATGCCCACGGTCCCGAGGCCGGCGATCGTCCCCCGTACGACGGGGACCCCGAGCGCTTCGTGGAGGCGGTGGACGGCCTCCTCCGACAGGTCCGGGTGGACGAGGGCGCCATGGTCGTTGACGAGGATGTTGTTCCCGAGGGCGTTCAGGCGCACTCGGAGCTCCGTCACCGGGAGGATCGCCTCCAGCCCCGCTCGCTCGCGCGGGTCGAGTCGCTCCCCCACGACGATCCCCCGGGAGTTCAGGGCGAGGAGGGCGCCCAACAGCTCGCTGTCCCCCACGGTCCCCGAGTGCACGGTGATCGAAAGGACCCGTTCCAGGTCCCGGCGGAGGGCGACGGGGGTCGAGGGAGGGACCACCCCGATGGACTCTCCCGCGCGCAGGTACACCCCGAGGTACGGACTGCCGGAGATGTTGGCGCGGCTGACCGGCAATCCGAACGCTCCCGGAGAGGGGACCTACGCCCCTTCCATCAGGTCGACCTCGATGAGGCCATCCTCGAAGCGGATCGCCTTGATCTTGACCTGACGGGGAAGGTGCTGGATCCCGCGCTCCCAGATGAACTCGTTGAGACGGGGGTCGATCCAGACCTGCTCGCGTTCCCCCTTCATGTGACGCACGACGAATCGCCGCACGGTCTCGAGGGCGTGGCCCGCGCGCCGGCGGCGCGACGGTTGATGCTGGCTCGCGCGGAGCGGTACGATGTACTCTCGTTCGAGTTCCTCGCCTCGGGTACGACTGGTGGGGGTACGTGCCATCGGTCTCCTTCCTTACAGCTGCAGATGTCCGCGGCGCCAGCTGCGGCGCTTCGGGTGGCGGGTGACGGAACGGTTGGTGCGCTGCATGACCCACGCGGGCACCCGGCGGTTGCTCTTGACGGCGCGGAAGAGGCGCGTCTTCCGGGCCAGGCTCTTGCGACGGTTCGCCATGCTTCGCTCCTTAAGTGTTCAACGACGCGTGATGGTGATCTCTCGCCGTTCGGGCATGATCCGCTCCAACAGCGCCCGCAGCGTCGCATCGTCGATGGCCCGCTGGAGCCGACCGCTCGCGGCGAGCGCGATGACCTGCTGCTCGACGGCGTTGGCGACGTCCGGCTTCGCGAGGCGGATCCGACCGAGGCGCTCCCGGGCTTCCGGGGTCATGATGCGCCGGAGGATCTCGGCTCGCTCGGACTCCCGGCGGGCCTGCTCGTCCTGCTGGGCGGCGACGTAGGCGGGGTTGGCCCCGGCGCCCGACTGCATCTCCTGCAGCTGCTGGAGGCGACGGCGCCGGAGCTCCGCTAGCTCGGAATCCTCCGGATATCCCGCCATCGTGCCTCCTTGGGTGCTGATGCTTCTCACAGGTACTTGGCGAGCTCGGGTTGCTTCTCCGCGAGCTCCTTGAGCACGTCGCGCGACACCGCGTCCAACAGCTTCATGCCGGCGGGAGTGACCCTTCGGCCCTTGTTCTTCTCCGCGCGCACGAGGCCGGAGCCTTGCAGCTGCTGCAGGATCTCCCGCGTCACCGACCGGGAGCCGGAACGGGCGTGGTACGGGGCGCTTCCCCGGTCGCGCTTGCCGCCGTACTCGCTCGCCAGATGCTCGACCCCGACGGGTCCGAGGAGGTGGACCTTCCGAAGGACCGAGGCGCTCCGGAGGTACCACCACTCTCGCTGCTCGGGGGCTTTCTGCTTGTGCACACCGGTCTTGACGAACGCGGCCCAATCCGGGGGATTGACCGCCTGCCGGGTCTTCAGTTCCGTCGCGAGGCGCGGCAGAAGCGCGGAGGGGGGTACGTCGACCGGGTGGGTCATGAGCGGGCGAGCCACCCGGCGTCGATATTTAAACCTACGCGCTTTTTGACCGAGAACCTGTCGGGGCACGGGGGCGTCGGCATTGGATACGGAAGCTCCGGGAGAAAGGGTCGGCGTCATCCTCAGCGCGGGAGCTTCAAGCCGGTGGGGCGGGGAGCCGAAGGCGCTCCTACGAGTGGGAAGAGGAACCGCCCTGGCGCGGGTCGTGCACCTCCTCAACCTTGCCGAGGTCCGCTCCGTCCGGGTGGTCCTCGGCCTCCATGCGAAGGAGGTCCAAGCGGCGATGCCGAACGAGGTTCGGGAAGAGGTCGAATGGGTCGAACATCCGGGCTGGGCCCAAGGACGCACCGGCTCGATCCAGGCGGGGCTCTCGGGCTTGCCCGACGAAGCGGAGGTGGTGCTCTGGCCGGTGGACCATCCGCTCGTCTCCGTCACGACCCTCCCGCGGATCCTCCGGGTCGCCGAGGACGACCGGCTCTCGGTCTGGGTCCTCCCGGAGTACCGCGGACGCGGCGGCCACCCGGTAATATTGAAGGCCGCCGCCCGACGGGCCGTCTTCGAGCTCGGGCCGGAGGAGCCGCTCCGCCGGCTTCTACCCTATCTCGGCCCCCAGGTCCGAAGAGTCCCGGTCGAGGACCCCGGGGTCATCGTGAACCTCAATACCCCCCAAGACTACGAGAACGCTCGCCGAGAGGGATTGCCGATAGGAGAGGAGCCATGGACCGGACCCTGACCCGTCGCGCGCTCGAACTGATGGACGCCCATCGCCCGTTCGTCCGGGCGACGGTGGTCCGCACGATCGGGTCGGTCCCCGGCAAGCTCGGGGCCTCGATGCTGCTCACCGAGACCGGCGAGAGCTTTGGCACGGTCGGAGGGGCCGCCCTCGAGGAACGGGTGCGGGAGCTCGCTCGGGAGACCCTGCAGAGCCGGTCGGGGGACCTGTACCATTTCGACTTGCAGAGCTGGAAGGAAGGGGGCCTTCCGAGCCTCTGCGGCGGTTCCGTGGACATCTCGCTCGAGTACGTCCCGGCCCGTCCGCATCTCCTCCTCTGGGGGGGAGGGCACATCGCCCAAGCGCTCGCCACCATCCTACCGACCTTGGAGTACGATTACTCGGTCGCGGACGACCGCCCGGAGTGGGTCGGCCCGGAGCGGTTCCCCGGTGCGGACCGGCGCGAGGTCGTCGCTCCCGAGCGGCTCTGGGAGGCTTTTGTACCTGCGCAGTACACCCACCTGTACGTGCTCGGCTACGACGCCCGCAAGGACACCGACGTGCTGGAGGCCTCCGTCGACCAGTTCCCGAACTTCCTCGGGGTCATCGCGAGCGCGGCCAAGCGGACCCACATGCTGAGCGAGCTGCGCCGACGCGGCGTCCCCGAGGAGAAGCTCTCCCGGATCCACTCGCCGATCGGGCTCGCCATCGGAGCGGAGAGCCCCGCGGAGATCGCCGTGAGCATCACGGCCGAGATCATCCACGGGATGCACCCGGCCCCGGTCGCGCACCCCCGTCCCACGATCCCCCTCTCGGAGGAAGATGCCCCCACGAGCCCCCCTTAACCTTCGGGTGAACGGCCACCCGGCCGCCGTACCTTGCGCGGACGAACGGATCCTGCTCGACCTCCTGCGCGAGGAGATGAACCTCACCGGGACCAAGCGGGGTTGTGACCTCGGCACCTGCGGGTGTTGCACCGTCCTCGTCGACGGACGCCCGACACTGAGCTGCCTCACCCTCGCGCGGCTCGTGGAAGGCCGGTCGGTGACCACGATCGAGGGCGTGACCCCCCCGGGGGGTCTGAACCCCGTCCAACGGGCCTTCGTCGAGCACGGCGCCACCCAATGCGGCTTCTGCACTCCGGGTTTCGTCCTCACGGCGGTCGCGCTGCTCCGCGCCCACCCGACCCCGAACCGGGAGGAGGTCGTCCGGGCCATCTCCGGCAACCTCTGTCGATGCACGGGGTACACGAAGATCATCGAGGCGGTCCTCGCCGCCTCCCGGGAGGCCTGAACGGTGGCGACGGGGGCCCCCGCGCCGATGCGGCTCCTGGGGGGCCGCATTCCGTACGTCGAGGGCCCCCTCAAGGTCTCCGGCCGGGCCGAGTACACCGACGACATCAAACGGCCGGGCATGCTCATCGGCCGGATCCTCCGCAGTCCCTGGGCGCATGCCCGGATCAAGGAGGTCGACGTGAGCGAGGCTCGCGAGATGCCCGGCGTCTACGCCGTGCTCACGGGTTCGGAGTACCCGATCCCCTTCGGCGTCCTCCCCATCACGCACGACGAGACCGCGCTCGCCGTGGAGAAGACCCGCTATGTCGGCGACATGGTCGCCGCGGTCGCGGCGACGGACGAGCGGACCGCCGAGCGCGCGCTCGCCGCGATCCGGGTCCGGGTCGACCCGCTCCCCGAGCACCTGGACCCCGAGAGCGGCACCCGGACCGTCGTGGAGCCGATCCACTCTCGGGGGCTCAACGGTTCCAACATCCAGAAGGAGGTGCTCCAGCACTTCGGCGATGTCGAGGCCGCGTTCCGGGCGGCGGCGCACACCGTCCACGTGCACGGGAACTTCGCGGGGGTCACCCACGCCTTCACCGAACCGCTCGTCACGATCGCGGAGGCGACCCCCGACGGCCGGTTGACCGTCTGGAGCGCGACGCAGGTCCCCCACTACCTGCATCGCACCTTGAGCGAGGTGCTGCAGCTCCCCATGCACCGGATCCGGGTGATCAAGCCCGAGGTCGGGGGCGGGTTCGGCGGGAAGTCCGACCCGTTACCCCACGAGGTCGTCTGCGCCGCCCTGTCGATCAAGACCGGCCGACCCGTGAAGATGCTGCTCGACCGGGAGGACGTCTTCTTCACCAACCACGGCCGGCACCCCACTCAGAACGACTTCCGGCTCGCAGCGGACGCCGAGGGACGCCTCCTCGCCTACGACATCGACGCGGTGATCGACGGCGGTGCCTGGAGCTCCTTCGGCACGGTGACCACCTACTACAACGGCGTGCTCGCCATGGGCCCGTACCGGGTGCCGAACTTCCGCTACCGGGGTCGGCGCGTCTACACGAACAAGCCCCCCTCCGGGGCGATGCGGGCGCACGGAGGGACGAACATCCGGTACTCCGTGGAGGTCGCCCTCGACGAGCTCGCCGAGCAGGTCGGCCGGGACCCGTTCGACCTCCGGGAGGCGAACGCCCTGCCGGCCAACTCGACCACCGTGAACGAGTTCCGGATCACGTCGACCTCCTTCGTGAAATGCCTCAAGACCGCCCGCGAACGGAGCGGCTGGGACCGGAAGTTCCGCCAACTCCCGTTCGGCCGAGGCGTGGGTCTCGGGTGCGGATTCTACATCTCCGGCTCGAACAGCCCGATCCACTTCACGCCCAAGATGCCGCAGTGCACGGTCCATCTCAAGGCGGACATGGACGGAGGCATCGCCGTCCACTGCATGCAAGCGGACATCGGACAGGGCTCCAACACCCTCATGGCGGCCATCGTCGCGGAGGTCCTGGGCGTGGACCTCGAGCGGGTCCATGTGGCCCGGGTGGACTCCGACGTGAGCCCCGTGGACATCGGCAGTTACTCGAGCCGGGTGACCTTCATGATGGGCAACGCGACGCGCCGGGCGGCCGAGGCGCTGAGGGATCAGCTCCTCACCGCCGCCCACGAGCTCACCGGCTACCCTCGGGAGCAGCTGAAGGTCGCCCACGAGCGATTCGAGGTGGTGCACCGCCCGGAGGTGGGCGTCACGTTCCTGGAGGCTCTCCACAAGGCGATGGAGCGCTCCGGCGCCCTCCAGTCCACGGGCGCCTACAACTCTCCTCCGATGGGGGGCCGCCACAAGGGGGCGCGGGCGGGCACGGCGCCCGCGTACTCCTTCGCCGCCTACGTGGCCGAGGTCGACGTCGACGTCGATACCGGTCAGTACCGCGTCGAGAAGGTCTGGGCCGCCTTCGACTGCGGGCGACCGCTCAACCGTCTGGCCGTCGAGGGTCAGGTCGAGGGCTCCATCCACATGGGGCTCGGCCAGTTCATGGGCGAGGCGATGACCTATCGGGGACCCCGCCTCCTCAACCCCTCGCTCCTCGACTACAAGATCCCGATGCCGCAACAGATGCCGGAGGTCGAGGTCCTCCTCGTGGGGGAGGATGACCCCGAGGGGCCGTTCGGCGCCAAGGAAGCGGGCGAGGGCCCCCTCATCGCCACCCTTCCGGCCGTGGGGAACGCGCTCTACGATGCCGTGGGGGTCCGGTTCCTCGACCTGCCCGTGACGCCGGAGAAGGTGGTGCGGGGCCTCGAGCGCCGGCGGCGCGAAGCTCGCCCCTGGAAGGGGAACTAGGAAGGAGGGTACCGATGCATCTCGACCAATTCGAGCTCCATCGACCTACGACGGTCGCCGAGACGGTCTCCCTCGCCCGGGAGCTCGCCGGCGGCTTCGACTACCTCGCCGGGGGCACCGACCTGCTCCCGAACTATAAGATGCATCTCAATCTCAAGCCGCACCTCATCGCCCTCGATGCCGTGGAAGAGCTCTCCGGCTATCGGGAGGGGCGGCTCGGCGCCATGACGCGCCTCGCTGACCTCGAGGAGGACCCCGCGTTCGCTCAAGGGTACCCCGGCGTGGCGGAGGCGGTGCGCGAGGTCGCGACCCCGCTCGTCCGGTCGAGCGGAACGATCGGAGGGAACCTGCTCCTCGAGACCCGTTGCTTCTTCTTCAACCAGAGCTTCTTCTGGCGGCAGAGCCTGGGCTTCTGCCTGAAGGCCGATGGGGACCGTTGCCACGTCGTCCCTCAGAAGGAGCGGTGCTATGCGACCTTCTCGGGGGACCTCGCTCCCGCCCTTCTCGTCCTGAAGGCCGAGGTCGAGCTCGCGGGGCCGGAGGGGAGCCGCCGTCTCCCGCTCTCCGAGCTGTATGACCGGGGAGGCGACGGGATCCGAAGGCACCACCTCCGACCGGGGGAGCTCCTCGTCGCCGTGCACCTTCCGAGGGAGGCGTGGGGCGCCCGGGCAAGCTATCGCAAGCTTCGGGTGCGCCCCTCCTTCGATTTCCCCGAGCTCGGGGTCGCCGCGGCGCTCTCCGAGTCGGAGGGCCGGCTGGAATGGCTTCGGGTCGCCCTCGGGGGCCTGGAGACGTACCCCCGGAGCTTCGACCCGCAAACGGCTCCTCTGGCCGGAGCGACCCTGACCGAGGAGAAGGTGGCGGCCCTGGCGGAGGAGATCGGCCGGGCGAGCCGACCGGTCCACAATACCTCGCTCGACCCCGCCTATCGGAAGAAGATGGTTCCGGTGTTCGTGCGCCGGGCGGTCGCCGCGGCGCGGGGCCGCCCGAAGGAGGTCGGGGGGTGAACGACCCGGAGTTCCGACTCGTGCCGATCCGGGAGCTCAAGATCCACGAGCAGGTCGACGAGCTCCGGGTCCAGGAGATCCTGAAGAGCCTGAAGCGCACGCGGGTCGTCGAGGAACCGATCTGGGTGGACGGGCAGAGCTGGGTCATCCTGAATGGCCATCATCGGTTCAAGGCGCTCGAGCTGTTAGGAGCCCATGCGGTGCCGGCCTGGGTGTTCGATTACGACGACCACCGGGTCCGGCTCCACCGCTGGCAACCCGGCCCGGACATCTCGAAGGAGGAGGTGCGCCAGCGGGGTCGCGAGGGACGACCGTTCCCTCCGAAGACGACCCGCCACCACATCGAGCACGACCTCCCCGTCCGACCCACCCCGCTCTCTGAGCTCGGTCTCCCCGAGCGGCGACGCTCCTCCCGGGGCAGTCCCCCCTCGCGCTAGACCTTCGGGGGCTCGCGGGGAGGCTCCGGGCCCGCCTCCGAGCTCCTCGACCCTAAGGGCGTGGGGTACGGGAGCGGGAGCTCGCCCTCGGCGAACCGGCGGATGACGCTCTCCAGGGCGGCCACCTCGTGGGGGTGGACCATCGTCCGCATCGATTCCGGCGTCGCTCCCGGGGGGACCGGCATGCGCCGTTGCTCCAGCACCGCGCCCCGGTCGACCTCCGCCGTGACGAGATGGACGCTCACGCCGGTCTCGGCATCACCGTGGGCGAGGATCGCCTCGAAGACGTGGTGCCCGTAGAAGCCGCGGCCCCCGTACCGGGGGAGGAGCGACGGATGGAGGTTGATGATCCGGCCGTTCCAGAGCTCGACGAAACGGGCCGGAAGGATCGCGAGGAAGCCGGCGAGGACCACGAGCTCGACCCCCTGCTGCCGGAGCAGCGCGTCCATCCGGGCGACCCACTCCGCCTCGGGCATCCCCCGGAACGGCACGACCTCCGTGGGGATCCCGCGTCGCCGGGCCTTCTCGATCGCCGGCACGTGCGGCCGGTCGGCGAGCACGATGGCCACGCGCGCCGGCAGATGCCCTCCGAGGGCGCTCTCCGCGAGAGCGTCGAGCGTGGTCCCTTCTCCCGAGACGAGCACCCCGATCGGCAGCGGTCGGGTCATCCGTTCCGGTACACGGCTTTGACTAAAAGACCGTGGCGGAGGTGAATCGGAACGCCCGGGTGAGGAGCGCCGGGGCCGTCACGGACACGGCGCCTCGTTCGTCGGAGTTGGCGTAGCACCGGAGCTCCCGGCCCCACAGCTCCGCGCCGGCGAGCGCCGTCAGGATGCTCTCGGTGAACCGCAGGTTGCGGACGGGCGCCACGACCTCTCCCCGTTCGATGCGGTAGGTTCCGTCCCGGGTCATACCGGTCAGGATCGCACGGGCCGGGTCCACGGTACGAACGTAATGGAACCGGTTGACGAGGACGCCCCGTCGGGTCTCCCGGATGAGCTCCTCCAGCGAGCGGGCGCTTCCCGGACGTACGATCATGTTCTGCGGGGTCGCCCCGAGCTCTCCCCAAGGCGCCTCCGGGGGCCAGGCGTGACCGGTCGGTCGACGCCCGAGGCGGGCGGCGGTCACGAGGTCGAGGACGGGGCCGGTCGCGATACCGTCGTCGATGAGCACCGTGCGGCGCTTGGAGAGCCCCTCCTGGTCGATGCCCTGAGGGAGCGAGAGCGGCGAACGGGCGTCGTCGACCAGGGTGAACCCCTCCGGGGCGACCCGCCGGCCCCATCTTCGGGTGAGCGCGCTCCAGCCTTCCTCCGCCCCCCGGGCCCCGAACCCCAAGTGCCCGAGCTCGCTCAGCAGGGTGGCGGTCGCGCTTCCGGAAAGCAGGACGCGGTACCGGTCCGGCGCGAGCGGCTCGGGAGCCTGTCTCGCCAGCGTCTCGCCGGCCTCCCGACCGAGCGCCTCCGGGTCGAGGCGACGAAGGTCGAAATGCGCCGCCTCCGACCAGCCGGAGGGCGGAGGGTCCTGCGAAGGGCGCTCCACGAGCACCCGGGCCGCCGCGATCGACCGACGGGTGCGTACCGAACGGCCGGCGGTGTTCGCCACCGCGAGCCACGTCTCGCCGATGTGCGCGACGCCGGCGACCCGACCGTCCTCCACCGAGCTCCGAGCGCCGTCGATGAGCCGGGCCGCCCACCGTCCCTGCTCCTCCGGCGTGGCCCGAGCGGTGGCGGCGGAGTACGGCACGACGGGCGGACGGCTGCCGCCCCCGGGGAATCCCGGGAACTTCGGCTCCTCCGGGGCGACCCGGGCGAGCGCGAGCGCCCGGCGGACCGCTTCCTTCCGGCCCGAGCGGGAAAGGTCGAAGGTCGTGACGGTGGCGAGTCGTCGGTCGATGGCGACGCGGAGCGACAGCTCCGTCAACCGCTCGAGGTGCGGTTGGTGGATGTGCCCGTTGGCGAAGCGCATCGTGCCGAACTCGGAAGCTCGAAGGCGAACGTCCGCCGCGGAACCGACCGGCAGGAGCTCGAGGAGGCGGGCGAGGAACGTCTCCGCGTCGTCGTACCCGACCATCGCTCAGCCCCCTCGGACGGCGACGTTGCGGAATCGCGCCACGGGAGCGCCGTGTCCGACGCGGGCCACCTGTCCGGGTTGACCCTTCCCGCAGTTCGGGACCCCCCAGAGCTGCCAGGTCGAGGCATCGCCGAGCGCGTCGAGGGAGCCCCAGAACTCCGGGGTCATCCCCGAGTAGATCGGGTTGCGCAACAGGCCCCCCAGCTCGCCGTGCTCGATCCGACGGCCGACCTCCGTGCCGAACTGGAAGTTGAGCCGCTTGTCGTCGATGGACCAGGAACGGTTCGTCTCCAGGTACACTCCCTCCTCGACGTCGCAAAGGAGCTCCTCGAACGGCCGATCCCCGGGGAGGAGGTCGACGTTCGTCATCCGGATGAGCGGCATGCGGTAGAACCCCTCGGCCCGGGTCGTCGCCCCGGAGGAGGGGAGGCCGAGCCGGGCGGCGGTCTCCCGGGAGGTGAGGGCGCCCACGAGGACGCCCTCGCGTACGAGCTCCGTCCGGCGGGCAGGAACCCCCTCGTCGTCGAACCCGAAGCTTCCGAGCCCCCCCGGCTCCGTCGCGTCCGCGACGATGTTCATGAGAGGGCTACCGTATCGGAGCTTCCCCAACATCCGGGGCTCGACCCAGCTCGTGCCGGCGAAGCCGGCCTCCATGGCGAGGATGCGGTCGAGCTCGGTCGCGTGCCCCACGGATTCGTGCACCTGCAGGGCCAACTGGTCGGAGGCGAGGACGAGCGTGGTCCGGCGGGTGGGGGGAGCGGGGGCGCTCAGGAGCGCGACCTCCTCCCGGCCCACGCCGGGAGCCTTCTCCACGAGTTTGAGGTCACGGATGAACTCGAACCCCGCCTGGCCGAAGTTCCCTCCGAAGGAGGTGGGGGCGCTCCTCCGCTGCACCTCGGCCCCGGCGATCGCCGTCGCACAGACCCCGGCGCCCACGTGCGTGATCGTCGACCGGTAGGAGCGACCTTCGGAGGAAGCGAACCATTTGCTTTCCTGCCAGGCGCACATCGAAGCGCTGCCCGTGCGGACCTCCGGGCCCGAGTGGAGCGCGGCCTCCGCCTCCCGGAGGAGGGAGAGCTTCTCTTCGAGGGGCACGTTGAATGGGTCCTCCTTCACCGCGCTCGCGTATCTTCCTTCGACGACGGAAGGCTCCTCCGTCACCGCCAAGGGGGTCGGTCGGGCGGCTCGCGCGGCCCGGGCGGCCCGGAGCGCCTGATGGGCGACGTGGCGAACGCTGGCCCGGTCGAGGGCACCGGCGGTCGCGAACCCCCAGGTGGAATCGGTGCGCACCCGCACGCCGACCCCCGCGTTCTCCTGATAGGTGAGGGCGCTCGCCTTCCCGTTGCGGATCTCCAGCATCTCCGTCCGCGCCGGGGCCACGATCCGGACCTCGACCGCGCGGAGCTCGCTCGAGCGCACGGCGTTAAGCGCAAGCGCGAGGAGGTCCTCCACCTCCTTCCCTCCTTCAGAGGACGACGCGCAGGTTCAGCTTCTCGGTGAGCTCCTTGTACCGGTTCCGGATCGTGACCTCGGTCACCCCGGCGACCTCGGCGACCTCGCGCTGGGTCCGCCGCTCGCCGCACTGAACGCTGGAGATGTAGATCGCCGCGGCCGCCACCCCCGTCGGTCCCCGACCGCTCGTCAGCTCCCGCTCGGTGGCCTCCTTCAGGATCTCGTTGGCCCGGGTCTGGACCTCGCCCTTGAGCTTCAGCTCCGAGCAGAACCGCTGGATGTAGTCCTGCGGACGGGTCGGCATCAGTTTGAGCTTGAGCTCCCGGGTCATGAATCGGTACGTTCGGCCGATCTCCTTGCGGCCGATCCGGGACTTGCTCGCGATCTCGTCGAGCGTCCTCGGCACGTTGCATTGCCGGCAGCTCCCGTAGAGCGAGGCCGCCACGACCCCCTCGATCGACCGTCCCCGGATGAGATTACGGCCGACGGCCTTGCGGTAGATCATCGCCGCGGTCTCCCGAACGTTGCGGGGGAGCGCCATCGACGAGGCGATCCGGTCGAGCTCGGCCAGCGCGAAGGCGAGGTTACGCTCGGTCGCGTTCGAGACCCGGATGCGGCGCTGCCACTTCCGGAGCCGGTAGAGCTGCGCTCGGTTGCGCGTCGGGATCGACTTGCCGTACGGGTCGCGGTTCTTCCAACCGATCTCCGTCGACAGGCCCTTGTCGTGGATCGTGAGGGTGGTGGGGGCGCCGGTTCGGGTCCTCTTCTCCCCCTGCTCGGCATCGAAGGCGCGCCACTCGGGACCCTGGTCGATCATCCCCTCTTCCAGGACCAGGCCGCATTCGTCGCACACGAGCTCGCCTCGCTCGTAGTCCCGCGTGAGGTGCGTCGAACCGCAGTTCGAGCACCGGGTCGGCACGGCCGTCTCCGCCCCGCGTTCGGGAGTCTTCGGCCCGTTGCTCACTCCTTCACTGCCCTCCATACTATCCTCCTACGGAGAGAGAGGCGCCGATCAGCAGCGCCGCCTCTCCGGCCTTCAGGGAACGACCGGGCCGAACGGCGAGATACGGCCGCGTCACCGGCCCGAAGACGCGGACGACGGTCCCCCGGAACGCAGCGACACTGCAGCGCACCTCGCTCCCCTCCTCGGGTACCTTCGGGCCCAACGCGCGAGCGGAGATCGTGCCGCTCGGAGTGATCGCGAGCACGATGGCGACGTTCTGGCCCGACGATGCGCCTGGGGTGCGCACGGGAGACAAGTGATATAAACCATTTTCGATACGTATTTAACTATTTCGGTGCGCCGGGTCCGGCGACATTTTCATCGTTTCCGCTCGGACCCAAGAAGCCCCGGAACGACGCGGCGCCCGCTCGTTCAGCCCTTCGGGCGTCGAGCTCGGCGGGAGCTCGACGGAAGCTCCACGGTGCCGTCGAGAGGGCCGTTCGCGGCTTCGATGAGCTCGGGCGGGACCTGGCTCGGGTCGAGCTCGGGGACCTTGGTCGCGGGGGGCTTCTCTCGCTCCGGTGGAACGCTGGTCGCTTCCATCCTCTCGTGAGTGACCCGCTCCACCTCGTCCCAAAGCTCTTGGACCTCCTCCT
>Ga0326727_10014749_pt1 | contig 16949 bp, 16 predicted proteins | sample MB2enrmetagenome_FD_207643 | JGI IMG/M metagenome (GOLD analysis project Ga0326727, IMG submission 207643) | Lab enriched peat soil microbial communities from McLean, Ithaca, NY, United States - MB29MY | ecosystem: Environmental > Terrestrial > Soil > Wetlands > Peat | place: USA: New York...
ATCGGGGATGGTTTTGGCGGGCAAAATCAACAGCGGCAGAAGTCATAGGATGCTCCCAATTCAAGGTTCTCACAGTCAAAACAGGAGTATACAGCCTCCCAAGACCAAGCGTCCGTCATCAACGAAAGGGATAACTTGCCGACGAGTGAAAGTCTGTGCATTTCTGTGTTTCCTTGCTGCCGGCTCTTTTTTGTCGTGGCCATGGCATTGGCTGTGGGGAGTGCGGCGGGCGCGGCGCAAAGCCGGGATGGCAGTGCCTATTACGCAAGGGCGAATACCCTTGGGATTCTGGGCGCGTACTCCTGGGATTCGAGCCATATGCTGCTGGGCTCGGCGGACAACCGCGAACTGCTGAACGTCGGCATCTCGTACAGCCGTAGGCTATGGATGAACCACATAGTGAACTGGCAGTACGACGGGGAACTGCTGCCGGTGGCTCTCGAGAGCGATCCACTCGTGCTGGACACTCTCAACTGGACCTCGCCGACCGTGATGACGGAGAAGGCGACCGTCGCTCAGGTCGGTCCGTGCGTTCCGTCGTCGGGAAGCTTCAGCAATGTGCTGGACGGTATAACCTACAGCTATACATACACGTTGACCTGCAGTCGGCAATGGACCATCGGCGAAGCCATGTCGCCGGTTGGATTTCAGTGGAACTTTCTGCCGCGGCACAAGACGCAGGCGTTGCTGGAAGGACATGGCGGCTATATGTATTCGACCAGACCGATCCCGATCGACCCCGCCGGTTCCTTCAATTTCACCTTCGACATCGGCGGCGGATTCGAGAGGTTCCTTTCGAATTCAAGCTCGATGCGTATCGAGTATCGCTACCACCATCTTTCGAATCACAACACAGCGACGGAGAATCCCGGAATCGACAACGGGCTGATCCAGGTGGTGTACTGCTTCCGGCTGGGTCGAAGATAGGCGTCAGTAGCGCGCGACCGTGGGATCGACTTCGACCGACCATGCGTCGATGCCGCCGCCGAGCGACTGTGCCTTCTCAAAGCCATTGCGGCGCAGCCAGACGGTCGCGTTCATGGAGCGGACGCCGTGATGGCAAACGAGGACCAGCCGCTCTTCGCACTTGAGTTCCTTCAGAGCGCGGGCCGGCACTTCGTTCAACGGCAGGTGGAGGCTACCTTCAATGCGCGCGGTCTCGAACTCCCATGGCTCGCGCACGTCGATGAGCCGGGCACTTTTTTCGCGCAGGATTTGGGCAGCTTCAGCAGGGGAAATCTCGAAGCTCAACATTGTTCCATTTTAGCGGGATGGGTCGATCGAACAAAGGGCCGAGCGCCGGATCTGCGCGATTCGTGGGGATCGCTTTTGGCGGCAAGGGCAGGCAAAGGTAATAAGCTATTGGATGAACGGAACGCGCCTATGCCGAACGATGTGAAAGTCCTGATCGCCGAAGACGAGCCTAATGCGCTGGCCGGCCTCGCGGAGCTGATCTCCGGTTGGGGATACCGCACCGAGACTGCGCGCGACGGCGTGGAGGCGTGGGAAAAAGCGCTGGCTTGGGACCCAGCGATTGTAGTGACGGATCTCAAGATGCCGCGCATGGACGGTATGGGACTGTTGTCCAAGCTGTCCGAAGGCGGCACCGGCGTGAGCGCCAACATGGCCGTGGTGGTGCTCACCGCGATGGGTTCGATTCAACTGGCCGTGGAGGCCATGAAGCTGGGCGCGTACGATTTTCTGCCCAAGCCGGTGGATGCCACGCGGCTGAAAACCATTCTGGCCAACGCGGCGCGGCAGCGGGAGACGACCATCGAGCTCGAAGTGGCGCGGCGGCGGCTGCGCGAGTCGGGCGTGCTGGGCAGGCTGGTGGGGGGCTCACGGCCTATGCGCGAGATCTTTGGACTGATCGAGCAGATCGCGCCCTCGAACGTGCCGGTGCTGATTACCGGCGAGAGCGGCACCGGCAAGGAACTTGTGGCGCGCACGCTGCACGATCTGAGCCCGCGCAAGACACGGCCCTTTGTCGCGGTCAACTGCGCGGCCATTCCGGAGACGCTGATCGAGAGCGAGATCTTCGGGCACGAGAAGGGCGCATTCACGGGCGCCATCGATCGCAGAGTGGGATGCTTCGAGTTGGCCACGGGCGGAACGTTGCTGCTGGACGAAGTGGGCGAGATGCCGGCAGGTACTCAGGCGAAGTTGCTCCGCGTGCTGGAGGAGCGCAAGCTGCGGCGGCTGGGCTCGCGCACGGAGCAGGAAGTGGATGTGCGCGTGCTGGCGGCCACCAATCGCGATCCGCGCCATGCTGTGGCCCAGGGGCATCTGCGCGCCGACCTCTATTACCGGCTCAACGTGTTCAACATTCATATGCCGCCGCTGCGCGACCACATGGAAGATCTGCCGGCCATGGCGGAGGCCATGACCGACGAGATGAACCAGAAGCACGGCCATAAGGTATGCGGCATCTCGGCTTCGCTTCTGGCCCGGCTGATGGCGCACAACTGGCCGGGCAACGCGCGCGAGTTGCGCAACACCATCGAGCGCGCGGTGATTCTCTGCCCCGATGGCGCGCCGCTCGATGCTGGGCATTTGCCGGCGGGGTTCGGCCCGGAGCAAAACCAGAGTTCTCCGTTGCTGGACGGCAACGTGGTTGCGGTGCGCGTGGGCACAACCGTCGACGAAGTGGAACGGTTGCTCATCCTGCGCACACTGGAGGCCACGGGACAAAACAAGACGCGCGCCGCCGAGATTCTGGGCGTGAGCCTGAAGACGCTGCACAACAAGCTGAAGGAGTACGGCCGGCACCGGGAAGAAACAGCGAGCTAGGCCGATTGCATTCGTGGTCTCGCGAAAGGGCACGACTTCAGTCGTGCCGCAAGCGCCGCAAAATTCGGAGGGCTTTAGCCCCTGCAATGTCGAAGCCAGCTAGACCGTCGGATTCAAGGATTGGCACGGAGCGACCGCGTACATTCTTTGTGACGACTCGAACCGCCGCAAGCAGGTCGTTGTTTCAGACCGAGCGCATGGCAAATCTTCTGATCGACGTCCTTCGTTCATACGTGAAAAATGAGAAGTTCACAGTGCATGATTTTGTTGTTATGCCTAACCACATTCACATCCTGATAACGCTGCCCGGCGCTTTGAGCCTAGAAGGGGCTATGCAGCTGATCAAGGGCAATTTCTCGTTTCGAGTTAACAAAGAACTCGGGTTCAAAGGGGAGGTTTGGCAGCGGGGATTCTCCGATGTGATCGTGACCGACAAACAGAGCTTTCAAATGCATCGGAGCTACATCGAGAACAATCCAGTGAAGAAAGGATTGGCGAAGTCGCCCGGAGAGTATCGTTATGGGTCGGCCTATTTGAAAATGAGGAAGAGAATTGAAGAGAAGGAGGGTGCTCGTGTCGAAGAATCGCCGTGCAGGGGCTAAAGCCCTCACCTCTTTAGTGCACTTCTTCGGCACGACTGAAGTCGCGCCCTTTCACGGCCTACGATTCCGCGAAGCTTTTCGGCAGGCTTCGGAGTCGTGCCCTTTCGCGAGATACTTCGTAGAAAGAGCTTTGCCTGAGCAAGTGTAGTCGCACTGAATGCGCGTCTGGTTGAGAGTTTCCCATGCGTCTAAAGACCAAACTCGTGCTGGCGATCTCGGCCCTGGTGTTCCTCATCGCGGGGGTGGTGTCGCTGATCTATGTGCACCAACTGGTGAAAGCCGCGGTGCAGCAGACCTACGAGACCAACCTGATGGTGGCGCGGCAGGTGCGCTTTGCGCTGCAGAACGCGCTGGAAAGCGGTCTCCGGGACCGCACTGTCGATCCCAACAATCCGGGAGAACTCGAGGAACTGGTCGCCGAGACGGTGCGCAACGATATCGAGCTGCAGTCGGTGCTCGACTCAGTGAATCGTTATTCGGCCACGGTCTACGACGTGAACATCGGCGACAGCCAGGGCGTGACGCTGCTGAGCACCAATCCCGATAACGAGGGCAAGCCGCTGCCCGTGCGCCCCAGTTACGAACAACTTCTCAAGGCCGGTCCCGTGCGCATGATGGCCGAGGCCCTTGGACAGCCGGCGGTTTTTAATATTGCCGCGCCGCTTGAGAATAACGGCAAGCTCTTTGCCACGGTGAACGTGGGCGTGCATACGTCGCTGCTGCGCGCGGTGTACGAGCCGCTGCTGCGCAATGCGATGCGGCTGATGGCGTTGGCACTGCTGGTGGCGCTGGCATCGGCTTTCCTGCTCAGCAACCTGGCGCTGCGCCCGCTCACCGAGATCAGCCGCCAACTGGATCGGCTGACGGCGGCAGAAGAGGCGCCGCACGATGGCAAGGCGGCGGCGGGACAGGATGTTGCGGCGCTGGTTTCAACCAAGATCGAGAAGATCGGCCAGCGCATGCGCAACGTAGAAGAGGTCTACTCCGCATTGCGCGAGAATCTCGATCAGATTCTTGGCAACCTGCAGGATGGAATTCTGCTCTTTACCGAGGACAAGCGCGCGGTTCTGGTTTCGGAGGCCGCGCGAAGGTTTCTCGGCATCGATCGCGATAGCATTCTGGGTTTGCACGCGCGGGAGATTTTTTTGAACGCCACCGTGCTGGGCCGGACCGTGCGCGAGGCCGTGGATGCCGGCGTGAACATGGTGCAGGAGGAGATTCGCACGGAAAACGGGCGGCGTATCCAGGCCTCGGTGGATTTTATCTACGACGATGAGACGCACCGCGGTCTGGGGTCTTTGGTCACGCTGCACGATCTGGAGTCGGCGGAGAGGATCGAGTCCGAGTTGGAACTGTCGCGGCGCCTGGCGGCCATCGGGCGGCTCACCTCGGGCGTTGGCCACGAGGTCAAGAATCCCATCAACGCCATCGTGGTGCATCTGGAGCTTCTGCGGTCGAAGCTGGGCGAGGCGGAGGCGCCGGCGACGCGGCATCTGGAGGTGATCGACGCAGAGATCCGACGCCTGGACCGGGTGGTGCAGACGTTGGTGGACTTCTCGCGGCCGGTGGAGCTGAATCTGCGCGAGCAGGATCTGCGATTGGTGATAGGCGACGTGCTGGCGCTGGCCGCCGACGAGTTAACGACGCGCCGGGTCAAGCTGGTGAGCGTTATGCCGGAGGAGCCGCTGATCGCCAAGGTGGATGCCGACCTGCTGAAACAGGCGGCGCTGAATGTGATTCAAAATGGCGCGCAGGCCATGCCCGAGGGTGGGCTGCTGGAAGTGACGCTGGAAGAGGAAGGCAATAGCGATGCCGGCGCCGTAACGCCGCCGCTCGGCAATGGGCAGGAGCGGGCGCGTTCCCCGCGCACGGCTCCCGGGTTTGCCGTGCTGCGCATTGCCGACGAGGGCGAGGGAATCCCGGAAGAGATTCGCGAAAAGATCTTCGATCTTTATTTCACAACCAAGAGCGGAGGAAGCGGCATTGGGCTGGCCATGACCTACCGCATTCTGCAGCTACATCACGGCAGCGTGGACGTACAATCAAGACAGGCCCGGGGGACGGAATTCCGGCTGCGCATTCCGCTCGCCGCAGCGGACCGGAGACGCCGTGCTGCACAGCCGGCGAGCGTACAAGACGAAACGGGGTTGGGGAGATGAAGTCGCCTGCCAGGAGTGTTGCATGGCTGCTGCCTTTCTTGCTCACGGGCTGCTTCGAAATGCCCATTCACAAGAAGCATCCGGTCGAGAGCAAAGGGCTTGCGCCGGGTATTCAGACATCGCAATCGCTTCAAGTCGTCAGCGTTCCGCTGCCTCCCCGAGACACGGTGATCGCCGGAAATCCTATCTATAACGTGAAGCTGCAAGCGGAGCCGATCCGTCCGCCCGCGAAGCACAGAAAACCGGCGGTTCAGGACGACGCGGCGATCGCGTCTGAACCCCAGGCCGCCAATCCGCCGGTACTCAATCCGGCGGTGAGCGCCATCGGGCAGCTCTCTTCGGGCGATCCAGCGGATTTCCGCCAGCAGACGGAGAATTCGATCGCGGAGATCGAGCGCCGGTTGAATGGCATCAACCACAACTTGAACGACTCTGAACTGAAGACCGCCGATCACATCCGCGAGTTTCTGAAGCAGGCCCGGGCGGCCCTCGCCTCGGGCGATGTGGAGGGCGCGCAAACACTCGCCGGTAAGGCGCAGGTGTTGCTGGCAGAGCTGACGAAATAAGGCTTCTTCTGGTGTGTCTACTGCTCGCCCCAGCTCAGCTTGCTGCGCAAGGCGTCAAAAAAACCACTTTCGCCGAGGCGGACCAGCTTGACGGTGTGGCTGGAGCGGCAGCAACGAATTTCGTCGCCGCGGCGCAGTTCCACCTTCTGCTGGCCGTCGATGGTGAGCAGGGCGACATCGGGAACGCCTTCGACGCGCACGGTGAGCGATGCGTCGCCGCGCACCACGATGGGGCGCAACGTGAGCAGGTGCGGGCAGACGGGCGTGACCACCATGGCGTCCACATCGGGCGTCAGAATTGGGCCGTTGGCCGCGAGCGTGTAGGCCGTCGAGCCCGTGGGCGTGGAGACGATGACGCCGTCGGCGCGAAAACGCGCCACGCTCTTGCCGTCGAGTTCTACGGCAAAGTCGCCCATGCGCGCGATGTCGCCTTTAGAGACCACGACCTCGTTCAGAGCCTCGAAGCTGGCCTGTTCAGTGCCCTGGCGCCAGAGCGAGGCGTGCAGCATGGCGCGCTCGTCGAGCGAGTGGCAGCCCTCACACCAGTTTTCGAGCGTGGTATAGAGATCGGCGAGGCGCACTTCGGTAAGGAATCCGAGAAAGCCAAGGTTCACGCTGAGAATCGGCGTGCCGACGGTGGCAAAGATGCGCGCCGCGGCCAGCAGAGTGCCGTCGCCGCCCAGCACGATGACCAGATCCGGCGCATGCAGGGGCAGCTCGTTGCGGTCCATCGCGGGCGCGGCGTCGGTATAGCTGCCGGTCTCTAAATCCAGCACCGGTTCGTAGCCACGCTCTCGAAGCCAGACCACCAGTTCTGGCAAGAGCCGCCGGAGCTCTTCACGATGGGGCTTGGAAACGATGGCGACGCGGGTCATGGGTCCCAGTGTAGTCGAACGCCTCCGCCAGGGACAAAAGCGCGGCGCAGAAGGACAGCGCGAAAAATGCTGACAATATCGGGGTTGCGGCTTTATATTGGCTCAACGCCAAACTGTCGAGGCTGTTGGCCGGCTACGCGGAGGGACAGGGGCTGCCGCAGACAGGCCCGAGACAACGCACACATAAAGCCATAACGAAAGGGACGAGCAATGGACTGGTATCTGATGGTGTGGAGGAAGTACGCCGAGTTCGATGGCCGCTCGCGGCGCAGCGAATATTGGATGTTTGTGCTGTTCAACTTACTGGTCACGCTCGGGCTGTGCGTTCTGGCCGGCATCGGATTTGCCTTTTTGCGGGAAGACGGAGCCGTCGCGGCCGTCTCGTTCATTCCGCTCGGCCTTTATGTTCTGGCCGCCATCATCCCAAGTGTGTCCGTTGCTGTGCGCCGGTTCCATGACATCGGCAAGAGCGGCTGGATGCTGTTGTTGTTGATCGTGCTCGGCGCTATTCCATTGCTAGGGCTCATCGCGGCTGTCGTTCAACTGGTTTTCCTGTGCACAGATAGCGATCCCGGAATCAACCAGTACGGACCCAACCCGAAGTTTCCCGAGCTGGCAGCCGGGATGCCCGCTGGGTATGCAGGCTTCCCTCCGATTGGGAATTTTGCGCAGCCGCCGCAGCCGCCGCCGTTCCCGGGCGGGAGCGGCGCTGCTTTCTGCACCCGTTGCGGCGCGAGAGTAAACGGCCCATCCACTGTTTGCGGCAGTTGCGGCGCTTCGATTTGACATGGGCGCTGGGGGATGGTCTCCTCTGGCGTTCGACATGCCGCTGCATAAGTGTCGTTGCGCCGAGACTCTATTTCACGCGCGCCGCGCATAAAGCAGGAACTCGTGGTTGCCTTCAGCGCCGGTGATCGGCGAGGGGATGGTCTCGACAACCGTCCAGCCCAGCGAGTGCACGCACGCTTGCACCTTGTCGATCGCCAACTGGTGCGCGGCCGGATCGCGCACAATGCCGCCTTTGCCGACATGCTCGCGGCCGGCCTCAAATTGCGGCTTGACGAGGATGACGGCCTCGACCAGCGCCGGCGCGGCGGCAAATACCGGCCCCAAAAGCAGCGTGGCGGAGATGAAAGAAACATCTATCACCAATAACGTTTTTCCCTGGTCATTTTCCTTGTTCTGGACAGGAGTTTCCAATGAGCCGGGAGTGAGCAACCGCGCGTTGGTGCGCTCCATGAGCTGAACGCGCGGGTCGTTGCGCAGCTTCATGTCGATCTGCCCAAAGCCGGTATCGACGGCGGTGACGTGCGCTGCGCGGTGTTTGAGCAGGCAATCGGTGAAGCCGCCGGTCGAGGCGCCGATGTCGAGGCAGGCGCGGCCCTCGACGCCGATCTTCCAATGCTTGAGGGCTGCGGCGAGCTTAACTCCTCCACGGCTCACGTAAGGCTGATCCTCGCCCAGCAGGCGGACCGGTGCGTCCCCGGCAACCGCAGTTCCAGCCTTCACGATCTTCTGCTCGTTGACGAGTACGCGCCCGGCAAGAATCAGGGCGCGGGCGCGCTCGCGGCTCGCCGCCAGGCCGCGCTCGACGAGCAGCAGGTCGAGACGGTTCTTGGTCGGACGCGTTTTTGTCACATTCGCCATGGTCCGAATCAGTTCCTCCTACGATCGAAGGGCCATTCCCCTGCGGGGAATGGCCCTTCGGGCTCTTCGCTTACGGCTGCAACGGCGTAGGTCGCGATGATCGCAGAGGCTACTGTTGCTGGCAGGCCTGCAAAAGCGTCTGGCTGCCTGTGGGTGTCGGTATGCCCGGACGGTTGCACGGCTGCCCGTAGCCCGGCACGCGGCTGGTGTAGTCGTCGTTACCGCCCGAGCCGTTCTGCGTGGTGGTGCGGATATCGATTGGAAGACCCTGGACCAGAATAGTGGTGTCGACCTGGTCAGTGACCGTGGGGGTCGACTCGATGATGGTGATGTAGGGGCTGTCGGGCGAGTTGACGTACACCTTGGCGAAATCGGAGTTTTGGGTGCTCACCACGGTGCGCGGATGGCCGACCACGGGAATGGTCTTTTCAACCGTGTGGGTTGACAGGTTCACCACTGTGACCGTGCCGTTGCCGGTATTACCGCTATCGTCGTTCTGATTCGCGGTGTAGGCTTTGCTGCCGTCGTAGAGGACGGTCACGCTGGCCGGGTTAGGAGTCGCGGTATTGCCCACGTGAATCGTGTACGTGGTCCCGAAGGTCGGGCTGTCGTTGCCGTACTGATCCAGGCTGACGTCGATCACGCTGATGCTTGCGCCGTCGAAATCGGCCACTACGAGTTGCTCGGTGGCGGCGTTGTACTCGGCGTGAACGGGGCCGGCGATCGTGCCCATTCCGGTAGTGCCATTGGGCGGAGCCGTGGGAATCCCCGCGGGCGCGCCCGGCTTCGCGGCATCGGCCGTCAGGTTGTTTACGGCGGTCAGGGAGAGGGGCAAAATCGGGTGGCAGGTCACCAACTGGCCGTTCTGGTTGGTGAACGGCGCACACTGATCGAGCGTATTGTTCTGCATGTTGATAACCGAAATAGTATCGCTGCCGCGATTGAGGACGAAGAGCCGCCTCTGGTCGGAGGATGGCACCGCGTAGACGGGGCACTGTGCGTTCGAAGAGCCTGTCGATTGGGCAAATGGATCCAAAGCGAGAACTGGATCGGCGGTACCGAGGTTGAGTTCAATCGGCGTCGCTGTGCCGTTGGCGCCGACGTTCGCCGGCGTTAAACTGCAGGCCATCGGCGCGGTATCCGCAACGTTCTGGTTGAGGACGTATTCGCGCTGGCCTGTCGGCGTGGCCGCACCGGCGATGAACACGGGCATAGTCGGGGCGACCCCGGACGAGGCCACGGGAATTGCCTTCTGGAAGGCCTGCGGCGACCCGACGAAGAGATCGACCACATCCCCATTCAGGTCGGTTGCCCACAAGCCCGATGACGGCGGCAACAGATTTACGATCCTGGACGTGGCCGACAGAGAGGAGAAGGTAACCTTCCTGGTCTGCAGCGAGATCGAGATATCGAAGTTGGAAAGCGTGCCATCGCTGTTCAAGGTGTAGCCTTCGCCGCCGATTTCGTCGATCGTGAAAGCACTCGGTCCGGGACCGATCGTGGCTTCGGTCATGATGGTGTCGCCCGAGTAATCGATGATGGTGACCACGCCGTTGCTGGTCGGGGAGCCCGTGGACGAAACCACAACCGCGTAGGAAGCCGGCTGCGCGGCCGGTCCGTTGGTGCCCACCGGCGTAATCGTCGGCCTGTAGTTATCGCCGCAACCTGCAACCCCTACCGCGAGTGCAAGCGCCGCAACTGCCTGGGCTCCAAAGGCGCGCCCCGGCCCTGAAATGATGGGAAAAAGCCTCATGCGGAATCGATCCTGCTTTCTTGGTGATTGTAAATCAGCGGGGCGGGCCGAAGCGCGCTGCCGCTCGCGCACATGCTTGCGACGCGGACAGAACAGATTGGTCACCGGCGCTGGGCCGGACCGGAAGCGCTTTCTCGTGCGGCGCGCGATACGATGAAGCGTGGTTCAAGATGAGCTGACTTGGCAATCGAAGCTGGTGTTGCTTGCGGTGCTGCCGTTTGCGGGCACTGAAGTGGTGCTGGACAGCAGTTGGTGGGCCTCGCATGCAGCTCCCGTTGCCCTCTGGACGGTGGGCCTCAGCGCCTTGCTGGGTCTGGTGACGTGGAAGCTGAGGGCGGCGACTCCCGCGGCCGCGCTCACCGGCGCGCTCATCACCGCCAGCCTCATGTTTTCTACTGCCGTCGCGCCATATCAGCCGCGTCATACGGCCTTGGTTCCTACGCTGGCCGTAGCCCTGCTGGCATTTGCCTCCACGCGCGCCGGCCAGCGGAAAAAGCAGCGGATGGGAACCGCGGAGGGCTGCAGAGGCCGGTCAGCCTCGCAGATCGCGGCCAACCTGGGGCTGGCGGCGGTCGTGGCGAGCGGTCCCGTGCAATCCTGGCTGATGGATTCCCGTTGGCTGCCACACCATGCCGCCACGCCGGGCTCGCTCTTTGCCCTGACCGTGGCGGCTCTGGCGGAGGCGGCGGCCGATACGGTGTCCTCTGAGATTGGGCAGGTGCTGGGCGGGCGGCCGCGCATCATCACATCTCTCGAAGCCGTCCAACCCGGCCGCAATGGCGCCGTTAGCCTGACCGGATCGATCGCCGGAGTGGCAGCGGCGGCCCTCGTTGCCTGGACAGGAACATGGGCGCTTGGCGGGGGCTGGGAGATGTTTCAAGTGAGTTTGGCGGGAGCGGTCTTCGGCCTGTTCTTCGACAGCCTGCTGGGAGCCACGCTCGAAGAACGCGGCTGGCTGAATAATGACGCGGTGAATTTTCTGTCGACGGGTAGCGCAGCGGGGACTGCGCTGGCCATGCTGTGCGCCATGCGCTGAAGTCTGAGAGCGCCGGATTCTTACTACCTCGCCGGCTCGCTGATTTGCTAACGCCGCTAACCCCGCTAGCCCCGCTAACTTCGCATCAGTGCAGATGCAGCCGCCAGAAGGTGTAGCTGAGAATTTCGTGCGCGATGCGCTCGCTTTCGAGAGTGGTTTCTTCTACAGCCGGGCGCGGCCGCGGCGAGGTCAGCACATCCAGACCCTCGGCTGCGCAAATCTCGTGAATGCGGAACATGTGCGTGTCGTCGCTGACCACCACCAGGCGGTGCAGCCCGTTGACGCGCGCGATGACGGCAATGCGGCGGGCCGATTCCTCGGTGTTGCGGCTCTCAGTTTCGGCGATGATGGCGCTTTCCGGCACGCCTTTGCTGATCAGGTATTCACGGCCCACTGAGCCCTCGGTGTATTGATCGCCGCCGGGACCTCCGAGCGTGATGATCAGCGGCGCGATGCCGCGATGGTAGAGCACAAGCGCGTGATCCAGCCGTGCGCGGTAGACCGGGGAGGGACGGCCATCGTACTCTGCTGCGCCAAGCACGCCGATGGCGTCGGCAGGCGCTGCGTAATCCTGATGGGCGTAGCGCTCGATCTGTGCATAAACCCACCACGTCCAGCCCAGCGCCACTGCCACGATCAATAGCAGCAGCGCAATCGCGACACGAAGAGTGCGATTGCGACGCTTCGGCTTGGATAGTACGGGCATCGGACAGGACTCAGGTTTCAGGGCTCAGTGGGGAGGCCGCATTTTGCTGTTTCTAGTTTCGCACTCCGCCCAGGCTTTGCTCCCTTAGTCCCTAGTCCCTTAGTCCCTGCTTCTCTCATCGCTGCAGCGCCATGACGATTTCGTGGGTCGGAATCGCGCCCTCGCGCAGAACCTCCCACCGTCCCTCTCCCAGCGAGAGATCGACGATGGTCGTGGGCTGGGCGCGGCCGGTGGGCCCGCCGTCGACGATGAGAGGAATGCGATCGCCGATCTGGTCGCGCACACTGGCGGCGTTGGTACACTCCGGCGCGCCCTGCAGATTGGCCGAGGTGGCCGTGATGGGCAAACCCAGGCGCTCCACCACCGCGCGCGCGATGGCGGCATCGGGTACGCGCAGGGCTACGTTGCCCGTATTGGCCGTAGAGCGCAGCGGGAGCTTGGTTCCGGCGCGGACGATGAGGGTGAGCGGGCCGGGCCAGAAACGGTCGGCCAGTTTGTCGAGCAGCGAATCGGTGCCGCGCGCCAGCTCGTAGGCCTGCGACAGATTGGCAATCAGCAGCGAGAGCGGTTTGTGTTTCTGGCGGGTTTTGATCTGGTAGATCTGCTCCACGGCGCGCAGGTTCACCGGGTCCACGGCCAGGCCGTAGAAGGTGTCGGTCGGCAATGCAACCACACCGCCTTTACGCAGGCAGGAGACGATGTAATCGATCCGGTCCGGTTGGGGTTCATCGGGATGAACGCGTAATATCTCCGCCGACAAGCAGGCCTACCTCGTTCCCGAATAAAAAGAGGACGTTACAAGTTCGGAAACTATCACAGCACTAGCTTTGGTGCAAGTTTGTAGGGCAGCTTTTAGCCTTTATCTTCTGGCCGTCGGCCCCGATTTGCGTTCATCGCAGCCGAGATTCTCGGCGGTTTCGACTCCCCCTTGACCCGTGGGCCAGTAGCTAGAAGCCAGCAGCTCCTCTTAGAATCGCCACAGCGCCCTGAGGTGATCTGGAATGCCGATTCGCTTGGTGGAAAGCAAAGACAATGCCCGCCTGAAGGAGTTGCGGAAGGCGCTCACCGCGCCGGTTCGCGAGGCACGGAGCTCTGCGGGCCGCGTAAATCTCGTCGGTGTCGAAGGGCCGCATCTGGTCCAGGAGGCGCTGTGCGCGGGCCTGCGCGTGGCGTCGATCTTTGTCGCGCAGGGGGCGGAGGGGTTGCTTGACTCGTTGCCGGTGCCCCCCGAAACCGAAATTCTGCGTCTGCCGGCGAAGTTGCTCGTCTCTGCGCTCGCTACCGAAACGCCACAACTTGTTGCCGCGCTGATCGAACCGCCGGTTTGGTCGTGGGCTAACGTCCTCAACCAGGACCATGGAAAAATCGTGGTGCTGGCCGGTCTTCAGGATCCGGGAAATTTAGGCACCATCCTGCGCTCGGCGGAGGCCTTCGGCGCTGCCGGCATCGTGAGCCTGCCGGGAACCGTGAGTCCGTGGAACCCGAAGGCAGTGCGTGCTTCGGCGGGAAGCGTCTTCCGCGTTCCCGTGCTCTCGGTCAGCGAAGAGGAGTGCCTAGAGAAACTGCATAAGGCGGGAGTGAGGATTCTTTCGACCGCCGCGCGCGGCGCAGAGCCGGCCGATCAGATCGACCTGGCTGGCCCGGTGGCATTCATCATCGGCAACGAGGGCAACGGAGTGCCCGCCGATCTAGCCGCGAAAGCCGACGCCGCGATCACGATTCCATGCCCCGGCCCGGTAGAGAGCCTGAATGCCGCCGTTGCGGCCAGCGTGCTGCTCTATGAAGCGGCACGGCAGCGGGCAACTCGCATGAGCAAGGCCGCCAGTAAACCGCGACTCTCGTCCAAAGGCCCGCTCCATGCAATGGTGCCCCACGCAGTGGGAGGGGCGCTGCGATGAACCTGTTCGATCTTCCACAGCCCTCCTCCAAAAGTCTCCCCCGCGGAGCGGTGCCGTTGGCGGAGAGGATGCGGCCGCGCAGCCTGGACGAATTGGTGGGCCAGGAACATCTGGTCGGTCCCGGCAAGCCGTTGCGCGTGCAGATCGAGCGCGACGATGCGACCTCCATGATCTTCTGGGGTCCGCCGGGTGTGGGCAAAACCACGCTCGCAAAGATCATTGCCGAAACCACCCAGGCGACCTTCATCGAGTTTTCGGCGGTCACGAGCGGCATCAAAGAGATCAAGCAGGTGATGGTCGACGCCGCGCGTGCCGCCGAGATGCAATCGCGAACGATTCTCTTCATCGATGAGATTCACCGCTTCAACAAAGCGCAGCAGGACGCGTTTCTGCCCTACGTCGAGCGCGGCACGATCCGGCTGATCGGCGCGACCACGGAGAATCCTTCGTTCGAAATCATCTCCGCGCTGCTCTCGCGCTGCCGCGTGTATGTTCTGGAGCCATTGAAAGAGGATCAGATCGTCCTCCTGCTCAAGCGCGCTCTTGCCGATAAGGAACGAGGCCTCGGTGCGCTCGAGCTCACTGCAGATGATGACGCGCTCGAACTGATCGCCAGCTACTCAAGCGGCGATTGCCGCTCGGCCTACAACGCCCTCGAAGTCGCCGCGCAGCTCGTTCATGACGACAAGAAGATCACCAAGGCCGTAGCCGTCGAGGCCGTGCAGAAGCGCGTGCTGCAATACGACAAGGACGGCGAAGAGCACTTCAATCTGATCTCGGCGCTGCACAAGAGCGTGCGTAACTCCGACCCCGATGCCGCGCTTTACTGGCTGGGCCGCATGTTGGCTGGCGGCGAGGATCCGCTCTACCTGGCGCGGCGCATCGTGCGCATGGCGATTGAGGACATCGGCCTAGCCGCGCCCGAGGCGCTGAACCTGTGCCTCTCCGCGAAAGATACCTATGATTTCTTAGGCTCGCCGGAGGGCGAGTTGGCGCTGGCCGAAGCTGTGGTCTATCTCGCGCTCGCGCCCAAATCGAACTCTGTGTATACGGCCTGGGGCGCCGTGCGGGACGATATCGAGCACACCCGCCAGGAACCCGTGCCGCTCCACCTGCGCAACGCGCCGACCAAGCTGATGAAAGAACTCGGTTACAGCGAAGGTTATCGCTACGCGCATGATGAAGCGGGCAAGGTCGCCGACATGGACTGCCTGCCAGAATCTCTTGAAGGCCGCCGTTGGTACCACCCCACCCAGGAGGGACGCGAAAAGCAGTTAGCTGCGCGGCTTGATGAGATTCGCAGAATTCGGGCGGGAAAACGATCCTGATGCTTGGGTTAATGTAAGTAAGTGACTCTTAACATGGCAGAACTCCGGATTCTGGGTGTTGGCCATTCAGTTATAAGTCGATTCTCAGAAGCTACGGAGTTGAATCGGAATGTCAATACCTCAGCGTCCGCGGATCGTATTCTATATCGATCCCAAAAGGTGGCCCCAGGGCACGATCCCGACGGCTCCCAACGTTCCATGGACAGGGTACCGGTATGGCCCCTATATTTGGACAATCCAAACAGCACTGTATCTGCAACGCGCCGGTTACGCCTGCGAAATCAGTTCGGAATTGCCTGACGACGGTATCGTCGTGGCGCACAGAGAATGCTGCACATTCGGCGACGTCAGATTGCTTCCGGACCGCCGGCGGTTTCTGATCGCGATAACAGCCGACTACGCGCCTTATTTGTACGCAAACCTGCAGATCGTTCAAAATCCGGTACAGGCGTATTGGTACAAGAACTGTCATTTCATGTTGCATTGGCCAGAACCGGGAGTGAAGCCGCGTCTGCCGTCGCCTCGATTTAAGAACGTTAGTTATATGGGATTTATCAGCCAGGTTGCCTCTGAGTTACGGACCGGGGAATGGGCCCGCGAGGTTCAGAGCCTCGGCTTGAATTGGTCTCCACGAATTGAGGGGTTTCATTACGACGATCCGCTATCTTACGAGTTTGGCGATGGTTCATGGACTGATCTATCTGAAGTTGATGCGGTTGTAGCAGTAAGACGGTTTTCTCCATATCCTACGTTTGACCATAAGCCGGCTTCCAAGCTGATAAATTGCTGGTTGGCTGGAATCCCTGCCATACTCGGAGCCGAGTCTGCTTATCGCGCGCTAAGAAAAAGCGAGCTTGACTATATCGAGGTACATTCGAAGGAGGAAGTGATTGAGGCATTAGTCAAGTTAAGAGACCGCCCGGAGCTGCGCGCAGCAATGATAGAAAACGGCGCGAAGAGAGCGAAGGAAGTTAACGCCGATGCTACGGTAAGGCGCTGGATACGATTTCTCGATGAAGTTGCAGTACCCTCCTATCATTATTGGGTGGATACACCCAGGATTATGCAAAAAGTAACGATCGCAGATAACTGCATCTCGTATCTTGCGAACCGCCTGCGCCGTAAGATGAGCGCCGTAACACATGCGCCAGCGGTCTAGGTGCTGGCATCCCGAGCGGCGCTTTCTATCGAGTCCGCGGATGTTGGGTTGGCGTGATCTTTGCTTATCTCAGTTCGCGTATTTTACCGAGCAGCCGTAGGGCCGCGTATAGGCATGCGCCACTGGCTTGCCGGCCATGGCTTCTGTCAGTGCGTCGTTCAGGTAGTTGTCGGCGCCCTCGATGTCGCTGGGATCGGGCGTGGGCCGGTCGTCGATCGCGCCCTCATAAATCAACTTGCCACTGGGGTCGATGACGTACATCTCCGGCGTGGTCTTGGCGCCGAAGAGATGGCCCAGCTTGCCTTCGGGATCGATAAGGACCGCGCTGGGCGCGGCGCGCATCTGCGTGAGATACGCATTCTCCTCGGCGTCGGTCACATAGCCCTCCGCGCCGGGCGCAGATGAGATGACCGTGAACCAAACCACGCCC
>Ga0326727_10014750_pt1 | contig 16948 bp, 15 predicted proteins | sample MB2enrmetagenome_FD_207643 | JGI IMG/M metagenome (GOLD analysis project Ga0326727, IMG submission 207643) | Lab enriched peat soil microbial communities from McLean, Ithaca, NY, United States - MB29MY | ecosystem: Environmental > Terrestrial > Soil > Wetlands > Peat | place: USA: New York...
GCATGCGTCCCGCATCCACTTTCAAGGCGCTCGTGATTAGCGCGCTCCCATCGGGCATCCATGCGGGATCATAGTAAATGCGGTCGGGCGACACGGCGACGACGTGATCTTTACCGGTGGCCACATCCACCGCCAGGAAACCGCCAATGGCATCCTGCGTGGGCTGCACGATCGGAATCACAATGGTTTTTCCATCCGGCGACCATGCCGGCACGTGGCTATCGCTTGGAAGAGGACGAGCGCTGAAGATGGGCTTCTCGATGGTTCCATCGCTCCTGGCGAGCAGCAAATCCCAATTGGGAGAATCGTGCAACTCGCGCAGAAAGACGAAGTACCGGCCGTCAGGCGAAAACGAGACCGGACTGTCCACATCATTAATCACGACGTGTGGTTCGCCGCCCAGGACGGTGGCACTGTAGAGCACCGATTCCGCTTCGTTCTCTTCATTGCGCCGAACGAAATAGATATAGTTGCCGTCCGGCGAAAAAGTCAGGCCTTCATAACGGGTGCGCGCCGGCGCAACCACTTCCTTGTTGGTCGAAGTCGGGATGTGCCGCAACCACAGAGACTGCGAGCCGCCTTCGTCCAGCGCTTGCAGCAGATATTTGCCATCCGCGGAAATCGCGGCTTGCGTGACATGGCCGTTATTGGAGACGTTCTCGATGGTGAATTTCTCAAACGGAGCCAGTTTCGGCGTTTGCGCGCTTTGCTCTTCTTGCCCGTTTTGCCCCTTGTGCACCAGCGTGTACAACCCGTAGCCCGCCGCGCCAACCACCGCCAGTAGTCCCAGCAGGATGACGCTTGCGCCGATTTTGTGCTCCTGCGCCGCCTCCGCAAGTACCGCGCCGCTTCCCGCGCGCGCCGTACCGCGCGATGCCGCAGCAGAACCAGTGCCGCTCCCAATTGCGCGCACCGTGCCGCTCGAGGCCCGGCTGGCGGCCGGGGTTGGAGCGGAACTCACACGTCCGGGATCCATCTCCCGTTGCAGCCGCTTCAGGTCGGCGCGCACTTCGGCCGCCACCTGGCATCGCAAGTCACGATCCTTTTCTAAAAGCTTATTGATGATGCGTTCCAGTTCCTGAGGGATGGCACTGTTCAGCGTGATCGGGGAGACCGGGGCGCTATGCAGGATATTTCCAAAAATTACGGCAGTCGTCACGCCTGGGAATGGCAGGGCGCCCGTCACCATTTGGTAGAGTACGCAACCCAAAGAGAACAGATCGCTACGCGCGTCCAGCACTTCGCCGCGCGCCTGCTCGGGCGACATATACGCGATGGTGCCGACGGTGGTTCCCGGGCTGGTCAGAAAAACGTCCTTGGATGGGGCGACGGTTTCACCTTCCATGCTCGCTTCGGTCTCCATGAGTTTTGCCAGGCCGAAATCCAAAAGCTTCGCGGCACCCCGCCCGGTCAAGAAAATGTTGGCCGGCTTGATATCCCTGTGGACGATGCCCTTTTTGTGCGCGGCATCGAGCGCGTCAGTAACCTGAATGCCAATCTCCACGGTCTTCGCAATCGGCAGCAGCCCGCGGGTGAGCGCTCTTTCCAGCGATTCGCCTTCCAGCAACTCCATCGCAATGTAGGTCTGCCCCTCATGCTCTTCGATGGCATAAATGGTGCAAATCCCGGGATGATTGAGCGCGGAGGCCGAGCGGGCTTCGCGCAAAAATCGCTCCATGGCCGCGGGGTCTGGCTTGCCAGTGTCCTGAAGAAACTTCAGCGCCACCCGGCGGCCCAGCCTGGTGTCTTCCGCTTCATAAACCACACCCATCCCGCCGCTTCCCAACTGGCGCAGGATGCGATAGTGTCCGATAGTTTCGTTGATCATCGGGGTCGTTCCGGAGTCCCGCTCCGTCGCCTTGCGATACTAGTGCCGTTCCAACCTGTTCCAGCAAATCCCTTCGAGAAGACTCTCTCCGTGTCCGCGTCAGATGCTTGGGCCGTCACTTGCCCAAATAGTTGGAACGGCACTAGCCAAGGCCTACACTGCGGTCCATGCGTCTCCACGCTGATGAGTTATTTTATCTTCAGCAAGAGTGCGTGCGGTATGAATCTTTTCGAGGCTCGGGAGAGTTGGTAAACCCGCTTCAGCTTCTGGGCGCGTAATAGCCTTTGCGCGCCAACACCTTCAGATCGCTGTTGTTCAGCTCAACCTTGATTCTGCGGAATTTTCCGTCCTTCGTATTGTTCGTGGGGTAGTAGCCCAACGTATATTGGCTGCGCAGCTCTTCGGAAATCTGGTCAAACGCTTCCTCCAGATTTTTTTCGGAACGCACCGAAATCATCCGTCCGCCCGTTTCATCCGCCAGCTTGTGCGCCACGCCGGGATTTCCACCGAAGCGTGGGTCCACGACCAATAAAATGTGAATCACAGTGTCCGTACGCTGGGCGGCTTCAATGGCTTCTTCCAGCTTGACTTTGCTTCCTTCGTCCTCTGCGTCGGTCACGATGATGACCGCCTTGCGTCCCGCTTCGCCGTTCAGTTTTTCTCCGCATGCCAGATAGATCGCATCATAAAGCGCGGTGCCGGTAATCTGCTGGTTGCCGACGGGCCCCGGGTTTCCGGCAATCATCCCCATGTCCGGTATATTGATTCGCGCCTTGGAGATGGCGCGGTCCAGGATGCTGCGGTCATCCGTAAAATCAGCGAGCAAGTTCACGTCGGAATCGAAGGAGAGAACCATCGCCTCGTCGCCCTTGCGCAGGACACGGTGCAGGAAGCGGCTTCCGGCGTCCTGGATCGCTCCCAAATTTCTCTGTTCGCTTCCCGAGGTATCCAGCATCAACCCCAGGGTAATGGGCAGGGCCATCTCCTTCGAGAAAAACGCAATCTTCTCCTCGTGGTTGTCCTCGAAGATCTTGAAGTCGTCCTGCTTCAGGTCCGTCATGACGTGCTTGTTCTTATCGCGGACGGTGGCGAAAAGGTTGACGAGTGTCACCTCCGTCTTGATGACCGGCGTCTGTCCCTGGCCTTGCGTTTGAGCCTGCGGCAGCGCGGGCAAGGCCAGCGCCAACGCCGCGCAAACCGCCAGACACTGCATCCCTGTTTTCTTCCACAATGACATCTTCTTTATCTCGCTTTTTAAGATTTCCCTGTATCCTTGATCTTGTTTTCGTTTGGCAGGACAGCGCGGCCCCGTCCGGGCATCGCCTCCATTGCCGTGAAACATCATTACCATGGTTCGATGCAACCAGGCCACCCGTGGGATGCGTCGTACAATGCCAGTAGGATGCTAGGCGCTATAATAGCCCAAGAAAGTTTGGCCTGATGACTATGAATTGTCCACGAAAAACGCGGCTCCTCGTACTTGCACAATCCGTGTTGTTGCTGACGCCCATGGCCCTCGCTCAGGAACCCGCAGCCACCCCTCCGGCTACGCCTCCGGCCGCCGCGGCGCAGGCCCCGAAAGCCGCGGCCGAGAGCCAGACTCCAACTAAGATTAGGATCATCACCAGGACGGTGGTCGTCCCGGTCACAGTAAAAGACCGCAGCGGCAATCTGGTACCCGACTTGCGCAAGGACGAATTCCGCATCTTCGATGACACTGTCGAGCAGAAGATCACCTCTTTTGCTGCCGAAGCTTATCCCATTTCCATGGTCGTACTCATTGACAACGACCTGAAACGCAAGGACGCCGACGAGGTCGAACCCAGCCTGCGCGCCATTGTCGGGGGGATGAGTACTAGCGACGAAGCTTTTGTGTGCACCTTTGACCAGTATTTTCATGAAGGCCACGGCTTCACCCGCGATCAAGACAAGCTCATCACCGAATTACGCCGCAAGGATGTCTCTTCCAAATCCACCCCTTCCATTGCACCCCCGGGAGGCCCGTTTGACGGCCCTATGATCAATGGCGAACCGGTTCAGGGTGCCCCGATGAACGACCCCTCCCTGATTGCCATCAAGGGGCAGCCCACCAAGGCTTTGGACGACGCCGTTTACTCCGCGGCCACGCTGCTTCAGGACCGCCCTTGGCAGCAGCGCCGCAAGGTCATCCTCCTTATTTCTGACGGGAAAAATGGCGCCAAGTTCAATACCCACAAATATGACGAAACGCGCGACGAGCTGCTGCGTCAGGAGATCACGGTCTACGGTGTGGCCGTGGGCAGCGCTTACTTTGAGCGGAAACTCAACCGCCTGGAGGAATATGCCCACGATACCGGCGGCGAGGTGTTTTATGGCACGTCGAGCGAGGCTTTAGAGGATTTCTATTCCCGCATCGCCGAGCAGGCCCGCAACCAATACACTTTGTCCTTTGAGCCCCATGGCGAGCGCAAGGCCGACTACCACACACTGGAGGTTCGTGTGCGCCGCGAAGGCATGACCATCCTCACCCGCAAGGGCTACTACGACGGAACGTTCGCCATCGAAGCCCCCAAATAACCGGCGGCGCTCCTTTTCTCCGGATTCCACTTGACACACTTCCAGCGCAACCGTATACGGATGCCAAGGAGGGATGGCGCGCTGCACGCTCTCCGCTCCTAAAGCAAGACTCAGCGACGAACGATGGAAGGAGACGACCACCATGAAGAAAGCGAAGAAGACGGAAAAGAAGCCTGCGAAGAAGGGGAAATAATCGCGGTCCATCCACTCTTGATTGGCGAAGCGCCCTGGCCTGGTCAGGGCGCTTCTGCTTTTTGGACATTGCGATGCTGCTTAACTACGCTGCAGATCCGGTGAGTGACTCCTCGTGTGCCGGGCAGATGGGTTTGTAGGCGCAGGTCCGGCAAGCGAAGCCCGGCTTGGCGGGAAATTCTCCGGCGCGAATGTCGGCTGCCGTCTCCTGAATGACCTTTTCGGCCTCGTCGAGTTGTTTCGCGTCGCGGGTGGTCACTTGCACCTGATTGTTCTGCAGGTAGTGGAACGCCAGCCGCACGGGGTTCCACTCGAAAATCTCTTTGGCCGCCAGGGCGTAGATGCTCAGTTGCAGATCTTTTCGCGCATCCGCCTCTTTTTTGGGTTTCCCCGTTTTGTAGTCCACGATCTCCACGTCCTTGCGCCCCAGGCCGTTCACTTGATCCATGCGCCCGGTCAGGATCACATCGTTGGCCAGCGGCAGCTCAAATCCTTTTTCCTGCTCCAGGATCCGCGGCGGCGCCTGTAGCATCGCCGCATGAAAAGCTTTCAGTTGCTCCAGCCCATCTTTCTTGTATTCGGCCTCCTGATATTCATCCTCATAGCCGGCGTTGCTCCATTCCGTTTCGTAGATGCGCTGGACTTCCTCGAAGGGAAGCTTCGCGCCCTTTTTCAACTGTTCAAGGAAGCGCTTGATGGTCGTGTGCATCACGCTGCCGAAACTCAACGTTGCCCGCGGCCCCTCCTTCAGCGACCAAAGATAGCTGAAGGCATACTGCTGCGGGCATTTCCGATAGTTTTCCACCGCGGAGCTGCTTAGCTTCATTGGCTCCGGCGCCGGCGGATGAAATTCCTCCGCCCACGTGGCGATGCGCGAGAAGATTTTGGGCGGCCCTTCCTTTGTCCCGAACAATTCATCCGCGCGGGCTTCCGCCTGTTCGATTGTGGCGGCCGCGTCTTTGGCCTTCTTTTTCGGGGCCAGTTGCAGGACGTCGCGCCGCTTGATGGCCGGCTCCATCACGATGTCCTCGACGAAGACGGGCACCTTTCCCTTCTTCTCGGTCAACGTGGTGATGGTCAGCCGCTCCATCGCGCGCGTCAGGGCCACATAGAAAAGCCGGCGCTCTTCTTGAATGTGAAAGTCGCCCTGCGGCAATTCTTCCTTCATCAGGCGATCGGGAAATTCGAAAAGCGGCGACCTGTTCCGCGGCGGAAAGGCGTTGGAATTCACGCGCAGCAGAAATACGTGCGAAAACTCCAGGCCCTTGGCGCCATGCACCGTCATGAGCTGCACGGCATCGCCGGGCGCATCATCATCGAGGCTCAAAGTCCCGCCGGCCTGCTCAAAATAGTCCAGGTATTCCAGAAATTCCGGCAATCCCCGCGTTTCGCTCTTCGTTTCCCACTCTTTCACGAATTGGCCGAGTTGGTTGACGTACTTGCGGTCCTGCGTGGCGGCGCGCTGCGGCACTTCCAGCCATTCGATGAGATCGCCGAGAATTTCGCGGGCCGTGCGCCTCCTTAGCGTCTTGCGTTGCGCGCCCAAAAACTCCAGCAGCGTAGGCAGGGCCGTGTGCGAGGCGTCGAAGGGCAGATCCGATTGGGGAGCTTGCAGCACATCGTAAAGAGCCGTGCCGCGTTTCCTGGCGGCGCGTTCCGCCAGACGCACGAGGTCCTCTGCCGTCAGATACCACGCCGGCGCGGAAAGAACGCGCGCGCAGGCGATGTCGTCATAAGGCTTGGCGATCAGGTGCAGATAGGCGAGGACGTCGCGCACCAGGGGGTGCTCCAGAATCGAAAGCTTGCTAATGACGAAGGGAACCTTGCGCCGCGACAACTCTTCCACCAACTGGTCGCGGTGCGCGTGCTGCCGGTAGAGCACGGCAAAATCCTTCCAACGCCGCCCCGCGCCGTGCAGCCGCTCGAGTTCATCCGCCACCCACGAGGCTTCGTCCTCGGGCGTTTCCATCTCCGCGATGCGGATCTTCTCTCCTTCCGATTTATTCGCTTGCAGGACTTTCTTTGGGAATTCGGTGCTGACCTCGTTTTGGCCGATCACTTGCGTGGCCACGCGCAGGATGTTGGGCGTTGAACGGTAGTTGTCCATCAAGGCCACGCGAAACGGCGTCGAGTCCTGCCCTTCCTTCCAGCCGATGAAGCGCTGGAGGAACAACTTGAAACTTCCAAACGAAGCGCCACGGAAGCGGTAGATGGCCTGATCGTTGTCGCCCACGACGACGATGTTGCGCGATTCCGCGCTCAGCAGATGCAGCAATTCAAGCTGCGCGATGTTGGTATCCTGAAATTCATCCACCAGGATGTGCTTGAAACGTTCCTGGAGCTGCCGCCGCCGCTTGGCGTCGCGTTTGAGCAGCGCGACGGCTTCGGTGATCAGCCCGTTCAGCGCCACGGCGCGCTTCTCTTTCAGGATTTCTTCGCTGGCGCGGTAGGCGCGCGCGATCTCCTGCTGCAGCGCGACCTGTTCGGCGCGCTCCTTGTAGGTGTCATCATCAAGCGCGTTCGTTTCAGCTTGCAATTCCTCCGCGAGTTGGTCGGCGTAGGCCTGGTATTCGTCGCTGGACACCAGTTCGTCCTGGCAACGCGAGAAAAACTGGATGAAATCGCTGAGGAATTGCCCGGGCTCGGCCAGCCGGCGGTACTTTTCAAGTTTCAGTCGCGCCAGATTCCGGCGCAGCAAGATCCATTGGTCCACTGCTTCCAGCGCTACCCGATTGGGATCGACCTCCTTGAGTAGCGTCTCGCAAAACGAGTGGAACGTCGCCAGCACCACGTCCTTGCCGCGCTCGCCGACGGCCTTTACCACGCGCGTCTTCATTTCGCCCGCGGCTTTTTTCGTGAATGTCAGTCCCAGGATATTTTCGCCGAGCAGGGTAGCGTCCGATTCGAGCAGGTGGCGGATGCGCTCCGTGATGACGCGGGTCTTCCCGGTACCCGCGCCCGCAATCACCAGCAGCGGCCCCTCGCCGTGAGTGATCGCGCGCCGCTGCGCTTCGTTCGGCTTCAGCTCGCCGCCATCGGGTTTCCCCATCTCGAACAGTGTTTTTGTCATCGCTGCGAGGCCTGGCCGGAGGAGACTCTGGCGTTGAAGTCGGCGGATTTTTTGCGCGGGACGGTGAGCGCCGTCCATTTGCCCTCTCCAGCGGCGAAGTGCTTGGCTAGAAATGTGATTTGTCCAACGTGGTAGGAATAATGCGCCACCTGCCGGTTGATGGCTTGCATCACGGAGTGGGGTTCAGTGCTAATCAGCACGGTGCGCGTAAGATCGGCGTCGCTGAGTCCTGCCAGCGCGTCGAATAAATACTTCCAGCCGCGTTCCCACGCCGCGAGAAGTTCTTCGCGTGATTTTGCGGGCTCCTCGAATTCGGTGTCGCGATGGCGATCTGGCTTTTCGCCATCGGTGGTCAGGAAATCGCTCCAGCGCGAGCGCATGTTGCCCACCATGTGTTTGACGATGACAGCAATGGAGTTGGACTCTCCATCCAGCGTGGCGAAGAGTCCTTCGTCGGGGCACTGCTCCGTCGCGCGTTCCGCGAGCTTCTTGTAATAGCGGAATAACTCGGTCGAATCTTGAATGTGGGACGTCAGAAATTGGTGTGCCATCCATGGATTCTCCCGCCGCACTTCTGTTAAAGCAAGACTCCCCTAAACGTAGTAGAATCGTGGCCCGTCTTCGCCTCTACGACTTCGCTTTGGAGGACTACATGTCCATCAGTCAATTACTTCTTCCCGAATTCGATCAGGAAATGGCCAACACCCGCAAGACGCTGGAACGCGTCCCCGACGACAAGTGGGGCTGGAAGCCGCACGAAAAGTCCGGCACGCTCGGCTGGATGGCCGGACACATCGCGACGATGAACGACTGGACCATTCAGACGATCAAGACCGACCAGTTGGACTTCGCTCCGGTCAATGGCCCACGCTACGAGCAACCCAAGACATCCAACCGCAAGGAATTGCTGGAAGTTTTCGACCGACTGACCCACGCAGCGCGTGCGGCACTGGCGGGCGCCAGCGATGAGGATTTGCGCAAACCCTGGACGCTGCTAATGGGCGGCCACGTGCTTTTTTCCATGCCTCGCTACGCCGTACTTCGGAGCTTCTGCTTCAACCATACGATCCATCACCGCGCGCAGTTGACCATGTATTTTCGGGCGCTGAACGTTCCGGTGCCGGCTTTGTATGGCCCAAGCGCGGATGAACAGCCCTGAAGCGCTTCTTTCTGAAGTTTCGCTCTGGTTGCGCGCGCAATCCGGAGGGACTTCTTCCATCTCGAATCAGCGCTGATTGAGCGGTTGGCATCCTTCGGTCTCGTTCAAGAACGGGGCCGAAGGATCGCCCGGACCGTGTAGTTTTCCTCGCCAGCGCATGACTCGCGGTGATCGGGATTCCGCTTCGGAGGTGCTTCCTGGGAACGCCGATGATTCTCTCAGGCGTGCGGTTGAAAGCCATCAGAAAGTTGTGCGCTCGCAAGTCCTGTATCTTCGAGTCACTACGCCCCAGCGTGGGTGCTGCATCGAATTACCTTGTACAATTCGGGAACGATAGTCTGTGGCCGGCACAACTCGGCTGGATTGGCAGAGAATGAGCGAACAGGGAAAAAGGACGGCGGTGATCATTGGCGCGGGGCCCGCGGGGCTCACGGCGGCCTACGAGCTACTGACGCGTACGGATGTCCGGCCCATCGTGGTGGAGAGGAACTCCGAGGTTGGCGGGCTGGCGCGCACGATCCAACACCACGGAAACCTGATGGACATCGGCGGTCACCGCTTCTTCTCGAAGTCGGATCGCGTGATGAATTGGTGGCTGATGCACCTGCCGCTGGAATCGTCGGCCGCGGGCGGAGCCAAGATCACCTACCAGCGAAAGACGCGGCGAATCGAAACGCCCGGCCTTTCGGATGCCCAGGCACAACAGAATGCCGCACCGGCAGCGGAAAGGGCCGCAGGCATCGCCCCCAATCCCGAAGCAGTCATGTTGCTGCGCCGCCGGCAAAGCCGCATCTATTTTCTGCGCAAGTTTTTCGCTTATCCCGTCCAGATGAACAGAGATACGCTTTCGAAGCTTGGTTTGCAGCGCACCATTCGCATTCTGCTCAGCTACATCCGGGCCGCTCTCTTCCCGCCGCGCCCGGTCAAAAACCTGGAGGACTTTTTCATCCGCCGGTTTGGGAAAGAGCTGTATCTGACTTTTTTCAAATCCTATACGGAAAAAGTTTGGGGAGTGCCGTGCCAGCAGATCAGCGCGGCCTGGGGTGAGCAGCGTGTAAAAAGCCTGTCCGTGCGCAAGAGTCTCACGCACTTCTTGAAGCAGAGCTTCGGCCGAGCAACGCGGGACATCTCCCAGAAGCAAACCGAAACTTCCCTGATAGAGCAGTTTTTGTACCCTAAATACGGCCCCGGGCAAATGTGGCAGGAAGTGGCGCGCAAGGTGGAGGCGCTGGGCGGCGAGATTCTTCGCAGGACGCAGCCGCTTCGCCTGGAAAAGGTCGGGCCGCGCGTGCAAGCTGTGCAGGTTGTTGACGGCGCGGGAAGGGAACAGCGCCTCGCGTGCGATTTTGTCTTCTCGACGATGCCGGTGAAGGAACTGGTGGGGCTTCTCGACGGCCCCGTCCCCGAAAACGTGCGGGAGGTGGCTGCGGGGTTGCAATATCGCGATTTCATCGCCGTGGGCTTGCTGCTTAATTCCTTGCGCATCAAGAACGACGTGAACTCCCCTGGCCCGCTCGTTGCCGACACGTGGATTTACCTCCAGGACCCGGATGTACTTGCGGGGCGCCTGCTGATCTTTAACAACTGGAGCCCTTATCTGGTGAAGGACCCGTCGAAGGTCTGGATTGGCGTGGAATATTTCTGTTACGAGTCAGACAAACTCTGGAAGCTCCCAGAGGAACAAATGGCGCGCCTGGCCATGGCGGAACTCGAAAAAATTGAGATCATCGACGCGCGCGAGGTGGTGGACTGGCACGTCGAGCGGGTGCCGAAGGCATATCCTGCCTATTTCGGCGCGTACGAGCGCTTTGGGGAAGTTCAGGGATTCCTGGATGGCTTCGTGAACTTGTTCCTCGTCGGCCGCAATGGCATGCACAAATACAACAATCAGGATCACTCCATGCTCACGGCCATGGTCGCGGTGGACAACATCATCGCGGGCCGCACGGAGAAGAGCAACATCTGGGCCGTGAACACGGAGATGGAGTATCACGAAGAGAAGGCTTAAGCCCAGCGCATCCCCCGGTGCTGGAACAATCACATCAACTTTGGGAATCGCCTGCCGTGGGCATGCCCCGCGATTTGGACGGAGTTAGCTCCGCGCCACAGTAGGGGCAGAACTTGTCCGTGTCGGCAACTTCGTGCTGGCAGTGCAGGCAGGCGGGACGCAGGTTGCATTTGCAGTTAGGGCAGAAAATGAAGCGCGCGGAAACGGTGGCCGAGCATTGCGGGCAGGTGTAAGGCAGCGGGTCGCGGATCAACAAATAGACGATCAGCCCGATGAACACATAAGGCCCAGACAGAAGGAGAACCAGCAGCGTCCACAAGACGGGATTCATTCCACGACGCTTGGCGTCGCGATAGACATAGCCCAGGATAAACAGGAAGCAAGAGAGCGCAAAGATACCGGCGGTGATCACGCCAGCCAGAGCCAGGCTGGCGAGCAAGGGCTGACCCGCCAAGTCAGGGGCGGGGAAATAGTCGCGATGGTGCTGCACGTTGTAGAAGTTGATGGGACAGGCGATGGCGATCGCGATGAGCCAAACGATTATGCAGGACCGCACCAGCCACTTGGGGATGATGCGCAATTCGTCGCGGAACTTGATGTGTTCACGCTTCCGGCGGAAGCGGATAAGCCGCATACGTTCGTTCCACATGTCAGACATAGTTTCCTCGTTTTCTAGACCACCAAAAGCAATCGTTCACGCGCCAACGACAAACTCAATGCGGCATCTTCGGTTCGCGCGGCGAGCGCCAGCCCGCGAAATCCTGCGCGATACCCCCCTGGTACAGCACTGCAGCAACGGCGACCAACGCCGGCACCGTCCACCAGAGCACAAATCCTATTACCAACGCCAGCCTCGGCACACCGAATTGGCCGCCGAACCAGGCGAAGCCGCGCCAGACCAGCGGCGCGCTGAGCACACCGAGCAGCCAACTGGCAGCGGTCATGACCCAGAGCAGCAGTCCGCTGCGCGACGATTCGTTGGCTTCCTGGGCGCGCAGGCGAACCCGCATTTGCGTGCGCGCTACCAGGTCCTGCGGTACCGCAACCGGCACGCCGCGAAGGGCCTGCAGAAGCTCCTGAGTGGCAGCAGCCTCACGCGCACAAGCGGCGCAGTCGCGCAGATGCTGCCCCAGCCAAATCTGATCGGGCGTTGCGATCCCTTCCACAAGTGATTCCGCCAAAAGTCTTTGGGCGCGTTGGTGAAGGTTTTCGTTCATGCGGCACCTTCCGTCAGAGCGGATTTGAGCGCGGCCAAGCCGCGGTACAGCCGGGATTTTACCGTCGAAACAGGAGCCGTGAGCACGGCGGCGATTTCTTCCAGGCCAAGCTCCTCGTGAAAACGGAGCACCAGCACCTCGCGGTAGTAGGCGGGAATCTTGAGCAGCGAGATTTGCACGGCTTGCTGGTTTTCGCGCGCCAGCAGCATTTGCAGGGCAGAGGTGGCGTGCAGGTCGGGCGGTTCGAACGGCTGTTGCGTTTCCGGATCGGCGAAATCCTCGAGACTCGTGAATCTCTTGCGGCGCGAGGCGTCAATCACCAGATTGCGCGCGATGGCGAAGAGCCAGGACTCGAATTTGGATTTGGCGTTGTATTGCTCGCCGCGTTCCAGGACGCGAATCCAGGTTTCCTGGAAGAAGTCTTCGGCCAGCGCGGGGTTGCCGGTAAGAAAGAGGAGATAGCGGAACAGCCGGTGCTGGTACTGCTCGATGAGCTGGTCGAGCACATCCGGGTCGCGGCGGCGCAGGCCGAGCGCGATGGTTTGCTTATCGTCAGTCATGAGACCCGCGAAGAGTGCCGGGGACCTCGAAAACGTTAGCGTGAAAGCTTGTGCGCTCATACTACCTTGAATACGCGGGAGCGGGTGAAAAAGACGCAATGGCGCACGCGTGCCTAAATTATTGATTTAGCGGGAGTTGCCGGAAGGCTGGCCGAAGGGCCGGAGTCTGCGGGCCTTGGCCCTTCTGTTTCCCATCACAATTGACTTCGCCCGATTTTGCTGACACCTTACGCAATGGAGGTACCGCTCGATGAGGCTTGTTACAAGATACGGGAAATTGTGGCCTAGAAATGACCACTCCATCGAAGAGCTTGTGAAAGTAGGAAGAGGACTGACAGGGGTATATATCCTCTACGATGGTTCGATGCCGGTCTATGTGGGCAAAGGCGTAATCCCTAGCCGAATCAAGGGTCATAGAAGGAGTAGGACACGGTCTAAGTTCTGGGACTACTTTTCATGGTTCGAGGTCCGAGATCCAGGTCTCCGCCACGAGGCAGAGGCCTTACTGCTAAAAACCCTTCCTTACTATTTGCGACTGCTCAATAAGCAGCAAGCGGGTTTTCCACGCAACACGAAGTTACCATTAGAAAACCCAGAGCCTCCGGAGTTTATCAAAAAGCCAAAATTTGTGAAGGTTGTATGGCCCCGGAAAAGGAAGAAGCGCTGACTTCCAGTCGTAAGGCATCACCAGAAGCACGCGGGCCGGGCAGGGATGCTCGGGCTTTTCCCTGTGATACCCTACCTTCAGCGTCATCTCAAAGGAAAGCACGGACAGCCGGAATGATTTGTCCTCAATGCAAAGCGGAGTACCGGCCGGGGTTCACGCGTTGCGCGGATTGCGATGTGGACCTGGTGTGGGAAGCGCAGTACGCGCCGGGGCCCATGGGCGCTCCCGCAGAACCCGGTGATCCCAATGAGGATCCCTTCTGCTCATTTTGGAAGGGTGAGGATGCCCGCCTGCATGCGGAGTTGTGTGAGGTGCTGGATGAAGCCGGCATTCCTCATAACACGGTTTTCCGCCGCGATCATCTTTTCAACCTTAGCAACTTTGCCGCCTACGAAATTGGCGTGCCCTTCTCGCGCTATGAAAAGGCTGAAGCGGCCGTCAAGGAAGCGTATGGCACGGACGACATCGAAGAGATTGGAAGCCAGGAACTGCAAAAGTTGCTGGAAGATCGATCAGACCGGGTTCGCAAATTGCCGGAAATGCTGACTCCGGCGGAGAGCGAAAACATTCCCGGCCCGCCCACCGCGGGCGAGGAGGCCGCGTGGTTCAAGGAAGATGCCACCGCCAAGGTTTGGGAGACAGAGACAGGCGAGCCCAGCGATTTTCTGGTCGCGGCCCTGCATGAGAACGGCATCCACTGCCGCGTCGACCGTAATGAGAGCCGGGCCGCCCTGTATGTTCTTCCGGAAGACGAAAGCCGCGCCCGCGAACTGGTCCGCGAAGTTGTGGAAGGAATGCCGCCAGAGTGAGCGTGCAGGGTTTTGCTTGACTTCGCCGGTGCCTGCTTACATTCTTAGCCTCCTCCGTTTCGTCGACCGCGGAGGCTCTCATGAAAAAAGCAGTGGTGGGATTTCGCGTGCACTCGGGCTGGAGCGCGGTGGTGGCGGTGTGTCTGGAGAAAAGCGCGCCGGTGGTGCTGCACCGTCAGCGCGTGCAATTGGTCGAGACCTTTACATACCGGTTCCGGCAGCCGTATCACACGGGGGAGAAAATGGCGCTCTCGGCTGCACGCGAATTCATCGTCGGCGTGCGCGAGCAGGGGCGGGATCTTGCGTATCGCGCGCTTCGCGACCTGCAAGTGGAATTGGAGGAGCGCGGTTATCAACTGACACGCGGCGCTCTACTGCTGGCTTCCGGAAGGCCGCTTCCGGAACTCGAGAAGATTCTTGCGTCGCATGCGCTGATTCACACGGCCGACGGTGAGCTTTTCCGCGAATGTTTGCTCCATGCGAGTGCGCGCTGCGGGCTTGCCGTTGTGGCCCTACGCGAGCGCGAGCTTTTGGAGCAGGCGTCGAGGGCATTGTGCGTGGCGCGTCCCAGCCTTTTGCGGCGAGTCACGGAGCTGGGGCGCCCGCTTGGCGCGCCGTGGTCACAAGACGAAAAGTTCGCGACGCTGGCTGCGTGGCTTGCGGCGCTCGCTTCCAGAAAGGGCGGCGACAAAGTGATCACCGGGAAGCCTGCTTGACCTTGCATTGGCTCGCAGGCATGCTTGGGTTTCTCGACAGGGCAGGCCTCGAGAAATGCGGAGGATTGATTCGTGTCCATTGATTCCATCAAGACGGTGGCAGTGCTGGGCGCGGGGACCATGGGGAATGGCATTGCGCACGTGTTTGCCCGCGCGGGCTATAGCGTGATTTTGCGCGATGTGGAAGAGCGGTTTTTGCAGCGCGGCATGGAGACGATTGGCAAGAACCTCGACCGCGAAGTGAAGAAGGGCAAGCTCGCCGAAGCGGATAAGCCCGTTGTGCTGGCGCGGCTGAAGCCGGTGACCGATTTCACAGCCATTGTGGCGGCGGACTTTGTGGTTGAGGCGGTGCCGGAGAAGCTTGAGATCAAGCGCGTGGTGCTGACCGAGGCCGACAAAGTGTTGCGCCCCGAAGTGATCTTGACGAGCAACACCTCTTCGATTTCGGTGACCGCGCTGGCGGCGATGACCAAGCGCCCGGAGCGCTTTGTGGGTATGCACTTCATGAATCCCGTGCCGGTGATGGTGCTCGTGGAAGTGATTCGCGCGCTGCAGACCAGCGACGCGGCCTTTGCCACCACCATGGAGCTGGCCAGAAAACTGGGCAAGACTCCCGTGGCCGTGAACGATGCTCCCGGATTTGTCTCCAACCGCGTGCTGATGCCGCTGATCAATGAAGCGGCCTACGCGGTGATGGAAGGCGTGGCCACCCCGGAAGCGGTGGACGCGGTGATGAAGTTGGGGATGAATCATCCCATGGGGCCGCTGGAACTCGCCGACTTTATCGGCCTGGACGTCTGCGTGGACATCCTGAACGTGCTGCTGGAAGGCCTGGGCGACCCGAAGTATCGCGCTTGCCCGCTGCTGAAGAAGTACGTTGCGGCGGGTTGGCTGGGACGAAAATCCGGCCGCGGGTTTTACGATTACAGTGAAGGGAAGAAGTAGGGCGGACCACATCAGAAGGCGGCCCTTACACAAGAAAGAGGGAAGACCTGGGGAACTCAAGACGCTGCGATCTTGCGGACATGGGATACAGCAGTGCTGTGCCCCTACGAGGAGAACGCAAGAGCGCAGGTTGCTCGCAAGAAGGGAAGAGCGAGCGGCACAGGCGAATATGAGGCGAAAATAGTATTTGCTTTTTGTTCGTCTATAGGCTACTGTACCACCTGAAGTTTTCAACAGGTGGCCCATGACCCAGACGCGATGCGATGTTCTAAGCTGTGTGGAGCATGAGAGACTCGAATTTGAGTTGCTGGAGGTCCGCACACGAGGGCAGTGCCTGACACGCTTGCGCTCGATCTCCCGGGAAGAACAGGCCGAGTGGGACCACCGGGAGCAGCGGGCGCTGGCGAGTCTGGTGGATCACGAACTGGAGCATGGCTGCAACCGTTGAAGGCCGAACTTTCGCCGGTATAGGCCGGCGAAGGGCGGAAGGGGAAAAGGGGTAGCATTCTCAGATACGAAGTGATAACATACCGCTCTCGTAACGTACCTGGAGAACCCGCGGCGCAGTTCCCGGCGCCCGCTTGCAAATGCCCCTGATAGACCTATTCGCGAGTTTCCAAATTTCCTCCACCGAGGTGAGAAATGTCAGATGAACGGGCAAAACTGTTAGAAGCAGCAATCGCGCAGATCGAGAAGACCCACGGTAAAGGTTCGATCATGCGGCTGGGCAGCAAAGATGTGCTTGTGCCGGTGAACGTGATTCCATCGGGCTGTTTGTCGCTGGACGCGGCGCTCGGCGTGGGCGGATTTCCGCGCGGACGTGTAATCGAGGTGTACGGGCCGGAAGCGGGCGGTAAGACGACGCTGACGCTGCATATCATCGCCGAAGCGCAGAAATTGGGCGGGCAGGCCGCGTTCATCGACGCGGAGCATGCGCTCGATCCCAACTATGCGCGCAAACTAGGCGTGGACGTGGACAATCTGTTGGTGTCGCAGCCGGACAACGGCGAGCAGGCCCTGGAAATCGCGGAAACGCTAATCCGTTCGGGCGGCGTGGACGTGGTTGTGGTGGACTCCGTGGCCGCGTTGGTGCCTAAGGCCGAATTGGAAGGCGAAATGGGCGACCCGCAGATGGGTCTTCAAGCACGCCTGATGTCGCAAGCGCTACGGAAGCTTACTGGCATTGTCTCCAAGTCAAAAACCTGCCTGATCTTCATCAAC
>Ga0326727_10014752_pt1 | contig 16947 bp, 6 predicted proteins | sample MB2enrmetagenome_FD_207643 | JGI IMG/M metagenome (GOLD analysis project Ga0326727, IMG submission 207643) | Lab enriched peat soil microbial communities from McLean, Ithaca, NY, United States - MB29MY | ecosystem: Environmental > Terrestrial > Soil > Wetlands > Peat | place: USA: New York...
TGGGCCTACCGCACCACCAGCGGGGATCCAATGCATCTGGTGGGAAAGCGTTCGGGCTGTGGCGGCAGCGGCATAAATTACCAACTGGCTTTTAACGAAGGAGCGGGCCAAGGGTTGGTGTTTGGGGGCGACTATGGCGGGATTAGCACCGGCGTGGCGCTGCCCTTGAACTCCTGGCATCACTTGGTTGGCACGTTCGATGGCTCGACGACATACGACTTTTATATGGACGGGCAACAGATCGGGTCGGCCGCTGGAACAAGTCTTGGTCCCGAGGTCAGTGATCCGTTGCTCATCGCCGGCTCCGGCACATGCGCTGAATTCCAGGGCTGCCTGCAGGACATTCGTATTTACAGCCGAGCGCTTGGAGGCGCTGAAATCGCAGCCCTCTATGCCGCGGGGGCGGCCGGCAAGTGCCAAAACTCCCCGGCGTTCATTACTGGCCAACCATTGCCGCAGACGGTGCCGGTTGGGGGCGCAGCCACGTTCAGCGTTCAGGTCGCAGGCACGCCGCCGTTTGGCTATCAGTGGCAGCATAATGGAACCAATCTTACGGATACTGCCCGTGTCAGCGGGTCCAAGAGCAATCTCCTGACTATTTCCAACGTGCAATTTAGTGATGCCGGCAGCTATATGGTAGATGTCACAAACATACTAGATTCTACGAATAGCCAGCCCGCTGCCCTTGTTGTCACGACGGTGGCGCCAGTGCTCACTTGGAATCCCGCTCCAATCACTTACGGTACGGCGTTAGGCTCCAATCAGTTAAATGCAACAGCAAACGTGCCTGGAAGTAATAACTATAGCACTCCTGTTGGCACGATGTTAGACGCCGGCATCCATCCGCTTTCGGTTGTTTTCACTCCGAGCGACACCCTCGATTACAACAGCGCAACTGACACAGTCAGCCTGCTGGTATCTCGTGCGCCGCTGACCGTGGTGGCCGGCAATGCGGCTCGGCAATATGGGCAACCGAATCCCGTCTTTACCGGAAGCATCGCCGGATTGCGGAATGGAGATAATATCACCGCAACATACAGTTGTAGTGCCACATTAACCAGTTCCAACGGAACTTACCCAATTGTTCCGACCTTGCAGGACCCAAATGGCAGACTCGGCAATTATCAGATTAATTTGATCAATGGCACTCTTACAGTGACAAATGGACCGCTGCCTGACCTGCGGGTTTTATCCGTCTCCATTCCTCAACAGGCCTGGACTGGTCGCGGCTTCGAGGTGGCTTGGATCCTCACCAACTCAGGACCAGGGACGGCAACTGGCCCTTGGGCGGACGCCCTATATCTCTCTTCCACCAACCAGCTTCGCACGAACCAGGACCAACTTCTTGGGTATTTTCCCTTTGAAGGGCAGTTGGGGCCTGGCCAAAGTGTGAATTTGGCTCAAACAGTGACAATCAACAGCGCCGGCGTCACCAACGGCGAGTATTACATCAGCGTCCTAGCGGATGCCACCAATGCCATCTCCGAGCTCACTAAGACCAATAACGTTGGCGTGAGCGCCTCGAACATTCTGGTCCAATTGACCCCGTTGCCGGTGCTGAACGTAACGAACGTGGATGCTCCCATGAACGCTATTGATGGCCAGCCGGTGGGGGTGAGTTGGGTGGTGTGCAATGTGGGTCAGGCCGATACAGATGTGCCGGTTTGGTATGACCACCTTTATTTGTCGAGTAATGCCAGTTTGGCCGGAGTGGTGCTCGACCTTGGTGAATACGAAAATCCGGACTACCTGATCGCAGGCGACTGCTACGAACAGAATGTCACTTTGACCCTGCCCATCGGGCTCTCGGGACTATATTATTTCATTGTCAACGCGGACAGCGCCGATTTGCTCGCTGGGGATTTCGGGACGAATCATCTGGGCAGCACCGCGCGGCCAATAAGCGTGCAAGGCGTCACTCCAGGCTACTTCCTTACCGCATCCGTTCAGGTGGCTCCCGCGCCGCCGACGGCCACGTGGGCGGGTCAGCAAATCTCCTGCACCTATATTGTACAGAACGTCGGTCAAAGCCCGATTACGGGGTCGTGGGATGATCGAATCACCCTCTCCCCGGTTTCCAACTACGTGAATGGTGTTACGAGCGGATTCGTATATGAAAATGACATTGGCAATTCCGGGCCGCTCGCCCCAGGGGCCAGTTACACAAACTCAGCTCAATTCACTCTGCCCCAAACCGTCTCGGGCACAAACATTTCGGGGACGTGGTATGTTGTGCCGGTGGTGGACATCCACTTCGCGGCGGGTGGCAACGGCTTTGGCACTGGCAATATTGGACGTAACGAATTGGCCGCGCCACTTGACATCACCACTCCTCCTCCGTCTGATCTGGTGGTCACAAGGGTTTCGGCGCCGACGAATGCGGTTGAGGGTCAGTCGATGAACATTAGTTGGACGGTGGTCAATGACGGCAACAACGTGACCTCAAGCGATTACTGGTATGACGGGATTTATCTTTCCACAAACGCGACGTTCAATGTCAGCGAAAGCACGCTGATCGGCACCTATGGGTACTTTGGAGGGTTGGGGCTAACGTCGAGCTACACTCAGAACGTCGGCGTCACGATCCCGACGACTTTATTCCCAGCGAGCTACTATCTTTTCGTGGTTGCCGATGTCGGGAATGCTGTTTATGAGTTGAATAAGTCAAACAACGTGCTGGCCGCAACCAATCTCGTGACCATTCAACCCGTTCCACCAACCCTGTTGGCGGTTTTGGCGGTGACCGCGGTGAGCGCGCCCTGGACCACCATCGCGGGCAGCCAGGCATATATCTCCTGGACCGTGGCCAATCAAGGCCCTGGCGCCACCGATGCCAGTTCCTGGGTGGACAGCGTTTACATGTCTCAAAGCACGAACCTGAACGTGAACACTGCCGAATTCCTTGGAAGCGTCCCTCACAACGGTGTGCTCGCTGCAGGTGGTTCCTATAGCCAGGGACAGTTCTTCAACATACCCTATTGCTTGCTGGGATCGAACTATGTTCTTGTGTTCACCGACAGCGGCGCCCAAGTAAATGAGGGCGGAAAGGCCGCCAACAACATCCTTGCCGCGCCCCAGGCCACAGACATCTGGCCCGGCAATGCCGCCCGTTTGGGGATTTCGACGGTGAGCATTCCGACCAATGTCCTCGCTGGCTCCCCGTTGACCGTTGCCTGGACGACCGGCAATTCGGGTAATACGACGGCAAACGCTCCCTGGATTGACGCGGTTTATTTGTCGCCGGTGCCGGAGTTTATTCCAAGCAACGGCTACTTGCTCGGCCTTTATACAAATGGTGCGAACATCGCTGCTGGCGAAAGCAACTCTGCGACGCTCTCGGCAACCGTGCCGCACTGTTTCTCCGGGGCCTGCTACGCGGCAGTCGTGGCCGACGTTAGCAACGTTGTTAATGGCATTTCTTGCGATACGAATAATCTCGGATCTTCCAGCGTGCCAGTGCAAGTCGTTCCCTCCGGCTACGCGAGCCTTCAAGTCGCCGGCATCCAACTGCCATCCAGCGTGAATTCTGGCTATCCTTGGCCGGTACAATGGACGGTGACCAACGCCGGCCCGAGCGCGGCAACCGCCCCGTGGTCTGATGCCTTGTATGCTTCGCTCTCGCCCTCTCTGGATTCAACCGCGCTTCTTTTGGGCCAATTCAGCTACACCAGTTCCCTCGCGTCGGGCGCCACTTACACTCAAACCCAACCGGTCACCCTCCCGTCCTGTTTGTCTGGAAGTTATTTCATCTATGTGGTCGCCGATGTCAGCAACAGCGTCAACAGTTCTGCTTGCCAGGTAAACGACCAGGCCCGATCTGCCGGCCCACTTACCGTCAACGAGGGCGCCTATCCTGACCTCGTTGTCAATTCCGTGGCAATTCCAGCCACCGCCTACGCCGCCCAGCCAATGGCCGTTTCCTGGACGGTTGCCAACACAGGCTCGGCGACGGCAAACGGTCCCTGGCTTGATTCGGTTTACATTTCAACCAGCGCAACGTTTAACGCCAACAATAGCGTATTTCTTGGCAACTATCCTTTCACTGGAACCTTGGCGCCTGGCGCCACATATTCTCAAACAACATCTTTTACCCTGCCGGATACCACTCACGGAAACTTCTACGTCTTTGTGATGACCGACAGCGGCAATGCCTTGAACGAATGCCAGGGCGAAACCAACAAAGTGGGCGGGAGTTCCTCGGTCGTGAACGTTCCCGTCACTCTCTACCCCGACTTGAAGGTTACAGCCGTGCAAGCTCCAGCCAGCGCTTTCGCCGGGCAGAGCGTGAACGTCTCCTGGGTGGTTACGAACGATGGCACCGATGCAACGCCACCTTCCGCCGTTTGGAACGACGCGGTCTTCCTTTCCGCCGACGAGGTGCTTGATCCCAGTGACACCCGGCTTGGAAACTTCGCAAGCCCCATCAGTCTTGGCGTTGGCCAGAGCTACACCAACTCCGCGACCGTGCAAATCCCTCCCAGTGCCGCCGGACCGTATTACATTCTGGTGCTGGCGGACAGCGGCGGGAGCCTCTTCGAATACCTTGGTTACAACGATAGCCTCGGATCGACCCCGAGCGCCATGATTGTCAGCCTGCCGCCTCCCGCCGACCTTGCCGTCATGAATGTGACGCTTTCTCCCGCGTCCGCGGTTCCGGGCAACTCGATCACCATCGGCTGGAATGTGCAAAACCTCACCAGCAATACCATCCCTGCCACCTGGACGGATAACGTCTATCTTTCAACGAACAACGTGTGGGACATTAACGCTGTGCAAGTGGCCAGCCAGAATCATAGCGGGCTGGTTCCCAATGGTAGTTATGCGGCCTCCTGGACCGGGCCGCTACCCGCGCTCACTCCCGGCTCATACCACGCCATTGCGTGGACGGATGTGCGCAACACGGCACAGGAGACCAATTTGGCGAACAACATCGCGGTTTCCCCGAACACCATCGCTGTGGAGGTTCCCGTGCTGGTTCTCGGCCAACAGGTGACCAACCAGTTGTCCACCGGCTCAGCCCAATACTACAAAGTCAACGTGCCGGCAGGCCAGACGGTTAGCGTCACGCTTACAGGAGCGTCCTCGAACAGCTTCAACGAACTTTTCGTTCGCTACGGCGCAATTCCTGATTTGGGAAATTACGATTTTCTTTACAGCAGCCCGTTTTCACCGAACCAGCAGATTACTATCCCGACCACCCAGGCCGGTTGGTATTACATTATGGTGCGAGGCGGAAATGAGCCGGGCGGTCCGCTGAGCTTCACGTTGGAGGCAAACATCGTTCCGTTCGCAATTACCGGCATCAGCCAGAACCACATCGGCGACAATGGCCAAGTCACCATCACTTTGACCGGCGCGCAATTCCAGCCCGGGGCCACGGTGGAACTGGTTTCGGGCACGAACGCCTATGTCTCCGCAACGAACTTCTTCAATAATGCCGCCTCAATCGCGGCAAGGTTTTTCTTCACGAACGCCATGCATGGAATTTACAACGTGGTCTTGACCGACCCCAATAACCAATCCACAACGGCCACGCAGGCGGTCATGATCGAGACGGCCCTGCCTTTGACGGCCCAGGTGGTTCCAGGCTTGGTTAATAATTACCCGCGGGTGGGATTGCCTTTCGAGTGGAATGGCGCGGTGGTCAATGCTGGAAATGTGGATATCCAATATCTGAGCATTGTGGTCTTTCTCGACCAGCCCTTTAACTTTGTCTTGATTCCGCCTTCGGTCACGATTTTGGCCGCTACGAATTCAACCGAAAATGCAGCCGCTGGCTCTGACTTTATAGCACGGGACATGCCCCCGTGTGAAACACTCCCTTTTTCTTTCGTAGTCTCCGCCTTCAGTTCACAGGGTTTGAGTTACTACATTGTACCAAAGGCCGAATTTAAACAGGACTTCTTTGTACGGATCGCTGAAGAGGCTGAGAATCTTCGTGATTATATGTTGGCTCCTACGACTATCCTGACTCAGACTACAACCAACGTCGCGGGAGCCGTTACGACTAATATACTGAGTGTTCCTCCAGAGCTGGCAGCCGTGTTAGCTAGCAGCAACACATGGGCTGAGTTTTGGGTGTCGGGCCTAGCGACAGCGAATTTACTCGATACGAATGATCTGGCCTCATTCCGCTTAGCAACAAGTGCATCGGTATCGCCACTTGTTTCGCTAGTGCCAAAAGATAGCTCGTGGCAATGTCAGGCATGCGAAGCTGCCGCATTTGCTGAGACGTTAGTAGACCTAGCAGCGCAGGCAACGGAAGAAGTAGCCTGCTTTTATCTATGCACTGGGGCGGTCCTTGTTCAGTCAGCTACCATAGAGCTGCTTATTGTGGCACAAGAACACCTATGCCAATGCGCCAATGATTGCATCCCGCAAGCGTCTTGCTCTTCTGGCGGCAGTCCATGTCCCCCAGGCACGGTTTGGAATCCCTGTCCTACCTATAACCCCAGTGCGCCCGTCCAAGTTTGTATCGGCGCCTGTGTAACACCAGCAACCGGGAATGATCCCAACGGAATGCAAGGCCCGTCAGGTTATTCAACTGCAGCAGTTGTCGGTTCGCAAATTCCCTGGCAATACACAATCTATTTTGAAAACGAGTCCAATGCGCTGGCATTTGCCCGCCAGATAGCGATCACCAATGTGCTTCCTCCCAGTTTCGACATCCGCACTTTCAGGGTCAGTGAGATCGCGTTTGGAAATGTCACCATTGATGTTCCCACAAATCAGAGTTTTTATCAGATTCGGGTGGCTGCACCGTATCCAAATCCTTCAAATATTGTCGTGGATGTGACTGCTGGTGTTGATGTTCAGCACAACAGGATCTTCTGGACGTTGAACGCCATTGATCTTAACAGCGGCCAATTGGTTCAGAACGCTAACGAAGGCGTTCTGCCGCCCGATTCTCCGGATCCCATCGGGGTTGGACACGTCACTTACACTATTCAGCCGCTCTCAGACATGCCCACCGGAACTGTCATTACCAACGAAGCCTCGATTGTTTTCGACAACAATGACCCGATCAATACGAATCCCACGACCAACACGGTGGACGCTGTTCCACCGACCAGCGCAGTGATGCCTCTGCCTTCAGCCGAATTGACAACGAATTTTATGGTGAGTTGGTTCGGCACCGATGACCCCAATGGGTCCGGTGTGGCCGACTACGACATCTATGTTTCCGATGACAACGGACCGTGGCAGATGTGGCAGGCGACGACCTCAGCCACCAGTGCCACTTACGGCGGACAGCCGGGACACACCTACGGATTCTATAGTGTCGCGCATGATAACTCAGGAAATGTTGAGCCTACTCCCGCCGGCTATCAGGCGATGACGTATGTCTCGACCAACCAGGTGCCAGTATTGGAACCGATATCAAATCAGACGATTGTCGTTGGTGCCAACCTCGCCTTGACCAATTTGTTCCCTGCATTAAATGGTTCGACGAATTTAACGTTCAGCCTCCAAAATGCTCCGGATGGCGCTTCCATCAACCCAACAAACGGCGCTTTTGCCTGGACTCCCGCCTGCGAACAAGGAAGCACGACCAACCTCATTACCATTTGGGCGTCCGACAGCGGTTCAACCCCATTGAGCAACTCGGTGACCTTTGCCGTGGTTGTCGGCGATTGTGTTGAGGTGAGCATCGGTTCGACCGTGATGCAGATTGGGACAACCAGTTCGGTGCCGGTGAACCTGCTGTCCACCGTGGCGGTGACGAACCTGAATTTCACAGTGAGTTACCCCTCGAACCGTTTCACAAACTGGAGTTTTTCTCCATCAAACAACGCTATTGGCAGCTTCTCGGCCGGGGAATTTGATTCGGCCGATGCCGTTTTTAGCCTGCAGACGGCCAATGGCCAGGTATTCCAAGGCCCGGCGCTGGCGGGAAGCGTGCAGTTCACCGCGACGTCTAATTCGTCCGCCTTCGTCCCGCTGATCATTAAAAACATTCAAGGCACCAAAACCGACGGGTTTCTTGTCGGGAGCACCGTCGGGGTTGAAGGGCGGGTCGTGGACATCGGACCGCAACCGCTGCTGGAGGCGTCAATGGTCACAAACGCTCGGATGCTGACACTTTATGGTAATCCGGGCGCAAGTTACCAGATCGCATACGCCACGAACCTGCTGATCACCAACTGGGTGCCGGCATGGCGTGTTCCTATGACAAATCTCGCGGAGATGTTCCCGGTAAACCAAATGCTATCTCAAGTATTTTACCGTGCGTGGGAATTCCACGCTAATCCGCCCGTTCTTGACCTCAATTCGTTTACTCCAACGAATTTGCTGTTGACGGTTTACGGACAGAAGGGCAGCAATTACCTCCTTGTCGCCGGAACAAACCTTCCACCGCCCGGCGGGTGGAGTTCAGTGGCCGGATTTATGATGACGAACTCCTTCCAATTCATCGGAGTCGGCCCGTTAACAAACCGAACGGACTTCTTCCGCGCCGAGCGGCAATAACAAAGAATTCTGGATTAAACAATGTGGCACTTAATCCAAAGTCGAGTTTAGGGGGCTAAACGCATTCAGCTTTTGCTGACGGGTTGGAGCGGTCTCCTTGGGTGGGTTGCCGCCGTCTTCCGGTTGCGCTGGCCGGCCCGCTCGAGAACTTGTTCGATGTGGACGTCCACCTGCCTGAGAAACGAAGGCGAGACCGCGTAGCCGTCGCTCTCGTAGGTCAACAGCGGCATGTCCGCCTCCAGGCTCAGCGGTTTGAGGATGGCTTCGGAAACCCTGTAGGGCAGGCAATTGAACGGGCCGATGAGGAAAATTCCGTCATAGCCTTCGTTGGCGGCCTCCAGTCCTTTGCCGACGCTGGGAATGACTTCTCCAAAAATCGCCGGTGAAATGTGCCGGGAGGCCTTCTCGAAGAGGGACGACACGTTGTTCGGCCCGCCCACCAGCAATCCCGTCTTGCGGAAAATGTGGCGGCAGCGGCCTTCGTACCAACGTTCAGCCTGATAACTCATCCATTGTCGCAAATACTGCTGTCCGTCCGGTTGAAAAACTCTCAGGCACGCTTTGGCCAGAGCCGGATAACCTGGCTTCATGCCCCAACCGTTGGCCGTTCCCGCCACGTCGTGATAGGCGGCGTATTGTATCAGATCAGCCAGATCCACCGGCTTGAGGATGATGCCACTGGCCGCATAACGTTCGTGGACGCCTTCCATGAAGAAGGGACTGAACCGGGTGAAGAAGTCCCCCGTTATCACGACCTTGGGACACGTCGATGGGTCCCGTTTGCGCGGCATGGCCGCCAGTCCATTCGCGAATCCAGGCAGGTTGGCGTTAAACTCCTCCAGTGAGCCGGCCCCGTCCATGAACCGCAGCCATTGTTCCCGCAATTGTTCCACACTGCCGGGACATCCCACGGCGCCCAAAACCTGCTCGATCTCCACCAGAATGTCCGCCACTTGGATGGCTGGGGAGACACTTTGGACCAGGTCCGCGCGGTCGATGCCGCACCAGCCGTTTTCCTGGGTGGGATTGAGCAAAAACAGATCGGGCAACCGCTGCTCGGCAATGAACCTCTCAAAATAGCCCATATAACAATCCGACACGCAGGGGGCGCCTCCGCGCACCATGTAGAAGCCCGTTACTTCCCCGGGCGGGCGATGCTCACTGATCTGCAACAGTTGACCGAGGCAGATTGGCAGAGGGAGGCACTCGCGCCCCGATGTGTGCTGGAGACCCTTGTCGAGCTGATTTCGGTCCAGCGCAATGGTTTCCCCCACGTGGAGTCCCAGCCACCGGGCGGCCATCGCCAGGCTCTCCGAGTGGTATTGGGAGAAGTTCGGAAAACGGATTCTCACCCGAGGGTCATCCAGCCGAATGGTATCGCCGTTGGTTCGGATAACGCGGCCGCCCCGGACCAACTGACACGCGTTGAACGGCTGAACGGCCAGGGTTTGGCCCGCCTGGTAGTTGGCGGCGATGTCCAGAAAGGCCTCCAAGCGGGTCTGGATCCCGGCGCCGGCGGTATGGGCGTCGATCTCGAGAATCAGGTGGGGTTTTGCGCCCATCACTGAAGCCAGCATGGATTGGGTGAAAGCGTCGATGGTGCAACTGAAATTGCTCACGCACAGCAGGAACAAATTGGGGTGCGCTTTCACGATGGCTGCGGCATTCAGAATCTGATTCGCGAAGTGCCAGGCGGTGGGTCCTGCTTCCACTGGCGAGAGGCAGTCGCCCGGGATGACGGTCACTCCCATGCTGGAGAGCTTTCGAGCCACCGATTGGGAGGCCTCCGGCGCAAACGCGCTGTAGCTGTGACCGGCCAGGAGAATCGCCAGCTTCCCTTCCGCAACCGATTGGGCCAGCGTCGTTTCGCCGAGCTTCAAAAGCGTGCCTTCCGCCTCCTCCTGGGCGCGCACCGCCGCCGTCCATGCCCTCGCCGCCAGTTCGCCAGCCGTACCCAACTCATGGACGGCCATCTCCACCAGCGCCGAACAGGCGCCGTAGCCCTTGGAGAAATCCAGCAGCGGACACAGGAAATGCAGCTCTGGGAAGGCCTTGGACATGAACGACGGACTGGCCTGGGTGATCGGGCACAAATAACAATCGCGGCAGGCCTTGACTTGGGGCATGCGGATCACCTGCGGCAGGAAGATGAGGTTGACTCCCCCCCGCGCCAGATCCAGCACCGCGCCGTGCGCGATTTGCACCGGAAAACAAAAGCCGGCGTTGGATTTCAGTTCGCCCTGTGGATCCACGCCGGAAAGGACTGTTTCGAATCCCAAACTGGTAAAAAACGTGGAAAAGAGCGGATGCAGCGAATGCGTCAGCAGCGCCTTCGGAAGGCCAACGCGCCGGCTGGCGTTTGCCGGGACGCCCAAAGCGCGGCCAAACAGCACGCTGGTTCGTTGCTCCACCAAATCCGGCGCTGCGACCGTCCTGGATTTTCGCTTCCACAAATTCTCATAAAGGCTGCAACGCCCGCCGAATGGGAACACACGGCCAGCTACTTCAAATCGGTCGATGCTGCAGTAAAGCTTGCACGCCTGACAGATGAATCGGCCCACCCGCTTCAGTTCCGGGGCCGCCAGCGTGCGCAGGTCCGCCCCCGTGTCTGCGGAACCCTTCGACCGCTTCCAGGCCATCAGCGCCACGCCCAATGCTCCCAGCAACTCCGGATGGGGAGGAATCACCACCTGGCGCCCCACGTGATGCGCAAACGCATGGCCCAGCGCGTGATTCAGGGCCACGCCGCCCTGTAAAAACACCTTTCGGCCGACGCAGCGCGGCCCCTTGACCTTGGTGAGGTAATTGGCGGCAATGGCATAGACCAACCCCGCCACAATGTCATCGTGCGAATGCCCCTGCTGTTGGGCCGAGCGAATATCAGAGTTGATGAACGCCGCGCAAGTCGCTTTAAAATGCACCGGCGAGGACGCCCCCAGCGCGACGCTGGATATTTCGGTCACCGCCACGCCCAGGTCGCACCGGGCGCTCTCTTCCAGAAACGAGCCGGTGCCGGCGGAACAAGCGTTGTTCATCGCGTAGTCAACTGGAACTCCATTGCGGAGATGGATATACTTGGAATCCTGCCCGCCAATTTCCATGATCGTGTCCACTTCAGGGTCGAAATGGCTCGCCCCGGCCGCGTGGGCGGAGATTTCGTTGAAGACGTATTCCGTCCCCAGGTAGGCTCCAACGATTTCCCGCGCCGAGCCTGTCGTTCCTATCAGGCCGATGCGGGCGTCGCCAACCTGTTCGGCCAGTGCTCGCAAGCACGCGCGCGAGGAAGCCACGGGGTCCCCTTGGGTGCGCAGGTAGTGCGAGGCCACCACGCCGCCCGTGCCAGGATCCAGCAATACCGCCTTGGTGGTCGTTGATCCCGCGTCCACTCCCAGCACCATTGGGCCGTCTGGCGCCGGCTGCCGGGGCGGCGCGGGGATGATTTGGACCAGGCCGGCGAAACGATTCAGCGGTGGAAGCCGGCCAAGACGTGGCTGGAACGACAACTTCGGAGACCGGTGCAGGGGTTGGTCCCGGGTCAGCAAAGCCGTGCCCCAGGCCTCGAACCACGGGCTTTCCTCCCGCACCACAAACTCCGTGTTGGGAAGCTTCGCGCGCAGAGCCGCGAGCATGGCCGCGTTGCGGCTCACGCCCCCGGTCAATAGCACCCGCCGCCGCGAACGTTGCCCTTTTTCCAGCAACGCGACCACCTTGTTGGCCATGCTGTCATGCAAAGTGTGAAGGATATCCGCCGGCACTGCCTCATTCCGGTTTAACTTGTGGGTGATGTCCGACTTGCAGTGAACGGAGCACCGGGACGCCAGCGGCACAACCTTGCCCCGCAACGAAAGTTGGATTGCCGCCTCCATCCCAAGCCCCATCCGCCCGATTTGCTGCACCAGGAACTCCCCGCTTCCGGCGGCGCATTTGTTGTGCGAAAGCACATGAGTGATCCTGCCCCGCGTGAGAATATAGACCAGGAAGGCCTCTCCCCCCAGCGACGCCACGGCGTCGAAATCTTCCCCCAGTTCACGCAACGCGCGCCGAATGGCCGCCACCTCCGTCAAGTGGCCCAATTGCCCCGACACCCCGAAATAATCCACGTCGGCAAATTCGGGCTGCGCCAGCATCTCGCGGAGCGTCTCCAGGGGACGACCGCAATGGAGCGCTACACGGGCCTCCCTCCGCTCACCATGAAGGGCAACGGCTTTCACCGACAAGGCACCGATGTTCACGCCTGCGCACGACACAATTTTAATATCCTCGTCTCACCCTCGACCACCCCCGCAAAGGTACCGTTCAACCCTCATTCCGGCTTCGCTTATCTTGGCAATAGCCGGTCAATTCTTGTGAAGCGCGGAAAACATCCGGCCGCCACCCTTCGCGGCACTGCAATCCATCCAGGCCGAACGCCCCTGGGACGGTTGAAAATAGTTGCGAATAATGCTTGTCATCCTTCTGAATGCGCTTACAGTGGCTGTCTGTTCGATAGCTTGTCACTTTCAAGACATGACGAATCCTCAGGTGAACATGGTTCAGTGATGATTTTAAACCCGATGGTCGGGATCAGTCTGGAAAAGCAGTTCGTCGGGACAGTAAAAGTTCACATGAGTAATAAATTGTTCGTAGGAAACCTTTCCTTCAACACCACTGAAAACGACCTCCAGGATGCGTTCGCAGCCCATGGCACGGTCACTGAAGCCAACCTGATGATGGACCGCTCCACGGGCCGTCCCCGCGGCTTCGGGTTCGTCACAATGAGCACGCCCGAAGAGGCGCTCAAAGCCGTCGAGGCGATGAACGGCAAGTCCATTGACGGCCGCCCGCTCACCGTCAATATCGCCAGGCCGCGCGAAGAGCGTCCCGCCGGCGACCGCGGCGGCTACCAGGGTGGCGGCGGACGGCGGCGCTACTAATCACATCGGTTGAACGTGTTCGAGGTCCGGCTTCGCCGGGCCTCAAATCATTTTCCGGGCCGCTTCCGGCTGTGCCGGTTCGCGTGAGCGCCCCTCGGGGCAAAAACCGGTTGAATTCGGGGAACGACCAATGAAACAAGAACATATTGAAGTGGAAGGGCAGGTGCAGTCGGTGTTGCCGGGGACGATGTTCCGGGTGGCGCTGGACAATAAACATCTCGTGCTCGCCACCATCTGCGGCAAAATGCGCAAACGCTGGGTGCGCCTGACCGTCGGCGACCGCGTCAAAATGGAGATGTCTCCCTACGATTTGGATAAGGCCCGCATTACGTGGCGCCTCAAATAGAGCGTCGAACGTTCCTGACAGGGTTTGAATGCTTTGTGCTTCAAAGGATGGCCGCCGACCTGTTTTAATGCCGACGAATCAGAGCGTGGGATTTCTGGTCGCTCTCGCCCGAGTTTGATCGTTGGCGTTTCTGGATGCGTGTAGCGCCTGTTTCGATGGCCCAGACCGCTTTGCGTGTCCGTCCATGTCCGTCCCTCCTTTTCCTTCCTCCCCTTGCCTGCATTCGTGAATTCGCCCTGCTCAGGCCGTTTGCCGACAATAGGAAGTTTGACACCCTGCTCCCGCACCGCTAAAATCTGCCAACGACAAGCCTATGGAGAAATGATGCATGAATACCCAAATCAACCGGCGTGACTTCGTTAAATCCACCCTCTTCGCTTCAGCCGGATTGCCTCTGGCGCTGAGTGCGCCGCCGACAGCCTCGGCTCAAAACCTATCATCGCCTCAAGCCGAATCATCCGCCGCGGTTCCGGAAAAGATGCCCGTGGGCAAAATGGGCGGGCAGGATTTCAGCCGCTTGATCCTGGGCGGCAATCTCATCGGCGGCTGCGCCCATTCCCGCGATTTGGCCTACGTCGGCACCCTGGCGCGCCGCTACAACACGCCGGCGAAAATTCGGGAGACATTGGAGCTGGCGGAAGCTCAGGGCATTGACTCCTTCAACACACACATCATGCAGGATAATTCCTCCCTCTTCGACCATTGGAAGAACGGCGGCAAAATAAAATGGTTCGTTCAAGTGGGGCCGGACGACGATGGCGGTTTTTCCCAAATCGACAAGGCGATTGACCAGGGCGCGGCCGCCCTTCACGTTTGGGGCGTTGCCGCCGAGAGCCTGCTCGGACAAAACAAACTCGACAAAGTGGGCAAAATGGTGGAGTTGATCAAATCCAAAAAGCGCGTTGCGGGCGTGGCCTGCCACGACCTTCGGGTCATTGTTGAATGCGAGAAAGCAGGAATCGACGTCGATTTCTTTCAAAAGACTTTCCACAGTCACGATTATTTCACCGCTCCCCGATCCGGAGAAACCGACGCTTGCGGCCCACACGATAACTCCTGGTGCAGCGATCCGCAGGCCGTCATCGATGTCATGGCCAAATTCACCAAACCTTGGATTGCCTTCAAAATCCTTGCGGCTGGCGCCATCGACCCGGAAAGGGCTTTCCCCTACGCCTTTATCAATGGTGCCGACTTTGTTCTGGTCGGCATGTTCGACTGGCAGGTGGCGGAAGACGCGGCCCTGGCCCGGCGTGTCGTCCGTCTCACCAGCAAGCCCGGTTCCAAACGCACCCGCCCCTGGGATGGCCGCGTCGCTGTGGGTTAAGCTGTCAACGGCGGCCCAAAAGTGCGGCGGGGTTGCGGTCCCAAACCAAGGATCGGAGTCAGGAAAGAAAGCATCGGAGTCGCATCTCACTTGCGGGCTCATTTCACCCTGAACTTGAACCTTTGAACCGAGCGCCGCGCGGCCCCTGCCTTCATCCGTGAAATCCGTACCATCCGTGGTCCCATTTCTTTTGGTTGCAAGCATCGTAGTCACATCTTGGCATCTGACTCTGATGAACTATTCTGGGCTGAGTGCCTGCTGTCTCCAAGGAGTTTTAAAATGCGCTCTCAGGGGTTTTGTTTGGACAGCAGCGTGGACAGGCGCAGGGCCATTTCCAGTGATTGTTCGTAGTTGAGGCGGGGATCGACGGGGCTGCGGTAGTCGCGGGAAAGATCGGCTTCGGTTAGTCCACAAGCGCCGCCGAGGCACTCGGTGACATTTTCTCCCGTAAGCTCGAAGTGAACTCCGCCGAGGCGCGCGCCGCCGTCAGCAAGAATCTGGAAGGTGGCTTCCAACTCGGCCAACACTTTCTCAAATCGCCGCGTCTTGATGCCGGCGCTGGTGGTCTCGGTGTTGGCATGCATTGGATCGCAAACCCACAGGACATCGTGTCCGCCCTGACGCACGGCTTGGATAATGGCGGGCAGTTCCTTCGCGACGGACGCTTCGCCAAAGCGGGTAATCAATGAAAGCCGGCCTGGTTCGTTGGCGGGATTCAGCGACAGGCACAGAGCAGCGACTTCGCCAGGTGTGATCGGCAGGCCAATTTTAACGGCAATGGGATTGCGGATGCCGCGGAAGTACTCGACATGCGCGCCATCGAGATTGCGTGTGCGATTGCCGATCCAGGGGTAGTGCGTGCTGAGATTATACCAGCCTTCGCGCCGTGGCACCTGGCGCGTGACCGCCTCTTCGTAGCACAGGTGCAAGCCCTCGCGGCTGCTGAAGAAATCCACCCGATTCATTTCCGGCAAGGCGCGGCCCGTGAGCGTTTCGGCAAATCGCAAGGACTCGGTGATCGAATTGACCATCCGATGGTATTCATCGGCCAGCGAGGATTTATGGCCAAAGGGGAGCGCCCAATACTCCGGATGATGCAGGTCGGCAAAACCGCCGTCCACAAGGGCGCGGATAAAATTGATCGTCAACCCGGCGCGCTCGTAACCGCGCAGAAGCAATTCCGGGTCAGGCTGCCGCTCGTCGGGACGGAAGGCCATGCGGTTGACCAGATCGCCGCGATAAACGGGCAGGGTGACGCCATCGCGCGTTTCGGTGTCGGAAGAGCGCGGTTTGGCGTATTGACCGGCAAAGCGGCCGACGCGCGTGACGCGCTGACGGGCGCCCTGCACCAGCACCAGACTCATCTGGAGTAGGATTTTCAACTTGGAGGCAATGGCCCCCGATTCGCAATCGGCAAAGGTCTCGGAGCAATCGCCGCCTTGGAGGAGGAAGCGCCTGCCGAGGGCGGCTTCGGCGAGTTGCTCTTTGAGGGATTCGACTTCCCAACTGCTGACCAGCGGCGGCAAGCGGTGCAACTGCGCGAGCGCGGCATCCAGCGCCGTTTGATCCGGATAAACGGGCTGCTGGGCGGCGGTCTTTTGGCGCCAGGAATCCGGGCGCCATTCGCTTGACTGGATGGTTGCGCTCATTGGATTGAGGATGCCTGAAGATTGTTGTGGGTTCAAGAGCATGGGCAAGTGACGCTTTAGGAATTCGGACGTCTTGATTGAAAAATGGTCATTGAAAATCTGTCATTGGCTATCCGCTACGTTGTTTATTGGGCGGGTGAGTTTGATGGCGGCCCAATGGCAGGCGGTCCTGGTCCGCCAGAAGGCCACACAGGCCATGCCGTGTGCCAGGACGGCGAAGAGAGGCGGGGTCTGATGGGTGTAGTA
>Ga0326727_10014753_pt1 | contig 16947 bp, 10 predicted proteins | sample MB2enrmetagenome_FD_207643 | JGI IMG/M metagenome (GOLD analysis project Ga0326727, IMG submission 207643) | Lab enriched peat soil microbial communities from McLean, Ithaca, NY, United States - MB29MY | ecosystem: Environmental > Terrestrial > Soil > Wetlands > Peat | place: USA: New York...
AATTTCGTCAACGAGGCCGCCTTGATGGCGGCGCGAGCCGGCAAGGAACTGGTCACGATGGCCGAATTCGACGAGGCGATCGAGCGCGGCGCCGTCGGTCTCGAACGCAAGAGCCGCATTATGCAGGCCGAAGAGAAACAACGTGTCGCCTACCATGAGGCAGGACACGCTCTGGTCGCGTGCGCGCTGCCGAATACTCATCCGGTGCACAAGATCTCGATCATTCCACGCGGCGTCGGCGCGCTCGGTTATGTGCTGAGCCGGCCGGATGAGGATCGATACCTGATCACACAATCGGAGCTGGAGAGCCGTATCAAGGTCTCCCTGGGAGGTACGGTTGCCGAGGAATTAGTCTTCCGCGAGATTTCCAACGGAGCAACCAGTGACCTGGAACAAGCCAGCCACATCGCTCGCAGCATGGTCAAACTGTACGGCATGAGCCGGCTCGGCCGGATCAACTTCCAGGAGCGCTCGGGCGCAGCTTTTCTTCAGGGGTCGCACGGACCGGAAGTGGAACGCTCTTACAGCGAGCGCACCGCGCATCAGATTGATCAGGAGGTCAAACGAATTCTCGATGAAGCGACAGATCAGGTCCGTGAGATCCTCGGCCAGCGGCGCGTGGCGCTGGAGAGCATTGCCCGCCGGTTGATCGAAAAGGAAGTTCTCGACGGCGGCGAGTTGCGACAAATTGTGGCGGAGACCAATACCGGACCGCGGCTGGTCCCAAGTTCGGAAGCGTTGGCCGAACCCGGAGTCGATGTGGCGCCGGCGGGATCAGCCGCCGCTTGCGTTCCCGAGCAGATCTGAGAACAGGCGCTTACGCGGTTCCCACGCTGATCATCACGTTGTAGCAAGCGTGCGCCCCGACAGCGATGCCGAAGCCGCGAAACTGGTAGAGCGCGGCGAAATAAATCCCCGCGGCCATGCGGAATAGGAACACGTAGTTGTTGTACGGTTGCCCGTACGGGCCGAGGTGATGGGCGGCCGAAAATAGCGCGGCCGATGCGGTTGCGGCAACGATCATCGAGATGGATCGCGGCAGCCCGGTTACGCGGATCAGCGCACACAGGCCGGTATAAAGCCCAAGCCGAAAAATCGCTTCTTCATAGATACCCGCACCCAGATAGCTTACAAGCCGGGCCACTCCCGGGACCGTGGATGTCTTCGCTTCGGCGGCGAGGGCAACTCCCCATTGCGCCAGGAGCTGCGGCATCGCCCGACTCAATCCCCACAAGCCAAGCGCGTACGCCACGCTTTCCAAGGCCATGCCGCTTAGAACGCCAGTCAGATCTTCCGGCCGATTGCTCCACCGGATTCGGCTCCAGGCCGCGAAAACCAAGGCGAGAACGACCGGTGGAAGCCATTGATAGGCTACGCCGCCAGCAGCCAGCGCCACCCGCAGCCAGTTGTCTGCTCCGTTCCGCACATATTCCGGATGCGCGCCGCCGAGTTGCAGCACGAAGAGTTCGTACGCCGCGAGCAGCGGCAATACAAACAGCAAGCATGGCCACGGGTGCCGGGTCGCCCCGAGGTAAATTCCGCTGGAAGACATGCTCGCTCTCGGAGGAATCGCCTGTCTGCGGATCAGTCGCCGCAGCAGCGCAGGTCGTCGTCTGTGGATGTGCAGACGGGCTGACGAATTAAGTCGGCCGTTCGGGAGTCTCACTCAGAGCCGGGCACCCTCCAGCTTGACGAACATTGGCCCATGCCATCCGCCGCCCTTTGCCCGTACTCTGCTCAATTCCACTCGGGAAATCGTCGACCGACCGCGGCCTGACGTTCGGCAGTGGGAATTGACCGGACGATGCTGTGGTTATTGCAGCGCGCCAGGTCAAGACAGCGCGGCAGCGGCAACGGCTCGCCGCGTCCGTCGGCGAGCAGCATGATCACGGGACGGGCCGGGTCCGCACCTGCAGGTGCCGCCACGACCACGCCGACAGATCCGTCGGCCAATTCAACGGCCGTTCCGGTCGGATAAAACGAAAGCGTCAGCAGTCGCTCGGCGTGACGACCGTCGAGGCGCCCCTGCTCGGCCATCACCAGCGTGTCCGCCAGTGCCGTCCTCGGATCGCGAGCCGGCCGATGCGGCCGAGCAGCGCACAACGCCGCGTAGACGTCGCAAACCGCGATGAAACGCGCGAGCGGCGAAAGCTGTGGCTCGCGCAGGCCGTCCGGATAACCGGTGCCGTCGAGGCGTTCGTGATGCGTCAGCGCCACGTCGGCCAGCCAGCGTTCTTCCGGGGCCAAGGCGGTGACGATTTCGGCGCCGGCGCGGCAATGGGATTCGATCGTCCGTCGGCCGGCGTCGTCGAGCGGCTCTTTACGATTCAACAACTCGGCTGGCACGCGCAACATACCGACGTCGTGCAGCAACGCAGCCACGACTGCATCGATCGGCCGTACCGGCAGATTGTCGCCGTGCCGAGCGAGTCGCGCCGCCACACGTCCGACTGTCAGGCTGTGGCGTGCGACCAAGTAATCCGCCTGGCCTCCCTCGGCATCCAGAAAGCGCAGGGGCCAGCACTCCGATGCTTCACTGAGAATTTCATCAGCTAGTACTACAAATGATTCGATGCCGACCGGTCGACCTGCTTCCAGATCGGTCAGGAGTCGAGCGAGCCGGCTGACACAGGCTACCTCCGCCCGGTGGTAATCGACGCCAGCGTAAAGCGTGCCGGTGCGGCGGCCGACGACCCCCAGAATCGATTCGACACCTTCGCAGAGCTGCATTTGTGCGGTGGCCGTATCGGGAAATGTGGCCACCATGCGTAGGGATGCGTCGGTCATCGCGGCCGTCTCGCGGTAGAACGTCGCCAAAGGATGCGTACGCTCGAATACCGCCGAGTCGACTGGCGGTTCTTCGTCGGTTTCGAAGGGAAAGTACTCCGACAGATTGCGGAGTTGGATGAGCAGTTCACGGCCGCGCTCCAGCACGCGTCGGGCCCGGGCCGTCAACTGGCGCGGCGGTGTCACCGGTCGGGCTTCCACCGTCGCAGTGCTGACAGTGGCATCGACGACGTCATCGTGAGCAGCGCCTGCTTCCGCCTGGCGGACAGCGTCGGCAAGCTTGACCGGGACTTCGGCAGACCCCACCGATCGGTCCAGTCGCTTGCGCAGCGTTGCAATTCGTTCGAGAAGAACTTGCGTATCGCTCATCTCCGTCCCCCGCCCGAGGCTAGTCGCACTCACACTCGATAGCATCGGTGCGCCGACGGCGCTGACTTTAACGGCAATGCCGAAGGCAGGCAGCAGACTAGGCCGTAGCGAGAAATAACCGTAGAATGCGATGAGATTTCCTCAAGGTTTTGATCGGAACGCAGTTTTAGTACGGGCGCTTCCATGAGCCAGATTACCGAGAGTACCTCGGCCACGAAGGTCGGCGAGGGACTCCGCGTCCTGGTGATTGACGACAATGCCAATTTCGCGTCGACGATGGCGGAGACTCTCGAGCGCGTGGGCTACGAATGCGTCGTCGCCACCAGCGGCCGCGAGGGCGCACGGCTCATCGAAAACGACGAGTTCGACGTCATCCTGACCGATCTCAAGATGGCGGACATTGACGGTCTGGCTATAGTTCGCAAAGCCAAGGAAGCTCTGCCCGAAGCCGAGGTGGTGGTCATCACGGGCTACGGCGACGTCAAGACAGCTGTCGAAGCGATCAAACAAGGCGCTTCCAACTACCTCACCAAGCCACCCGATCGCGACGAATTGCGTGCCATTGTCGAGAAGGCAGCGGATCGCGTCCGAGTCGCCCGCGCCAACCGCGAATTGCAGCGGCAACTCGATGAAAAATTCGGCTTCGAAGGCGTCATCGGCAATAGCCCGCTGATGCACGATTTGATCAAGAAACTGCGGGCCATCGCTCCGACCAACGCCACGGTCTTGATTCAGGGAGAGACCGGAACCGGCAAGGAATTGGTTGCTCACGCGATCCACAACAACAGCCCGCGCAAGAACAAGCCGTTCGTGGCGCTCAACTGCACGGCCCTGAACGAGAATCTGCTCGACGCCGAACTATTCGGGCACGAGGCCGGCGCGTTCACGGGCGCCGACCGCATGCGCAAGGGCCGCTTCGAGGCGGCCAACGGCGGCACGCTTTTCCTCGACGAAATCGGTGACATGCCGCTGCCACTGCAGGCGAAGTTGTTGCGCGTGCTGGAAAACAATGAAGTCGTACGCGTGGGCAGCAACGAAGCAATCAAGGTGAACGTACGCGTTGTCTCCGCGACACACCGCGATCTCGATGCGGCCGTCGCTGCGGGCAGTTTTCGGCAGGATTTGTTCTTCCGCCTGAACAGACTGAAGGTCCGTCTGCCGCCGCTGCGCGAGCGCCGCGAAGATATTCCGCTGTTGACGGCCCGCTTCATCAAAGAGTTCAACGAGCAGCATGGCAAACAAGTGACCGGCGTTGCCGAGGCGCTTCGTAAAGCCATGGCGTCCTACGACTGGCCGGGCAACGTGCGCGAGCTGCGTAATTTTCTCGAAGGCATGGTCGTTTTGGATACCGACGGCATTCTCGGTCTCGACGACGTGCAGGAGGAAGACCGCACGCGCATCCTCGGGCGAGCGCCCGCGGGCGGCCCGACGGATTTGGTCGGGCGGCCCCTGGGCGAGGTCGAACGCTACTACGCTGAGCAGGCCTTGGCGTTGACGGAGGGCAATCGCGAAGAAGCTGCGAAAATGCTGGGCATTGGCGAACGGACTCTCTATCGCAAGATCGTCGAGTGGAAACGGCAGGATAAGCTGCGCGATGCGTTGGCGGATGCTGGCGGCGATGCGGCTCGGGCTGCCGTTGCACTGGGAATGAGCGAGGAAGAGTTCCACCGGGAGGTTCGCAAAGCCGGCTTGGGCAGCGAGGAGTGATCGAGCTATTCCTCAACCGGAATGCATCGTACGGATCGACTCGTGAAGGAAAAGGAACACACGTCCGACTCTTCTGTCGTTTGGCTCACATCCTCCGTTCTCGGCATCGTACTCGCCACATACCTATCCGATTTCAGTCACGAAGCATGCACGGCCGTTCTCCCCTTGTATCTGGCAGCGATCGGGCTCGGGCCGGGTGCACTCGGCCTGATCGAGGGATTGGCTGACTTTCTCGTCAGCATCTCGAAACTCGGCGGTGGATTACTCGGACAGCGCGTCCGCCACAAGCGGCCGTGGGCCGCGGTCGGGTACGCACTGACCGGTGCGGCAACAGCGTGCATCGGCTTGGTTCACAGCACTGCTGCCATCGTATCGTTGCGTTGCGTTGCCTGGATCGCGCGCGGCTATCGCGGGCCCTTGCGCGATTCGATGATGGCGGATGCCGTTCCGCGGACGCATTATGGCCGTGCCTTCGGCCTGGAGCGCGCCGGCGATATGTTGGGAGCGGTCTCCGGTCCGCTGATTGCCGCGCTGCTCGTTTGGGTCGGTTGGGCGCGGGACAATATCATCCTTCTGACCGTGATACCCGGTCTGGCAGCGGCGGCGGCGTTTTATTTTCTGACGCGCGAGAAAACCTCCGCAGCCGCAGAGCCAGCTAGTGGCGCGAGCACGCAGCGTCTGACGCGCGAGAAAACCTCCGCAGCCGCAGAGCCAGCTAGTGGCGCGAGCACGCAGGGACCGGCGATTCCGGCCCGTTTCTGGCAGTTTCTGGTTGGCGTTTTCTTCTTCGGATTAGGCGATTTTTCGCGAACGTTTCTGATCTATCTCGCTGCTCAGGCGCTCGGCGAGGATAAGAAGTCGAGCGCTGCGATGATATCGCTCGCTGTCCTACTGTACGCATTTCACAACTTGATCAGTGCTCTTGCGGCTTACATCATCGGACATCTCGCCGACCGTGTGGACAAGTTGCGCTTGCTGGTCGCGGGTTATGCGTTGGGAGTTGTGACAAACGGACTACTCGGGCTGGCAGGCGGTTCCATCGCCTGGCTGGTGGTCGCCTTGATCTTGTCAGCCATTTACCTCGCTGCGGAACAGACTTTGGAAAAAGCGGCGGCCGCTGAGTTTCTGCCGCGCGAACAACGCAGCCTCGGCTTCGGAATCCTGGCAAGCTCGAACGCTGTCGGCGACATGGTCTCGAGCCTCGCGGTCGGGTTTCTCCTGCAATTCGGCCGGCCGGAGGTGGCCTTTGGCAGCGCGGCGGCTGTGGGTGCGTGCGGCGTGATTTGGTTGTTCGGCTTGGTGGTGCGCGAAAATCGGCAGCCTTGAAAATAACGCCTGTAGAGTGACTCCGATCGGAATCGCATCTCATTCGAGAGTATGGAGGTCATTTTTGGTCATGTAACGTTCAGCTAACAGCCGTCAGCTTGAATTCGGAATAGGAGTGAGGCATAGCTTTCCTTCCTAAGTGCCCTTGCCGTTTGTTCGCGCATCCTGTCTCTTTTCAATTGAGAATTCTCCCGTCGCCGGCATCGTGTGATCGGTTGGTCATGGCACGCATCCAACAACTTCCTCCGCTGGTTGTCAGCAAGATTGCAGCCGGTGAAGTCATCGAACGGCCGGCCAGTGTCGTCAAAGAACTGCTCGAGAACAGCATTGACGCCGGCGCCCGACGCATTGCCATCGACGTCGAGCAGGGAGGCGTCGAACTGATTCGCATCGTGGACGATGGATGCGGAATTGTCGCCGAGGATTTACCGCTCGCGTTGACAAGTCATGCGACCAGCAAGCTGCGCGACGCGGACGATCTCTTCCGAGTCGCCACGCTCGGCTTTCGGGGCGAGGCGCTGGCGTCGATCGGCGGCGTCGCCCGTGTGACGTTACAGTCGCGTCCGCCCGAGTCCGCCGCCGGTGCGGAAATCTCGTGCAACGGCGGCGAAGTTAGCGACGTGAAGCCGTGGAACGGATCATCGGGGACGCGCATCGAAGTACGCCATCTCTTTTACAACACTCCGGTTCGTCGCAAATTCCTACGCACGACCGCTACAGAAATGGGCCAGGTTACGGAGGCCGTCACGCGCATTGTGCTGGCGCGGTCTCACTCGGAGGCAGGCACGGGCCTGCATTTGACGCTGCGGCACAATACAAAGCAGGTCGTCGACGTATCGGCGGCGGCGACGCGCCTCGACCGCATCGGCCGCCTCTTCGGACCGGAAGTCAGCAACCAGCTTTATCCTGTCGAGGCGCGACAGGGTTCGATACGCTTGACCGGTTACATTGCCGATCCGTCTTGCGAGCGGGGCACTGCCCGCATGCAGTATCTCTTCTTGAACGGCCGCTGGATACGCGATCGCAGCCTGGGACATGCCGTTCAGGAGGCCTATCGCGGTCTTCTGATGACGGGCCGGTACGCGGTTGCATTCCTCTTTCTTGAAGTGCCCGCCGAACTGGTCGACGTGAATGTCCACCCGACCAAGGCTGAGGTACGTTTCCGCGACAGCCAGGCTCTGCACCATTTGGTCTTCACTGCGATTCGCGAGCGCTTGCGTCGGGAAAACCTCACGGCTCGTCTGCAGGTGCCGTCGTCACTCCAGCCGTCGGCCGATCGATCGCCACTTCCGGACCACCAACCCGAGAATAGTACGCAGCCCCCACTCGACGAGGCACCGTTGCTCGATCTGGTGCCCGACGCGCCGCCCGAACCGGCGTTGCCCTTCGCTTCGGCTTTGCAGGCGAACTCTCCAATGCCTGCCGTAGCGCCGCCGACTTCGCCTGCGATTCCGCAGGCGCCCGAGTTTGCGAAAGTCATTCAACTTTACGATTCCTACCTGGTCGTCGAAACCGATGCAGGCATGCTCGTCATCGATCAGCACGCGTTGCACGAGCGAATTCTGTTCGAGCAATTCAAAACACGCATCAGCGAAGGCCAACTCGAGACACAACGCCTGCTGATTCCGCAGCCCGTGGAATTGACCGCAGAGCAGGCAGCGCGGACCTTGGAGGCACAGCAGGAATTACGCGATCTCGGTTTCGGCATCGAAGATTTTGGCGGAAATACTCTGCTGATCACCAGCTATCCGGCATTGCTCGGCCGCCGTGAACCGAAGGCCGTGCTGAAGGCCGTCGTCGATCATCTAATGAATCACGATCGCCTGCCGGCTCGGGCGGTGCTGTTCAATGGCCTGCTCAGCTTGATGGCTTGCCACGCCGCCGTCCGCGCCGGCGATCGTCTGACGCCGGAGGAGATGAACGCGCTCGTGGCCCGGCGAGCACTGGCAGACGATACGCACCACTGTCCGCATGGCCGGCCGACGGCATTGCTGTTCAGCAAGCTGGACCTCGAACGCCAGTTCCGGCGTGTGTAGAGTGCGGGCCATCTTCACATTAGCTAATGTGGATTCGTAAGGCACCTTAGCGCATATAGTTGGCCTTTTCAATTTTTGCGGAATGCGTTTCAATCCGCCGCCGGATGATACCCGGGGGATGCCCCCGGTCCGTTACCCTTTCAGCGCAGGTTGGCTGTATGCCGCAAACTGCTTCGCCGCCGTCCTCGCTGCCCGTGGTCCGCCTCGAAGTACGAGTCGGAGCCGGCCGACCTACGGTTTATGAGGTTGGCGATGGCGGCTTTCTCATCGGGTCGGTTCCGGGGTGCGATTTGCGCCTGCCGGGCGCCAACCTTGCTCCTGTACTCGCTCTAATCGCCCGTCACACCGGCGGCGCGAGTCTGCGTAAGTTAGCACCGGTCCAACCGGTGCTTGTCAATTCTCGGGCAGTCGGATCTACTTATCTCGATGCCGGAGACGTCGTCACGGTCGGCGGCGCCGAGATCCAGGTGTCCGTGACGCCCGGAGCGGCCGGCGCGCCGGTAATGCCGACTGGCAACGGCGATGAGGCCGTGACTGCCCGACGGAAAGCCTTGCTCGATCAAGTTCACCAACTCGAAGCGGATCGCGCTGAATGGTATAAGCGCCGAGACGAAGTCGAGTCCGAGTGCAAGCGCCAGACGGAAGCGATCGAAGTCCTCAATAGCCGTCTCCGCCAGCAAGAACGCGAGCTGGAGGCGGCTCGCGCCGAACTGGCCAGCCGCGAACGTGCGTGCGCCGAAGCGATCGACGAGGTTGCCCGACAACGCCACGAGCTTGAATCGTTCGGCGAACAGGCGGCTCGCGAGCAGGTCGAGGCGCAAGGTCTGCGTAACGAATTGGCTGAAATCAGGCAGAAACTCTACTATCGCTACCGCACGCGCCGCGATCGCCTCGACAAGCAACAGCAGGGCGTTCGCACGGCCGCTAAGCGCTTGCAGGAACAAAAGCGCCGTCTCGACGCCGCGCTCGCCGACGCCAGTAAAGCCCAACAAGAGTGGGCCCTACGCCAGGCCGAGCTCGAAACGGTCGGCGTACGCGTCGAGCGTGACAAGAAATTTGTCGACGAACAGCAGAAAGCTCTGGCGACCAGACAAGAAGAGTTGCATCGCGAGCTATCGAAGCGTGTCGAGGACCTGCAGGTTCGCGAGCGGGCAGCCGCCGATGAACGAGCCGCGCTCGACCAGGCTCAGAAACAGCACCAGGCTGATCTCGTTCGTCTCGATCGCATCCAGGCAACGCTCGATCAACGGAAGAAGCAGCTCGATTCCAACGCGCTGGACGTCGACAAGCGCTTCGAACAGCTCCAACGCGACAGCCGCGAATTGGAAGAGCAGGCGACGCAGCTCGACGAGTGGCACAATCGCCTGACTGCCGAGACCGAGCGCCTGGCGACGCAAAAGCAGGAACAGGACGTCGCCGGCAAGCAGGCCGAGCAGCGCGCCGCCGCACTCGAAGGCCAGCAGGCAATGCTGGCAACCTTGCGAACGCGCCTCGAGCGTATGCGCGAAGAACTGCGTCGCCAGGAGCAGGCGCTGGGCGATCAGCGAGCTCTGCAAGAGGCTGGCGAAAGCAACATGCGGCTGCGAAACGAAGAATGCCAGCGCTTGCGTCAGGAGCTCGATGCGGAGCTAGCTCTATTCGGACAGGAAAAGAAGCAATTCGAGGATAGCCGGGCGGGGCTCGACGCCGATGCGGCACGGATTCGCCAGGATCGAGAGCGCCTGGCCGCGGAACAGGTCGAGCTGCAAACGCTGAAATCCCGGCTCGAAGCCACGTCCGCGGAGCAGGCCGAGCAAGCCGGAATGCTCGTAGCCCGCGGGCAGCAGCTGGAAGCTCTCCATCTGAAGCTCGCTGCCGAGCGGCAGTCCCTGGTCGAGCGAGCCAAAGCCCTCGAAAGCTCGGAACAAATGGTCAGCTCGCTTCAGGAACAGCTTCGCAAGCGCGGCGAGGATCTCGCGGCGCGCGAGCGCGCTTTGGTCGACAACGATCAACGTCAACGTGAGAGCCAGATGGCACTCGAAGCACGCCAGAAGGCGGCCGAGGAAAGCCAGCGCCAGGCCGCCGAACGTTTGGACGGCATGCGCAAAGAGCTTACGGCGCGTGCCGCGGAGATCGAAGCGCTCAGCCAGGATGTCACCCGACGCGAAGAAATCTCACGAGTCGAGGGCGGACGCCTCGAAGAGTCGGCGAAATCGCTGACATCCCAGCGTCAGAGCCTGGCGGCCGAACGCATTGCCTGGGAAGTCGAGCGCCAGGCAGCGCGCGAGAAGGAATTGCGCACGCGCGCCGACTTCGAAGCGGCTCGCGCCGAGGCAATTGAGCTGAGCCGACAAGCTCCCGACCTGGAAGCGCGAGCGACGTCGGCTCTTGACCGCCTGACACGGGCCCGCGAGCAGTTGCGGGAGCACCTCGCCGAAGTGCACGCCTACGCCCGCCAGAGCCGGGAAGACCTCGAAACGGCTCGAAAGCACGTACAGAGCGACGCTGAACGCATGCGTCAGCAAGAACTCGCGCTGCACGTCGCCCGTGATGAACATCGCCTCGCGGTCGCAGCATTTCGTCAGCAGCTTATCGAATGGCAGGGTCAGGTCGGCGAAATGAAGCAGACCTTGCGACAGGGCGAGACGCGTCTCGGCCGCCAGCAAGCCGAAGTCAACGAACAGGCCGAACGGATCGCCTCGGATGCCGCTCGATTGGCCGAACAGGCGGAGCAGCTACAACAGAAAGAACGCCAGGTCGCCGAACGCCGCGGCGAGGTCGACCGGCACTTGACCGACATGCGCGAGTGGTATCGTCGCAAGATGCGCGAGCTGTCCGGAGTGGACACGCCTGAACGTGAGGGCGACGAAGTCGATTCCGCCGTTGTGAAGATGCCGGAATCGGCAGGCGGCGACAGCTCGGCCACCGAGGAAACGGGGCCTGCCGCCGGCCACTCGATCCTCTCGATCACCGGCGATGTCGATGCTGGCGATCGCCAGCTCGGCGAGCTGTTGCGAACGCTCGGACTCATGGACGAGGATACGCTCGCGGCCCTGCTGCTCGAAGCTCGTCGCCAGCGAAAGTCGCTGCGACAATTGCTCCTGGCCGGAAATTACCTGACGCTCTACCAGATGGCGCTGATCGAAGCCGGTAACCTGGACGGCTTGATTCTCGGGCCAGTCCGCGTCATCGACCGCTTGCAGGCCACGCCGCGTGAGGCCGTCTATCGCGTCTTTGACCCGCGCAGCGAACGTGAAGCCGTGTTGCGCCACTTGGCTGAGAACGAAATGCACGATGCCGTCCGCCCGGACGAATTTCGTCAACGCTTCGGCGCGGCGACGGCCGTCAAGCACGACCTCGTCGCGGCCACCTATGAAGTGCTCGACGTTGCCGGTCGGCCGGCTGTACTGCAAGAGTGGGTGACCGGCATTCCCGGCAGCGATTGGCCGGCTCTCGCCTCGGCGCCCGGCGTTTGGTACCGACTCGTATCGCAAGCAACGACAGCGTTGCAAGCAGTCCACGCCGCCGGACTCAGCCACGGACATTTACAATCCGCTTCATTCATGATGACCGGCTCCGGGGTCTTGAAGCTGTGCGGCGTGGGCGATCCGAATTGGCTGGCGGCATCGGCCGAAGGCGAAGCCTCGGAAGCGAGCGAAGCGGGAGCGGCTGGCGATCTACTCGCCCTCGGACGCGTGTGTGCTGAATGGGCCGCCGGTGCGGCGAGTCGCAAGGGCGCCAAGGCGAAGCCTTTGCCCGAGGCATTGCAGTCGTTCCTTGAGAGCCTGACTTCCGATGAAGCGACTCGTCGCCCGCCGACGGCGGCCGCAATTCTCTCAGAGTTGGAACGCGTGAGTGGCGATGTACCCGGCAACGCGGCGGCCTGGGAACGCTTTATCCGTCAGGTTCGCGAGCATTCATCCGATCCGGCGCTACGCCGGTCGGCGTGAGTAATTCAGCAAGAAGTAATACGCTATCACTCTTTGAGCAGTATCAAACAGCGTCAACTCTGATATTGCCTCCATCGATGAATCGATAATTCTTCCTCACAACTCGATCGCACTCGCCCCATTTTTTCCAGAATTCGCGCTTTTCGGATATTTACGGGATGCCTTAAGCTTCCCGTCTGCTATGCTGCCTCTGACAACGTACGAGCCGGCCGCGTCTCCCGCTGTAAGGATGCACCGCCGGCATTACACCTGTAGGAGACCCCACATGGCGGATTGGCGAAAGTTTGCGATCGAAGCTCTTTTGGCCGATGGAAAAATCGACGAGACCGAGGTCAAGATTCTGAAAAAGGAACTTTGGGCCGACGGCAAGATCGACGCCGACGAAGTGAAATTCTTGATCGAATTGAGGAACGCGGCACAGAAGAAGGCCAAGGGCGAGGAACTGTTGCCCGCCTTCGAAAAGCTCTATTTCAAGGCAATCGAGGACAATGTCCTCGCCGACGGCAAGATCACTGCCAAGGAAGCCGGCTGGCTGCGTAAGATGCTGTTCGCCGACGGCAAGATCGACGCCAACGAGAAGAAGTTCCTTGCCAAGTTGAAGAAAACGGCGACCGGCGTCAGCCCGGCTTTCGATAAACTCTACGAAGAATGTATGGCCAAATAGCGACCGCTCTTTCGATCGTCATTCATCTGCAACGCTGCTCCCAAAAGGAAGCAGTGCGGTATGCGGGCCTCGATGCCATGCCCACGCTTGCGTGGGCATGATCGTTAACTACGCTGAATCGCTGGAGCGACCGCGGCCGAATCTTTCTCACTCTTTCTCGATGATCGCTTCGGCGCGAATCTTTCCAGATCACCCTGTTCCGCCGCATTTCACGTCATTCCCGGAGTTCGTCTTTCACCTAGCCCGTAGCAGATAGCCATAGTCTGAATCGCACTCGACAAGGTGCTGTGCCCGGAGTATACCGGCTTGCCTTTGAGCCCGCTGTCCGGCTGCGCGCCGGGCGAGGTGGCCTGGCTCGGTTCTCCTGCGGAGGTTTTTGCATGTCCGCACGGTCGTTTGCAATCATTCTGGCACTTTCTGCCGGTCTTGTTGGTCACGCCTTGTTGCGGGGCGGCGACGAGGCTAGTGTCGCACCGCCGCCGGCCAGTCCGGATGGCATCGAAGTACTGGCCCGCGGTCCCGTCCACGAGGCCTTTGCTAGCCTTACCGTTGAGCCCGCTCCGACCAAACCGATCGCCAAGCGACCGCCGAAGCCGCTTGATGAGCAAGCGCCGGCCGAGAAGCCGGAAGGCAACGTCGTTTGGATTGGCGGCTACTGGGCATTCGACGACGAACGAAACGACTTCCTGTGGGTCAGCGGCACCTGGCGCGTGCCGCCACCCGGAAAGGATTGGATTGGCGGTTATTGGCGCGAGGACGGCGGTAATTGGCAATGGGTGCCTGGTTTCTGGACCCCGAGTTCCAAGGTTCAGGGACAGTCGGAGGTGACTTATTTACCTCAACCGCCAGCGTCGCCGCCGCAAGCTCCGCCAGGGCAGGCCCCGGTGGTCGAAAGCTTCTGGGTTCCGGGTCACTGGGCCTGGGACGGAACGCGCTACGTTTGGGCCGCGGGCTACTGGGCCCGTGTGGAACCGGGTTACGTTTGGATTCCCGCCCACTACACCTGGACGCCGGGTGGCTATGTGTACGTCGCGGGCTATTGGGACTTGGCGGTCAAGCGACGCGGACTGTTGTACGCACCGGTTGTCGTCCGACCCGGAGTTGTCACCACCGTCGCGTTCTCGTACACGCCATCGTACGCGGTTCCGGATGACTTGGTGGTTGATACGCTCTTTGTTCGGCCAGCCTATTCTCATTACTACTTCGGTGATTACTACGGACCTGCGTACCGTGACATGGGTTTCGAGAGCGCCTATGTCTATAGCTACGGCGGGCACTACGATTCGATTGTCGTCTACGAACGCTACGAGCGCCGTAACCAGCCCGCATGGTTCTCGGTGCAGATCAACCTCTTCAACGATCGCTTCGCAGGTCGGGCTCCAGTGCCGCCGCGGACCATTGTCCAGAATACGACAGTCGTCAATAACGTGACAAACGTTACCAACGTCACAAACGTCACGAATAACAATACGAATGTTACGAAGAACGTAACAAACAACACAAACGTCACGAACAACAATACAAGCGTCTCAAATAACAATGTGACAAACAACAACCTCACGAAAAACGTCGCCAACAACAATACGACCAACAATAACAACACGACGAACAACGTCAGTAAGACTGCGTATAACGGACCAACGCTAGCTCCCGCCAGCCAGGTCGCTGCCGCTCAGGGGATGAAAACCACCCCGTTGACGCCCGCTGCGAGGCAGCAAGTCACGGCTCAGGCGACGGCGAGCCGGCAAGCGACTGCTCAGCGGACGCAGAGCGAGTCCGCCGCCGCGGCCAGCGGTCCTTCCTCGCGGCCGCGTACCGCCACGCTGTCGCACACCAGCTCGGCGTCGGCTGCCGGTGCACAACACTCAAGCACGCCGGCGACGTCGCAATCGACGTCTCGGACTTCGCCCACTAGCTCGTCATCGACGTCGCCATCCGCGATTACGGCCTCGCACCCGTCGACGACGCCATCGAGCACCGGAACTAACGCGACGGCGACGAACAGCGCTTACTCGACAAAGCCGGGAACGACGTCGAGCGGCACGACGGCGGCGGGTCCGGCCACGAGCAGCACGGCGGCCAAGCCGGCGTCGACGACTGCACCGCCTTCGACGGCCAAGAAGCCGCAACCACACAGCTCGTCTTCGAATAACAAGCAGAACTCAGAAAAACATTGATCAGTAAAGTATCCGCAGACAAGACATTGCGGCCTCGTCGGTTTTGAATCCGGCGAGGCCGCGATGTTTGACATCCTCCAATAAATCACAAGAATCCATGCCTGCGTGCCTACTCTTTAGTCGTTAGAACCCTACCTTTCGATAAGAATTGCGCGATCCGATTCACTTTAGTGTATTTTCTCACTTATCAATTCTCTTTCTCTTTACCAGTTTTCCAAGGTTGGGCATATTCACTTTCAGGTAACATCTCGCACGGCCCGGGCCACCTGAATGGTTCAAGGGGCGGCGCGGCCTAGCGTGTTAAGCACCTTCACGGAGAAGCAGGCATGAACTGGCAGCGCGCTCGTTTCGCATTGTTCGCCGGCGTCGTCGTGTGTTCCACCGGTCTGTCCGCTCGGGCTGATTGTTGCAACAACGACTGCGCTCCGGCGTGTGCGCCGGCTACGCGTACGATCACCGTCACCGAGTACAAGCCGACGACGGTCGAAGAAGTCCGCACCGTCTACAAGACGGTCTGCGAGCAGGAAAAGTACACGGCATACCGCTCGGAATGCGTCCCTGAAGTTCGCACCCGTACGGTCTGCTGCACCAAGCAGGTTCCCGTCGTCGAAGAGCGGACCTGCACGGTCTGGAAGAGCGTCCCGACCGTCGAGGAACGCATCGTCACCAAGAAAGTCGCCGTCTGCAAACCGGTGACCACCTATGTCACCAAGACGCGTGACTGCGGCCACTACGAGTGCCGTGAAGTGCCGTGCGGCCCGTCGTTCTCCGAACGGCTGCACAAGGCTTTCCACCACCACGATTGCTGCGAGTGCGAATGCCCGTGCGAGTGCGTCCGCACCAAGACGGTGAAGTGCTGGGTTCCGAACATCGTCTGCGAGCAGGTCCCCTGCACCCGCATGGTCAAGACCTGGGAATGCGTGACCGAGAAATGCAACGTCACCGTTTGCAAGCAGGTTGCCGAGACCAAGACGGTTCAGGTCACCGTTTGCAAGTGCGTCAACGAGACCAAGGAAGAGAAGTACACCGTCATGGTTTCGAAGTGCGTGCCCTACGAAGCCACTCGGACGGTTTCCCGTTGCGTGCCGGTCCAGGAGAAAGTGACCGTCTGCAAGCTCGTGCCCTGCACGGTTGAGAAGCAGGTTGCTTGCGACGCCTGCTGCGAGCCGTGCTGCCGCCGTCACCGTCTGTTCGGTCACTAAGATCGACAGACCAGCCTGACGGGCCGGTATGAGGGACGGCCGTGACAGCATGCTGTCACGGCCGTCCCTCGTTTTTTTGTGTATCGTAACCCGTAGCCTCGTTGAGACCGAGATCAAGGCGGACGCTGGCTGACCTCTAGCGCGACGCCAACGCCCGCGACAGCCGGGACTGGCATTCAGCGCACGAGGGCCGGGGAGGCATCCTTGTACTGGGTATATGCTGGATACGTTGCTGTTTACTACCTGTTTTTGGCTGCCGCTGCCGCCTGGAACTTACCAACTCACCCGCAGCCACTGTGGGGCGCGTTCGCTTACTTCGTCCTTGTGCCTTCGTTGCTCGTCGCGTTGACCATCGAGCCGACCACGTTGGTAGCTTCGGGCCAGCGCGAAGGCGTCCGTCGGCTCTTCCAGAATGGCCGAATGTCACGAGCGAGAGCCTTTCGGGGCGGCGCTCTCATCGGGGTAGTGGCGCTGGGATGTGCAATCGGAATCTTCTTCAGCTGGGACGCCCTGATGCCCGGAGCCTTGTGGCCCATGTTCGTGGTTGTAGTTCCCGTTTTCTTGGGCGGAGTTCTGTGCCCGTGGTGGATTGTCCGCTTGGCGCAGAAAGAACCGGCTCTGAGGAGCGAGATCGGTCGTGCGGCCCCTTAGCGCAGATTATACCTGCCTTGGAGCTCACGGAGACGCCGAGGACGGTGATCGAATACACCCGAATGGCATACCGCGATAGCAAGTTTCGCCACGCTCAGA
>Ga0326727_10014754_pt1 | contig 16945 bp, 17 predicted proteins | sample MB2enrmetagenome_FD_207643 | JGI IMG/M metagenome (GOLD analysis project Ga0326727, IMG submission 207643) | Lab enriched peat soil microbial communities from McLean, Ithaca, NY, United States - MB29MY | ecosystem: Environmental > Terrestrial > Soil > Wetlands > Peat | place: USA: New York...
TGCCTGGATTTGCGGGACTGAGTTTCGAGAGGATCAATGAGGCCGTTTTTCGCCAATTCCATCAGAGCGCGTCCGGAACTAATCATGCCTTCGCGGGCTCCCATCTCGATAGCGGTATAAATCTCATGCGTTTTGCCTGACCGGATCATGTTGGAGATCGCTGAGGTTACTATCATTATTTCCCGCATTGCCACCCGGCCTCCTCCCGTACGGGGGAGGAGTGTCTGTGTGACCACGGCTTTTAGAACACCGGCCAACTGAGTACGGATCTGCTGCTGTTGCCGAGCCTCAAAAACATCGATCATGCGGTCGACGGCCTGGGCACAATCGACCGAATGGAGGGTGGCCAGAACCAGATGGCCGGTTTCAGCAACAGTGATCGCGGAGGAGATGGTATCCAGGTCGCGCATTTCTCCAATCATCACGACGTCCGGGTCCTGGCGCATGACGGACCGCAACGCACTGCTAAAGTTTGTTGCGTGAATACCGATTTCACGTTGGCTGACGTTGCAATTCTTATTGAGATGCACAAACTCAATGGGATCTTCGATCGTAATGATGTTGCCGCGCCGTTGTTGATTGATGAGATCAATCAAACAAGCCAGAGTCGTGGATTTTCCCGACCCTGTGGGGCCGGTCATTAAAATGAGGCCGCTATGCGAATTTATGAGATCCGTAAGGACGGAAGGCAACATCAGCTCATCGGGGCCGGGGATCTGGACCGGGATCAGTCGCAGTATCACTTCAAGGCCGTTGCGCTGGACCAGGGCATTCCCGCGATACCTTGTCTGGTCCATGTTAATCGAGAAGTCCACGACAAAATCCTGCGCCAGACGCGCGCGCTGCTGTTCTGTCAGAAGCTGAAGAATAAACTCCTGAGTCTGGTCCGCGGTATAGGCAGAACAATTCGACAGGGGTGCTAAAGAACCGTTGATCCGCAAAAGCGGCGGAGATCCTGGAGCGACATGGATGTCGGAGGCCCCTTGGGCAGCTGCACACCGCAGCAAATCAACCACCTTCATGCCCGTATGGATAGCATGCGAACGGCTGCTTTTAAAGGGAAATTTATAGCTTTTCTTACTTGAAGAATGTATCCGCCAACCGCAGCCATTCCGCAGGAACGGTCTTCAATTGGGCGGTCGCTTCTTCCAGGGACACGCCGATGACGTCATTGCCGCGCAGGGCGACCATCTGGCCGAACTTTCCCTGGGCGACCAGTTCGGCCGCCTTGGCTCCCACACGCGTCCCGAGGATCCGGTCGAACAGGGTCGGGCTGCCTCCGCGCTGGACGTGGCCAATCACGGCCGACCGGGTTTCGATACCGGTTTCCTTTTCGATCAGGCCGGCGACGGTCTCGCCCACCGCTCGGTTTTTGAGAAGCATGTGGCCGAATTGATCAAGCTTTCCGCCTTCCGTCTTGACGCCGGGGAGCTCGATCGCTTCCGAAGTGACCACAATCGCCACGTGATCGCGCGCATGAACCTTCTTGAGGTGCTCGCACATCGCCTTCACATCCGATTTTCTTTCAGGAAGGAGAACCCAGTCGGCGGCGGACGCGATGGCCGTATAGAGCGCCACCCAACCGGCATGGCGGCCCATGACCTCCAGCACCATGATCCGGCGATGGCTGCGGCCCGTGTCCCGCAGCCGCTCCACGGCATCGACCGCGATGGTGGTCGCGGTATCAAAGCCGAAAGTATAATCCGTCGCGGAGAGATCGTTGTCCATGGTCTTGGGGACACCGACCACAGGAAGCCTATGTTCCTTGAAAAAGCGCGTCGCCACGCCCAGCGTGTCTTCACCGCCAAGGGCGACCAGCGCATCCAGTTTCAGGGTTTTGAAGGTGGCGAGGCATTTTTCCACCGCCCCTTCTATCTTAAAGGGGTTCGTACGGGAAGTCCCCAGGATTGTGCCGCCCTTGCCGACGATTTCCTTCACTTCAGCCAGCCCCAAAGCCTGTGTCTTCGCTTCGACAAACCCGCGCCACCCTTCCTGAAGCCCGATGAACTCCAATCCTTTATCGATTCCCGCCATCACGCATCCGCGGATCGCCGGGTTCAGTCCGGGGCAGTCTCCACCCCCCGTTAAAATGGCCACTTTCTTGCTCATGTTCGTGAATCTCCTCTTCTTAGGTGTTTGCGATTTTTTGCCCTCGAGGCCGGCGGCGGGTTCCGGTGGGGGCAAGTTGGACCATCTCGCTTTCCCGCCAGGTCCCCAGAGAGCGAAACTTCTGATAACGCTTCTCCATGAGATCTTGGCTGGAAAGGGCCTGCAGTTGGTCTAAATGGGTCAGGATGGCTGTTTTAAGCGCCTGGGCCATGGCTGGGAGGTCCCGGTGGGCGCCTCCCCGCGGTTCGGGAATGACTTCGTCGACGATCCCCAGGCTTTTCAGTTCTGGGGCCGTGAGCTTGAGCGCCGCCGCCGCTTCCGGCGCGCGCGAGGCATCGCGGAAGAGAATCGCGGCGCAACCCTCCGGGGAGATGACCGAATACCAGGCGTGTTCGCACATGAGGATGCGGTCGCCGATGCCGATCGCCAGGGCGCCGCCGGACCCCCCTTCACCGATAATCGTACAGATGATGGGGGTCTTCAGCGCCGCCATTTCCATTAAATTGAACGCAATCGCGCGGGCCTGCCCGCGCTCTTCGGCGCCGATCCCGGGATAGGCCCCGGGCGTGTCAATAAAGCAAAGGACAGGCCGCTTGAACTTTTCCGCGAGCTTCATGAGACGGAGCGCCTTCCGGTATCCCTCCGGGTGCGGCATGCCGAAATTGCGGCGCATAGACTCCTGGACGGTCCGCCCCTTCTGGTGGCCGATCACCACCACGGGCCGGCCCTCAAACATTGCCAGCCCGCCCACGATCGACGCGTCATCCGAAAAACTCCGGTCCCCCTGGAGTTCCATAAAATCCGTGCAGAAGGCCTTGATGTAGTCGCACGTGTAAGGCCGCTGGGGATGTCGGGCGATCAGGACCCGCTGCCATGGGGTCAGGCTTCCGTAGATCTGGTGCTTGAGTTGTTCGCATTTTTCTTCGAGCGTCCGGATTTCTTCTGAGAAATCCATATGTTCGGACGCAGCGCAGCTCCGGAGCTCCTCGATTTTACTCTCGAGCTCCGCGATCGGCTTTTCAAATTCTAGCGCTACAATCTCATCGGCCATGGGTTTTTTCAGAGATTCGGAAACTTGGCGACACAATTGAGTCGGATGATTCGCTCGGCACCCCGCGCCTCTCCGCGCCCGACATTGCGCGAGGCCACATCAACGTTAAAATGCGAGGTCACCCAGAACCGGCCTCCGAGGTTCACCCGGTTGTCCGCGGCGTTGCGGATATTGTCGTATTCCGCCATCAGAGTCAGATTATCGACGACCTGGTAGCTTACCCCAAAGAATCCAGCGAGTTGGACCGGGCCAAACTCGTTCGTGTTCAGGCCGGCGTGCACCTCCAAGTTCGGGAGAAAGATTTCGTGACTCCCGACAAGGTAGAGCCCTTTCGCCTTCTGCTCGAAATCCCGCAAGTCGTTGCTGTAAATGTAGCCTTCGTTATCGTAACCGAGCGCGAGCGCGGGGAGGATGTCCGTTCCGTCAAAAGCCCTCAGCTTAAAATACATCGATGGCCGGATCAAGTGCGGCGCGGAACCGCCGATGACTTGCTGCGCGTCGGCCATGATCCCAAAATTGACCCGCCGGAAGGGGCTGATGACCAGCCGCGACACGATTCCCCCATCGCTATAGAACCGAAAATTGGTGGAGTAGGTCGCCGGATCAAGAACGTCCGCCGTGGGAACGTCGATCAGTTCGAGCTGAGGGCTTTCGACGCCATTGTCCGTATACGCCCTTGTGGCGACCGCTTTTGTCGCAGCGGCATCTGCCGCTTGTACAGTTGAAGCTAAAGCAAAATTAAGAATTAAAAATGAAAAGCCCCAAACCCCTATTGTCCATTTTGAAAATCTCATCGTTTCCTCAATTGTTGTGTGCGTAAGAGCGCCTCCTGCACCGCCGGCTGGCTTGCGGCGGGCGTCTGGGTCAGAAGGGACTGTAGTTCCGTTTCAGCCGCTGGGTCTTTGCTCCATCCCAACGCGTCAATCGCAACCACACGGACGGCGAGATCGGGGTCATGGTCCAGCGCCTTGGCCACGTCAAAACCGGAGTTGTCTCCCAGCATGATGAGGGACCGCGCTACAGAAGCCCGGATCATGTGGTCGGGGTCATTCAAAAGCGGCAAGAGAGCCGTTTTGGAATCCGACACATGCAGGTCTCCCAGCGTCTGTGCCGCTCCGGCGCGGACCGCGGCATCCGGATCTTTCAGCAGCTGCTCGACCGTTGGAACAGCGGCGGGGTCCTCAAGACGCCCCAGAACATAGACCGCGGTCCTCCGGACTTCAACCGATTTGTCCTTGCACGCCGCTTCGACCAGGGGTCTCGTACTGGGATCCCGGTAACGGCCAAGGCCGGTCAGGGCAATCAGACGGACATTGGGGTCGACATCACCCACGGCCTTGCCGAGGGCGTCTACGGCCGCCGGGTCCCCGATTTGCCGCAAACTTGTGGCCGCCGCTTGGCGTACTTCCGGGTATGGATCGTTTGCCAGTACGTTGGCGAGGCTTGACAGCGCGGCCGCAACCTTCAGTGAACCCAGTCCCTGGGCCGCCAAGGTCCGCGTCATCGGGTCCTTATCCTTAAGGGCTTCCACAAGCTTCACACCGGCTTGAGCGTCTTTTGACCGTGCCAAGGCCAGAACAGCTTCCCGCCGCTGAACTGTCTCAGTCGACGGGTGTACGAGGTAGGCTTCCTGAGGCTTTGGGGCAGCCCCAAAAACACCCGGGGCCAGGGCCAACAGGACTGCGGCGAACCAACCAGCGTAATGGTCCCTCATAAAAAAACGTCCCAATGGTTCAGGACAGTTTTGATTTTACCTATTTTTGCGGGTTTGTGGAGGCGCTCATCCCCGAAGCTTACGGAATTCGGATTCGGTCATGAAGGTCCGGGGGTCTTTGACCCGGTCGAGGTAGACATGCCCGTTGACATGGTCAAACTCATGCTGAAAGATGCGGGCCACAAATCCGCTCAGCTTTCCACGCAGGCGGCGATCGTCGCGCGCGGTAAATTCGATTTCGATCGTCTGGGAGCGCGGCACGCGGGCACGCAGCCCAGGAATCGACAGGCACCCCTCCCAATCCGTCACCATTTTCCTGGAGCACTTGACCAGCACCGGGTTGATCATGGCGACGGGCGGCATTTTCGGCGCTTTGGGATAGCGGACGCTGGGTTGCGGCGCCACGATAAACAGGCGAAGCCCGACGTTCACCTGCGGAGCGGCAATTCCCACCCCTTTGGCCTTTTTCATCGTCGCGATCATGTTATCGATGAAACGGTCCCCGGCACGGGACAACGGGAGACGCACAGGCTTGGATCGCCGCCGCAAAACCGGTTCGCCTAGCTGAGTGATGCGCAGGATATTTCCTTTCATAACACGAGATTCCTCGGTTTGCCGGCCGCGAAGGCCTCGATATTCTTGACGACCTCCTCGGCCAGGATCTCCTGGGCCTGGCGGCTCGTCCAGGCGATGTGCGGCGTCATGATGAGATTGGGAAGATGGATGTCCAGAAGTGGGTTCCCCTGGCGAGGCGGCTCCTGGGATAACACATCCACCCCCGCGCCACCCAGCCGGCCTTCCCGCAAGGCCGCAACCAACGCCGCCTCATCTACAAGACCACCGCGGGCGGTGTTAATCAGGAGGGCGGTGAGCTTCATTAAAGCGAGCTCCGCCGCGCCGATCAGGTTCCGGGTTTCAGAGTTGAGCGGCGTATGCAGGCTAATGACATCCGAACGCCTGAGGACATCCTGAAAAAGCACGCGACCCGGGCGCAAAGCGGCCACCCCTTTGCGCTCCGCAATCAGGATCCTCATCCCGAAAGCCCGCGCCAAGCGTTCCAGTTCTTTGGCCAGGCTCCCGTAACCAATCAGTCCCAGGGTCGTGCCGTGCAGGTCTTCAATCGGGATATCATTGACGGTCGGCTGCGGAGAGATCTGCCAGCGGCCGTCGCGGACCGCCTTCTGATAGGCGGGGAGGTTGCGTCTGAGCGCGAGAATCAACATCATGATGTGCTCCGGGACGGATTGGCGCGCGTAGCCGGGTACATTCGACACAAGAATCTTATGCGTCCGGCAGGCGACAACATCGACATTGTCGTAACCGGTGGCCGTAACGGCAATAAATTTGAGCGGGGGAAGCGCCGAAAGCTCGGCCTCGCGGAATTTCACCTTGTTCGTGACGGCAATCGTCGCGCCGCGCAACCGCTCGACCGTTTCCTCGGGGGCCGTACGCTCGTAGTCCACCCATTCGTGGGCGATCTGCGGCTTCCGGAAAGGAACCGTCACCGTGCCGCGGTCCAGAAATACGATGGTTTCCATGCATTTGAATTATACCGTAGGGGCAGACCTCCGGGTCTGCCCGCAATTGCGGGTGGGGATGAAACCCCACCCCTACAATATGATCCCCGTCAGGTAAAGGCCATCCTTCATCTCGTATAATAAGGAGTGTAATTTTCCCGATTATTAAAAAGGAGACACACCACCATGACCGTTGATATTGAAGGACTCCTCGGCGCAGAAGGGAAAGCGCTCCTGGAGCATAAATGCACCACCATTCCCAAGGAATCGCTTCATCTGCCCGGCCCCGATTATGTGGACCGGATTTACGCGCTGTCTGACCGTCCAACTCCCGTTCTCCGCAGCTTGCAGGCGCTCTTGAGCCATGGCCGTCTGGCCGGGACCGGATACCTTTCGATCTTGCCTGTCGATCAGGGCATCGAGCATTCGGCCGGAGCGTCTTTTGCGCCGAACCCAATGTATTTCGATGCGGAGAATATCGTGAAGCTCGCGATCGAAGGCGGGGCCAACGCTGTCGCTTCAACCTTGGGCGTTCTGGGAGCGGTCGCGCGCAAGTACGCGCACAAGATCCCCTTCATCCTCAAGTTCAACCACAACGAGTTTCTCTCATACCCGAACACGTTTGATGAAACGCTCTTCGCCAGCGTCAAACAGGCCTATGATCAAGGCTGTGTGGCCGTCGGCGCGACCATCTACTTTGGGTCCCCTGAATCCCGCCGCCAGATCTGGGAAGTGAGCCAGGCCTTCCAGCATGCGCACGAAATGGGGATGGCCACGATCCTCTGGTGCTACCTGCGCTCGAGCGCATTCAAGACCAAGGAAAAGGACTTCCATGTTTCCGCCGATCTGACCGGTCAGGCCAACCACTTGGGAGTCACGATCGAAGCGGACATCATCAAGCAGAAGCTCCCGGAAAATAACGGCGGATACACCGCCCTGAACTTTGGCAAGACCCACAAGCTCGTATACGAAAAACTCACCAGCGACAACCCGATCGACCTCACCCGTTACCAGGTGGCCAACTGCTACATGGGCCGCGCGGGTCTGATCAACTCGGGCGGGGCTTCATCGGGTGCGACGGACATGGCCGAAGCCGTTAAAACCGCGGTGATCAATAAGCGCGCGGGCGGCATGGGCCTCATCTCTGGCCGCAAAGCCTTCCAGCGCCCGATGGCCGATGGCGTCAAGATCCTGAACGCCATCCAGGACGTCTATCTGGACAAACGCGTCACCGTCGCTTAATACCACACTCTGACCTGACATTCCAGCTAGTTATTAAGGATTGTTTCGAATAAAACGCATATTCGAGACGATCCGAATTGCATCAGCCCGGCCCCGGAATTCTTACCCTTGCGGTGGAAGCCTCTGAAGGTTAAAACTACACCGCATTGCAGGAATGCAGTGCCACGGGAGGAATATCCGTTTGTATTGTCCGAAATGTGACGGCACGCTGGAGCCGGTACAAGTCGGGACGGTTCTCGTCCAGGCATGTCCCCTGTGCGGCGGGATCTGGCTCCGCTACGGGGAACTTAAACTCCTCTTTGAGGCCTGGTCTCAAGGGATCGATTATGTCAACGCTAAACACCAGCATATTTACAAGGACGGCCCGCTATACGTCCTCAACCCCGACCAGATCATGGGGTTCTGCCCCGTTTGTACTCCAAAAACCTTGATGCTGCAGGAAACCCGGAATGTCGGCGCGCCCATACGCATCGACTACTGCCAGCGGGGCCACGGACTTTGGCTCGACGCTCCCGAGATCCGGCAGATCCAGTCCCGGATAATCAATAAGAGCCCGGAATATCCGCTAGCCATGTACATGTTACTCACCGGCCAGAAAGCCGCCTGAACAATCTATTGTTCTATTTCTTTTCCTTGAACGCGGAGGGTTTCAGCAAGATGGCGTTCACGGAGGATTCCGACAGCCAGGCGAGGCCCTGGTCCCTGCCGACGGAGACGGGATAGCGTTTGGATTTGGAATCCTGGGCCCCGATGCGAAGGTCAGCGGAAGCATCGGCTCCTTTGATCATCACGCCAGCGTAAGTTAGGCTGTCATAAGTCAGCGCGGGAAACGCGGCGGAATCCACGAAGTCATCGGCGCGGAGGTGAGCCAAGGTTCCGACGAGTGAGTTCACCGGCGTCGGATCGATGGCCTTGCCGTTTAAGGTCCAGGCATCGGTGCTCACCCGGACGAGTTCGCTCTTAAATCCTTTTCCCTCGATCAGAATGCTTTGGATTTTAGTTTCAGGGATATTGATCAACTGGCGGCTCCGCCAGTAATTCACCTCCACATGGCCGAGATCGCCGCGGAAGAGCCCGCGTGCCAGATAAACATTCGGTTTTTCAGGATAGCGGAAATAGATATGACTGAAATCCGGCGCCTGCTTTCCGATGATCCCCTCCGCCAGCTGGGTCCCTTTCCCATCCAGGAGGCGCACCACCGTGCCGCTTTCGAGATTGACCTCATACTCCGCCGCGCGGTCAGCGCGATCAGAGATTTCATCATCGATCAGAATCCCCTTGAGCCCGGAAATGAGAGTCGCGACGGAACTTTCATCGGCGGCGTAGGAGGGTCCGGAACCCACTTCCCAGTGGCCGCCTTTGGCGAGCCTCGCCTCCGGCGGGCCGGATTCTTTCCGTAATTCGACTTTCTGAGGCCCTTGTTCCAGGATGATCCGTTCGGCCTTTGCACAGGCCTTCTCAAACGGAGACTGTTCATGAGGCACCTGGCGATAGAGGTACAGCAACCAGACCGCCAGAAGGACGGCGGTGGCGATGCCCAGTTTTTTAAGAACGGAGAGTGTCATCTTAGGCCGCCGGCTTCGGTGCGTACGTCGCCGTGATGATTTGCCGCCAAATCTGCCGCCTCCGCCAGCACCACAGGCCGAGAACAACCGGTAGGACTGTCACGCCAAAGACCGTCCCGTATTTTACGATCTCGCGAACCGGGCCGGATGAAGGATTTAGGGGGCGGATAATGTCCCCTTTGGACCGGACCCCGAGCAGGACCTCATCCTTCGACAAGTAGGCCAGGACATTGCTGACCAGGCCGTCTGTACCGGGGAATTGAGGAAGCGTAGGATCGAGGACCCGTGCGGTCCCCAGCACAAAAATCTGTGTTTTGGGGCTCGTGCCCACCAGCGTTTGCCCGGCCAGGGGGATGGGTTTTCCCTCGAAGTAGCTCGTGAACATCCCCTCCAGCACGCCGCCGACCGAATAGGGCCCGTGAGGATCATCACGACCGGGCATGGGGATCGCGGTAGGAGAGACGCTGGCGTAGGGGCGGTCCGGCGCCAGCCAGCTCTTCGGAGACGTAAAGAAAAGCGAAGTAAAATGCACGCCCGCCGGAAGCGGCTGGACCGCTTCCACCGTAGTGGTGAAAGGTAGGGCCACCGTATCCAGCCCCCGCGCAATCGGATGGATCGTCACAATCCGATCGATGAGCGGGATATAGGGATACCGCATGCTGGTATTAAAGGCGAAACCGCCGAGATTCTGCGTCAGGCCGATCGTCTCACACTGAGCGTCATAAACCAGCCGGTTCCCCAGCGCGATGCCGTAGTGCTGGAGCAAGCCTCCCAAACCGCTGTCGTTGGGGGTTACCATGAACTGATCCACTCTCAAGTCTTTGATGTCCACCAGGAACGCCGTCGGGATCCCATGCATGATCGCTTGGTCGATCACCCAGAACGATTTGTCATCCATCTTCTGCTGCGGCCCCGCGACCAAGAGTGCATCGGCTTCGAGCGGCGTCGTCGTGCCGGGGGGAAGGGGGACGGGTTTCAGATCATAAAGGTCTGCCACGTCCTGGGCGAGCTTGGTGCGGCCGGTCTCCCAAGATATTTCCCGATGGCCCGAGGCCAGCGCGATCGTTTTTTTGTTCCGCACGGCCATTTTGGCAATGCGGCTGGTGATGTCATACTCGAGCTGCTGGACGTCCTTCACAACCGGGAGCGTTTCGGATTTATCGCGATGGAAAAGAACCAGGCCCATATAGCCACGGCGGATCTGGAGCTGGTCACTGCCCATCTCCTCAAATTGAAGGGGGAGGAGTCTGGCTTCGCTGGCCTTCTTTTCGAAGTCCGCAGGAGGGTTCGGCAGGGCGAATTCAAAGCGGACCTTGCCGTGCGAAGCGGCGCGGTACTCCGCGAGAAGATCCCGCACGTACCGTTCATAGGCGTTATAGGGAGCCGGCAAATCCGGCGTGAAGTAGGCCCGCACGATCACCGGGTCGGACAGGTCGCGGACGAGCTTGCGGCTGGACGGCGACAGCGAATAGGCTCTGTTCCCAGTGAGGTCCAAACGCAAGAATACCCAGTTCCCCAGCAGGTTGACCAGGACGGCCATCAGCGCCGCCATCGCCAGCCCGGCGGCGCTCGTGAGCGCGAATTGCTTCCGGCGTTCCTGGATCGTTATCGCCATTTTTTGGACTGCATCACCGACAGGCAGGCCGTCAGAAAGAACACGGTGCCTGTGGCCCAGTAGAGAAGATCCCGCGTATCCAGCACCCCGCGCGCCAGAGCCTCAAAATGAGCATTGACGCTGAAGCCCCGCACAAAGCTGGAGACGACCCCCGGAAGAAAATCAGCGACCCGGTCTAAGAGGAAAAAGAGGAAACAGACGAAGAACCCAATGATAAACGCGACGACCTGATTGCGGGTGAAGGCCGACGCCCAGAGCCCGATCGCCGTGAAGAAAGACGCCAGCCCCAGGATAGACACATAGACGCCGATCATCTGGCCCGCATCCGGGTGCCCGATAATGAAAAGCACTACAGGAAACACGAGCGTGAAAGCGATGAGTGCCCCGATGAGCCCCAGGGCCGCCACGTATTTGGCCAGGACGATTTCATGGTCGTGGATTGGGAGGGTGGCCAGATACTCGATGGTGCCGGACTTGAACTCCTCGGAGAAGGCGCGCATCGTGAGCGCGGGGACCAGAAACGTGAAGATGAGAGGCAGCGGTCGGAAGAAGGTGTCCAACACGCTCTGGTTCATCAGGAAGAGGGGTGAGACAAAAAGCCAGCTGGTGATGAGCAGGAACACCACGCCGACGACGTAGGTCGCCGGGGCATTGACCATGATCGAAAGCTCTTTGCGAGCCAAGATGAAAACGGGGCTCTTTCTCATACGCTGGTTGTCAGCTGACGAAAGACGTCTTCCAGAGAGAACGTCTCCGGCGTCATCTGAAGGATGGGCCAATGGTTACGGGACGCCTCTTCAAAAATCGCCTCGCGGAGATCGGCTTCGGCGGACTCAAGGAACAAGACCACGCGGCCTTCCGCTTCTTCCTGCACCGTGACACGGTCAGCACCCGGAAGGCGGGAAAGCGTTTCCTGTGCTGCCGCCGCTGGCGCTTTCAGTTCCAGCAGAAGCCGATGGCCTTTGGACATCTGTTCGCGCAGAAGGTCCGGGGTGCCGTCCGCCACAATCTTTCCCTTATGGATGATCAGCACCCGGTCGCAAGTCGTCTGCGCTTCCGACAAAATATGCGTAGACAGGAGAACGGTCTTTTTCTGCTTGAGCGTCTGGATCAGCTGGCGCACTTCCTGCTGCTGGTTGGGGTCAAGGCCCGATGTCGGCTCATCCAGAATCAGGATTTCCGGGTCGTGCAGGATGGCCTGAGCCAGACCCACCCGCTGCCGAAATCCTTTCGACAGGTGCGCGACATCCTTCCCGACGACGCTGTCCAGACCGCAAACCTGGATCACGTTCCGGATAGCTCCCGCGTAATTGGATGGCGCCATCCCGCGCAACCGTGCCGTCCACTCGAGCGATTCGTAGACAGCGAGCTCCTCATAAAGGGGATTCGTTTCCGCGAGATATCCGATGCGCTGGCGCACGTCTAGTGACTGATCCACTACATCCAAATTGGCCACGCACGCGGAGCCTTCCGTGGGCGGGAGGTAGCCTGTGAGGATCTTTAGCATGGTGGTTTTGCCGGCCCCATTAGGCCCGAGGAGCCCGACCACTTCCCCTGGCTGGACCACAAAACTCACTTGATCCAAGGCGACAGTCGGGCCATAATTCTTCGTAATCTGCTGGACTTCAATCATGATTGATTAAAATAAATACCTCATCAGAATATTTGTTGTCAAGATGCCCCCCTCGATCGTCATGAGAGGAGGACCTGCAATACTTTTTCCGTATCCGCCAGATCCTGAAATACGTAGTTGGGACTATTTTTTGTGAGTTCCTCATACTTCATCGGCCCGGTGGCCACAGCAATCGTCGTGGCTCCAATCGCTTGGCCCGCGTGCACATCACGAACATTGTCCCCGATCACGACCACATCCCTCGGCGGGACGGCTTTCCCGATCATCGCCTCCCCGCGTTTGACCCCCGTCCTCAAGACGGTTGGACGGTCTTCTGAATCGGAACCATAGCCTCCAAAACGAAAGAATTTCATCAGATCAGCCCGGGCGAGTTTGATCCTCGCCCCTTCCTCCAAATTGCCTGTCCCCAGTCCCATCAGCACATCTTCGTGGCGCGAAAGCTCTGCCAGAAGTTCCGGGATTCCCGGCAGGACGCGATAACCGGGGCTTACTGGAATTTCCACGGCGAGGCGGTCCAAGTAAACGCGGCAGAGCTTCTCAATCTCAACCTTCTCAGAAGGTCGGCCGAGGTGAACACGAATCATCTCCCGGCAGATGGCCGGATCGGTCTTCCCATCCGGGCTCACTTTTTTCATGGCGCCTGGAATTTGAAAGAGCTTTTCGAAGGAAAAATCGAGCGCGCGCACGCCGGCGCCGCCCGAATAAATCAACGTCCAATCTAGATCAAATAACAATAATCTCTTCATCGAATTGTGTGCCTAAAAATCATACTGAATTAGACTCAAAAAAATCTCAAGCGTTTGTAAAAACAAATGAAGTTTTACACTTTTTCATTGAAGCTTTCTCCGACCGGGGACACACTTTTCCCGAGGAGGGACACGTGGCCGAAGCCTGCATATTCGAGATTCTCGACCTGCCTCAGGACGACTTGAAAAAGGTTCTCCCTAAGGCGTCGACGCGTTCCTTGGCGAAGCTCGTCGTGGCCTATCCCAGGGCCGTCGGGAAAGCCTTCCTCGAGATTCTGACGGAATGCCTGAGCGCCCCCACGATCGCTTTCATCGAGGAAGAAGTCGGCCTCATGCACATCCCGACGTATCCGGAAATCCGGACGGCGGAATTGGAAATCATGAAGATCATCCGGGAGGAACATCTCGAAAACCGCCTTTCCTGCGTTCCGCGCGCCACAACACTCCAGCAATAGTCTCGACCACAAGAAACGGAACCGCCACCATCAAAAGAATGGTCCCGTAAAAACCTTTGGCCATGCCGGCGGTGGTCCTCAAACCGTCCCTTCATGGCCAGATGCGGATAGGATGGAGGCGATGAGGGTCAGTCCCGCAAAACCCGCCGAAACGGCGAGACAAGCCCCGAAGGAAACGGTGCCGTGCCCCAGAGGACTTCCATCGGCATAAAAACACTCTTGCAGCCCCAGGACGCCATAGGTCAGGGGATTCAAGCGCATCACGATACGGATCCACGTCGCGGCGCCGGAGGGAGGGAAGAGCGCTCCGGACAGAAGCCACATCGGGATCAGGAAGAGGTTCATAATCGCATGGAATCCCTGAGAAGAGTCCAACCGCCAGGCCATCAAAAAACCCAGGCCCGCCTGACCGACCGAGAGCGCCGTCAGAAGAAGCAAAACCGGAATCCATTCAGCCACGGGGATGCTGAGGCTCGCCAGAGGCGCTAGAAGTAGGAAAGGAAGAGCATGGATGAGCGCGAGAAGCGCTGCTCCGCCGACTTTACCGGTCACAATCGTCACCCGCGACAGGGGCGCCACCAGCGCGGACTGCAGAAAGCCGGCATGCCGGTCTTCGATGATGGAAATCGTTGAAAAAATTGCCGTAAACAAAATGATCAGCACAATCGTCCCGGGGAAGAAATACTGCAGGTAGTTGGCTCCGCGGAAGGAATGTGCCAGCCCCGAGCCGATTAAAAGCCAAAAGACTACCGGCGGCAGAAAGGCCCCGATCACCCGGCTCCTCTGGCGCAGGAACCGGACCAGCTCCCGCTCGCACAGCGTCCAGGATGCCAGCCAGAAATGTTTCATGGCAGACGGTCCTCCGTTCCAAAGCGGTGGCCTGTCTTGTGAATGAAAACATCTTCGATCGAGGGTTTGCCCAACGTCACCGACTTGATCCGTCCCGGAAACGCCCCCACCAGGAGCGGGATGAACTCGTGACCCCGTTCCAATTCGATTCTCAGCATTCCATCGACGATAGTGGATTTCACGCTGAGCTTCCGTTCAAGATCGGCCCCCAACGCCGGAAGATCCTCCGCCTCAACCGAGATCACATCTCCGCCGATTTCGGCTTTCAGGTCCTTCGGCCGCCCGAGGGCGACAAGCTGTCCATGGTTTAAAATCGCGATACGATCGCAAAGGTCGGCTTCATCCATCAGATGGGTCGTTAAAGCGATCGTCGCGCCGCTCTCTTGGAGGTCCTTCAGATGCGCCCAGATCTCCCGTCGAACCACGGGATCGAGGCCGGTCGTCGGCTCATCCAGGACTAAGAGCTTCGGCTGATGCAGCAGCCCCTTGGCCAGTTCCACGCGGCGCTTCATGCCGCCGGAAAGCGTTTCGACAAATTCCCCCGCGCGATCGGCGAGGCCCACCCGGCCCAAGACGTCCCGGATGCGGCGCGCCAGAATTTCTCCGCTCAGGCCATAAAGATGCCCCTGGTGCTTTAAGTTTTCCTGAACCGTCAGCTTGGGATCTAAGCCCGGGGCCTGGAAAACAACGCCGATCTTGCGTCGGACGGCTTCGATATCTCTCAAGAGATCCACGCCAAAAATCTCAACATGCCCGCGCGTCGGCGGGAAATAGGTAGACAAAATGTGAAAGAGAGTGCTTTTGCCGCCGCCGTTGGGGCCCAGAAGGCCGAAAATTTCCCCCTCATGAATCTGGAAGTTGATTCCGTTCAACGCTTGTCGCGGCGTTTTTGACGGCCGTTTGGCGGGGTAAGTATGGGTCAGATTTTCAACAGAGACCGCGTTCACTGGAAGACATTGAGGCGCCTCGTGGCGAGTTCAAAAAAGTCTCGGAGAGGCATGCGTCAGGCCACCCGCCGGAAACTTTCGAGACTGAGCACGGACGACGTGGCTAGGATGAGGGCGCCGGTCGCGGCATGCGCCGTCGCATCCAGAACGGTCGGGTACTGCCAGGTGCACAGGCCAAGGCCGATCTGGATTACGATAAGGCCCATCAGGCAGGCCGTCGGCCGGAGAAACCAGATGTCCTCGGCGGCGGATTTCTTGACACGCGTATATAAGAGAACACCATGAATAAACACGAGCGCAGCCCCCAGAAAGTGCAGATGCAGCAGGATCCCGATGTGCCGATAGATGGCCCCGATAACGAGCTGGAGGAAGACAAGAGCGGTCGTCAGGAGGGCGAGCCGCCGAAGCCGTTTAACGTCATTCTCATGCGCCTCCTTGCCGGCAGGCAGGGCCACGGGCGCGGGATTCAGAAATACCTTGCCGGAAACCGCAGGGTATGAGGCAGACCAGGCCATCGCCGCGATGCAGCTGATCCAGGAAAAACAGACCTGCCCGAGGCAGGCATGGCCGATCGACGTCACGGCCGGAAGTTTAAGAAGCACGGTGACGCCGCCAAGCACCCCCTGAGCGCAAACCAACGCCAAGGCAATCCACCCGGCTTTCTTAAGGAGGGGCTCTTCGGCTTGAAACCAGAGCCAAAACGCGAGGATGATCGTGAGGAGTCCGACGGCCATCGCGACCAGGCGATGGCCATGCTCATAGAAAACCCCACCTACCATAGGCGGAAACAGTTGCCCGAAGGACAGCGGCCAATAGGGGACCGCCAGGGCCGATCCCGTGCTCGTCACCAGGTCTCCGGCAATCACTAGGCAGAAGGTTGCGACGACCATGAACAGCGTGTAGAGGCGCAGCCTGCGGCTAATCACGGGAGGGTTTTATATCAAATTGGACTCGGCAGCTCAATCGGCGGAAGAAGCCTCGAAGGTAGGCTTCAGATCATCGAACAGTACTTCGGTTTCCTCGTTTTCTCGGACGTTAATTTCCTCAATCTGCTGCATGGGCTCAAATTCCAGGCGCCCATCGCGGTCTTTTCCTTTGGCCAGCCAGCCTTCATGCCAGACGCGGACCCGGTAGTGACCAGCAGGCACATTTTTCATCGTAAATTCCCCGGACGAATCCGTGACAGTAACTGAATCATGCGGCGACACATAGATCCAGGCGCGCTCCCATAAATGCCTCCCGCAATTGATCTTGTAGAGGCCGGGAACCACCAGAGGACGCCGGAGAGGGGGACTGTCTGGCTTCAAATCAGCTTCAAACAGGCTATTGTCCCCCAGCGTGGCATAGAGATGGTGCATCGCCCCATCCTTATTGATGATGGCCAGGCTCGTTCCCAGCGGCAACCATTGGATCCTCGGCACGAGCTGGCAACCCTCGGTCGTAAGTTGGGCCTGAAGCCGGGTCGGCATCACGCGACGGTCATAGCGCTCAAGGACGATGAG
>Ga0326727_10014755_pt1 | contig 16944 bp, 16 predicted proteins | sample MB2enrmetagenome_FD_207643 | JGI IMG/M metagenome (GOLD analysis project Ga0326727, IMG submission 207643) | Lab enriched peat soil microbial communities from McLean, Ithaca, NY, United States - MB29MY | ecosystem: Environmental > Terrestrial > Soil > Wetlands > Peat | place: USA: New York...
CCGTCTACGTGCTCACCGACGACATCTACGAGCATCTGGTCTACGGCGATTTCGTCTTCGTCACGGCGGCTCAGGTCGAGCCCGGCCTCTACGAGCGCACGCTGACGATGAACGGCGTCTCCAAAGCCTACGCGATGACCGGCTGGCGCATCGGCTACGCCGCCGGCCCGGCCAAGCTGATCAAGGCGATGGACATGGTGCAGGGCCAGCAGACCTCGGGCGCCTGCACGATCGCGCAATGGGCGTCGGTGGAGGCGCTGACCGGCCCGCAGGACTTCGTGCCGGTGCGCCGCAAGGCGTTCGAGGAACGGCGCGACCTCGTCGTGTCGATGCTGTCGCAGGCGAAATACTTGAAGTGCCCGAAGCCGGAGGGCGCGTTCTACGTCTATCCCTCCTGCGCCGGCGCGATCGGCAAGAAGGCGCCCTCGGGCAGGCCAATCGCCAACGACGAGGACTTCGTCACCGAACTCCTGGAGAGCGAGGGCGTGGCGGCAGTGCAGGGCGCGGCGTTCGGCCAAGGGCCGAATTTCCGCGTCTCCTACGCGACTTCGCTGGAGACGCTGGAGACCGCCTGCCGCAAGATCCAGCGCTTCGCCGCCGCGCTGCGGTAGGGAGCGCGGGCGCCCGCGTCCGCGCGCTACACCGCGCGGGAATGCCGCGGCTTGTCGGCGTCCGGGGTGAGATAGGCGTCGAACAGCGCCGCCGCCGAGCGCACGAACGGGCGGCCGCGTTCGCTCATCCGGATGCGGCCGCCGTCGCGATGCGCGAGGCCGTCGGCTTCGAAGCGCGCGAGCCCGTCGAGGCAGGCGAAGAGCGGCGCGGGATCGGCGGCGTGCGCCTCGGCGAGCGCCGTCAGATCGACTTCGAGATCGCACATCAGCCGCTCGATCACGTCGCGGCGCAGCCGGTCGTCGTCGCTCAGCGCGACGCCGCGCACTATGGCGAGGCCGCCCGCCTCGATCAGCTTGGCGTAGGCGGGCGCGGTCGGCGCGTTCTGCGCGTAGCCGTCGGGCAGCGAGCCGATCGCGCTGGCGCCGAAGCCGATCAGCGCCGGCGCCGCGTCGGTGGTGTAGCCCTGGAAGCCGCGCTTGAGGCGGCGCGACGCCGCGGCCTCCGCCATCGCGTCGCCGGGGCGCGCGTAATGGTCGAGCCCGACCGCGACGTAGCCGCCTTCGTCGACGAGGACGTTGTGGATCGCGCGCTGCTGAGCGAACCGCGCGGCGGCGCCCGGCAGGCTTTCCTCGGGGATCAGCGCCTGGTGTTTCTTCATCCACGGCACGTGGGCGTAGCCGAACACGGCGACGCGGTCGGCGCAAAGCGCGAGCGCGCGCCGCGCGGTGCGCGCGACGCTCTCCTCGGTCTGCAACGGCAGGCCGTAGATGAGGTCGAGATTGAGCGAACCGACGCCGAGGCTGCGCGCGGCGTCGGCGCAATCTTCGGTCTCCTCGTAGGATTGCCGGCGCCCGATCGCCGCTTGCACCGCCGGTTCGAGGTCCTGCACGCCGAGGCTGACGCGGGTGACGCCCATCTCAGCGAGCGCGTCGAGCCGATCCTTGGGAAGGCTGGTCGGATCGAGTTCGATCGCGATCTCGGCTTCCGGCTCGAGCGCGAAAGATTCGCGGATGCGCGCCATGATCGCGGTGAGCCGGTCGGCGGGAAGGCTGGTCGGCGTGCCGCCGCCCCAATGGACATGCGAAACCCTCGGCTTGCGGCCGATCAAGCCGGCGACCCGCTCGATCTCGCGCTCCAGCAGCCCGGCGTAGGCGCGCAGCGAGGAATCGAGCCGCACCACCGTGGCGTTGCAGCCGCAATAATAGCAGAGCCGGTCGCAGAACGGCACGTGCAGATAGAGCGAAAGCGGCGCGGCCGGCGACAACGCGCCGAGCCATTTCGCGTAAGTCTCGGCGCCGATCGCGGACGAGAAATGCGGCGCGGTGGGGTAGCTGGTGTAACGCGGCACGCGGCCGTCGTAGCGCGCGACGAGTTCGGCGTCGGCCATCACGGTTTCCTGCCGAGGGGCGGCGGGCGGGGCGTCGATCGTGCTCAATCCCATGATCCAGCATAGCAAATTCGCCGCGCGCGTTCACCGTCCTTTTGCGAAGGGCGCGGGCGGTCGCGCTCGCGCGCCATCAGGCGGCGCCGGCGCCCGCCACGTCGTTCAGCTCCTTCAGCGCGTCGTCCGGCAGATTCAATTCCGCCGCGGCGAGGTTTTGCCTGAGATGCGCGACCGACGAGGTGCCGGGGATCAGCAATATGTTCGGCGCGCGACGCAGCAGCCAGGCGAGCGCGACCTGCATCGGCGTCGCGCCGAGGCGCTTGGCGACGGCGGACAAGGTCGACGACTGCAGCGGCGTGAACCCGCCGAGCGGGAAGAACGGCACATAGGCGACGCCTTCGCGGGCGAGGTCGTCGATCAGGGCGTCGTCGGCCCGATGCGCCACATTGTAGTGATTCTGCACGCACACGATCTCGCAGATCCGGCGTCTGTCCGCGATCTGCTTGGGCGTGACGTTGCTCAGCCCGATGTGGCGAATCAAGCCCTGCCGCTGGAGATCGGCCAGGACGGCGAGCGGCGCCTCGAGCGACCCTTCGGCGGGGCCGTGGACGTCGAACATGCTGCGAAGGTTGACCACGTCGAGCGCATCGAGGCCCAGATTGCGCAAGTTGTCGTGCACCGCCCGGGTCAGTTCTTCGCGCGAGAACGCCGGAAGCCACGATCCATCCTCGCCGCGCCGGGCGCTGACCTTGGTGACGATGACGAGGTCGTCGGGATAGGGACGCAATGCCTCGCGGATGATCTGGTTGGTGACGTGCGGGCCGTAGAAATCGCTGGTGTCGATGTGGTTCACGCCGCTTGCGACCGCCTCGCGCAGCACCGCCAGCGCGGCGCCGCGATCCTTGGGCGGGCCGAACACGCCGGGCCCGGCGAGTTGCATGGCGCCGTAGCCGAGCCGCTTCACCGCGCGGTCGCCGAGCGCAAACGCGCCGGACTGGTCGATGCTGGACATGATCGATCTCCTCTCGAGACGGCGCAAAGATAAGCGTCGCCTGGGCGGGCGGTAAGGGGGCGCCATCCGCGCGGCCGGCGCCGCCCAGAATCTGCCGCCGCGAGCGCGTTTCTCGACAAGCGCCGCATTGACGGGCACAATGCGGGTTTGCCGAAGCCGGCTCAACGGAATCGCACGAACCGATGTTCACCCTGGACGACCTCGCCCGCATCATCGCCGACCGCGCGTCGGCGGGGGCGGACCAATCCTACACCCGCACGCTCCTCGACAAGGGGACCGCGCACTGCGCCAAGAAACTCGGCGAAGAGGCGGTCGAGCTGGCGATCGCCGCCGTCGCGCAGGACGAGGCCGCCGTGCGCGCCGAGACCGCCGACGTCCTTTATCATCTTCTGGTCGTGCTGCGCGCGCGCGGCGTCGCGCTGGCCGACGTGATGAGCGAACTGGAGCGGCGCGCCAAACGCAGCGGCCTCGAAGAAAAGGCGTCGCGGCGCGCCTGATCGCTTTCGTTTCACCCGATGGCGTTTCCTCGCCGGAGAAAACTGGGCCCGCATGAATCACCGAGTTTCAGCCGCGCCGCCGCACGCCGCCTCCTCGCCCTATCGACGTTTCACCCGCGACGAGTGGGCGGAATTGCGCGCCGACACCGAGCTGACCCTCACCGTCGACGATTTGCGCAAGCTGCAATCGACCCACGATCCGATCTCGCTCGACGAAGTGGAGGCGATCTACCTGCCGCTTTCGCGCCTGCTGGCGCTCTACGTCGCGGCGACGCAGGGGCTGTTCAAGGCGACGCAGCGATTCCTCGGCGCCAACGACGGCAAGGTGCCCTACATCATCGGCGTCGCCGGCTCGGTGGCGGTGGGGAAGTCGACGACGGCGCGAGTGCTGCAGGCGTTGCTGACGCGCTGGCCCAACACCCCCAAGGTCCAACTGGTGACCACCGACGGCTTTCTGCATTCCAACGCGCGGCTCATTCGCGAGGGGCTGATGGATCGCAAGGGCTTTCCCGAAAGCTACGACGGCTCGGCGCTGATCCGCTTTCTCGCCGACGTCAAGGCGGGCACGCGCGACGTCAAGGCGCCGGTCTATTCGCACCTCGTCTACGACGTCGTGCCGGGAGAGACGATCGTCGTCGATCGGCCGGACATCCTCATCGTCGAGGGCCTCAACGTGCTGTCGCCCAACCGACTCTCGCGCGAGGGCAGGGAAATCCCCGTCGTCTCCGATTTCTTCGATTTTTCGGTGTTCCTCGACGCCAGCGACGAACTGCTGGAAAAATGGTACATCGCGCGGTTCATGCGCCTGCGCAATACGGCCTTTCGCGATCCGCGCAGCTATTTCCGCCAATACGCCGATCTCGGCGACGCGGAAGCGCGGGCGGTCGCGCGCTCGGTCTGGCGGCGCATCAATCTCGTCAACCTGCACGAGAATATCCTTCCCACCCGTGCGCGCGCCAGCCTCAGGCTCACCAAAGGCGCCAGCCACCGCATCGAGGAAGTCGCGCTGCGCAAACTGTGAGCGAACCGATGACGCCTCGTCTCTGCCGCGTGCGCCTTCGCGCGGCGCTCTTCGCCGCCTTCGGCCTGGCGTTGCTCGCGCCGGCCCTCGCCGAGGACGCCGCCGCGCCGCCGCCTTGCAGCGGCCGCGACTTGGCCGCCGGCGCCGATCTCGCCGAGGCGCGGCTCAAACGCGCCGACGATCTCGTCAACGCCGAGGGCCTTCTCTGGCGCGTCGAGCGCCGAGGGCTCGCGCCGTCCTATCTCTTCGGCACGGTCCACTCCACCGACGAACATGCCGTCGCGCTGGCGCGCAAGGCGGCGGAATTCGTCGCCGGCGCCAAGGTCGTCGCCACCGAGCTCGGCGGCCCGTTCGACGCCGTCGATCAAGCGGACATGGCGGCGAAGATGTTCGCCAAGGCGATCGCGCGCGACCAGGACACTTTCGACGCCGCGCTGAGCGGCGAACGCGCCGCCGCGGTCGAGGCCTATCTCGGCGGGCGCGGATTCCCCAAGGAAATGGCGCATCATCTCCAGCTCTGGTTCCTCGCCGCGGCCGCTTCGCTGCCGACTTGCGAGGCGGCGCGCGCGCAAGCGGGCTTGCCCGAGGTCGACCAGACGATCGCGCTCGCCGGCAAGGGGCGCGGTCTCGCCGTCGTCGCGCTGGAATCGGCCGAGGAGCAGATGGACACGCTCGCCGCCGCGCCGCCGGCTCTGTTCGCCACCATGCTGGCGGCGAGCGCCCGCGCGCCCGAACTCGAAGACGACGCCTACGCTACTCTGCTGCGCCTCTATCGCGACGAGCGCCCGGCGGAAATGCTCGCCGTCGCCGACGTGACGCCGGGGCTGACGCCGGAAGAGCGCGCGGCGGAGGACACGTTCACCCGCCTGCTGCTGGTCGGCCGCAACGAAGTCATGGCCGCGCGCGCCGCGCCGCTGCTGGCCGCTGGCGGCGCCTTCATCGCCGTCGGCGCGCTGCACCTGCCGGGCAAGGCCGGACTGATCGAGCGCTTCCGCGCCGCCGGCTATCGAGTCGTCAGCGTCTGGAGAGGGGGCGACAGTTCCCGACACTGGCTGCCGCGGCCGAGGACGGCGCATCGGGATTTTACGAGAAGCTGGGGCACGCGCTGGCGGGAAAGATTCCCAACACGCCCGAAGGCTCGTTCATCGCCAGCGTGACGATGCGCGTCTTGGCGGCGTGGACCGCGCCGTCGCGTCGGCTTCGCCCGGCGGGCGCTCTCGCGAGCCTCGGCGCCGGCGACGTTTCCAGCCGGACTGGAAGAAGCGCTAATTGAGCGGCGGAACCGTCTTTGCGTAATTGAGATCGTAGGTCTTGTTGAGCAGCGGATCGAGCGGCGTGCCCTCCGAGGCGTCGAAAATGCGCCGAGGAGCCGCCGCGGGATCGTCGAGGCCCGCGACCCGCTCGCCGGCCCCCGCCGAGCCCGCGTAACGCGCCGCGCGGGCTTTCTGATCCGCGAGCGCGGCGGCCGAAAGCGGGACCTTGGTGACCGAATCAGGCGCGGCGTCGTCGTCCTGGGAGAAGGCGGCGCCGGTGGGAGCGTCGTTGACGCCGGTGACCACGGCTCCGAGGTCTTCGGGCGTCTTGCCGGTCACTTTGCCCGGCGACAGCGAACCCTTGGCGCCCAGCAGAGTTTCGCGAACGCGCAGCTTTTCGCCGAGCTTGGCGAGCTTCGCGCCGAGCGCCCGGTCGTTCTCGGCGGAAGTCGGCGCGCTCCCCGGCGCCACGGCGCCGAAAATGCTCGGGTCGGCCGTCTCCAGCGCGCCGTGCGTCGCCGCGGGGGCGCCGGCCGGGGCGGGCGCCGCCTCGGGCGCGAGCCGATCCTTGGCGTCTTTCTCGATTTCCCGCCAGCGCGCGACGTTCTTGAGGTGTTGGTCCAGCGTCTCGGCGAAGGCGTGGCCGCCCGTTCCGTCGGCGACGAAAAAAAGCTCCTTGGTCGCCGCGGGATTGGCGGCCGCCTCCAGCGCCGCGCGGCCGGGATTGGCGATCGGGCCCGGCGGCAAGCCGCTGATGATGTAGGTGTTGTACGGCGTCGCCTGCTCCAGTTCCGCCTTGGAGATCGGATGTCCGAGGGAGCCCTTGCCGAACGCCAGGCCGTAGACGATGGTCGGATCGGACTCGAGTTTGATGTGGCGGCGCAGGCGATTGATGAAGACGCCGGCGACGCGCGCGCGCTCGTCCGCCTTGCCCGTCTCCTTCTCGACGATCGAAGCGAGCGTGACGAGTTCGCCGGGAGACTTGATCGGCAGATCGCTGGCGCGCTTGGCCCAGATTTCGTCGACCGCCTTGGCCTGGGCCCTCTCCATCACGGCCAAGATCGCCTGACGCGTTTCGCCGCGCGCGAATTTGTACGTCTCGGGAAGAATCGAGCCTTCGCGCGGCGGCTCCTTGATCTCCCCGACGAGAATATCGTTGTCGCGAATCCGTTGAACCACCTGGTCGCTGGTCAACCCCTCGGGAACGGTGAGCGAGTGGAGCACGACCTTGCCGGAGACCAATTCGTCCTCGACTTGGCGCAGGCTGACGCCCGCCTTGAACGCGTATTCGCCTCGTTTGAGCGCGCCTCGGCTGCCGTCGAGAAGCGTCATCGCCGCGAACCAGATCGCGTTGTCGACGACGCCCTCGCGTTCGAGTTGGTCGCCGATCGGGCCGCCGTCGTCCTCGCGAGCGATGACGACGATCTTGTCGGCCGCCAACGGCCCGGGCTTGCGCGCCTCCGCTGCGGCCCAACCGAACAGCGCGAAACCCGCTGCGGCGCCGAGCAGCACGAACGACAGCAGGCCGCTCAAGCCCGAAAGCCCGGAGCGCCGCGGCCGCCGCAGCGGCGGCGCAGGCTCCTGCGGCGGCGGCGACGGCTCGGCCTGCGGGCGCGGGCGAACGCGCCCTCCGAAAAGGCTGACCCGCGACCGGGTCTTGCCGTCGCCGTCCGGTTTCTCGGCGCTGCCGCCCTGCTTCGACGCTTCGTTCATTCGCGACCGCCGTAACTCGCCTCACGGCGCTCTCGCGCCGTGGGCCACTCTATCCATTTTTGCGGCGAAATGAAGCGTCGAATCCTCGTCCGCCGCCTCTCAGGCGCCTGGTTCGGGAGGCCCGCGGAAGATCAGCGACGCGTTGGTTCCCCCGAAGCCGAAGGAGTTCGACAGCGCGACGCGGATCTTGCGCTTTCTGGCCGTGTGCGGGGCGAGATCGATCGCCGTTTCGACCGAAGGGTTGTCGAGATTGAGGGTCGGCGGCGCGATCTCGTCGCGGATGGCGAGAATGGAGAAAATCGCCTCGACCGCGCCGGCCGCGCCCAGGAGATGGCCGATGGCGGACTTGGTCGACGACATCGTGACCGTCGCCGCCGAACTGCCGAGAATGCGCTCGACCGCGTGCAATTCGATTTCGTCGCCGAGCGGCGTCGACGTCCCATGCGCGTTGACGTAGTCGAGGTCGGAGCCCGACAGGCCCGCGCGCTTCAGCGCCGCGCTCATGGCGCGATAGGCGCCGTCGCCGTCCGGCGCCGGCGAGGTGATGTGATAGGCGTCGCCGGAGAGGCCGTAGCCGATGAGTTCGGCGTAAATGCGCGCGCCGCGGGCTCTGGCGTGGTCGAGATCCTCGAGTACGACGCAGCCCGCGCCCTCGCCCATCACAAAGCCGTCGCGATCCCGATCATAGGGGCGCGAGGCCTGCTTCGGCCGGTCGTTGAAGCCGGTCGAGAGCGCGCGGCAGGCCGAGAACCCCGCCATCGATATCCGGTTGACCGTCGATTCGGCGCCGCCGGCGACCATGACGTTGGCGTCGCCGAGCGCGATCAGGCGCGCCGCGTCGCCGATGGCGTGCGCGCCGGTCGAGCAGGCGGTGACGACCGCATGATTGGGGCCCTTGAGCTTATGGGCGATCGAGACATGGCCGCTCGCCAGATTGACCAGCCGCCCGGGAATGAAGAAGGGCGAAATGCGCCGCGGGCCCTTTTCGTGCAGGACGATGGAAGCCTCGTAGATCCCCGTCAGGCCGCCGATGCCCGAACCGATCAGCACGCCGGATTCGATTTCCTCGTCGTAGGTCTCGGGCTCCCAATCGGCGTCGCGCAGGGCCTGGGTCGCCGCGGCCATCGCGTAGACGATGAAATCGTCGACGCGACGCTGCTCCTTGGGGTCCATCCAATCGTCGGGATTGAAGGCGTCCGGCGAGGCGCCGAGCGGAATCTGCGCCGCGATCTGGCAGGCGATGTCGGAGACGTCGAACTTCTCGACCCGCGCGGCCCCCGATTCGCCCGCCAGCAGCCGGCGCCAAGTGGCCTCGACCCCGCAAGCCAGGGGCGTGACCATGCCCAATCCCGTGACGACGACGCGTCTCATCCCTGCTCCTCAAGCTCCCATCGAAATCGGCTGGTCGCGACGGGGCTCGCTCCGCCGAAGCCCGATCTCCGGCGCCTCGAGCGCCCCGGACGCGACAAGGGCCGGACTCTTGCCGGCCCTTTTCCCGCTCACGCGGACCGCAGCGATCCGGCGAGCGCCGTCACTTGGCCGCCAAGGCCTTCTCCAGGAATTTCGTCGCGTCGCCGACCGTCACGATGGTCTCGGCCTGATCGTCGGGAATTTCGACCCCGAACTCTTCCTCGAAAGCCATGACGAGCTCAACCGTATCGAGCGAGTCGGCGCCGAGATCGTCGATGAAATTCGCATTGTCGACAACCTTGTCGGCTTCAACGCCGAGGTGCTCGACGACAATCTTCTTAACACGCTCCGCCACGTCGCTCATTTGCTCTTCCCCTGTGCGGCGGGGCGCGATCGCCCGCCTGTGTTGGATCCCCCCGCTCGATCGCCGCTCGATCGAGCCGTTCAAAAATGGCCCCTCCGACGCGCGCCCGACTCCGACGAACCGCGTCTCGATTGTGATCCCACGCGCGCCGCCTCTGGCGAAAGCCGTTGGGCATCGGCGACGAGTGCGCTCGATAGCATATCTGTCCCAGCAAGGCGAGAGGCGGCGACGAGGCGCTCCGCGCGTCGCTCGGCCGCGGCAAAGGCCTCAAATCATTGCCATTCCGCCATTGACGTGCAGGGTTTGACCGGTGACGTAGGCCGCTTCGGCGCTAGCGAGATAGACCGCGGCGGCGGCGCTATCGGCGCCGGCGCCGAGCCGGCCCATGGGAACCGTGGCCAGGATCTTACCTCTCTGTTTGTCGTTAAGCGCGTCGGTCATTGGGCTGGCGATGAAGCCGGGCGCGATGCAATTGACGGTGATGCCGCGGCTCGCGACCTCCCCCGCCAGCGCCTTGGACATGCCGATCATCCCTGCCTTGGCCGCCGCGTAATTGCCTTGTCCGGGGTTGCCGGTGACGCCGACGATCGACGCAATGCCGATGATGCGCCCGTATCGGCGGCGCATCATCCCCTTGAGCGAGGCGCGCGCAAGGCGAAACGCCGCCGTGAGGTCGACCGCGATCACGGCGTTCCATTCGGCGTCCTTCATGAGCACGAAGAGATTGTCGCGCGTCACCCCGGCGTTGTTGACGAGAATGTCGAGCGAGCCCATCGCCGTCTCGGCGGCGGGGACGAGCGCTTCGATGGCGGCCGGATCGGAAAGGTCGCATGGCGTCACGTGAACGCGCGCGCCGAGTTCGCCGGCCAGAGCCTCCAGCGCCTCGCGCCGCGTGCCCGAGAGCGCGACGGTCGCGCCTTGCGCATGCAGCGCGCGCGCGATCGCGCCGCCCAGCCCCCCCGAAGCGCCCGTCACCAGAGCGGTCTTGCCCGTCAGATCGAACACCTGCGTTCGCCTTTCCCGTTGCTATAAAGCGCCTCGGTTCGCGCCGGCGCTGTTGTACGCCGCGACATCGGCCGGCGTTCCCACGCTTGTTGCGATCGCGCCGTCGGCGATGCGCTTGATCAGCCCCGCCAGCACCTTGCCGGCGCCGAGCTCGACGAAACGCGTCACGCCGTGCGCGCTCATATAAATTACGCTTTCGCGCCAGCGCACCGTGCCGGTCACCTGCGCGACGAGATTGTCGCGAATGACCGCGGGGTCCACGGTCGGGATGGCGCTGACGTTGGCGACCAGCGGAACCTTGGGCGGCAGAATCGTCGCTTTCGCCAGCGCCGCGGCCATCGCCTCGGCGGCGGGGCGCATCAGCGCGCAATGGAACGGCGCGGACACCGGCAGCGCCAGCGCGCGCTTGGCGCCCTTGAGCTTGGCGAGCTCCATCGCCCGTTCGACCGCGGCTTTCGTCCCGGAGATCGCCACTTGGCCGCCGCCGTTGTCGTTGGCGGCCTCGCAAATGGCGCCGGTCAGATAAAGGTCGCTCGCCGCCTGCGCGGCGATTGTCGACGCTTCGACGAAGTCGAGTCCGAGGATCGCCGCCATCGCGCCCTCGCCGACCGGGACCGCCCTCTGCATCGCCTGGCCGCGAATGCGCAATAGCCGCGCGGCGTCCTCCAACGTCAGCGCGCCGGCCGCGCACAGCGCCGAATACTCGCCTAGGGAATGGCCGGCGACGAAGGCGGCGTCGCGAGCGACGTCGAGGCCGGCTTCACTTTCCAGCGCGCGCAACGCCGCCAGGCTGGTCGCCATCAAGGCCGGCTGGGCGTTGGCGGTGAGCGTCAGCTCCGCCTCCGGCCCCTCGAAGATGACTTTCGACAGCTTCTCCCCGAGCGCCGCGTCGACCCGCGCAAAGACCTCGGCGGCCGCGGGAAACGCATCGGCGAGCGCTTTGCCCATGCCTGCCGTCTGCGAGCCCTGCCCGGGAAACACCAAGGCCGTCGTCATCGCTGTTCCTTCGCCGACATGAACCGGGGGCGGAAAGACACGGCCGGGCGTAGCCTGTCAAGAGCGCGGGCGAGGGGGCGCCAAATCCCCCGCGTCCTTTCGCCGCGGCGGGGGACGAGGGGGCGCGCCCTCTCCGTCGGGGCCCGGCCCCGAATTATGGCGAAATTAACGCGCCGCGCCTTATGCCTCCGACGTAGGATCAGCGATCGCGACCGACTGGCGAGCGCGCCGATTCAAGATCGAGCTTGCCCGATGGCCATTCCGTCGTCGAAAAGACGCCTTCTTGCGCGCCCTGCGAGGAGCGGCGCGCCGGCGTCGCCGCGCGCCCCGTGAACGCCTTGGCTCTCAAGGCTTGGGCCGCGCTTCGCGACGCCGAGTGGCTTAACGCTGAACGGGCGCGCGCCTACGCCCGCATTCTGTTCTTCTTCGGCTTCGCCGGCGCGGTGATCTGGATCGCGCTCGCGCACGACGGGATCGACCGCGCGGGCAAGCCCATCGGAACCGACTTTGTCGGCTTCTGGACCGCATCGCAACTTGCGCTCGAGGGCCGCGCGGCCGACGTCTACAACGTCGCGGCGCATTGGAACGCGCAGCGGCGATTGTTCGGCGCCGACGTCGGCTACACCGCCTTCTTCTATCCCCCGCCCTATCTCTTGATCTGCCTGCCGCTGGCCGCGCTGCCCTATTTCGCCTCGCTCGCGGTCTGGCTCGGCGCGACCGGCGCCGTCTACTGGCGGCTGCTGCGCGCGTTCGCCGGCGCGCATATCGAGGCGATCGCGATCCTCGCCTTCCCCGCTTTTCTCGTCAACGCCGGACACGGCCAGAACGGGTTCTTGAGCGCCGCGCTGATCGGCGGCGGGGCGCTGTGGCTCGATAAGCGCCCGGTTCTCGCCGGCCTCTGCCTCGGCGCGCTGGTCTATAAGCCGCAGCTCGCCGTCATGATTCCGATCGCGCTGATTGCGGCGCGGCGCTGGACGGCGTTCGCCGCCGCCGCCGCCAGCGCGGGCGCGCTTCTTTGCGTCTCTTGGATCGTATGGGGCGACGCGGTCTGGCGCGCGTTCTTCGCTGCGGCGCCGTTGGCGCGCGCGAGCCTCGAGCGCGACTTCGTCGGCTATGAAAAGATGCAGAGCGCATTCGCGGCGGTCCGGCTGCTGCACGGCGGCCTGACGCTCGCCTACGCTCTGCAGGCGCTGACCATGTTCGCCGCGGCCGCCGCGCTCTTCTGGCTCCATCGGCGCCGCTTCCGTTCGCCGGCGGAGGGGTCGGCGATGGTCGCGGCGGCGTTGTTCGCCAGCCCCTTCTTGCTCGATTACGACCTGACGCTGTTGGCGATTCCGCTGGCCTGGAGCGCGCGCGAAGCCTCGCGCGCCGGTTTCGCCCCCGGCGAAAAGAGCGTTCTCGCTCTCGCCTATGTCCTGCCGCTGTTCTCGCGCTTGGCCGCGGGGGCGCTCGGCCTTCCCTTGGCGCCGTTGACGATCGCGGCGGTGTTCTATTTCGTGGTGAAGCGCGGCGTGGCGCCGCCCCCGGCCGGCGACGCAAAATCGTTGCCCGGCGGCGACGAATCATAGAGGGACATTCATCCGCGCCACGGCCAATGGGCGCCGCGCGGAACGAGAGGACACTGTGGCCCCCGCTCCCGGCAAGACCTGCGGCCCCTGCACGATGTGCTGTTCGGCGCTGGAAATCCCCGAATTGAAGAAACCCGCGGGACCGGCGTGCGCGCATTGCGCCGGCGCCGGCGGCGGCTGCGCGATCTACCCCCGCCGGCCGCAAGTGTGCCGCGATTTCGAGTGCGAATGGCTCGTCGATCGCGCCCTGCCCGCGACGTTGCGTCCCGATCGGGTCGGCGTGATCCTGATGGAAGCCGACGAGGGCGACGAATTCCGCGCGGTCTGCGCGCCCGAAAGACCGCTCGCCTGGCGCAACCCGCTCGTTTTCGCCCATCTCGTGAAGGTCGCCAAGTCCGGACGGGTAGTGGTCGCCAAGGCGGGGCTCAATTCCTGGCGCATTTTCGCCTCGGGCGAATGGGGGCCGACGGTCTGAACGCCTTGATTATTTCTTGGGCGCCATGCTTAGGATGCGAGCAATCAAAACCGGGGCGGAGCGGGTTGGCCGCGCGCCGACCCCGTCTGGCCATGGCGTCGGCTCGGAACCAGTGCTAAGGACCGCTCCTCATTGTAAGTTCGTCTCGACGGCGACCGCGTGCTCGAGGGATCGGGAGACCCTTGACGCGCGAAAATGGAGGCCTCAGCGGCCATGAAGAAAGTCGAAGCCATCATCAAGCCCTTCAAGCTCGACGAGGTGAAGGAAGCTCTGCAGGAAGCGGGCGTTCAAGGGATTACGGTGCTCGAAGCGAGGGGATTTGGCCGCCAGAAAGGCCACACCGAACTCTATCGCGGCGCCGAATACGTCGTTGATTTTCTGCCCAAGGTGAAAATCGAAGTGGTCGTCGCCGACGAAAATCTCGCAGCGGCCGTGGAGGCGATCCGCAAGGCGGCGCAGACCGGGCGCATCGGCGATGGCAAGATATTTGTATCGGATATCGACGAGGCCATCCGTATTCGGACCGGAGAGACCGGCCCGGACGCGGTCTAGGCTTGTTTTCAGCCGACCGGACTCGTTCAAGGGCTTCCCGCCGCGACGGGGCGGCGGGCAGGGGCGCAACCATAGAGACTTGAGAAAGGCACACCATGAAGACCGCCAAGGATGTCGTCAAGGCGATCAAGGACAACGATGTAAAATATGTCGACCTGCGTTTCACCGATCCGCGCGGCAAGTGGCAGCATGTCACGTACCCCCAGAGCGTGATCGACGAGGAATCCATGGCCGATGGTTTGGGGTTCGACGGCTCCTCGATCGCCGGCTGGAGGGCGATCAATGAATCCGACATGACCTTGATGCCGGATCCGTCGTCGGCCTGCATGGACCCGTTCTTCGCGGCGTCGACGATGATGATGAACTGCGACATCCTCGACCCGGCCACTGGCCAGCCCTACAACCGCGATCCGCGCGGCATCGCCAAGAAGGCCGAAGCCTATCTGAAGTCGACCGGCGTCGGCGACGCCGCCTACTTCGGCCCGGAGGCGGAATTCTTCGTATTCGACGATGTCCGCTACAAGGCCGATCCCTACAACACCGGCTTCACCATCGACTCGATCGAATTTCCGATCAATTCCGACACCGCTTACGAGGGCGGCAACCTCGGCCACCGCATCCGCACGAAGGCCGGCTACTTCCCGGTTCCGCCGCAAGATTCGGCGCAGGACATGCGCAGCGAGATGCTCACGGCGATGGCGCAGATGGGCGCGGTGACTGAAAAACACCACCACGAAGTCGCCTCCGCGCAGCATGAGCTCGGCCTCAAGTTCGCCCCGTTGCTGACCATGGCCGACAACCTGCAGATCTATAAATACTGCGTGCAGATGGTCGCGCAGAGCTACGGCAAGACGGCGACCTTCATGCCGAAGCCGATCTACGGCGACAACGGCTCGGGAATGCACGTCCACCAGTCGATCTGGAAAGCCGGCAGGCCGGTGATGGCGGGCGCCAAGTACGCCGACCTCAGCGACGAATGTCTGTGGTACATCGGCGGCATCATCAAGCACGCCAAAGCGCTCAACGGCTTCACCAACCCGACGACCAACAGCTACAAGCGCCTGGTCCCGGGGTTTGAGGCGCCGGTGCTGCTCGCCTATTCCGTGCGCAACCGCTCGGCGTCGTGCCGCATTCCGTGGACGTCCAACCCCAAGGCCAAGCGGGTCGAAGTGCGTTTCCCCGATCCGCTCGCCAATCCCTATCTCGCGTTCCCGGCGATGCTGTTGGCCGGCCTCGACGGCATCCTCAACAAAGTGGATCCAGGTCAGGCGATGGACAAGGACCTCTATGACCTGCCGCCCAAGGAGGTGAAAAAGATCCCGACGGTCTGCGGCTCGCTGCGCGAAGCGCTCGCCAATCTTGACAAGGACCGCGCCTTCCTCAAGGCCGGCGACGTGTTCGACGACGACTTCATCGACAGCTACATCGAGCTGAAGATGGGCGAGGTGTACCGTTTCGAAATGGCGCCGCACCCGGTCGAGTTCGAAATGTACTATTCCTCTTGAGGCCTTTGCGAGCCTCCGAGGGGAAGAGGGCGGCCAAAGGGCCGCCCTTTTTCTTTTGTGCGGCGCGACGCATCCTGGGCGCGCGCGCATCGTCGTCGGTCCCCTCGTCGCCGATGGAAAAAAGGCGCGCCGAGGCGCCGGCTGGGCAAGCGCGCGGGAATCGCGCTATGCTTTTTCTCGCCGGATCGGCGTGAGGGATTTCTTTGGGAGACGCGACAATGGCCGCTTTCGACGAGGACGCGAAGGTCGGCGCCAAGCGCGCGAAGCCTCCGATCCACGAAATCGGGCAGGCGCTCGACGATCTCTCCGCGCCGGAACTGGCCGAACGCATCGAGGCGCTGAAACGGGAAATCGCCAGGCTCGAGAGCGCGATCGAGGCGCGCGAGGCCACTCGCTGCGCCGCGAGCGCGTTCTTCAAGAGCTGACGAAGCGCCGCGCCGGCGGTTTGTCGCATTTCGGCGCAGGCGGCCAGCCGCGGCTCGCGCCGGTAACCGATTGTTAACGATTATCAAATATGAATGGATTCGACCCAATTCTCGGGTTCTGAATGGCTCCTATCCGTTCTGTTCGATTCTGTCCGATCCTCCCATCAACCTTGCACTCAGCCGCCTTCGGGCGGCCTTTTTTTTGACACTTTCGGCCATTCGTTAACCTTATCGAAAAGTAAATGGCCCCTGGCGCCGATGCGGCGTTAATCTTGCGTCGAATCGCCGCCAAGCGAGAGTCGTTCGAAATTGATACGCCTCGAGCGTCAAACCCGCCGGGACAGGAGAGCAGCTAATGGGTTGTCACAACGCGTCGACGCATAGTTTGTCGGCGGCCGGCGAATCTGCGACGACGACGGTTTCTTTCATCCACAGGCTCGCCGCCTCGAACGCGTTCAAGTCCCTGTTCAGCGAGGGCATGACCCTGGTCGAAGAGGCGGCGGCCTATCTCGACGGCCCCGGACGCGAGGAGTCGCGGCAATTGCGCCGCCCCGTCGCCCTAGCCTACGCGACCGAAAGCATGCGGCTGACGACGCGGCTGATGCAGGTCGCCTCCTGGTTGCTGCTCCAGCGTGCGGTCAACGAGGGTGAAATGACGACCGCGGAGGCCTTGAGCGAGAGGCACAGAATTCGGCTGGTCGAGCAGGAGATCGCCTGCGACCCGCAACTTTTTGAGGAACTGCCGCCGGCCCTGCGCGAGTTCAGCATGAAGTCCGTGCGCCTGCAGGCGCGCGTCGCCTATCTCGACCAATCGATGGCCGCCGCCGATGGTTTTGCCCCCGCGCCGCGGCGCTCGGCGGTCGCCACTCAGGTCGAACGGCTGCAGGCGGCCTTCGCGCGATAGGGCGCGCGCCGCGCGAATCGCGGCGGAGCCGCGATTTAGCCGACCCTCGGGCTTGCGCGGCCGCACTTTTGGCCGCATTGGTCGGCAAGCTTCCTTATCGAATCGAAATTCAACCGCGCGCCATGGCCGCCGCTCCCTTGTGCCGCCTCTATCTGATCACGCCGCCGCTCGGCGGCGCCGATCTTGCCGCGTTCGCGCCGCGCTTCGCCGAGGCGCTCGGCGCCGGGGACATAGCGAGCGCGCTGGCG
>Ga0326727_10014756_pt1 | contig 16943 bp, 8 predicted proteins | sample MB2enrmetagenome_FD_207643 | JGI IMG/M metagenome (GOLD analysis project Ga0326727, IMG submission 207643) | Lab enriched peat soil microbial communities from McLean, Ithaca, NY, United States - MB29MY | ecosystem: Environmental > Terrestrial > Soil > Wetlands > Peat | place: USA: New York...
CCGACGCGGCGGTGCGATGGCAGATCGTACACGGCGAGGGCATCGTGGGCCATCCAGCCCCCCGGTCCGAAGCACTGATAGTTGACGTAAAGGCGCTGCCCGTTGCCGGAGATGGCGATTCCGGTTGGACACCTGTCGGGTATCGCTTCCTGCAATTCTCCGGTTTCGATGTCGAGGTACCATACGCCGTCGTAGACCCGCGTCATGTAGAGCCGGCGGTCGTCGGGGGTCAACGCCAGCTCGTCGGTGCGGCCGGGGACGGAGACGTGCGCGACTTTCCAGAGACTGGCGGTGTCGACGATGGCCAATGCACCGTGAACAAGCACGTAGACGGACCGGCCGTCGTGGCTGACAAGAATCACACCCGGATTGTCGCCAACGGGCACGGTTGCCGTGATCTTTCCCTCTTCCGTATCGATCACCGAAACCGTTCCGCTGCGTTCATTCGAAACGTACAGCTTACGCCCATCGGGCGACATGGCCGCGTGATCGGGCTTCTCGCCTACCGCGATCGTCTTTGCGACAGACCAGTCCTGGCTGCACAGCGGCGGTACTAACACCGCGGTCAGCGCCACGATGCCGGGATGGAGAACGCCGCGGACAAAGTTCACCGCAATTCCTCCTTATTGGGAGCCGGCTGCAAGTATACTGCTATTTCCAGTTCCCAATCAGAATAAAAGGCGCCCAGTAGAACGGGTGGCCCCAGTCATGCACCGCAACGCGTTTCGCGGGCGCGACTCCACGCCCGGCCTCGCCCGTCGCGTCGGAAGGCCGCAGAGTTCCGTCGAGCATCTGCTGCTGAGCGCGCCGCAGCGCCTCGGATTTTCCCAGCTCCGGATTGGCCTCGCGCAGACGGTACATCGTCTCCATCAGCCGCGCCGTTGCTTCGTCGTTGACGCTCCACAGGCTGGCGATGACGCCGCGCGCGCCCAGCCTTTGCGCAACGGTCCCGAAGCTGTCCACCTCGCGCCCGTCCTCGCTGCGGTTGGTGAACGCCGTGCTGCACGCCGACAGAGTCAGCAGATCGACACCGCTGAACAGGCGTGGAACAGCCTGGATATCCTGCAGGCTCCAGCGGCCGCCGTCACCCAGCAGCAGGTACGAGTTGGCGGCCAGTGGGCGCGAATCGAAGTGCGTGGCGATGTGCACCACGCGATGGTTCGGCTGGCGCAGATCGTTGAGAAAGTTGTTCCGCGTAAACTCGGCATCCAGCCGCACCGACCCCGCAAGCGGCGCCGCGGTCTCGCCCGGCTGGCGAAAGATGCTGTGCAGCTCGGCGGGAACCGACGGCAAAGCGGGGAACCCCGGCTTCGCTTCCGAAACTCCGAACCCCACGCCCTGCCATCCCGTGTGCGGGGTCTCCTTCAGATGGTCCATGCTGGCTGAGGTGATGAGGGAATTGCGAAACCGCGTCACCAGGTACTGGTGGCCATCGTGCAGCGCGGCGATCGGAATGTAGCGCAATGCGCCGTCCATCGACCACATGATTGTGCGGGCGTGCATGGATTCCAGATCCTCACGCAGCCCTTCGGGAAATACGATGCGATAGAGCTCGCGCGCCAGCGGCAGCGGATCGGAGGCGGGGTTCTCCAGCTTCTGGCGAAACTCGAAGATCTTCGCGTTCAATTCGGATTCGCTGATGGGCGAAGAGTAGGCCTTGCGAGCCGCGGGCGTCACCAGCATGGCCACGTATTTCTTCGGCGCGACGAGCGTGTAAATGGCCACCACGCCGGGCCCGAGCTCGGCCAGGCTGCCCTGAATGCCTTCGGCCTCGCGCATCTCGGCGATGCGCCGCTCCGCGCCTGAATCCACGGAAAACGACTTCTCTTCCTCGTCGAAGAAGCGCTCCAGAACCACGCCGGCCGCGCCGAGGTCGCTGTCGAGCTGATCGGACCGGGCGCGCTCGGCGGCGCTGAGCGGCGCGGATTCCGACCTCGCCACCAGCGCCGCTTTCTCCTCGCCGAGCGCAACCACCTGCCCCACCAGTTGCTCATAGCGCGCGAGCGCGGCTTTCTCGGAATCGAGCAACGTCGCGGAACGCACCTCGGCGGCCACCGCATCGCGCTGCAGGAAAACGCCGGCTTCGCGGTCCTTCAGCAGCGACAGCACCTCCTCCGCCTCGGCAAAGCGCTGGCGTTCCACCAGCAGGGCGGCGAGATTGCGGTACCAGGAGTCGATGGATCTTTCGTAGCTTCGCCGGAGCGAGTCCTCCAGACCCCGATTGGCGCGGCGCACACTCTGCAGCACATTGACGGCCTGCTTGCCGAACAGGATGGCCACGTCCGGCTGAGACGCCGCGAATAATGTCCGGAGATTGGCGAGCACCCGCGCTTCGCCCTCGCGATCCCCCGCCGCGCGCAGAATCGGCAGGGCCAGCTCGTACAATTCCAGCGCTTTCGCTTTCTGTCCCAGCGAATCGTACACCGCACCCAGATTGTTGAGCGTGCCCGCCTCACTGGCGCGCTCTCCGATGGCCCGCCGGATGGACAGCGCCTGATTGTAATAGTCCAGGGCCTTCTGTTTGTCACCGCGGTCGTCCCACACGCTGCCCAGGGAGTTGAGTGCGCCAGCCTCGCCGGCCAGGTCCCCGCCAGCCTTGAAAATCTCTCGCGCCTGGGCGTAGAGTTCCAGCGCTTTGGCGGAATCGCCGAGGTCCCGATAAAGATTGCCCAGGTTGCCGAGCATCCGGGCCTCGTCCCAGCGGTCGTGCGCGGCGCGGTACAACGCCAGGCTGCGGTTGTACAGATCCAGCGCTCGCGGCGTATCCCCCAGCACGAAATATGCGCGGCCGATGTTGTGCAGCGAAGCCGCTTCCTCGCCCGCATCGCCCGCGGCGTGCGCAATGGGCAGCGCCTGATTGCAGAGTTCCAGCGCCTTCTGCTGTTCCCCTTCGTCGGAGTAGATTCGACCGATGACGTTCAGCGCGTGCGCCTCCTGGCCGGGCGAGTGAATCTCGCGATCGATGGCCAGCGCCTGAGTCGAGAGGTCGATAGCGCGCTGCGGCTCGCCCATGAGCGAGTAAACGCTGCCCATGTTGCAGAGCGTGGAAGCCTCCGCGCTCCTGTCGTTCCCGGAACGCTCGATGGCCAGCGCCTGGTTCAGGGCATCCAGAGCCTTCTGCAGATCATGGAGGTCCCCCCATGCGGCGGCCATGTTGCCCAGCACCTTCGCTTCGCCCTCCCGCGCTTCGCCTTTCCGATTTCCGGCCGCTCGCAGCATGGTTAGAGCCTGGCCGTAAAACTCCAGCGCCTTCCGCTTGTCGCCGAGCAGGTTGTAAAGGGTGCCGATGTTCTCCAGCGTTTGTGCTTCGCCGCTGTTGTCGTGCCGGTCATTCCGAATCGAAAGGGCCTGATGGAAAAACTCCAGCGCCTCCTCCCTCTGACCGAGACTGCTGTAGACGGTGCCGATGTTGTTCAGCGTGTCCGATTCGCCCTGACCGTCGTGGTCCGCTCGCCGCAGCGTCAACGCCTGGTTGTAGAAGTCGAGGGCTTTCTGCTTGTCGACAACGTGCAGGTTGTAGATGCTGCCGATGCTGTCGAGCGCGGTGGCTTCGGAAGCGCGATCGCCGAGAGCATGGAAGATCGGCGCCGACTGCGTGTGGTAGTCCAGCGCCTTCTGCCACAGGTTCAGCTCGGCGCAGGTGGTGGCCATGTAGTTCAGCATGGTGGCCTCGCCAGCAGCGTCTCCGAGAGCGCGATACACCGCCAGAGCCGTGCCGTATGAATCGACGGCCTTCGGTTTGTCGCCGAGATCGTACGCCGCGTTGCCGATGAACTTCAGCGTGCGGGCTTCACTTCGGCGATCGCCCACGGCACGGAAGATTTCCAGCGCGTAATTGTAATAGTCGAGCGCCTCGCGGCCGCTGCTGGCGATGCCCAGGTTGAAAAGGCTATTGGCCTCGCCGACGCGGTCATGCAGGTCGCGGCGGAGTTTCAACGCGCCGTTCAGAAGTTCCAGACCCCTCGACGTGTCGCCCTGCCGGAGCGAGATCAGGGCAAGGTTGCTCATGGTGGAAGCTTCACCGGCGTGGTCGCCGATCCTGCGGCGGATCGCGAGGGACTGGTTGTAGAACTCGAGCGCCTTCGCTGGCTCGTGCAACCCATCCCACGCGATGCCGAGGCGGTTCAGAGCCAGCGCCTGAAGATACGGCTGGGTCAACCGTTCGAAAAGCGCCGCAGCCTGGGCATAGCCTTCGACTGCCTCGCGCAGACTGTTCTCGTCACCCGCATGATCATGGACAAGGGCAGCGCGCAGGGTTGACTCCGCCTGCAGCTCGAGCCGGTCGTCGCCGGTGGGCGCGTGCAACGGCTGCAATGTGATGGCATACCCGCCGGGGAGGTTCAGCTCACCCCGCGCCTTCACCTCAATCGTGTACAGCCCGGGCCGCTCCGCAATAGCGGAGGCGTACTCCCTCCCATACGCCCCGCTCTGATTGTCGGACGATGCGACTTCGCGGTCCGCGGGGTCAATGATGGTGAGGGCCAGTTCGATTCCGTTCTTCTCGACCACGACGCGCAGGAAACCGGCGGAAGCCACCGCGACCTGATACCGATGGATTTGTCCCGAAGACAGCGTGGCTCGTTGGGTACTGGCTGGGCGAAGATGACCCGTGTCGGTACGCGTTTGCGCGATCACCGGCGAAGCGAGCGCCAGCACCAGCGCCGCATGACCGACCGCGCGACGGGCTCCCATGACTTAACCATTCCATCAGAACGCCGCCCGCGTTGCGACTCGCTGGTGGCAAGAAAGCGCCGCCGGCCCTTCGGTCTCAGCGAAGGGCGACAGGAACCGTTCAACGGTCCGGACACATCAGGACTGGCGGAGGAAGAGGGATTCGAACCCCCGAGCGAGTTACCCCGCTAACGGTTTTCAAGACCGCCGGTTTCAACCACTCACCCATTCCTCCGTGTTCTATCTTACCTGATTCCCATAACTTACAGCGCCTGTCACTATGACATTTTCGTGCTTTTCTGTTTTCTGGGCACGATTGTCACTATTTTGTCACTACTCCTGAGCAGCGCGACTGCCCGTGCCTTCGCCTCATGGTTGCCATGCGCATAAACGCATCGTCGTGCTGATCGTCGCATGACCACCAGCAGCTCTTTGAACCCCGCTACAACTCCCCGCTGTGCCGCTGCAACTCAGTGGGATGGTCGAACGGATTAGCGCCATTCAGCTCACAAGTGTCAATCAGGCTCATGAACGGATCGCCCACCCCGGCTCCGTTCAGCGCTCGCGGAAATGCGGCATTTCCACTCCTGTCTACGACACCTGGCCCAACGAAAGCCCCTGTTCACACATGGCCGGATCCCCATTGCCAAACCGTGAGGCTGCACCGCGTCGCGAACATTCCTCGGCTTTTCCCGGTCGAGACGTCCCCACCCTTGCTGCCCGCGGCAAATCAAAACAAAGTATGGTGGAATCATGGCGCGAAGACTCCGCAGCCAGGTCCTGCGCAACGACGGTCTCCAGCTTGCGTGTAGTCATGGATGCTGGGTTCTTCTGGCGCTGTCGCTTTGCGCCTTCCCGATGAATGCGCAGGCGCAGGCCGCTCATCCTGCCTGGCCAGGCAAGGGGCAGCTTTTCGTAGGAACGTGCTACCAGCCTGTCGACCGTTCGCCGGACGAGATAAAGCGAGACATCACGCTCATGAAGGCTGCGGGCTTCAGGATGGTGCGGATCGGCGATCTGGCGTGGGATTCGATCGAACCCTCGGACGGCGACTTCCAGTTTGCGCTGTATGACAGCGTCATGGAGCAGATGAATCAGGCGGGCATCAAGGTGATCTTCGACATCAGCGGCTCGCCCGCTCCTGCCTGGCTGCATCACAAATACCCATCCGTCGATCTGGTCAACGCGGAAGGTGCGAGGCTGCACGCCGCGGAACGCTACATGGAAGACATCACCGACCCTGTCTATCGTCAGCATGTGAAGCTGCTTGCCGAGGCGATCATGAAGCGCTATGCGCATCATCCGGCACTGATCGCCTTCGGTTATGACAACGAGATGGGCGATGGCCGCATGTCGTATTCGGAGGCGGACCGTCACCGCTTCATCGAGTGGCTCAAGGCACGCTATGGTAGCATCACCAGCCTCAACGCCGCGTGGGCCACACAACGCTGGTCCAGACATCTGAACTCTTTCGACGAGGTCAACCTGCCTTATGGCGACGGCCCCGGCGCGCCAGAGCCTTATCTGGATCTGCACCGCTTCTGGTCGGACGAATCGATCGCCGCGCTGCTGGAGATCGATGCCGTGCGCGAACGCTATGCGTCCGGGGTGCCCACCGCTTCCAACCTCTGGGATTACTCCCCGCGCAGGGGCTTCGATTACTTCAAAACGTACAAAAAGTTCGTCACTTACGGCGCGGAGGGTTTCTATCCCGGCACGGCGCTGGACACCGTCGCTGGTGCTCTGCTAACCAAAGGCGATCTGCCGACGCCCATCTGGTTCAACGAGTTCATCACCGGCGGCTCCGGCGCCTACGGCGGGCCGAAGGGCAGCATTCGCATGTGGGCCTACCTGGCGCTGCTCAACTACGGGCAGACCTTCCTCGCCTGGACCTTCAACACGCATCGAGGCGGCGAGGAGCAGGCGCTTTTCGGGCTGCTCGATCATGACGGCACGCCTTCATGGAAGTACGAGGAGTTCAGGCAGATCACCGCGGAGTTTGCGCAATTGCAGAATCTCGGCTTCCCTCGCTTCCACAAGCCGGAGGTCGCGATCGCCTACTCCTTCGAAAGCTCCATCGCCTCGCATCCGCCGAATGGCGCCAGTGCCCGCAATTACTACAGCACCCCTTACCGGGAACAGGTGAACAGCGCGTTGCAGCCGTTCTTTGAGGACAATATCGACGCTGCGATCATCAACATCGCCTACGATCCTCTGGACTACAAGCTGTTGATTGTTCCCGGCGACTATCTCATGGACGAGGCCAGCGCCATGGCGATCCGCAACTATGTGAAGGACGGCGGCACGGTCATTATGACAGCCTTCTCCGCGAAGGTCGACGAGCACAATCAGTGGTTCAATTCGCCCCTGCCTGGACGCCTGAGCGACGTCTTCGGCATCCGCACCGCGCAGTTTTATCGGCCGGCAACTCCGCCGGTGGTTTCGTTCGAAGGACGGTCCCTGCAGGCGTCGAACAACTTCTACGAGGTGCTGGAACCGCGCACGGCCAGGACGCTGGCGCGCTTCACCAATCTCGGCGAGCCCTCGCCCGCGATCACGGACAATGAGTACGGAAACGGTCACGCGATCTATCTGGCGACACCCGCACAGATCTCGATCCTGGGACCGCTCGTCGAGAACCTTTATGCGAAGTTGAACATCGAACGTGGACCGGTGACGCCCGCGGGCGTTTATGCCAGAGTCGTGGACGGCCGCACGCTTTACGTCAACACCACGGGCGAGACGAAGACGGTCGCTATCGACGGCGATAAGCGCGGAGTGATCGCCAGCAAGCGGTATAAAGATTCCCTTACGCTGGCGCCGTATCAGGTTGATTTGCTGCAATAGCGGTTTGCAACCAGCAAAATGGTTCCATCAGAAACATCGGCAAGTTTTCCAGCGAAGATTCACGGTGACTTCCTGCCCGTTGTACCGCACCTCCTTCGACGCCGCACCGACCTTGTTCCCGTCCACCACCACCACCCGGAAGGTTCTCTCGCCCGGCATGCCTGGGTACGCGCCCTGGCGCGCGGCGATGGTCAGCGTGCCCGCCTTGTCGTCCCAGCGAATGGGAACAGTGGTGTGCGCACCGTTCTCGTAAGCGTAGGTGTCGCCCTGATCGTCGTAGAGAGTGAAGCTCCCATCCGCGCCGCGATAAATGCGCAGCTCGATCGGTGAACTCGCCGGCTGGTCCGCATATTCCACCTCCGGGCCGAGCGGCAGGATCGCTCCCGCGCGAACGTACAGCGGAATGCGATCCAGCGGCGCCCGCGCCTCGATGCGCCGACCTCCCGCGAGCTTGTCTCCCGACCAAAAATCGTACCAGGCATTCTCCGGCGGCAGGTAGAGCGACCGGCTGGTGGCGCCTTCCTCGGTCACCGGATTCACGAGGATCGCCGGACCGAACATAAACTGGTCGCCGATGGCGGCTACCTTCGGATCGGTGCGCCAGTCCATGATGAGCGGGCGCTGGATGGTGTAATCCTCACTGGTGACGCGCCACGCCAGCGAATAGATGTACGGCAGCAGCCGATAGCGCAGCTTGTCGTATTGGATCAGAATTGGGGTCACCGGACCGTAGGAGAAAACTTCGTTGGTGTCGTTGGCGCGGTGGCCGTGCGTGCGGAAGACAGGGCAGAAGACGCCGTACGCGTACCAGCGGGCGTACAGCTCCTGATACGAGGGGTCGCGGGTATCGCGTTCCCACGGCCAGCCGTAGCCGGCGATATCGGTGGTCCAGTAAGGAATGCCCGAAAGGGCGAAGTTTAGCCCGGCGGGAATCTGGCGCGCGAAAGTCATGAAGGTGCCGAAGACATCGCCGGACCAGACTACGGTGGCATTTCGCTGCTGGCCCAGAAACGCCGAACGCGTGAGGATAAAGACGCGCTTGTCATTCCCGCTCTGACGCCAGTGTTCGTACACGCCGCCAGTGTGCAGAAGCGGAAACACGTTGGTATAGCGCGCACCACTTCCGATGAACACCGTCTTGTCAAAAAGCACGGCGTCGCTGCGCCCGTTGAGGATCTCCGGTTCGGAGCTGTCCAGCCAGAAACCGTCCCACCCCTGCGCGAGAATCGGCGAAATCAGCAGATTCCAATACGCGTCGCGGGCCGCCGGATTGGTGGCATCGTAATCGAACGTGCCCGGGATAATGAAGCTCCTCCGCGCCAGCTCCTGCTCGTTGGCGGACTTTGGGTCCATCATGGCCCAGACGGAAATGATTGCGTGGACGTTCTCGTCATGAAGCTTCTGTAGCGCGCCAGGAACGTCGGGGTGGGGCTTCAGATACTCGTCGGTGTAGGCCGTGTCGCCCTGATGCTTCCACCAGAACCAGTCCTGCACCATGACATCGAGCGGCACGTGCTCGGCTCGGTACTTGCCTGCCACGTCGAGCAGCTCCTGCGCGGATTTGTAGCGGTCCTTCGATTGGATGAACCCATAGGCCCACTTGCCGAAGAGCGGCGCGCGGCCGGTGAGTTCGCGGTATTGATGAATAACCGAGTCGATTTCCGGACCGTAGATGAAGAAGTAGTCGATGGCGTCGGCGGCGTCGGCGGTGAGCTTGAGCTCGGTAGCGAAGCGGTTGTCGAACCAGGATCGCGACGCTGTGTTCCAGAGAATGCCAGATCCGTTGGAGGAGATCAGCAGTGGCACGGCGACGTCTGTGTTAGCCTGGCCTAATTCAACCACCGTGCCACGGTAATTGAACACGCCATTCTGGTGCTGGCCGAGGCCGTACAGTCCCTGATGCGCGTCGAGGAAGAACCGTTCGCTCACACGATAGAGATTTTCGCCGTTCACCTGAACGCGGTCGTAACGGCGAGGCTCGCGGTCCGGTTCGGCTGCCAGCGTGTTGCCGGCGGCATCCTGAAACGTGAGTCTGCCGTCTTCGAGATTCAGCAAAACGCGCAGACTGGCGGTCGAGACCGTCGCGTTCTTCCCGTCGCGAGTGAAATCGAAACGATCGGGCTTGCACGGCGCGACCATCCAGGGTTCGGCCGGCGAGGCGGCATGGGGATCGCCGGGGCCCGCGACGATGTGAATCAATGTTGGACCGCAGACCGAGAGGCGCAAAGTCTCGCCGCTGCTATGCATCACGACACCGGCGGAGTCCGGCTCCACGGTGATGGATGGCGGCGCGGCCATCGCCAGCGCGCTCGCAAGGAGGAGACAGAGCTTTGTCATAAGGCACAAGTATCTTATCTCAGGCGAAGCGCATGGCGATAGGAATCCATATCGACAAATCAGCCGGGAACGCGAAGAACTTCAGTGAAGCTCAGCGAGAATGGCATGAGCAGGCCCAGGGGCTGTGATAGGCTGCGCCTGTGACCACGCGTCGAGCATTTCTCGCCGCTGTGCCCACGGCCACTTCCGTCGTCTCCCTACAGCCGCACGCCGTAGCCGCTTCCGGTTTCTCGTTTCAACTGCTGCCGTTTCCGCTCGGACAGGTGAAACTGCCGCCTGTCCCGTTCATGGATCGATGAGGACACCAACTCGGACCACGCGGCGTCGCCATAGACGTGCACGAAGCTGTCGTGGGGCGTAAGCTTCCGCTCCGAAAACGTGTCTCCCATCAAATGGCGGTACACATCCGCCTTGATTTGTTCGCGGCTATGTTCCTCGGAACGCGGATGAACGAAGGTGACCTCCGGCGCTTCGGAGAAGAGTTGAGCATCGGGACAAGGGCAGTTCGGTGCGAGTTCATTCCAGGCTCCTTGCTTGCGGTTACTGGGTGGGCAGGGCGGCGTGACCTTCACCGCCCCGATCCCGCGCGAGATGACTACAGCTTACTAAGCACCACCAGAAACACGTCGTTCTCGCGAAGTGGCATCTCGCGAACAAGCGCGCCGCCGGGGTGCTCGATCACACTCTGCTCAATCGGTGTGCCGCTTGCGATCTTGTCCAGCGCCTGCACCTGCGCCTGCGTGAGCTGGTTCGGAGCGCCTATGTGCAAATAAGCCGTGTACGCATCGTTGTGCTCATAACCGATGGCGTAGGTGCTGACGTGATAACGGCCCGCAGGCAGCCGGTCGAGCTGGATGCGCACGGTGCCCTTGCTTGCCGCCGGCAGCTCCTTGCGATAGTAAGTCTGGTCGTTCTCGCCCTTTGGAGGAACGATGGGAGTGTAATCCCAGACGAGCGCCTGCACGCTTCCGTCGGCGGAACGGGTCACCCACGATTGCGGATCGTTTGTCTCGACATCCTGCTCGCCAAGCTGCCGCAGAAAGCGATAGGCGAAGTAAGCCGGCTTGCGAATGCCCTCGAGATTCATCAGGCCAAATCCGCCGTGGAACGGCTCAAATCGCGGACCGCCCTCCTCGAAGATATCGGTGAAGGTCCAGTAGGACATGGAGTCGACATAGGGCGTTGCACGCTTGATCTTGTCGAGGATAAAGCTGGCCTGATGATACTGATCGTGCATAAAGTCGGTCGGCGTGTAGGCGGAACTCCATTCGGTAAAGTGCAGTTCCATGTCGGGCCTGCCCGATTTCGATAGCAGCTCGCGCGAATGCTGCATGCGTCCGCTGACGGCATCCGGGTCAGGATCGAGAATGGTGCCGGAGGAGCCGTCCGCGTCGAGGAAGCCCTGCTTTACGCCATAGGAGTGCGTGGCGACGAATTCGGCGGGCACGTTGTTGGCGGCCACGTATTTCTCAAACGCTGCTTCAAACCCGTAGGGGATCGCCGAAGCAGGTCCGCCCACGCGGCAGGCCGGGCACTCGGCTTTGACGGCTTCGGCTGTGTTCTTGTAGAGCGCGAGGTAGTCTTCCAGCGTTCCGGTAAAGAACCCGTTGCGCAGGTCCGGTTCGTTCCACACCTCGAAATACCACTTCCCGATTTCGTCCGCGCCGTAGCGCTCCCGGTAATGCGCAACAAAAGCGCGGATCAGCGCCGACCATTTCGCGGGATCCTTCGGCGGCGTGACGTTGCCCTTCCACCAGAAAATGGTGCGCGTGCCGCTGGCCAGCGGCGATGGCATGAACGACAGTTCCACAAAGGGCCGGATGTGCATCTTCAGCAACGCGTCGTAGAGCGCGTCCACGTACTGGAAGTTGAACTGGGGATTGCCGTGTTTGTCCTCTTTATAAACGCCCATGTCGTCATGCAGGATGCCGTGCATGCGGATATAGTCGAAGCCGAGCTCGCGCTGCACAGTAGCGAGCTGCTGCTGCCAATCGGCTCGCAACCCTTCGTTGGCGCGGCCGGCGCCAATGCAGCGGAACGGGACTGTGGTGTGGGGTCCAATCGTGTGGGAAACGTCGGCGCGCACCGTGCGCGTCTGTGCGGGGGCCGCGCCTGCAAGGCCGAGAATGCCGATCAGCAGGAGTGCAAAGGGAGGTCTCATTTTGTGTCTTCTCATTCGCAGTTCGCGCCGGAGCACAGGTTCGCACTGAAGAACGGCAGGACGTGGTTCTGGAAACGATCGGCGACTGCGCTCGTGTGAGTACCGCGATAGAGCTCAAAGGTGTTCCCGATCCCGTACGTATCGAGCACTTCGTGCAGCTTGCCGGTGTCGGTCTTCAAACCATCCTGGTCGCCCACATCGATGGCGATGGCGCGATACTCGCGCAGGTTGCCGATGTACTGGTCGATGAACGCCAGCGGCGCGTTGGCCGTCCATTTCGCGAGCACGTCGGGTTGCGGCTCGCCGCTCTTCGTGGGCAGATCGAAATAGAACGGCGGGTTCTTCGGATTGGGCGACCATGCCGCCGCCGTGGCAAGCTGAGCTCGCTGAAAGAACCCCAGGCTCGCCGTATCCGCGGGCGTCTTGGCAGCCGCCACCACCTTTTCCAGATCCGCATTCGCGGGGCCCATGGGACGGGCCGACAGGCAGCACGGGCTCATGATGTACAAGCTGCCGAACACAGCGGAGTGCTTCATGCCGATGCGCGTTGCGCCATAACCGCCCATGGAGTGGCCCACCAGACCGCGGCTCGTGCGCGCCGGAATGGTGCGGTAGTGCGCATCAATGTAGGCAACCAGATCGTGGGAGACGAACCGCTCGAAATCTCCGGTGGTCACCGAGCTGGAATACATGGAGCCGTTGTGCACGGTTTTCGAATCGGGCAGCACGACGATCATCTCCTTCGCGCCCTGGGCGAAAGCGCCTTCGATGGTCTGCGGCACATGGATCTCGTGCGTCCACTGCTCTGCGCCGATCGAATAACCGTGCAAGGCGTAGACTACCGGGTAACGCCGGTGGTTCTCGGTGGCGTAGCTGGGCGGCAGGAAGACGAAGACATCACGATCCGCCGAATCGCCTTCCAGACTGCCTTCGAGGCTCTTCCCGTGAACCTTGATATGTTCCACTGTTACGGGTTTTGCGCCGGACACCGGCGGAGGTACTTCGGTCTGCACCTGCGCCACGACGCTCGGCCCCAACGCGAGGGCCGACGCCAGCATGATAGCGCAATACAGTTTCGTGGCTATCATCGATCTCCTCTACTCCACTGCAAACGAATAGATACTGACGCTGAATGGCGGGACGGCCATGGTGTCCGGTATGGTCACCTGCCCCCGCTCCTCAACCTTTACTCCCGGAGTCTGTCCCACGGTGATGGTTGCATCGACCGACGGCGGCGCCATGCGCCACAGATGCCCCTCGCTCGCGAGCTTTACTCCGTTGACTGAGAGCTTCAGTTGCTGCTCGGAGTCCGATGGATTCAGCACAGCGAACGTCAGCGTCCTGCGATCAGCTGAAAGGGCCGCGCTCACATCCAGCGGATACGTGTCGCTGCCGGGATTGACCTTCGGCTGGTCGCCGCCGGGCGGATAAATCGGCTTCGGCTGCGGCGAGTCTCCCGACACCTCCACCGGGATGGTGCCGAAGTGGTCGGCGTACATCTTAAAAAGAAGCCCGGTGGGGCTCAGAACGGCCTCGGTCCGGTTCGCGCTCATCATCGAGGTGGCGAAGGTGAAGGCGCCGAGCTGGAACAGGCCGGAATGCCGGAACATCTCATGGAAAGCCCAGGCATAGGCGGGAGCGGTTTTGTAAGAGCCGAACGGCGCTCCCATATAGGCCCACTCGTCGATAAAGACCGGCACGGGTTTCGCTTTGAGGCCGGGGATGAGCTTCAGGTACTCCTGATAATGCTCGTATTTCACGCGCACCTGCGTAGCCGGCGCACGCATCCACTCCACCAGCGGCTGAGGACCGGTGGAGACCTTCTCGCCGGTCTTGAGATCGAGGCGCTGGTTGCCGGAAGAGTAGTAGTGCTCGCTGAGCGCATCGATGTTGTCCAGGCAGTGCGCCAGCATGTAGCCGCTCCAGTCGGCGACCGAAAGATAGTCGGGCACGATCTGGCCGTTAATGCGCTTCGCTTGCTTTGAACCCGCCATGGCATCGGGCATCGCTCCGCCCGCGACGAGCGTAATGGTCGGATCCACTTTGCGCATGGCCCTGGCGAACTGGTCGTGCTTCAGTGCGAACTGCTCCACCGAGGTATGGCCCAACTGCCAGTCGCCCCAGGGTTCGTTGCCCACGCCCCACAGCTTCACGTTATAGGGCTGCGGATGGCCGTTGGCAGCGCGCCAGCGGCCCATCGGTGTCGTCGCCGCGCCGTTAACGTACTCGACAAGTTGCGCCGCCGAATACGCGTCGCCGAAGCCGGCATTCACGGTGATGTATGCGTCAACGCCCAGCAGCCGGCAAAGCGTCATGAACTCGTCGGTGCCCACGTCGTTCGGCTGCACCGCGTGCCAAACAGGATCGTAGATCGGCGGACGCTTGTCGATCTCGCCCACCGCGTCGCGCCACTCGTGCCCGGAGACGAAGTTCCCGCCCGGCCACCGATAGACGCCCGAGTGGAGCTGCCTGAGCGCGGCGATGACTGCGGCGCGGAAACCCTCGACGTTGTCGGCCGGCATCAACGATACTGCGCCGACGTGAGCGACGCCGGGGCCGCTGGCGGTGATCTCCAGCCGGGCATTGTCGCTGTCGGCTCCAGCCTGGAATTTCAAGGGAAATTTCCGATAAGCGGTCGCAATTTTGTCAACGATGACCGTTTGCCGGTCCGCCGGGGCGTCTCCCCACGCCAGTGTCACCTTCACCGTTGCGCCCGGCGTGCCCGCAAGCACGATGCGTCCCGAGTACGATATACCTTTGCGCACCGCCAGACCGGCCTGCTGGAAGCCGCGCGCTTCCTTCGCACTCAGCTTTACCACGGGCGTGTGATCGCCAGTGTAGGGATGATTCGTGTCCATGGTCACGAACTCGTCGCCGCCAATCGGCGTCCAGTGGCGTAGCGGAGGGCGCCTCATCGGATTCGCTGAAGGCGGCTCGGCCGGAGGGTGCGAATTAATCGGGTAGTAGAATTTCCGATCATCCAGCATTTCGGCCCAAATGCCGGTGTTGACGAGCCCTCCGATGTGTTCCAGAAACTGCCCGTAGAGATACTTCGAGATCGGAGCGCCGGTCTTCGACGCGTCGATGGTTGCGTTCACGGGCTTGTTCTGAGCGGAACAAATGAGCACCGCCGCGAACAGAAGCAGAGTTATCCGTTTCACAGAATCATTGCTCCGGTTATTGTTCGATTGAGACCACGGTGACCGACTTCGGTTGCAGCTTCAGAGCCAACTTGCCGCCCTCGACCCTCGCCACGGCGGGCTTGGGAACGACTGTACTCGGTGCTTCGAAGGTATTGACGCTGTCGACCGCCGGCGCCGTCAGCGTTTCCCCGGCGGCCGACTTCGCCGTGATGCCGGCCAGACTCGCCTCGATTTCGACTGGCTGGTCGGGGTCGAGATTCGTGACCTCCAGCCACAGCTTGCCGGCCGTGTCTTTTGCCGCGATGGCATCTACGCGCGGCAGGCCGATGTCGCCGTGCGTGTACGTGCCGGCGTTGAAGGTCACGGGCACGAAGGTCGCGTCATGGAACGGCCCGTACATCTTGTAGACGTAGTAGGTCGGCGTCAGAACCATCTTCTCCTTGTCGGTTAGGATCATCGCCTGCAGTACGTTCACCATCTGAGCGATGTTCGCCATGCGCACGCGGTCGGCATGGCGCGCGAAGATGTTGAGGTTCAGCGCGGCCAGGATGGCGTCGCGCATGCTGTTCTGCTGGGCGAGAAAGCCCGGATTTGTGCCAGGGAGCGGCGCGTACCAGGCGCCCCATTCATCCACAGCGAGCGCGATCTTCTTCTCCGGGTCGTACTTGTCCATCACCGCCGACTGCCTGCTAACCAGGTCTTCCATCTTCAGCGTCTCTTTGAGGATCTCGCTGTATTCTCCCTCTCCGAATCCCTCCGATTTATACGACGGCGGCCAGTGCGGCACTGTGTAGGAGTGAATGGAAAGGCCATTCATGTCCCAGCTCCAGTGACGATTCTGCCAGGCCTTCATGATGGTTTCAGTCCACTCCGTGTTGCCGTCGCCCGGCCCCACCGCGATCTTCAGCATCTGATCCTTGTCCTGCTGCGCCGGATTGAAATTGCGGACGAAGCGTGAGTAGATTTTGAGCTGGCTCAGATAATACTCGGCGCTCATGTTGCCGCCGCAATCCCAGCTTTCGTTGCCGATGCCGAGGAAACCGATCTTCCATGGAGCGGGGTGACCGTTGGCGCCGCGCTCTTTCGCCAGCGTCGTCGGCTGGTCTGTGGTCATGTATTCCAGCCACGCGGCCGCTTCCCCTGGTGTGCCCGAGCCGACGTTTACGGAAATGTACGCCGAGCTGCCGATTTGCTCCAGAAAGTCCATGAACTCGTGGGCTCCGAACGTGTTCGGTTCGGTAACGCCGCCCCAGTTGGGATTGAGGGTCACGTTTCGCGGTGCGCCGACGCCGTTGCGCCAGTGGTATTCGTCCGCGAAACAGCCGCCCGGCCAGCGGACGTTGGGCACCTTGATCGCCTTCAGCGCGGCAACCACATCGTTGCGTATCCCGCGGGTGTTGGGAATGGTGGAATCGGGGCCCACCCAGATCCCTTCGTAAATTCCGTGGCCAAGATGCTCGGCGAACTGGCCGAAGATGTTGCGGTCGATCTTCGCGCCGGCTTTGGACGCGTCAACCGACAATTCAACCTTATCCGCGGCGATGGCCGGCGCAGTCAGGGCGACGGCGACGAGGACGAAACGAACCAGGAGTGGATGCATGGCAACCTATCGTGATGATCCTCACTATACAGAGGCCTCGCCGCAAGGCACAAGCCCGGCAGTTCGGTGGACACCTATCGGAGTTTTCGATGGATTCAGATTGCTTCCACGCCGCGATTGACGCCGAGAAGGTCGGCAAGGGCGTTCAGTTCGCGGCTGCTGGAACTCAGATCCTTGCACACGA
>Ga0326727_10014757_pt1 | contig 16942 bp, 17 predicted proteins | sample MB2enrmetagenome_FD_207643 | JGI IMG/M metagenome (GOLD analysis project Ga0326727, IMG submission 207643) | Lab enriched peat soil microbial communities from McLean, Ithaca, NY, United States - MB29MY | ecosystem: Environmental > Terrestrial > Soil > Wetlands > Peat | place: USA: New York...
TAGCGGCAATTTCTATTTCCGGTTGAACGTGCTGGCCGGACGTTTTCCGAAGGAAGACAAAGGCCTGTTTGACCGGACGCACGTGCAGTTTTTCACCTGGAGCGGGTGGGTGGAGTTATTCCGGGATGCAGGCTTTCAAATGAAACAGGTGCGCTCCAGTGCGGTACCCTTCAGCGTGGCAATGCCTGCCGCGCCGGCGTGGCTGGTGGGAGCGTTGGAGTGGACTTTTTTTCAGGCGGCGCAGATCTGGAAAACGTTGTTCGCTTACCAGTTCATTGTTGTGTCCGCACCGCGTGAAAGCTTATGAATCAGAAGCCGGAAATTGTTGTGGTGATGCCGGCTTATAACGCCGCCCGAACGCTTGAAAAGACCCACGCCGAACTGCCGCATGACGTCGTCGGAAAGGTGATTGTGGTGGACGACGGCAGTTCCGACGAGACGGTCAAGATCGCCCGCGAACTGGGGCTGGAAACCTTTGTCCATAACCGTAATTACGGGTACGGCGCCAATCAGAAAACCTGCTACGCGCAGGCGTTAAAGACCAATGCGGACATCATCGTGATGGTGCATCCGGATTACCAGTACGACCCCACGCTGCTGCCGGATGTGGTGAAACCCATCGTGGATGGCAAAGCGGACGTGGTTTTAGGGTCGCGCCTGATGGGAACCAATCCCATGAAGCAGGGCATGCCGTGGTGGAAGTACATCTCCAACCGGTTCCTGACCAAGGTTGAAAATCTTGTCTTCCACTTGCACCTTTCCGAATATCACACGGGTTACCGGGCGTACCGGCGCGATGTTCTGGAGGCAGTGAACTTCGGGATGAACTCCGATGGGTTCATCTTCGACCAGGAGATTATGGCGCAGTTCGTGGCCTTGAAAGCGCGCATCGCCGAGGTGCCCGTGCCCACGCGCTACTTTCCGCAGGCGTCTTCGGCTTCGTTCGTTGATAGCAGTGTTTATGGCGCGAAGATTCTGCTGTTGCTGATGCGGTACCAGTTGCACAGGCTCGGCATTGTTCCGTACCGCGCCATGGATAGCCTGGCCCGCCGCTATGCGCCCTAAGACGGTTCTTCTGCAACCTCACCTATAATCAACCAATGCCCAGCGACAAATGGAAGAGCGCCATTGCCGCTGCCTCGCTTTTCGCCGTCAACGCATGGATCACCATCCGGCTGTTCCGCACGCCTTACACCATGCAAATGGGGTCCATCGAAGGCGCTTTCATCGGCCTGGCGCGCTACATCTCCTCGCATTGGGGCGATCTCAATTGGTTCCCGCTCTGGTATGAGGGCATCCCGTTCCCCGACAGCTACCCGCCGCTGCTGCACTTTGCCGTGGCCGGCGTATCTTCCGCCGCCCATCTCTCCGCCGGCCTCGCGTATCACTTGGTTGTGGCAGCCGTCTATGCTCTCGGACCGGTGGCCCTGTACTGGGCTGCGCGCCGCCTGGGGGCTGGCCGCGCCGCGGCGTTCACCGGCAGCCTGCTCTATTCGCTGCTCTCCCCCACCTGCTTCCTGGTGAGCGAAGTCCGCATTGATTCGGGCGGCTGGTTCGGACCGCGCCGCCTGGTAACCCTTGTTCCCTATGGAGAAGGACCCCACCTTACCTCGCTGGTGTTTTTTGCATTGGCGCTGGGCGCGTTGCATGTGGCGCTTCAGAAGCGACGCCCGCATTTTTATCTGGGCGCCGCAATCGCGCTGGCTTGCGTGGTGCTCAGCAATTGGATTGGGGCTTTCGCGCTTGGCCTCGCCGTAGGCTGCTATCTGCTCGCGGGTTGGGAGAGGGGCTTTTCGCGCTGGCTCCGGGCTGCTGGGATCGGATGCCTGGCCTACGCGCTGGCCATGCCTTGGGCCACGCCCTCGACGATCCAGACCATCCGCACGAATGCGCCCAAACTGGTCGGGTGGAAGTTGACGAGTCCTGAAATCGTGCTTTGGGCGGTGTTGGCCGCGGGACTTCTTCTCCTGACATGGATATTGCCCCGCCGGCATGTGGAGGCGCGCCTGCGCTTCGCTCTCTTGTTCCTTTGGGGCATGGGCTTCGTTCCGCTGAGTGCGTACTGGCTGCACATCAAGATGATTCCCCAGCCGGAGCGCTACCACCTGGAGATGGACCTGGCGTTCTGGCTGGCAGTCACCCTGGCCTTGGAACCACTGGCGGCCAGACTGCCTAAAGCAACGTGGCCGGCATTTCGAAAGTACGGCTGGGTGGCGGTTGCGGTGGCCTGCCTGCCGTTGATCGTCCACCAGCACCGCCGCGCCCGCGAGATGGAAAAGCCCATCGATATCACGACGACAGCCGAGTATCGAATCTCACGCTGGCTGGGAGACCACGCCCCCGGACAGCGGGTCTACGCACCGGGTTCCGACGGCTTCTGGATGAATGCATTCAGCGACACACCCATGATTGTCGGCGGTTTCGACAACGGAATCCGCAATCAACTCCTTTGGGATGTCAACTTCCAAATTATCTTCGGCGACCAACTGGAACCCACGCTGGCTTGGCTGAAGGCGTTCGGATGCGACGCCATTATCGGCGCGGACCCCGGCACCGGCGAGTTCTACCACCCTTATCAACATCCGGAGAAATTGCACGCGCTGAACGAATTGTGGCGCGATGGCCCGGAAGTGATCTATGCCGTGCCGCGAGCGAGCCGGTCGCTCGCCCACGCAGTACGCGCCTCCGACCTGGTGCAAAGGGTTCCGCCAGTTTATTACGTCAAGCCGTTGGAACCATTTTTGGCGGCATTGGATGACCCTTCCCTGCCCCCGGCGGCCTTCGAATGGAGGAACTCCAGCACCGGCATCATCACGGCCAACCTTCGTCCAGACCTGTTGCTTTACGTCCAGGCCGCCTGGGATAAGGGTTGGAAAGCTCGCGTGAACGGCGAGGCCCGCAAGACCTGGGCCGACCCGTTGGGACAGGTGGTGATTGAGCCGCGCTGCAGCGGACCATGCACTGTGGAGCTGGTTTGGGACGGCGGAACCGAGATGCAGATCGCCCGCATCGTCAGCCCTATCGCTCTTATCCTTACCCTGTTTTGGTCGGTTTCGACGCAAGTGCGAAAGGGCGCACCTAGAAGAAACAACAGGGTGTAATCTTTTCAAAGCTGCCCTCGTCCCCACAGGTATGAAGCGTATTACCAACGTTTTGCTGATCTCTTCACTGGCGCTATTCGGCGTCAGCCTTGTCGCACAGGAGCATGGTGGCGGCCACGGAGGCGGTGCGTCGCACGCGCCCGCCGGCAGCCACATTCCCGCGCGTGGACCCGCGCCCGCCAAAGCGGACGCGCACCCACCCGCACAGGGCGAGCAGCGCAATTTCTCAGACCAGGCAGGACACCCCAACGCGCCGCACGTCCACCCGGACGGTAAGTGGGTTGGGCACGACACCGGAAAGAATGACCCTGCTTATCATCTTGACCACCCTTGGGAACACGGACATTTCACAGGAGGCATCGGACGTGGCCACGTATGGCGATTGGGTGGCGGCGGACCGGGCCGGTTCTGGTTTGGAGGATTCTATTTCAGCGTCGCCGGACCGGACCTGGGCTTCTGTGGCGACTGGCTCTGGGATTCCGACCAGATTGTGATTTATGACGACCCGGACCACATCGGCTGGTATCTGGCCTTCAATGTTCGCCTGGGGACTTACGTACACGTCATGTATCTGGGAAGGTAGACGGGTTCACTCGTAGAGGAACTTCGGATAGCGATTGACGGGCAGGGCTTCCCGCTTCACCGCCACGCAGAAGATTTGTTCGCCGCGCAGCGCAGTGTTGTAGCCCTGCTCCTCGAGAAAATTCCATATCGGAAGGTTGATCTCCAGACCGGCAATGGTCTCGGTAATCAGCGTTTCTATTTCGAAGCCGGCCGCCTGAACGGTATCCCGCAGTTCAAACGCGGTGTACTCGCGGACATGTGGGACTTCCTCGATCCCTGGCCGCGGGATGCTGTATTTCGAGTAGATTTGCGGATTGTCGTAGCCGTGTAAAACCCGGGCGACGCTGGTGAGGCTTGCAATATTAGGCGTGGTCACCAGTATCCGCCCGCCTTCCATCAGCACCCGCCGGCATTCGAGGAGCATCCGGATGGGGTCCCGTAACAAATGCTCGATCAATTCGCAAACAAGGACGGTTTCAAACGAACCGTCGTCGAAAGGGAAAGGATCATTTTCGGCATCGAACAGATCGACTGGTATCACGACGCTCTTGCCGTTCACCCTGGCGATCTTGTTCTCGGTGTAGCCAGCCTGGCCGAAGTGGGCGCCACGGACCATGGAATAGCCGCAGAATTCCTTCAGGAATGGAGTCATCTGCAAATAAGCACCGAGTTCTAAGACAGCGCCTGAACCAGTGGGCACCAGCGAGAGAGTGCGCGAGAGACGCGGCAGGTGCTTTTCAAAATACTCGCGGGCATCGTTTCCGCTGATGTCCAGTTGCCGGAGACATGCTTCCGCTTCGACGACTCTTGGAGCCTTGCCTTGGACCGGAGGAGGATGGGTCCGCTCCAGGGCGCGCTCGCGGCGGCGGCTCAAGGACGCGTTCACCTTGCGCAACGCGGCTCGCACCGTGTGAAGATGCCAGGGGACTTCTGCTGACGGCTTCAACTTCCGCTCACCGACAACAAGACGGAGTTGGTGATTTGGCCGTTGACGGTTACGACAAGTGAATAACTTCCGGCGGGAAGGGCAGGCAGTTGGAGATTCACTTGTATCAGTCCTACGCATCCTGGTGCGGGGCCCGCATAGGTAACAGTTCCCGCAACCCCGTTGATGGTTGCCGACACGGACGGAGGAGACGAGCCCGGCACAATTCCGGAGTTGGGGTCTCCATCCACCGTATTTGAATCCAAAGCACCGACGCCCGTTAAGTATACGGAAACATATGATCCAGCAACGCCTGGAGTGGCGGCGCTGTTGACGGAACCATCGAGGTTCGCGACGGCGAAAATGCCGGGTGCGTCAGGCTGTATCTGAACCGTGAACGCCGCCGAAAACGCATTCGCCACGCGAACGACGACCTGAACAGGACCGGTGGGAACAGCGGCGGGAACCTGCGCGTTGATCTGCCCGGGAGACACGTAGAGCAGCGGCGCGGGAAGTCCGCCGAATGTGACCGAGACGTCGTCGAGCGAAATCGGAAGAGGTAATGACTGCGCCACCGCCGTAGCCAGGGATAAGTGCGAGCCGAAGATTGCGACCAGGGAGCCGGGCGAAACCGCAGCGTCTTCGAAACTGGCCGCGTTGGCTACGGCGGCAACGGTTGGCGAGGCTTGCGATAACTCACCGTAAACGAGCAGGGTGTCAACTCCCGCGACGAAGACTTTACTATCGGCGACGGTGGGCGCGGTGAACTCAATGAAAGTACCGGGATAGTCGCCGGGCTGGAGACTGCTGTCGTATAACTGAGCCAGCGTTCCGGCATCGAACGCGTTTAAAGCCGAATCGTTTGTGTCGGTCCACACGATACCGTTCTGCGTCCCATTGGCGGAAATACTGGGGACCGCCCCCAAGGCGCCGGAAAGCTTGGGCGATTGCGCGGCCGGCGCGTTCGTTAGAACTGCCGAGGCGATGGGAAACAGATCGACAGGCGCATTCTGGCTTGCGACGTAGAGACCGCCGTTGAACCAGGCCGCCGAACCGAACGCCGCCTGGGAGTACGTCGGAAGAGACGCTAGCGCGCTTGAGTCGCTCAGCACCTGGGCATGGCCGAGTTGATCTCGATCGAGCAGGTACATGCGCCCTTCCTTGCCCGCGGTGAAGAGCAGATGAGGATGCGCGCCGTTCCCGGCAGAATCGGGCAACAGGACCGCGCCACTCGATCCGACGTCGAGATCCAGCGCGTCCAGGTAGCTCTGATTGAACGGCGTAAAGTAATCGGCGATGGCGAGGGCATTGGGATTGAGCTTGAGCACGGATTCCCCGTAGTCGACTCCGCCCTGGTCGGCATCGAAGTCGCCGTTGGCGGCGACAACGAAGAGGTTTCCATCCGAGTCCGCGGACGGCGCGGAGCCCCCATTCCAGAAGGACGCGCCATTGCCCTGTGGGCTGGAATTGAAGACCGCGATCTGGTTGAGCGTGGTTGCGTCGTTTGCGATCACAAACCCGTGATAGGGAGCATGATCACAACTGGACGACCATTCGGAATAGACGACGCCATTTGCCAGCAGCAATGCGCCGCGCTGTTTCTCCATGAGCGCGGCGAAACCAGCTGCCTGAATCACAACCGGGCTGCCTGCCCGTTCCGCTCCGCTGGTTACGTCGAGGGCGTGCAAGCGATAGACATAGGTTGGGCCAGGTTCCCGAGTGGCGGCGACAGCGTAGAGCGTGCCTGTGGCCGGGTCGATCACCGGCGTACCGATGACGCCGAGCTCAGGTGCGATCACCGGGCAATTCACATCGGCCATTGGAATCGCGCTGACGCCGTTGGCGGCATCCAGGAAGCTCGTCTGCCATAATGGCGCCGCGTTTGCGCCCGGACTGTCGGCGTCAAAGGCGTAAACGCTGTCATGCGTGGTTGCGACGAACACTATGTCATGGAGACCCTTACCGGCCACGTTGACGCGCGCAACATAAAGTGGCTGCCCGTAGATATTCCCATCGACCAGGTATGCGAAGCGCTTGCCAAACGCGCCAGGCCTGACCGTCGCGGGGGAAAGCAGGGCTTCGGTGAGGTACTGTCCAGTGCGAGCGTTGTCGTTGTGGTACGTCGTGACATTGGTTTGCGCGAGCAGTGGGACGAGAAGGACGAGAAGTGTCACTTCTTTGTAATGAACACGTATGACATGGGAAGTTCCAGAAAGTAAGTGATCTAATGTGACTGATGCAACAGTTCACCGAGACCCTGCTCGCGGCGTTGAAGAACAAGCCGGGATTGACGAAGGAGCGGCTGGCGCAGGCGATGAATGCCGAGTGCGACCAGGAGTTCCGCAACGCCTTGAGCGAAGCTTACGACACAGGACTGATCCACAAGGTCCAGGACAAGTATTATCCCGGTTCACTGAAATCGTATTGAAGGTTACTCGATGCGCTTGAAAATGCGCTCGGGTCTCAGGCGGGGCGCGCCGCTCCCGGGTTCATCGATCGAGCAATAGATGAACAGGGGCTTGCCGAAGATCTCTCGCCGATCGACGAAGCCCCAGTAGCGGCTGTCTAAAGACAGATCGCGATTGTCCCCCAGCACGAAGTATTTTCCTGGTGGGACCACTACCTCGCCATTCACCACGTCGTGCCGCAACATAGCCAGAGCGGCCTGGGCGCCGGGATAGGTCATGGTGTTCGGCTGGGAAGGGAAGTTATCGCGATAAGGGTCAACGTAGTCGGTTGCGTGATGGATGTAAGGCTCCTTCAGCGCGGTCCCGTTCAAGTAGAACTGCTTGTTGATCATTCTTACGCGGTCGCCCGGCACGCCCAGGACGCGCTTGATGAACGTCTGACCGGGGTCGACCGGGTAGTGGAAAACGACAATCTCACCGCGCTGGATGGGACCGATATCCCGGACCTTCGCCACCAGATAGTCGCCGACCAGCAGCGTTTTCTCCATCGAGCCAGTCGGATTGGTGAAGGCGCGGAAGAAAAGGTATAAGGTGGTGACGGGGACGGTGAGCACCGCCGCGATCGCGACGGGTATCAAGATTGCCCAGAGCGCGCTGGACTTCCCCTTGGACATACGCGCTATGATCGCACGGTTCGTGCCGCCCTGAAGGGCGACGGCCTATATTCTTCCCATGACCAGCAGGATGATGACGATCAGAAGCACCAGCCCTAAGCCGCCGCTCGGATAATAACCCCAACCCGAACTATATCCCCAGTTAGGCAGAGCCCCCAGCAGTGCGAGAACAAGAATGATGAGAAGAACCGTACCGAGCATCGTGAATGCCTCCAGCGAAGGTAGGAGCAATCTGATGGCCTAACGCCAGGTGGTCAGTCTTTGCCAAAGCCCGGGTTTTCTTGATTTGTCATCGGCTTCCCGCGCGGTAACCAGGTCTTCGGTAAGCGTGCCATTGGTACGGATGTCCTCAATCAGACGGCGAACGCGCTTCTCGATGTCAGCGCGCACGTCGCGGAAGACGGACATCTCTTCGTAGTAGGGATCGGCGACCTGCCATTCCGTCACGAGTACATTGTCCATGGCCGGCAGATCGAAGCCGCTCATGTTGACGATGATGTCGTAAGTGCCGGCCAGCCGGTAGTCGAACTCCTTGGGAAACTGGTCGTTGATATCGACGCCCACTTCGGCCATGGCGGCAATGGTGTCTCCCGCGATGGTGGGGGTGGGCGAGAGACCGGCGCTGGCAGCGTTGATCACGCCCGCACCCAAGTGCCGGGCGAAACCTTCCGCCATCTGGCTTCGGCAGCAGTTGCCGATGCAGATGAAGAGTACGTTCTTCATAATTTGTCCAGGAACAGCCTGTGCACGCGGACATCCGAAGACAGCTCGGGATGGAAGGTGGCCCCTAAGTGGAGCCCTTGTTCCACTAACACGGGATGTCCGCGGTATTCCGCCAGGACCTTGACGTCAGGGCCCGTGCGCAGGATTACCGGAGCACGGATAAAGACGGCTTCCAACTTATCCGGCCCAAACCGTATGTCTCCGACGCTGCTATCGATCTGCCGCCCATAACCGTTTCGTTCCACTGTCAAATCCATCAAATTCAGACTTTCCTGTTCGGGATGAGTTACTTGCTTCGCGAGTAGAATGACCCCCGCGCAGGTTCCGAAAATCGGCTTCGATTTCCCGAACTCGCGCAAGGGTTCGAACATTTCCAGGCGGTGCAGCAGGTTCAACATCGTGGTGCTTTCACCACCGGGAAGCACCAGGCCATCCACACTCCGTAGTTCCCGCGGAGTGCGCACCGTGACAGGCTCGGCGCCGGCTTTGGCCAGCGCCTTCTCGTGCGCCTCGAAATCTCCTTGCAGCGCCAGCACGCCGATCCGCTTCAACTGATCACCAACCACGCGTCTGCATCAGTTCGCCTTCGGGGATTTTGGATACATCGAGCCCGGCCATACCGATGCCCAGATCTTCACTGGCTTCCAGCAGCTTGACCGGGTCGTTGTAGAACGTGGCCGCCATCACAATCGCCTTCGCGCGAGCTTCGGGGTCGGATGATTTGAAGATTCCGGAGCCCACGAACACGGCCTCCGCGCCAAGCTGCATCACCAGTGCCGCATCCGCCGGCGTGGCAATCCCGCCCGCCGAGAAATTCGGCACGGGCAGTTTTCCATGTTCGGCCACCCATTCCACCAGTTCCAGCGGCGCCTGCAGCTTTTTCGATTCCGCGACCAGCTCCTCTTTACCTAGAACCGTGAGCTGCTTCATTTCTTTCACGATGGTGCGGATGTGCCGAACGGCTTCGACGATGTTGCCGGAACCCGCCTCGCCTTTGGTGCGAATCATGGCTGCGCCTTCGGCGATGCGGCGCAGTGCTTCGCCCAGGTTGCGCGCGCCGCACACGAACGGCACTTTGAAATCGCGCTTGGCTACGTGGTGTTCTTCATCGGCCGGAGTCAGGACCTCGCTTTCGTCGATGTAATCGACGCCGAGCACTTCCAGAATCCGGGCTTCCATAAAATGTCCGATACGTACTTTGGCCATCACCGGGATGCTGACGGTTTCCATAATTTCGCGGATGATGCGTACCGGCGACATACGCGCCACGCCGCCTTCTTTGCGAATATCGGACGGCACGCGTTCGAGCGCCATCACGGCGACCGCGCCCGCTTTTTCGGCGATGCGCGCCTGTTCGGCATTGACCACGTCCATGATCACGCCGCCCTTCAGCATTTCAGCCAGGCCCGCTTTGAGCCGGTACTCATCGTTGATGTACATGCTTGTAACTCCTTTGTTTCTCTATACCCACGCGGTCGCAGGTTCGCGCTCGGCTTGTTTTTGCGAATCAATTTCGGCGCGAAACACGCGCCCTAAAATCTCGATGCCTTTAGAAATCTGGTCAGGCCTGACACCTCCGAAACTAAGCCGCAGCGAGCCGTAAAGCGGATGTTTCACGTGAAACACTTCGCCTGGCAGGTAAGCCACGCCTTCGCGTTGGGTTCGTTCCAACAATTGGGTAGTGTCCAAACCATCGGGAAGCGTGACCCAGAAATTGAGTCCTCCTTCGGGCCTGGTCCAGGTGGACCCGGTGGGCAGGAAGCGTTCGGCGGCCGACATCGCGGCTTGCAAACGCAGGCGTCCGGCGTCGATCATTTTGGCCTGATGGGCGGCCAACCGGCCCGATTCCGCAAAGCGCAGCATTACGGCTTGTGAAAACTGATCGGAATGCAGATCCGTCAATTGCTTGGTTTCACGGAGCGCGGTGATGAGCGGACGCGGACCGATGACCCACCCGAGACGCAGGCCAGGGAACGCGATTTTAGAAAAACTGCGAATCAGCGCTGTTCCGGCGCGTGGGGCGAGTTGCTTGAAGGATGGCAGCGGTTCACCTATATAACGAAGGGCGCTGTAGATATCGTTCTCGATTAGAATTGTGGCGTTTTCGCGGGCGTCGCGGAGGACAGATTCGCGCTCTGAAAGGGGCATCGTGAGCCCGGTTGGATTCTGGAAGTTCGGCGTCAGAATTGCGAGCTGCGGCAGACCTTGTTTGTAATTGACAAGCTGCGCGCCGCCTTCGAGCAGAATGTTTTTCAGGCCTGGATAGACCGGGTCTTCCACGGCCACGCTGGCGCCGGGACGCACGAGAACGCGGCGAAGCAGGTCCAGCGCCTGCTGGCAACCGTTGGTGATCAGAAGATCGTCATCCGGGGTGAGGACGCCCTCCTGCCGGGCTTCTTCGAGAAGATAATTGCGAAGCGGCTCATATCCGCCCGGCGTTCCTAATTGCAGGATCGAACCCAGATTTCCGCCGCCGAGCACTTCTTCGCAACTGCGGCGGAAGTCGTCAACGGGGAAAAGCTCTTCCGGCGGGCGGGATGCCGCGAAACTGATGACTGCGGGGTTGATGGCAAATTGTTTGGCGGGGCGGTTGAGGACGGCGGACCAGTCGATGGATTCGACTGGCGTGCGACCCGCGACGAAGCTGCCGCGTCCGACATGGCCCGCGATCAGGCCCTTCTGTTCCAGCAGTTCATACGCGGCGGAAACGGTGGTGCGGTTGACGCCAAGCAGGCCAGCCAATTCCCGAGTGGCTGGGAGCCGCTCACCCGTCGCCAACTCCCCGGTAGCGATTTGCCGCTCAAAACAGGCGCATAGTTGCTGATAGAGCGGCGTTTGGGAGGAGGGGTCGAGATGGGGTAGCAAGTCCATTCAGGCCAATTGTAGCAGATTGGACTGAATGGCAAACAGGATTCGCAACACGTCGCAAAAATCGCTGAATGCGGATTATTATTGTTATTATAATAAAGACGCAGAACGCAGTCATGCAGACTCTCAAACTCACCAGAATTGGCACTTCCACCGGAGCCATCATCCCCAAAGAAATGCTCAATCGGCTGAAGGTGGAAAAGGGAGACTCCCTCTACGCCATAGAAACGCCGGAAGGCTACCTCCTGACGCCCTACGACCCGGCCATTGAAGAGCAACTCCGCGCCGGACAGGACTTCATGAAGCAGTACCGGGAGACGTTCAAGGCGCTGGCCGAGTGAAGACGTGACTGACGAGCCGAACTGGATCTTCAGGAAGGCTCTTCTGCTGCTTCACGAACAGAGCTTGGCCGAGTTCGGCGGCGCACGCGGGCTGCGCGACGAAGGGCTTTTCGAATCGGCGCTGGCCCGCCCTCAAAACGTTCAGGCCTACCGGAGCGATTGCACGCTGGCCGAACTCGCCGCTTCGTACGGATTTGGGCTTGCCAAGAATGATGCTTTCTTCGACGGCAACAAACGGATCGCTTTCCTGGCCATCGGTTTGTTCCTCCTGATCAATGGGCGCCGGCTGGCCGCGGATCAAGCCGAAGCCGTACGCATCATGCTTGGGGTGGCCTCGGGTGAGGTAGGTGAGCCGGATTTGGCGGCCTGGATCTCATCGAATATGGCCTGACTACTCGCAGATTTCAAGCGTTTGGTTTGTGGGTGGATACCACTTCGTAGTGCGCGGATTTCGCATCGTGGTGCAGCAGGTACTTGCGGCGTTCTTCCGGAATGACTGCCGTCTCGTAATCCGGCCCGGTGATCGCTTGGATCGCGTCGATCGAGTCCCAGAGCATGATGGTGATGAATTCGACCTCGTCGCCGAGGTTTCGGCGGAGGAGATGGCTGCCCTGGTAGCCTTTCATTTTGCTGACTCCGGGGAGAAGTTCCGGTTTCAGCATCGCCTCATACGCGTCGGCGTTTTCAGGCTTCGTGTATCCATGCCATACCCTGGCGATCATCTTTCAGCACTCCACTTTCAGCACTCCACCACGCTCACCGCCAATCCGCCCAGCGATGTTTCCTTGTACTTCGACTGCATGTCCATTCCGGTTCTGTACATCGTTTCTATCACCTGGTCCAGCGAGACTTTGTGTACGCCTTGGCCGCTCACCGACATTCGCGCGGCATTGACGGCTTTGACCGCGCCAAAGGCGTTGCGTTCGATGCAGGGGATTTGAACCAATCCGCCGATGGGGTCGCACGTCATGCCGAGGTTATGCTCCATGCCGATCTCGGCCGCGTTTTCAATTTCGTCGTTGGTGCCGCCGATGGCCGCCACCAAACCTCCAGCAGCCATGGAACACGCCACGCCCACTTCGCCCTGACATCCGACTTCCGCGCCCGAGATGGAAGCGTTCTCCTTATATAAGATGCCGATGGCGCCGGCCGTGAGGAAATACTGGAACAAACCCTCGTCATTCGCGCCGTCGATGAATCGCTGATAATAGCGGCCGACGGCGGGAATGATTCCGGCGGCGCCGTTGGTGGGTGCAGTGACTACGCGACCTCCGGCGGCGTTCTCCTCATTGACGGCGATGGCGAAGACGTTGACCCAATCCAGCGGCGCCAGCGGATCTTTCGACCCGATGGTTTCGATGCGCTTCGCCAGACGCGGGGCACGCCGGCGCACATTCAAACCACCGGGCAGGATGCCTTCCGTGCAGAGGCCGCGCTCCATCGACCCCATCATCGCTCCCCAGATGCGGGTTACGCCAGCGCGGATTTCCTCTTCCGAACGCCAGGCCTTTTCATTTTCGAGAACCACGCGCCAGACGGGCCAGGAATGGTCGCTTGCAATTTGAAGTAATTCGGCGGCGCTGCCGAATGGATACGGCACCGGCGCGCGATCGGTGGATTGCGAAGGCGCTCCTTCGAGTTGGATGAATCCGCCGCCGATGGAATAGTAAACCTGGCTGAACAGGAACTCGCCGTCTGCGCTAAATGCGGTAAAGCGCATGGCGTTGGGATGGCCGGGAAGGACGAACTCGCGATGAAACAGGATGGGGCTGGCGATTTCCCGCCACCCGAGCGCCTGCACGCATTCGGCGCCGCGAATGCGATTCACGGCATCGGGGTCCACTTCGTCCGGCTTCTCGCCGCTCAGCCCCAGCAGGATTGCCGTATCGGTGCCATGTCCTTTGCCGGTGAGCGCCAGCGAGCCATAGAGTTCCGTACGAATCAACGCGCATTGGGAGAGCAACCCGCGCTGGGCGATTTCCGTAACAAACGCGAATGCCGATCGCATGGGACCCACGGTATGCGAACTCGACGGCCCGATGCCGATCTTGAAAAGCTCAAAAATACTGGTGCGCATGCGCTACTTCCAGTCGAGAATCACTTTACCGGAATTGCCGGAGCGCATGACTTCAAAGCCTTTCTCAAACTCGGTGTAGTGCAGGCGGTGCGTGATTACCGGCGAAATATCGAGCCCGGTTTCCAGCATCACGGTCATCTTGTACCAGGTCTCATACATTTCGCGGCCGTAGATTCCCTTGATGGTGAGGCTGCTGAAAACCACGGTGTTCCAATCGATGGCGATGGGCTCGGACGGTATGCCGAGCATGGCGATCTTGCCGCCGTGGCACATATTATCCAGCATGGACCGGAAGGCCGCCGGGTTGCCCGACATCTCGAGGCCCACATCGAAACCTTCGGCCATGCCGAGTTGCTTCTGCGTGTCGGCCAAATTGCCGGAACGAACATCCAGCGCCACCGTCGCTCCCATCTTGCGCGCCAGTTCCAGGCGATAAGGGTTCACGTCGGTGATGACGACGAACCGTGCACCGGCGTGGCGAGCGATGGCGACGGCCATGATGCCGATGGGTCCCGCGCCCGTGATGAGGACGTCTTCACCCAGCACCGGGAACGAAAGAGCCGTATGCACCGCGTTCCCGAATGGATCGAATATCGAAGCGACTTCGCGATCGATGCTGGGGCGCTGGTGCCACAGATTCGCCATCGGCAGCGCGATATATTCGGCGAACGCGCCGGGCCGGTTGACGCCGACGCCTTTGGTATGTGGACAAAGATGGCGCCGACCTGCCAGGCAATTCCGGCAGTGGCCGCAGACGACATGGCCTTCGCCGCTAACGATATCGCCGGGAAAGAAATCGGCGACGTTGGCGCCCACCTGAACCACTTCGCCAACAAATTCGTGTCCTACAACCATGGGCACGGGGATGGTCTTTTGCGCCCATGCGTCCCAGTTATAGATATGGAGATCGGTACCGCAAATGCCAGTCTTTTCGACGCGAATCAGAACGTCGTTGATGCCGATTTCCGGTGTGGGAACATCTTCCAGCCACAGCCCAGGAACGGCTTGCTTCTTGACGAGTGCTTTCATTCCGGGCTTAGGATAGCAAAGCCTTCTCTTCTATCCGCACGGATTGGCATACTGTCCGGTTTATCGGAAAAAATATGCGGGGCAAGATAAATTCAATTCAAAATATCCGAGAAACAACATGTATTCCTTTGTCCTCCTGCCAACACACTGAAAACAAACAGGGCGCCTGTGGCCGTGCGAATGCAGACGTAGGGCCATATGAAAAAGCGCTTTTTGCGTAACCTTTGTGTTTCGGTGATCGTCCTCGTTCCGCTTTTGCTCTCTTCGCTTGCGTTCGCTCAGCTAACGAGCGGGGATCTCACTGGTGTCGTTTCTGACGCCTCGGGCGCCGCAGTGCCCAACGCTACGGTTTCGGCTCTGAACACCGCCACGGGCGCCAAGGCAACCCAGACCGCTAACGCCGTGGGTGAGTATCACTTCACCAATCTTCCGGTTGGAACTTACAATCTGACGGCGTCGGCACCCGGTTTCGGATCCACCGAACTCGCTCAGGTGGTTGTCGATTTGAACAAGATCGCCACTGCCAACATCGCCTTACAAGTTGGCACGACGGTGAGTACGGTCGAAGTCACGGAAGCGGCGATCGCGATCGACACGTCCACGGCCCAGATTTCAAGCTCGTACGACACGAAGTTAACGGCGGACCTACCCACATCTTCCACTGGCAGCGGCGTCTTAAATCTTTCTCTGCTGGCGGGGGGCGTGGCCTCCAGCGGCGGTGTTGGCGCGGGCTCCGGACCTTCGGTGGCCGGTCAGCGTCCCCGCAACAACAACTTCACCGTTGAGGGTATCGACAACAACAGCAAGTCGGTCACAGGCCCTCTCATCTTTATCCCCAATGATTCGGTGCAGGAGTTTACCCTGTTGCAGAACCAGTTCACCGCGGAATACGGCCACTCTTCCGGCGGCCAATTCAATACCGCCGTTAAATCCGGCTCGAACAGTTTCCACGGAGGCGTTTATGACTATTTGCAGAATCGCAATCTAGACGCCATCGATCAGGTTTTCCAGAACCAGGGAATTACCAAGAACCCGCGCTATGACCAGAACCGGCTCGGCGGTGAAGTAGGCGGTCCGATCCTCAAGAACAAGTTGTTCTTCTACGAGCTTTTTGAGTACAATCCGCTTGGCCAGTCCAGCACCACGGGGGATGTGTCGGCTCCTACAGCGGCGGGTTACGCCACCCTGGCGACTCTCCCTGGCCTCAGCCAAACCAACTTCAATGTATTGAAGCAGTATGTACCGCCGGCCACCACGGCGAACAGCACGGAGACGTTCCAGATTGGGCAGTCCGGCATCGGTTGCAGCCCGCAGATTGCGGCCGCCTGTTACACCATTCCAGTTGGATTCCTGCCCATCGCAGGCCCCAACTTTACCAACGGCTACTACAACGTGTCATCGGTGGACTACAACCTTTCCGACAAGGACCAACTCCGCGGCCGCTACATCTACAACAAGACCTCAGGCGTGGACACGGCAGCCGAACTTCCGGCCTTCTATCTATCATTGCCCACCACGTACTATTTGGGGACATTGACGGAATATCACAACTTCGCACCGAGCGTCACCAATGAATTCCGTCTCGGGTACAACCGTTACAATAACTCGACTCCGGCGGGCAATTTCAAGTTCCCCGGTCTCGATTCGTTCCCTAATCTTCAGCCCGACGACAACCTCGGCCTGCAGCTAGGTCCCGACGGCAATGCACCGCAGTTCACGATCCAGAATCTTTATCAGCTTACCGACAACGTCAGCTGGACGAAGGGACGGCATCAGTTTAAGTTCGGCTTTGACGGCCGCAAGTACATCTCGCCGCAATCGTTCACCCAGCGGAGCCGCGGAGACTATGAGTACAGCAATATCGGACTCTATCTTCTTGACTATCTTCCGGACGATCTGGCCGAGCGCACCACGGGCAACTACGTCTACTATGGCGATCAAACCGCGCTGTATGGATATGTAAATGACGATTTCAAAGCCACCAAGCACCTTTCGTTCAACGTTGGCCTTCGCTACGAATTCACCAGCGTCCCCTATGGCGAGCGCCTGCAGGCCGTCAACTCGGCTTCCAGCGTTCCTGGTCTGATCAGCTTCAACAAGCCCAGCCCGCAATACACCAACTTCGCGCCTCGCGTGGGTCTGGCGTACTCACCCGGGAATGACGGAAACACTTCCATCCGCGCCGGATTTGGCATCAACTACGATGTGCTGTTCGACAACCTGGGCATTTTG
>Ga0326727_10014758_pt1 | contig 16940 bp, 16 predicted proteins | sample MB2enrmetagenome_FD_207643 | JGI IMG/M metagenome (GOLD analysis project Ga0326727, IMG submission 207643) | Lab enriched peat soil microbial communities from McLean, Ithaca, NY, United States - MB29MY | ecosystem: Environmental > Terrestrial > Soil > Wetlands > Peat | place: USA: New York...
CATTGCTCGGAACTTGGTTCACCGCCTGGAGCGTATGGGCTGCAAAGTCACCATCGAGTGGCAAACAGCAGCTTAAAACATTTTCATAGCAGAGGACGCCCCAGACGCAAGGGAAGAGAAATAAAGAATACGTCCCGGCGATGCGGGGTTACTCGTTCCTGAAAATGCCCGGAACCGGTTTCATTCCGGCTTTCTCTCTGCGTCGTTTGCGGCCTCTACGTTCGATCTCCGGAGTTCTGGCTGCTCCACCGGAATTGGACACGGAGAGCAGGAAGAGCGAAAGAAACTTATGCCGTGCGCGCTTGCGATTGCTTACGCAATTCGATTTCGGCACGCAGCCAATCTTCAAGATCGTGACCATGCTGGCAACCACGTTGTTGGAATATCTCATAAGCGCGCGCGCGAATGGCCTGCTGAATGTCGGTCTTGGAGCTGTTAGTCTTTATGATTCTAAGGTTTGTAGCCGGAGTTAAGACGGTGACTTCAGGGGTTGAGGACTTTTGCGACTTAGAGGACTTGGCCTTGGAGGCCTTTTTGGTAGTAGCCATGAACAACCTGCTCCTAATCTGAATTCCGGAGCCACCTAGCTGTGCCGGCGGCTCCAATACAACCCTCAACTATAAATGGAATGACGCTCCAGTAACATTAAAGATAGGTCAATTGTGCGGCAAAATTCCGATAGCATGTCATTGATTTTTGCGTCCGGTTTTTTCTGTCACATACCTATGCATATAACTCGTTTGTAATTGGCAGGTTAGTAAAAATCATGCGACTCTGTAGGTGCTGAAGTAAGGTGCAGGGGCAGGATCCGCTCGGCTTTTACGGATACTACATGATCCAAGTTTTGCAATACCCCTTCGATTAACAGGAACCGCTCGGAAACCAGAATATGGCGGTACTGTTCGAACAGAGCGGGAGTAATAATGGCGTTGGCAATTCCGGTTTCATCCTCCAGACTGAGAAAGACGAACCCCTTGGCCGTGCCCGGACGCTGGCGGGTAATGACCGAACCGGCGGCGCGCACCCGCTTGCCCGAGGGCAGCGTGGCCAGATCGACCGCGCGGCGCACGCCCAGGCCGTCCATTTCGCGGCGGCGATATGCCATCGGATGTGGACCGACGGTCAAGCCCGTACCGCAAAAATCCGCCACCAGCCGCTCTTCCCCGGTCATACGCGCCAAGGGAGAAGGCTGAGCTGCGAGTCCCGAGTCGCGAGTCGCGAGTGCCGAATTGCTGTTTGCATCCTGCTCTGCTATGCCCTCCAGTAAAGGTCCTGGCCGGCGAACGGCGAGTTCCACCTGCCACAGAGCATCTCTTCGAGTCGCGAGACGCGAGTCACGAGTCGCGAGTTCTGAGTCTTCACAACCTTCCTGCTTTCCCGCAACCTTCTCCGTTTTGCCGGGGACGGGGGACAGGGGGCGGGAGACGAGTTTGGCGCCGGCTTTACTCGTGTCTCGCGTCTCGCGACTCGCAACTCCGTTGAGGGCTCCAATCTCCGCCAGCAGCACCAGTTCGCTTTTGCGCAATTCGGGCACGCGCAATACAAGATCGTCAATAGAGCCGAATGCCCGCTGCTGCCGCGCTCGCACCAGCGCTCTGACCGCTTCTTCCCGCAATCCTCTTGCATAACAGAGACCGAGACGAACGGCTGGAGCGTCTCCCGACGCAATTGCGAGTTGTGAGTTGCGAGTTGCGAGTTGTGTTTCACAACCTGCCGGGTTTCCCTCAACCTTCTCCGCTTTGCCGGAGACGGGGGACGGGGGACGGGAGACGGGTTCTGCGCCGGTCTTACTCGTGTCTCGCGTCTCGCGTCTCGCGACTAATGAGCATTGCCATTCCGACTGCGTAACATCGATGGGCAAAATCCTCAGCCCGTGCCGTTGCGCGTCCTTGACGATGGTGGCGGGGGAATAGAATCCCATGGGCTGATGGTTCAGCAGCGCGGCGGTGAAGGCGGCCAGATAATGGGTCTTGAGAAAAGCGCTGGCGTAAGCCAATAACGCGAAGCTGGCCGAATGGGACTCGGGAAAGCCATACAGGGCGAAGGAGCGGATCGCGGTTACGATCTCGTCCTGCGCGGCGCCGGTGATTCCGTTGCGGTCCATGCCCGCGCGCAGTTTCACTTCCACCTCGCGCATGCGTTTTTCCGAGCGCTTGAAGCCCAGGGCGCGCCGCAGTTCTTCGGCCTCTCCGCCGGTGAAGCCGGCCGTGATCATGGCCATGCGCAACAGTTGCTCCTGGAATAGCGGTACGCCCAACGTGCGCGCCAGCACCGGCTCCAGCGCGGGATGCGGATACATCACCGGTTCGCGCCCCTGGCGCCGCCGTAAATAAGGATGAACCATCTTGCCCACAATTGGGCCCGGGCGGATGATGGCCACCTGCACCACGATGTCGTAAAAGCGTTCCGGACGCAGCCGCGGCAAACACGACATCTGCGCCCGGCTCTCCACCTGGAACATGCCCACCGTGTCGGCCTTCTGCAAAGCGGCATACACCCGGGGATCATCCGGCGGCAGATGCGCCAGATCGACCTTTTCGCCGTAATGATCGTGGATCAGTTGCAGGGACTCTTCGAGCACGGCCATCATACCCAGGCCCAGCAAATCGACTTTGATAATGCCCAGGTCGGCGCAGTCCTCTTTATCCCATTGCACGACGACGCGGCCCGGCATCGAGGCCGGCTCCAGCGGAACCACCGAATCCAGTTGTCCCTGGCAGATGACCATGCCGCCGGAATGCTGCCCGAGATGGCGCGGCAGATCCTGCACCGCCAGGCACAGTTCCAGAAATTTGCGCAGCCGCGGATGACGCCCCGCCCCGCCGCCCTCGCGAAGCTGGTGTTCCAACGTGTCCCCGGGGTCCTTATATTCCCATTTGCCCACCACGGCGGAGAGGCGGTTGAGCGTTTCGGGATCGAAGCCCATCGCCTTGCCCATCTCGCGCGCCGCCAGCCGTCCGCGATAGGTGATGACGTTGGCGGTCATGGCCGCGCCCAGTTTGCCGTAGCGCTGATACACGTACTGGATAGCGCGCTCCCGCTGCGCGCCGCTGGGCAGATCCAGGTCGATATCGGGCCACTCGCCGCGCTCTTCGGAAAGAAACCGCTCGAACAGCAAATCCATACCTACGGGATCGACCGCGGTGATGCCCAGCGCATAACACACGGCGCTGTTGGCCGCCGAGCCGCGGCCCTGTACCAGAATGTTCTGCTCGCGGCAGAAGCGCACGATATCCCACACGATCAGGAAATAACCGGCGAGCTCGAGTTTTTCGATCAGCGCCAGCTCGCGCTCGATCTGGCAATTTGCGCGCCGCCGCAAATCCGGGTGGGCGGCGCCATAGCGGTTCTGAAAACCGGCTTCGGTCAGCTGCCGCAGGAACGACGCCATGGTTTCGCCCGCGGGCACCGGATAGCGTGGAAACTGATAGCCCAAGCCAGCCAGGCTGAATTCCAGCCGGGACGAGAGTTCGCCGGTGTGGGCGATGGCTTCCGGCAGGTCGGCGAACAGTTTCTCCATCTCCGCCGCCGATTTCAGGTAGCGCTCGGAATTCGATTGCAGCCGCCGGCCGGCCGCATCCAGCGTGGTGTGCGCGCGCACACAGGTGAGTACATCGAGAATTTCCCGCTGCCGGGGCAGCGCATATTGCGGCGCGTTACAGGCGATCAGCGGCAGTTTAAGCGTGCGCGCGATTTGTACGGCGGCCTGGTTGCGCGCCTCGTCGGCACGGGTGAAGTGGCGCTGCAACTCCACATAAACGTTTTTCCGGCCGTAGATGGCGAGCAGTTGCTCGACGGTGCGCCGCGCCGCCTCGAGTCCGCCTTGCGCGAGGGCCGCGGCCAGCGGACCGTCTTCGCCGCCGGTCAGGCAGATGAGGCCGGCGGCGAACTCCTGCAACTCCGCGGCGAAAGCGCAGGACTCCGCGTTTTTGGGCGCCCGCAGCTTGGTGCGCGTGATCAGCCGGCACAGGTTTTGATAGCCCAGTTGGGAAGCCGCCAGCAGAGGCAGGCGAGCAGTCGCGAGACACGAGTCGCGAGACACGAGTTCCAGAGCACTTACTCGCGACTCGTGACTCGTGACTCGCGACTCGATTGTCGCCCCCACATGTGCTTTGATTCCCGCCTTCTTTGCCGCCTGATGGAAACGCGGCGCGCCATAGACGCCGTTTACATCCAGCAGCGCTGCCGCCGGCATGCCCGCCTCGGCACAGGCGATTGCCATCTCCTCGGGCACACTGGCGGCTTCGAGAAAACTGAAGGCAGACCGGGCATGTAATTCAACAAACATAGTGATTTTTCACCACAGAGGGCACAGAGGACACAGAGGAACATCAAGAGAAAAAATCATCACCGACAGCTCACTCGCCGCCTGCAAGCCAACGGGAAGTCAGAAATCGCGCCAAGGTTGGATTGGCCGCTTCATACTTTTTTTCGTGTGGTTAGGTTTTATTTTCTTCTCGGGTTTCCTCTGTGTCCTCTGTGCCCTCTGTGCCCTCTGTGGTGAATCAGTCATACAGGGCTTCCACAAACCATCGATTCCGGGCAATATCGCGAAAGGCGCGAACGATTACGATATTGCCGTCTTCGCGCAGGGCAATGTCCCAGGTTTCGCGCGACCACGATGCTTCCGTCCACCACTCGCCCGACTCGCGCCAGGGACCGGCCGCCCACAGGACATTCCGGGTTCCCGGTGTTCGGGAAGTTTGCCTGCCGCCGGGGCGTGCCGTATCCACGGTCGCGCGAAAATCGGATATGGTTACCGGCTGTCCTTCCTTGACTTCCACCCTGACCGGCCGCGGCGGACGATAGCGGCGGAGGACCGTTTCCCGTTTCCCGTTTCTCGTTTCACGTTCCGTGATCTCTGAAACATTGGGCTTTGCAGGAGCCACGGAGCGAAAGATGGGATTTACCCGGAACGCGTCTGGCCGATGCGTGTCCAGCAATTCTGCCGTTCCCACAAATTGGCTTTCTGCTTCTTCGGATTGGCTCGCAACGGGAGTACGAGCGACGTCTTTCGAGCGGGAGACGGGGGAGGGGAGACGGGAGATGGGGGGCGCGCCGGGCTTACTCGCGACTCGCGACTCGCGACTCGCGACTGTTTTACGTATTCTCGCCAGCATCACTTCCAGTTTTTCCGGTTCGGGCGTGGCCGGCAGAAACAGTCCGCCCTGGGTGAAGCGCGGCAGGATGGGTTCAGCGGCAAGGGAAATCTTCTCTACCGGTGCGTTGGGCGGCCGGGAACACAAATCCAGGTGCAATAATTTCAGAAAGACCTTCGCATCCACCATGGGCACGGGCAGGCGAAGCACGTACTCGTTTTCCGGACCGAGGCTTAACCGGACTTCCTGCGTGGCCAGTGCGCGCGCCGCCAGCCGGGCGCATAACTGTTCCAGCATGGTGTTCAACAGGAACGCCAACGGCTCCAGCAGCGTGATGGGATATTCCAGTTCCAGGGCTTCCTCGAATTTCAGCGGCGGCGCGGCGGGAACCAGAGGGTGCGAACCCTCTCCGCGCGCCAGCTTTTGCAGACGGACGCCGGCCTCGCCCAAACGCAGGCGAACCGCCGTCTCCGGCAACGCCGCCAGTGCGCGAAACGTATGTATGCCCCAACGCGCCAAGGTAGCTGCGAGCTGCGAGTCGCGAGTCACGAGTGAGTGGCCGGTTCTGGACTCGCAATTCGCAACTCGCAACTCACAACTCAATAGAAGCTCCACCGGCAGCGCACCCAGGCGCACGGCCTCTTCTCCCGGGGGGATCACCGTGATTCCGGCAAAGCCGCGGGCCGCGTGTACCGCCGCATCGGCATTGCCGGCAACCGCGACATGAACTTCGAGTCCCAACTGTGCGGCGCGCCGCGCCAATGTCCGCGCAATTTTCAGCGGTGGTCCGAATAAGCGCTCCAGTCCGTCCAGATCGAGCACTACGGTATCCGGCGTGGAGGCCGAAGCTTCGACGCGCGGCGAAAACGCGCAGGCGCAATCGACGAGCGCCGCGTGGGCCGCCTGCTCCTGCGCCGGCGCCCGCCGCCGTATCTGCCAATTTCGGACTCGCAACTCGCAACTCGCAACTCGTGACTCGATCCGTCCTTCGGCTTCGAGTTGGGTCATCCCGATTTCGACTCCCGCCGCGCGTGCGTGCCGGTTGCCGGCAATGACGTGCAGCAACGGCGGCGTGCCTTCCATGACGGCCACCGCCTGCGCGCGCAACTCCGGCTCGGCCCGCGTGATTGCCTCCGCCGGAAAATCGGGAACGTAAATGGCAGCCAGCATCTGCATATACCGTGACTTTTCACCGCAGAGGACGCGGGGCCGCGGAGCGGCAACCTAAATCCACCACGGAGACACAGAGGCACGGAGAAAATGACAAATCAGAAAAGCATCGCGGATTTCCAACTTACTCAGTGTCTCCGTGCCTCCGTGGTGAAAACTGCTCTACTTCACCTCGCCACTCGCAACTCGCAACTAGCAACTCGCCACTCAACTCTTCCCGCCGGTTTTTTGGGGCTGTCCATGCGTGCGCAGACCACCTCTACCTGCACGTCGATCCCGCGTAAGAGCACGTCGATCCCGCGCAAGAGTTGCGCGTGGGACGGCGCGGGCTGGGCCGCGGTTGGGCGGAGGGTGGGTGTGGATGCGGCAGTGGTTTCCAGCACCAGGGAAGCGCAGGTTTTTGCATGCGGCTCCTGCTCGATCACCAGCAGCACCGTCGAAGTGTGTTCCACGGCGCGGCGGAAACGGAACCATGATGCCAGGGGGATACGGCGGGTCAATTCCGCCGGCATATCGGCCAAATCGATGGCCACCAATCCGAATCCCGAACCCTGCAAAAGCAGGTCGGTGACTTTTAATGCCTGCTCAAGAGCGCGCAATCTGGCCGAACGAAGCCTGATCCAGAGCACCCGGTCCAAATCGACTCCGGCGCCGGCGGCCGAGAGGGGATCGAAACTGTCGGTGGTGTCCACCAAGGCGCAGATTTCCTGCCGCCGGGTCGCTTCCGCCAGGGCGGCCAGCATCAGGCTGCTCCGGCCCGAGGAGGGCAGCCCGCAGATTTCGGTCAACGCTCCCCGGGGCAGTCCGCCGGTCAATGCGTCCAGTTCGGCAATACCGCAGGAGACGATCGGCGCCGCCGGACGCTCCAGGTGCGAGGCCGGAATTACGCCGGCAATTTCCAGTCCCGCAGCCAGCCGGCAGCCTTGCGCAGACGGATTCGTAGCTGTTTGGGATGAAAGTGGGGAGCGCATGAGAGCCTCATCAAGCGAGCCGATCCGGGCAGTATGCTTTCGCCTTTTGTTCGCCTATGAGATTCTGTACCTGAGGGACGGAATTGTCAATTAAGTCGCGAGACGCGAGCTGCGAGTGGCGAGTTAGAACCCGCGTGGCGCTACAGGAAGGGCATGCCGAACCGCTTTGTTATAATCAAAATGACCTTCAAGGGCGCTATCGTCTAGGGGTTAGGACGTGAGATTCTCAATCTTAAAACCCGGGTTCGATTCCCGGTAGCGCTACCAAATATCCACCGCTATCCAGCGTTATCTACAGTGCTTAGGTCGAGCCGCAAAATATTTCGGAAAACCTTGGTACCGCCGGGTGTGGCACAGTAACGGCAGGTAGGGGGCACAATTTGAGGCACAGCCCCAAAGGCCACTCCGCATTCGGGGGCGCTTTGATCATGCGAGTCAACCGATTGCGGATCTGCATGCGCCCTTGTTGCCGGACTGACGTGTGCTGCGGGATGCATCGGCGTTGGAATCCTAATTTTGCGTTTCCCGCCTTCTGCCGGGCCTGCCATCCTACTGCCGGCAATCTGGCTGCGAACTGCCAAGGCAAAGGAAAAGCTGGCTGACGATCTCTGGCACTGTCTGGCCAAAAACGCCGTGCTTGAAGACCCGGCGCCATACGGCTCTTGCCTGAAGTCCAAGATTTGGACTGCTATGGCTCCGTCCCGGAACTGCTGCATTGGGAGACCTTGGGCAAGGGGTCGGGATTCACAGATTCGACCGGGGGTATTCCGGGTCAAAATTAGCGCCAAAATTTTGGTCCGAAAATTCTCAAATTTTGGACGCTTGCTGTTTTTTGCCTAACGGGGGACGACAGCTCCGACGCACCGGAAGTTAAACCGGGGGCGCTTTTGAACATATTGTGCGATCCATTGAGCTGTGTGTGGTGCGCCGCGGCCTGAAATGCTAAAAACCACGCATGAGCTCTGAAATGCTCATTCGAAAGCCCCCGGCGAATGTCTGCAGGATGGTCAGGCTCGGGTCTTTCTTGCCACTCTCGATTTCGGACAAATAGCTACGGTCAATCCCTGGGGCCTCTGCCGTCTCGACCTGACTCCAACCCTTCAGCTTCCTGAGGGAGCGAACTCTCTGTCCAAAACGTACTCGTATGAGCGGCACGGAAAACTCCAGTACTCCGAAAGCAGAGTCCCCGTCAGCGCCCACTGCAGGTCCGTTCTTTGATCGAGCTCCGCCAAGCCGCTTCGCCTCCTTGGGCGCGGGCGTCGCAAGGCCCCCTGAGCGCGCCTCGACGTAATCGGCAAGCGTCGCCGGATCGATCTTCCAGCGCCTACCATCACGAACGCCCAGCAGCCGCTGGTCATGGATCATCTTGTAGATCGTTTAGGGGTGCTTGTGCAGGAGATCATGACGGCCTCTTTGGGTGTCAGCAGACGCCGCAGACGCCGCAAAAAGCCCACCAGATCATCATTTCGAGTTGAAGGATTTCGGTTCCATCGTTACCTCGCCTTGGGCGCCTGGCCCCGCAGGCAATTGTTTAACCGCCTATTTCGATGCGGCCGCGGCCGAGATAGGATGTTATTTTTCACGATACGAAAAACGAATTTTGTGCCATTCGGAATAGAAGGGGCGCATTGCTGAGCCCCAACGGCAGGGCAAGGAGGATCGAATGGAGAACAGGAAAGAGGAAGAGAAAGTTGGCGCTCGTATCCGGCAGCCCCAGTTTGATACGACGATGTTGAAGATAGCTTCCGAAATACGATTTGAGGCGAGGGCAGCTTTCGGTGTGCCTGGCTGGTGCCCTGAATCCAAAAGTTTACCTTGGTGCGCAAAGCGACGTGGTTGCCGCTGTCTTTGTGGAATCATGTATGCAATCTCCTTGGTTTGAAAGTTGATAAATGTATGCCCCTGGGCGACAGTGCCCGGGGCGCAGCGAGGTGTGGCCTTAGCGAGACTGACACTGGCCGACCCGAGAGGAGGACCGAAGTCACAAGAGAATAGCGCCGCAAGCGAATGCCGGAGCGCCTCGCCTCAGGGTTGCTCCGATGAACTCTCCAGAGGTTGGTTTATTTGGGGGTTGGGAAGGAGCGAAGGATGAGATGATGCTTTGTATCCAGCTATTTGCGAAGCGCTGGCCAAAACATGGATTTGGCCAGCGCGGGTGGGTTCACGCCGGCGACAATGTGACAAAGTTCTCGAAATTTCGCAAACTAGACGTGCCCAATGTCCTCATTCGTGACACTTCTCTCCGATGCCGCTGTTCCTGATCGAGCTGGACCATCAGTCATTTCTATTGAAAACCTAAGGACGCAGGGGCGAGGTGAGACCCGTCCCTGCGTCTTAGCCGGCCGGGCAGAATCGGAGAGCATCGCGGCCGGAACATCAGGCGCCGAGCGCCTCGTTGAGATTACTTGAATGTGTACACGATACCCACGGAGGGGACGGCGGTGTGAGTAAACTTGCTCGGGGCCAACCCGCTGATGCCGAAGTCCGGAACCTTGTATACGAATCCCCGATACTGGGTGCGCAACGCGACGCGCTTTATGAGGGGTATATCAATGCCACCTCCGTATACAAACGTTGCTCGCGCCTGTGTATCTATGCCCTTGGTGTCGCGAGGGTCAAAAACGATGCCACCGCCGCCAACCAGAGCGTACGGCTTCACGAAGGTTGAGCTGGGAAGTTTTACGACCAGGGATCCAGTACCGGCATACCCATTGGTTTTGACCGACGAAAAGCTGCTGATGCTCTGATACTTCTGCGTGTTGCGGAAGTAGTCGAAGTCGCCTTCAAAGGCAAACCAGCGGTTCAGGTGGTATCGGTAACCAACGAGAAAGCCACCAGAATTGGTCGGGTTGTTTGTCAGACCGCTATCGCTGGTCGACTTGGTGATGAACCCAGTTCCCTGAACCGTCACTTCGTGCTTTGCCTGCGAAGTATCGGTTTGTGCGTTCAATACAACAGGCAGCGCCAGGATTGCAACCAGAGTGAACACAACTGTTAAGCTCCAACGCTTCATATAGATCCTCCTTAAGATTGCTTGCCGATGATTCATGACTCATTCGGTCCGTCTGTATCGCGCCTCCGGCGACTTAATCGAACCGCTCCTTTCGACTGGACTCGCTTCTGTCCTGGAGAAGTGCAAGCGGAATGCCATAATGAGGGGCCCCGGTAATTCGTTGAGATGGAAGACGATGGCCAGAGTGCGTCTGGCAAAGCAGTGTCGAACGTTGAAACTGTCAATGATTTTCGACACGCAATCACGAGACGACTATAGGGGATGACGACGACTGGCATGAGAACCGAAGGAGGTATTGCTCGTGAATCGGCCACGCTACCCGTAGGCCCTCTGGGCTCACAGCCCGCGGAGGTAAAGCAATAAGCAAACGATGCCGCCTATAATAATGATCGCCAATAGAATGATGAGCGCCGCGATGTCGCTGTCCCGGCGGGTGGGCTCCGGATCGAGGTAGCGAATGACAGCCCAGACTTCTCGATCCGTCAGAAATACAGGATCATTCGTTTTTTCTTGCTGATTGTTCTCAGGCACGTTAAATCTCCGCCAAGAGGCCGGCTAGTGAAGCCGATGGAAAACCGTTGCCGCGTAGCTCCTATCGACCCACGCTTCACTATTCCGTAGAAGCCAAGTGCGCCAAGCCGGAGGTCCCTTTCCTCATTCCGTTAAGCTTTTGCTGTTGCTCGACCGTCAGGAGTTTGTAGACCTCTGCCTGCAGGCGGGCGTTGGCAATGATAAGCGGCTCCATGATGCGAGCCTGTTGCGCCGCGAGTTCGCGCACCTGGCGAGTATCGAACCGCCCTTTCGCGATGGCGGCTATGAGCGCCTGGCGGTTGCTTGCGAGCTCTTTCTCCAGCGATTGCGCCTGATTGCGTTTTTCCGCAATTTGCGCCTGGATAGCGGCGACCTGCAGCGGCGTCAGCTCCAGATATTTGGCGATCCCCTGCGACACGTCAGGAGAAAGGTCGGGAAAAGCCACCACCAATATGTCGCTTGAGCTTTGCGCCTCAGATTCCTTTCTTGCCTCGCTCTGGATCTTGACGTCGAGGATCTGATGCATGGAGTCGAGAAATTGCAGCCGGATCATGCCCAACTCCATCCGCAGGCTGCTGAGGTATTCAGCCTGATCGGGGCTGAGCTGGCCTTCGCGAGCAGCCTGGGCTGTCTGCGCGAGTTCTTCGCACGTCTTTAACGAAAGAAGACCAATTTGTCTTTCGTATTCCTTCAGAAGGTCCTGAGACGTCAGCGGTACTTGGGAATCGGTTGCGGGCGGTTCTGCGATGTTCGCCCTCTCGGGCGGAACAGCGATTTCCGGCCGAGCTTCCTGGGCTGTGACACCCACAGTCAGCAGGAAGACAATACCCACGATCATAACGCCTGCGTGCTTAACCGGTTTCTTGTCGATTTTCATTTTGGCTCCCGTCCGGTCCGCCCGTGTCGCAGCTCTGGCGACCAGTTCGAACCGCTCCTTTCGATTTGGGTTGCTTCCCACCGGAGGCAAACGCAACCGGGTTACCAAAACCAGGGATAAGGCGTGGTTGGTAAATTGCTGAAACGCAAGACCGTGGAGAGGAGACTCTCGTCAAGCGGTGTCGAAAGTCAAGACTGTCGATGCTTCTCGACACAGAATCAAGTGGCACCGCAATCGTATCTTCACCGCCGAACGCGTGCAAATCACCGCCGGTGTAATACAAGAGCCACACTCGCGCTTGTGAGTTTATGCGGAACAAAGCAGTACAGAACGGCAGTCTCCCGTATCGGCAATTGCCGATTATGATTTCGACACTCTTCGACACTCCCGTTGCCAGCGTTCTCGTCGCCAATGGATTCAATAGCTTGCGAAGACGGCGGGCAGTGCGGCTTTGGCAAACGCGTTGCAATATCAGAGTTTGTGAGAAGGGCCAATATGTTCAAGATAACCACCGTTGATACGCAGTCGCAGCGCAGGTTAGTCGTGGAAGGAACCCTCATCGGGCCGTGGGTTGCGGAGCTTCGCGCGACCTGGAAAAACGCACTCCAGGAGCTAGGGGACCGCAAAATGGTCATCGATCTGGGCAACTTGACTGTCATCAGCATCGAGGGAGAAGACGCGATCTTCGAGCTTATGAAGGACGGAGCGAGGTTTTCCCGCGGTGGTGTTCTGACCAGGCACGTGGTGAGACAGCTCACCCAAAAGAAACAGCGGGAATCATCCCGGAGGTAAGCGTGCCGGCAACACCCACTATCAACCCGATGCCCTATGCCACGATGGAAGATTTCTGCCAAGTCGTCGACCAGGACATGAACAGGTTGTACCTGCTCGCATTCCTGCTGACAGCGGATCGAGAGAGGGCTGTGCGGTGCTTTATCTCCGGGCTGGAGGGCTTGATGAAGGGGCCCCCGGTTTTCATGAAATGGGCGCGCTCCTGGACTCGTCGGGCGATCATTCAGCAGGCCGTGCGAACCATAAGTCCGCGACCCCCGGAGAAACATTCTTTTCTTGATTTCAACAGCGGGGGCAAAGCGCTGGCCGCAGTTCTGGAGCTCGAATCATTCGAACGCTTCGTCTACGTCCTGTCGATTCTGGAACGGTACTCCGATCAGGACTGTTCGTTCCTTTTGGGTTGCTCGCCGCGCCACGTGACGGCGGCGCGAATCCGCGCACTGCAGCATGTCCGAAGCACAGTAGTAGAGGAGGTGTCCTAATGAGCAGTCAGACCGCCAACTCGGGAATCGGCATTCATCGGATACTGATGGCCACAGATTTGTCCGTGGAGTCCTCGCGGGCGCTGCAACATGCACTCGCAGTTGCTCGTCATTATGGCGCTGATCTAGACCTTGTCCATGCGATCCAACCCCACACCTACAATCTGGCCGGGCCTGACATTATGGCGCAAGCCCACACCCAGGCCGAACGGGAAATTGGGGATCTGACTGCCTTGCTGCGTCGCACGGGTGCGCTGGATGGCGTGAACATCCGCTCCTGGGTGCTCGACGGGGAAGTTGCTGAAGTCGCCTGCCGCATTGTACGTAGCCAGAAGACCGACCTGGTAGTCATAGCTACGCATGGCCGAAGTGGGCTGCGCAAGTTGGTATTGGGTTCGGTTGCGGAAGAGGTTTACCGCCATTCGCCGTGCCCGGTTCTGACGGTCGGTCCATACTCGCCCGGCATGAGGCGGAACCCCAGCCTCGCGCGAGTGCTGGTCGCTACCGACCTCTCCCCCGCATCGTCGGAAGCGTTGCCTTGGGCGGTAGCCGCGGCGCAGGAGTTCGGCGCCCGCCTGACCGTGCTGGACGTTTGCCTCAACCTGGAAGCGAAAGGGGAAGCCGCCCACGGCCGGGAACACAGAATTGCGGAGTTGCAAGGCCTCCTGCGCGAACTGGCGAATGGTAGCTCCGGTCCAGTGCCTGACTCCCATTTCGAGATCGCCGCCGGCACCACCGCGAAGGATATCCTGGAGTTTGCCGCCGCCCAGAAAGCGGACCTCATTGTCCAGGGCCTGACGCCGGCGTACACATTCTCTGACCGCGCACCATGGTCGAACGCCTATCGAATCGTGTGCGAAGCGTCCTGCCCGGTATTGACGGTGCGTGCAGAGGGGTAAGGCTGAAGACTTCGGGTCACGGATTTCAGCTTAAGATGCAACGCTGGAGTCTCTCTTGCGCCGGCGCGCGAGTTGTTGCACCACGTGCTTGGTAAACACGTCACGGCAACGGAATCGTGTTCCCTTCTCCATCAGTTCCAGAAGAACAGTCTCGCCTTCCGGGCTGATGCAGGTTATATTCGCCATATCGATTACCAACTCCCGACCTCGCAGATCCGCGTGGGCCGCTATCCACGCCGTCCTCAGCTCTGCGACCCAGGGCGCGATCAGCTTGCCTTCAAGCACCACTCGGCGCTGAGTTCGAGTGTCGGCGACAGTAATCTTCAGCATTGTGCTTTTCCCTCGACCATGAACAAAAAAGCAATATGCCTGCCAAAGTACGAGCGCTGTAAGCTCGTGAAATTCAAAGGCCGACGGAGGCGGCATGCAGGAATGTGTCGAAATTGTCGAGGGGGCCTCAACAGGCGCCGTGGTCCATGACACAAACCTGCCCATATTCATTAGCTTGAGCATCAGCGCCCGCCGGATATTATCGGAAGGCGCGCTTACGGCCGCCGTCGTATCGCCGGGGAGAATCGTTGGCGATTCTCCGCGCCATAGGTAAATGCAAGCGCCCGCAAATCTCAAGAGGGTACACTTTTTCCGCCAGAAATTCGGCCCCAATTTGTCCCAGCCACGATAGCACCTCTTCCCCGATCGCATCGACGAAGGTGACCTCCGACAGATTCACCACCAGCCTCGAGGGAACCGTGCAGCCGGCGACTAATTCTCTTGTGCTTTCCGCAAACCTTCCGACGAACCGGCCGGCCATTCGAATCGTGACGGCCTTCGTTGCTTCGTAGAATTCGATACACATCATCGGTGGCCTCCCTGGCGGAGCCTTCTCTGTCCCGCCAACTGGGCAGACGAACAATTCAGGTTCCGCACTTTCGCGGAAACGCCCGGATCGCCTGCTTCTGCTCGGAACGCTCCTGGCACGCGAGACAATACCGCGCAGACGGAATAGCCCGAAGTCTTTTTTCTCCGATCCAGTGTCCGCAGTTGATGCAAAGACCGAAGGCGCCATCTCGGATACGTTCCAAACTCTGCCTGACCCCTTTCAGCCGTTGCCGGTAACGACTCGATTGTTCGAGAAGCAACTCCTGATCGGCCATGCTTTTGGCTCTAGCCACTTCGTCAGCCTCGATTTGACAGAGCTCTTCCAGTTCGTCGTCCACTACGCCGATCGCTTGTTCCAGTTCGTTCCGTTCCTGTTCGAGCCTGATCCGATGCTGTTCGTATAGGGCTGTGGGAGCGGTACATTGCACACAATGACTCATAAAACTCCTGGCGACAGGCTATGCCTGTTCGACTCTGCATTCATTCCGGCTGCCTTTCCCGTCCAGCTTCCAGGGGCGTAACGGTGGTCGACGAGTTCTCGGGGCCAGCAGCGGGAAGATGAGATCTATCGCCGGAAGCGTGGTTCGGTCTCATAGCCTCCCTGAATTCACGACGGACATCCTCTTCGTGTTTCAGGACCCGGTTGAGGTCCTGAACGATCCTCATCAACTCATCGAGATCTCTTGCTTCCAGTGCGGCATTGCACAATGCTCGCCAGTTCTTGTGTTCTCTTCCAGTGATCGCGTATTTCACCTGGTCGTGTGGCATAAATAGGAAAGTCGAATCCGGTCCGGGCCTGACTGCAACATAGGAAGAGCAATGCGCGTGCCAAAGGGCGGGCGGTGTAAGTTGCTCATAATAGGCACCCGGCAGTCAAACGAATGAAGTCGTGTCGAGGCCTGTCGAAGAAACGGTCGACAGCTCTCTGTTGAGTGGGCGTGCGCTGTCCCATACCGTAACCGGCACGGGTGGAAACCGTTAGAAAAGGAAATCGAAGTCGAACAACAGTTTCCGGTTGTAGTTTCCGAAAAAGGTTCCATACGATGGGTCCGCCACGTTGGAGTGCACTTCCAGCGGGTTGAAATGATTGGTTAGGTTTTTGACCGTCGCCGAAAGGCGGATGGCATGTTTGGAGCTGATCTGAATGTCCTTGGAAACGCGGGCGTCCAATGAGAAATACCGAGGAAAGCGGTGTTGCGGTTCGGAGTTGGAAACCAGATATTGTTGCAGCACGTTGACGGGCTGGTAAGGAAAGCCGTTGCGATACTCCACCTTTGGGGCCACTCGGAACTTCCTGGGCAACCTGTAGGCTCCCCACAACAGAAAGCGGTTCGGTATCTCGCTGGGCAAGCTGGCTATCAGGTTTTGCCGCACAATGGGAAACGGCAGATCGCCCAGGTAATCGCTGGCGCCGCTGACGTCGCCACGGGCGTACTGGCGCACGTAGGAAAAGAAAAACTGGCGCGTTTCCTGGGTGCCCAAGCGTGCCGTAAACTCCCACTGACGAGTTTGCGCAAATCCCGACCCACCAAGCGCCAGGGCGTTCCGCCCCTGTACGACCTCTGGCTGGATCGTGAGCAAATCGTGGGCGTGACTCTGCAGGTACTTAAGCCGTAGCATCAGCCAAGCCGTGACGGTGCGCTGAGCTTCCACGTTCCAGGCAACGGAGTAAGGCTCGAAGTTGCCACCTGACGCTCCCCGGCCAACGAAAGGAAGCTGCGACTGCGCCTCTTGTCCGGTCAGGTTGACAAACTGTACCGGCGTGCCGATGATCGTGCCGGCCGGACTGTAGGCGGTGATGGTTTGCTGGGGATAGCGGTTAAAAGCATATACATTCAACGGCACATAATCGTAGAAAACACCCATGCCGCCGCGAAGCACCATTTTTTGCTGGTGGTCCGGCGACCACACAAAACCGCCGCGCGGCGCAGTGCGCAGGGTGTGGGTAATCGTCTGCCCTTCCAGCCGGAGTCCGCCATCCAAAGCGAAATGCGAGTTCAACGACCAATGATCTTGCGCATAGACGGCCGGCTCGACGTCGGAGACCGCGAAGCGGCCTCCCCCGGAGAAATCAATCCGGCTGATCAGATGGCCGGTGGCATCTTCAATCAACACGGGGCGAGCTTGAGTTTGACCTTCGTCCTGGCTGTGCGCCAAAACCGAACCTAGTTGCAGCGTGTGGTCTCCAGCGAAATGAAACATGCGAGGAGTCCAGTTTTCGAGCCAC
>Ga0326727_10014759_pt1 | contig 16939 bp, 12 predicted proteins | sample MB2enrmetagenome_FD_207643 | JGI IMG/M metagenome (GOLD analysis project Ga0326727, IMG submission 207643) | Lab enriched peat soil microbial communities from McLean, Ithaca, NY, United States - MB29MY | ecosystem: Environmental > Terrestrial > Soil > Wetlands > Peat | place: USA: New York...
ATGCGCCAGTTGGCGGCCTCGCGCGATGGGGCACAATTCGTTCGCCAGGCCCACGCCATCAAGGGCGGATGCGGAATGCTGGGCGCAACCGAGCTGCACCGGATGGCCTCGGAGCTGGAGGCGCGCGGCCTGGAGGCTGCCGGAGCGGAGGTTAACTCTCTTGATGAGCTGTCCGCCGCGTGCGACCGGCTTGAGCGTATCCTTGGGTCACGCGTCTGAGCAAGCATTCCCCAGTTGAGTTGTGCGAGGTGCCGTCAATGACTGCAAAAGCCGCAAAGAGTCGGCAATCCGCAAGAAAAACTTCCCCGGCAGCCCCTGCCCTGCCCACCATCCGCATCGTCGTTGCCGACGATCATCCCGTGGTCCGCTTCGGCGTCCGCAACATGCTGATAAACGAGCCGGGCTTCGAGGTGGTCGGCGAGGCGGAGGACGGCGACGACGCCATCACCCAGACCATCGAGCTGGAGCCGGACATTCTGCTGCTCGACCTGCTGATGCCGCGGCTTCCCGGCCTCGAAGCCATGCGGGCGATCATGACCAAGTCGCCGCGCGTCAAGATCGTGCTTCTCACCAGCACCATCTCGCAGCAGCAGATCATCGAGGCGCTGCAGATCGGCGCGCGCGGAATTGTGCTGAAGGACTCGGTCGCCGGCGACCTCACGCAGGCGCTGCGCGCGGTCCTCAGCGGCGACTACTGGATCGGAGGCGAGCGCGTCGCAAACCTGCTCAAGGCGCTGCAGGGGCTGCAGGCGCAGGCCGCCGCCGTGCCCGAACGCAAGACCTACGGCCTCACCCCGCGCGAGCTCGAGGTCGTCACCTGCATCGTCGAGGGATGCAGCAACCGTGACATCGCCAAGCAGTTCTCCATCAGCGAGGAGACCGTGAAGCGCCACCTCTCCAACGTCTTCGACAAGACCGGCGTCTCCACCCGCCTGGAACTCGCCCTCTTCGCCATCGCCCACAAGATCGTCGAACTGTAAGCCGAAGACGGAAGCACGAAGGCCGCGCCGGATGGTCGTTTTGTGTTATATGCACGCGGCTTGCGCTTCTGTAATATCGATGGATGGCTAACCCTCGGCAGGCTGAACTTCCCCTCTACGACCTTCTCGTCATCGGCTCCGGCCCAACAGGAATGGCATGTGCAATCGAGGCGCAGCGACGGGGTTTTTCCGCGCTGCTGGTCGATAAGGGATGCCTCTGCAACTCCCTCTTCCACTACCCCGCGCACATGACCTTCTTCACCACGCCGGAGCTGCTGGAGATCGGCGACATCCCCTTCACCACCCCCAACCAGAAACCCTCCCGCGCCGAGGCGCTCGAATACTACCGCAAGGTCGCCGAGCGACACTCGCTCAATCTCTGCCTCTACGAGTCGGTCCAGAGCGTCAGCGGCCACGACGACCAGTTCACCGTCCACACCACCGACCGATTCGCTCGCCCGCTCACCCACCGCGCGCGCAAGCTCGTCATCGCCACCGGATACTACGACCTGCCCAATAAACTCAACGTCCCCGGCGAAGAGCTCCCCAAGGTGCAGCACTACTACGACGATCCGCACCCCTTCTTCGGTATGGATGTCGCCGTCATCGGTGGCAAGAACTCCGCCGCCACCACCGCGCTCGACCTCTGGCGCCACGGCGCGCGAGTCACCCTGGTCCATCGCGGCCCCCAGATGCACAACCATGTCAAGTACTGGATCCTGCCCGACATCAACAACCGCATCGCCAACGGAGAGATCGCAGCCTTCTTCTCCTCCACTGTCGTGCGCATCGCCGAAGACAACCTCACCATCGCCGCTCCCCGCGGCGAGGTCAGCATCCCCAACGACTTCGTCTTCGCCCTCACCGGATACCACCCCGACTTCAGCTTCCTGGAAAAACTCGGCATCCGCTTCGACGAGGTCAACGACCGCTCGCCCGTCTGCAACCCTGCGACGCTCGAGTCCAACGTCCCCGGCATCTACCTCGCCGGAGTCATCCTCGCCGGCCGCCGCACCAACGAGATCTTCATCGAGAACGGTCGACTCCACGGCAAGCTCATCGCCGAAGACCTCCAACTCAGGCTCCCCCACCCCCGCTAACGATCCGCTTCGCTACTTAACTACTTCTGCACCGAGAACGCGTACACCGTCTCCGAGCGCATCGTCTCGCCCGGCTTCAGTAGCGTGCTGGGAAACTCCGGCTGGTTGGGCGAATCCGGGTAATGCTGCGTCTCCAGGCAGAATCCCGCGTACTTCCCGTACATCACGCCCGTCTTGCCCTTGTACAGGCCGGGGATGGCGTTGCCGGAGTAGAACTGCACGCCCGGTTCGGTGGTCTCGACCTTCAGCACGCGCCCCGACTTCGGGTCGTAGACCCTCGCCGCAACCTTCATCTCGCCGTTCTTTCCGCGCAGAATCCAGTTGTGGTCGTATCCGCCGCCAAACTTCAGTTGCTCGTTCGGCTCATTGATGCGCGCCCCAATCGCCGTCGGCTTGTTGAAGTCGAACGGCGTTCCAGCGACCGGCTTCGCCCCGCCCACCGGGATCAGCCCCGCATCCACCGGCGTGTACTCGTCCGCGTTGATCTGCATCACCTGGTCAAGAATCGTGCCCGACCCGTCGCCCGCCAGGTTGAAGTAGGCGTGGTTGGTCACATTCACCACCGTCGTCTTGTCGGTCGTCGCCGCGTAGTTCATGTGCAGCGCGCTGCCCGCCAGCGTGTAGCGCACATGCAGCGTCAGCGTGCCGGGAAATCCCATGTCGCCGTCCTTCGACACCAGCGTCATCTCCACGCCATTGGGCAGCTCCTTGCCCGTCCACACCTGGTCGTCGAAGCCATGCGGCCCGCCGTGCAGCGCGTTGGCGCCGTTGTTCAGCGGAATCTGGTACGTGTGCCCATCGATGCTGAACTTCCCATTGCGAATCCGGTTGCCATACCGCCCCACAATCGCGCCAACGAAGGTCTTCGACACCTCCTCGGCCACATATCCCTCCACCGAGTCGTATCCCAGCGCCACGTCGCCCATCCTGCCGTCGCGGTCCTTCGTCGCCAGCGAGACGATGCGCGCGCCGTAGTTCGTAATGCGCACCGTAAGTTCCGCGTTCTTCAGCGTGTAAATGTCGATCGCCGTTCCATCCGGAAGTTTGCCGAACGCAGCCTTCGTCACCGCAGTGGCCATCGCTGCGCCGTGTGCTCCAAGCGTTGTCATCATAGTTAGTAGAATAACTTGCGCCCATCTCATCGTCATCTTTCCCATCTGCGTTCTTCGTTCTTCGTTGTCCGTTCTCCGTTGCCTCTCAGCGTCATCCACCTTGGAAGCATCATTCTGACTCGGAGCAATGCGGAAAGTCAGAATCTCCCTGGTTGCCTTTCCAACGAACAACGTAGAACGGACAACGTCCCGCCCGCCCACTATACGTGAAAGCCGCCGGCCTTCGCCAAGCGCAGCCTAGCCCGGCGACCCCTCAACGGGCGGAAGACGGCACAACCGGCGTAATATGGTGCGGCTGAAAATATCTTTCGAGGTTGACAACTCTCGTGACCACACACTCGCGCCTCTCCCGCCTGCTCCTGCTCTTCGCGTTTACCGCCTTCGCTGCCACCAGCTACGCCGCGCCGCCGCCAGATCACTGGGTCGGCACCTGGGCCACCGCGCCCTACGCCGCCAACAACGTCCTGACACCACTGCGCGAGACCGCGCCGCCCGTCATCGCCCCGCCATCCAACAGCACCGCAACGCCGCCGCCCTCCACGCAGACGCCCTCCAACAGCACCGCAACGCCGCCGCCCTCCACGCAGACGCCCTCCCCGCCGCCGACATTGGCAGAGAGCGCAGTTCGCCCGCCCAACCGCCCAGAGCACTTCATCTATGGCACCGCCGACACCACCCTGCGCGAGATTGTCCACATCTCCATCGGCGGCCCGCAGGTCCGCGTCATCTTCACCAACGAGTTCGGAACCGAGCCGCTCACCATCGGCGCGGCGCACGTCGCCATCAGCCAGGGCGGCAGCACCATCAATCTTGTCTCCGCCGCCGGGCTCACCTTCGGCGGACGCACCTCGGTCACGATTCCGCCCAGCGCGCTGGTGGTCAGCGACCCGGCCTCAGTGACGGTGCCTGCCGCCTCCGATCTCGCCATCAGCCTCTTCCTGCCCGCGCAGCCCATCTACTGCGTCTCCGCCCACGGCAGCGCCAACCAGACCAGCTACACCGCGCCCGGCAACGTCGTCGGCGCAAAGACCCTCGATAGCCCAGCCGAGATCCACTCCTGGCCTTTCGTCAAGGGGGTCGATGTCAAGGTCTCCGCCGCCAGCGGCGCGGTCGTCGCCTTCGGTGACAGCATCACCGACGGCGCCTACGCCGCGCTCAATGCCAACGCGCGCTGGCCCGACGAGCTGGCCCGCCGCCTGCTGGCCGACCCGCGCACCGCCGGCCTCAGCGTGCTCAACGAGGGCATCGGCGGCAACCGCATCCTGCACGACACCACCGGCCCCAGCGCGCTGGCCCGCTTCGACCGCGACGTCATCGCGCAGGCCGGCGTCAGGTACCTCATCCTCCTGGAGGCCATCAACGACATCGGCCGCGCCTACGACACCCACCGCGTCTACGACGTTGTCTCCGCCGACGACCTCATCGCCGGATACGTCCAGATGGCCGAGCGCGCCCACACCCACGGCATCAAGGTCTACATCGCCACGCTGACCCCCTACGTTGGCGCCGGCTACGCCTCGCCCGCCGGCGAACAGGTCCGCCAGGCCGTCAACCAGTGGATCCGCACCACCAGCCAGATCGACGGCTTCATCGACTTCGACAAGGCCACCCAGGACCCCGCCAATCCCGCCATGTTCCTGCCCGCCTACGACCACGGCGACCACCTCCACCCCAGCGATCCCGGATACAAGGCCATGGGCGACGCCATCGACCTCAAGCTCTTCACGTCGAAGTAGAAACCGCACGCACACACCAACAAAAAGGCGCGGCCAGCAATCTGGCCGCGTCCCGTTGTTTTTGCGAACCGGTTAGAAGCTGAAGCTCGCCTGCAGCGTGATCCGCCGCACCGCGTTGCTGCCACCGCCACCGCCAAAGCCGCCGCCACCGCTGATGCTGACCGTCTTCCCGAAATTCGCGTTGTTCAAGCTGCCGATCGGACTTGAGTATGGGACCTCGTTGAACAGATTCTGGGCAAACACCCCGAGGGTCAGGTTGTACTTGCGTCCGGTGCTGGCGCCGCGGCCTCCGCCGAAGCCACCGCCTCCGCCAAAGCCCCCGCCGCCACCGCCTCGGCCGCCACCACCGCCACCGCCGCCACCGCCGCCTCGGCCGCCGCCACCACCTCCACCACCAGGTCCTCCAGGCCCGCCCGGCCCGCCGGCTCCGCCGCGTGCAGCCTGTCTCGCCTGCTGCTCGGCAGATAGCTCGGCCGCCGTCTTCGGCCCGAAGCCAAAGGTCCTCGACAGCCTCAGGTTGAGCGACACGTTAGCCGGGCCGGTGCAGAAGTTGAGCGGAATTTGCGTGTTAGTTCCATTCGTAAGATTCAACCCGCTCGTAGTGCTGAAGTTTGCCGCGTTGATGCACTGCGCCCAGCTCCCGTAGGCAGGCATGGGCCCGGCGCCCGCCCAGGACGGACGGTCGCTTCCCCCCAGCGTAACGGGGTCCGGTATACCCACCGTGATGTTGTACGGGCTGCCCGACTGCGCGGTGAGCATCGGGCTGGCCGAGATGTTGAACGGCAGCGGAAAGCTTCCGAAGAGCGTCAGCCGGCTGCGTACCCCGAACCGCGCGCGCCCATAATCCACCGATGAGCTGAACGGGTCGCTCATTTGGGCGTCGTTGGAGTTGGCCCAGTTGGCTGAGTAGTACCCGCCGATGGTCATGCCCTTCGGGGTCCGTATGTTGATGCTGGTGTTGATCTGGTTCTGCCGGTAGATGCCCTCCGACTGATTGCAGCTAAGCAGGTTCGCATTGGGCACAGTTGTTGTGCAGCCCACCGTGTAGCCAACCGGAAGAGTGCGCGTCATGAACTGGTGAAAGCCGCGCGCATTCAGGTACGTCACCGTCACGCTGGCATACTTGCCCACCTGCTGCTCCACCGTTGCCGCCGTCTCGGCGGTATAGGGGCTGCGCAGTTTGGGATCGTTCAGTGTGGGCGAAACCTTCTGCGCGGCGCCGGTTCCCGCTTTGCAGGTGGGGTCGTAACTCGTGAATTCGCCCGTAGCGGAGTTGTAAGTCGGCTGGCAGGTCGTAGCGGGACCGATATAGGTATAGCTCTCCGCATTCACGCCGTTGTTCGCAATCTGCCCATAGATGCTGCCCAGGCCGAAGCGGTTGAAGAAGACGCCGAATCCGCCACGGATCACCGTCGTCGTCTTTCCGTTCTTGCGCGGGACGCCGTAGGCGATCGCCAGGCGCGGCGCAAAGTCGTGCGTACTGTTGATCACATTCTGCGCCTCCATTCGCAGCCCGTAACTGAATGTAAGGTTCGGCTTCACCTTCCAGTCGTCCTCGGCATAGAACCCAACATCGGTCTCGCGCGCAGTGATCGTGGGATTTGTGATGTTCTTGTATCCGAATGAGTATGCGATCCCGCACTGATACGACGGATAGAGCGGATAGTATTGCACCGGAGTCGTATTCGGTATTGGAGCCATGTTGGCCGTCGAGCAGGGCGTGTTGGGGGCGGGGAGGGTGGCCAAGCAGTTGCTCGGCCTGGAGGTCAGGTTCGGGTCCGTGCATGGGTCCAGCAGGTAGTCATAGCTCAACGAGCCGTACGACCCGCCGTTCGAGTAGTTCGACTCGCCCGCCGAAACCAGACGCCCGCCAAACCGGATAAAGTTGTTCGTCAACTGGATCGAGGTGTAGTTCTGAAACTCTTCGTGGTCGCCGGTGCTGTTGGCCTGGCTGCCGCTGGCGACGCCGAAGCCGCCCGATACGCTGATCCCCGGACTGGTGCCCGGCGTGAGCGAGTTCGATGTGCTCCGCTCATACTCAAAACGCGTCTCGTTGATGATTTTGCTGCTCCACAGTTGCGTGTCGCTGATCTGCACCTCCTGATCGCTGCTGCTGCTGCTGGACGGGGCCAACAGCGCGCTGCTCACCGGGGGATTGGTGCTGTTGCTCCCCGCCTCATACTCGTAGCGCGTCGTCATCGTGTTCTTCGCGCCCAGCATCATGTCTACCCGAGGGCTGACGTCCCACCGCGTCGCCGGACTGGGTATGGCGCGGTCCGCATCGGGGAAGGGATATTCAGTGCAGGAAGCTGAGGCGCCGGTGTTGCCCGGCGCGCACAGCGTCGTCGAAGTCGCCGAATTCGCATAGAATCCCCCCGCAGGATTGAAGATCGAGATGTTGTCCATCACGCGGCGCGAACCGGACAGCGTGAACGACATCCCGTTCCGGATCGGCCCCGTTACATTGCCCATGAAGAACAGCGTGTGGTAGGGAGGCTGTACGTTCTGCGTGCCCAGAAACGGATTCGATGTATTCAGGAACTTGTCCTGAAACTGCGCCGTGGCGTTGCCGTGAAATGCGTTCGTCCCCGGCTTGGTCAGCACCTCGATGCGCCCGTAGCCCAGCTCGGGGTATTGCGCCGAAAACGGGTTCGAGTTGATGCGGATCGCCAGAATGGACGACTTCGGCGGCAACTGCCCGCCGGTAAACCCGTCAATGTAAATCTGCCCGCCGTTCGGCCCGGCCGAAGGGCCCGCCAGCGCCGTCAGCTCGGCCTGCAAATCGTCCGGATCGTCCGACAGCGCGTCCAGGGCCGCTCCCGTGATCACCGTCGAGCTGGCGTTGTTCTCCGGGTCCACGCTCAGCGAGACCGTGTCCGTGGATACGTTCACCTGCTGCATCTGCTCCGCCAGCGCCATGGTGACATCCACGTTCACGTTCGCGCCCGCCGTCACCCGCACCGCCTGCTTGGTAAAGTTGGCAAAGCCAGTCGCAGAGACGGTCACCGAATACGTGCCGGCGGCCAGGCCGCGGATGCTGTACGTCCCGTCGCTCTTCGAGGTGGTGCTCTGCGCCCTGCCCGAGGCCGGCGTCAGAGTCACCGTCGCGCCCGGAATCAATGCATCGTCCGGGTCCACCACCATGCCATGCACCGTGCCGCTGGCGGCCGTAGCGCCAGCGGATGGGGCCGGGGCCGGCTGCTGCGCCATCGCCCCAACCGGGGCCAATGCAACCGGAACAACCAGAAAAAGAAGAACAGCCAGCAGACGCGATCGTAGAGACATCCTCACTCCTAGGCAATAACTGCGTTTGTGTAATAGAAAACTGCGTTTGTACAACCATCGAAGAGCATTATTCACCGCCTTCACCGCCGCCCCCGCCGCCCAGGCTCATCGACAGGTCCATGCCGCCATTCGGGTTCGCGGTCAGAATCGGTTCCACTCCGGAAAGAAGAGTAATCGCGGTCACCGTGCTCGATCCGGGCGTCGGCTCGCTCGCCACAATCATCACCGCATCGCCGTTCTTCAGGTCGTCCAGCGCGATCGTGGGCAGGCGTGAGATCATCTGCGACAGGTCCGCTCCAGCCGAGCGCCGAGCGCCGGCCGCATCCCCTTGTCCCGCCGAACGGCCATACGCCCCTGCGCCGCCACCCCGTCCACCGCCGCCGCGTCCACCGCCCTGCCCGCCGCCATTGGTCTGCGCGGCAAAGCGCGTCGCCATCATCAACGGCAGGGCGCGTATGTCGCACTTCTCCGTCACATCCACGGTCATCACGTTCTTGGTCGCCAGGTCCTTCAATGTGACCTTTCCAGCCGCCGCATCGATGCTCGTAATCAATCCCGACAGGTTCTTGAATGAACCGCTCACCACCTCTTCGGCCTGCATTGAAGTCCCGTCTGCCGACGTCGCCCCGCGTGCCTGCAATTCGTCCTTCGCCTGGATCTGCGCCAGCGTCCCCGGCTTGGCGTCCTCATACTTCACCGAATCGCCCACAAATCTGCGAAAGACGGTCTTGCCGGTGGTATTCACCACAATCTTCTTGGCCCCCGACATAATCGTGATGGCCCCCGTGGCCGGATCGACCGCGCTCACAATGCCGCCCACTCCGCGCGCCCTCCAGTCGGCCTGTTGCGCGGCCTGCATCTGCGCGATGTCGGAGGACTTCATCAGGATGACGCGCAGCGCGTTGAAACTCCCCGCCGCATCCCCAGCCTTCCCGGTCGCCAGGATGTGGTCTCCCACGGCAATATCGGTCAACTGAATCACCGTCGCGCTCTTCAGATCGGTGCTGCCCACGGGAACCTGCAAAATCTGCGCTCCGCTGGCCACGTTGACCGTAACCGCTTGTCCTGCGTCGGTCGTCATCGTAATTGTGTTTCCGGCAACCGTCTTCACCGTACCGCGCTCGGATGCGCTTGCCGCCGGAGACGCCGCAGCAGGCGCCGCGGGCGCCTGGGCCTGGGACGCGGATGTAAAGCCTGTCGCTCCCGCCAGGGAAAGAAAAACTCCGAGGCAGAACTCAGTCCTGAGTGAAACCGGGTTGTTCCGGGTTACCATCCGCATCCTTATATTGGATCTGGACCCTGCCTCCGGGGATGCTTCCCCCGGACAAGGCCTTGGAACCACGCACACTGAACCCGCGCTCCATCGGCAAGCAAAGTTGGGCCTACCTAAGGATACGAGCCTGCTATGCAAAAGTTTCGCAGAAGCGCAACATTCCCGCAGTTCCCCAAGGCCCTCTCGAACGATCATAAGGCGAAAATGGAGACCTCTTTGGGTTGATGCAGCCTGCACTTCGGTAAGATGCTGCTAACGGCACAATCGGCGAAAGGACCTCTCTCCAATAGATGAAGATGCAATGCACCCCGGGGAACGGAACAAAATGAAACCTGCCGAAGGCCGTAGACGAGTCGTCATCGAAGAGGTCCAGCCCCAGGTCGACTGCGGCCTCGTCCCCGCGCGCCGCTTCCTCGGCGACCGCGTCGCCGTCTCCGCCGCCATCTTCTGCGATGGCCACGACCACGTCGCCGCCCGCCTGCTCTGGAAGCATCAGAGCGACTCCGGCTGGCAGTCCACGCCGATGACCGCGCTGCCCAACGACCTCTGGTCCGCCAGTTTTATCGTAGACAAGCTCGGCCCGTGGAGCTTCACCCTTCAGGCCTGGGTCGATCACTTCGACACCTGGTGCGCCGACCTCAAAAAACGCCTCACCGCCCAGCCCGACCCCGCTACTCAGGAGAGTCCGGCCAACACCATCCTGGTCGTCGTCAACCTCGACCCCCGCTACGAGCAGTCCGGCTGGGTCGATCTCGACCTCAAGCAACTCGGCATCGCACACGACGAGACCTTCGACCTCGAGGACCTCCTCACCGGAATCCACTACCAGTGGCACGACCGCTCCAACTTCGTCGTCCTCAGCCCCTCCGCCACCGCCCACATCTTCCGCCTCACCCGCACCCGGCCAGAGTAGCCTTTGCTCTCCTAAATCCCGTACCCCCGCTCGGCCGCAATCATCCCTGCCTCCGGGTCGGGTTTGCCCGGCGGCGGCAGGATCAGCGGAGCGATAAACCCATACAATCCCACGCCCGCGAAGCACAGCAGTGGCACCAGGTACCCCCTCGCCATACTCGCGGTAAGCTCCAGGTGGACACGGACCCCAAGACCGCCAAAATAAATGTCGCTGCTCCGTGCGATCGCGCCCAGCACCAGCGGGAAGAACGCCCCGCCCACAATCGCCATCACCAACATCGACCCGCCCAGCTTGGTGTTCTCGCCCAGCCCCTTCAGCCCCAGCGCAAAAATGGTCGGGAACATGATGGACAGGAAGAAGCTGCCTCCCACAATCGCCCATGCGCCCAGCATACCCGGATGCGTCACCGCAATCGCCATCAGCACCACGTTGGCCGCGCCATAGATGCCCAGCAGCTTGCTCGGCGAGACGAACTTCATCAGCGGCGTTGAAGCGAACCGCCCCACCAGCATCGCCACCAGCGAATAGATGATGTAATTGGCCGCTGTCTTCTCCGTCACCGGCGTATATGCCTTCATGTAGAAGATGATGTTGCTCCACATGCAGATCTGTCCGCCCACGTTGCACACGTTCGCCGCCACGGCAAACCACAGTTGCGGATAGTGCAGCAGCGCGCGGAAGCTCCCGTGCCCGCCGCTCTCGCCCTCGTGCTCGCTGGCCATCCGGGGAAACTTCATCCGCGCCAGCAGCAGCGCGAACAGCAGCACCGCCGACCCCAGCGCTATGTACGTCGGCACCACGCGCATGATCTCCGTATGCAGATACGCCGCATAGGTCCCCGCCGCCTTCATCGTAGCCACCTGTGCCGGCGTCTTCTCAATGCCCGAGAGGATAAACTGCCTCCCAATCCACACTCCCAGGATCGTCCCCGGCGGGTTGAACGACTGCGCGAAGTTCAGCCGCCGTTCGCTGGTCGGCGGAGGCCCGAACTGCGCCATGAACGGGTTGGCCGCCGTCTCCAGGATCGACGCGCCGCAGCCCACCGCGAACAGCGCCACCAGAAACGGCCCATACTTGCCGCTCACCGCCGCCGGCCAGAACAGCACCATCCCCGCCCCAAACAGGCACAATCCGCTCACCATGCCCACCTTGTATCCCCAGCGCCGCATCACCAGCGCAGCCGGAATCGCCATGCAGAAGTACCCGGTAAAGTTCGCCGTCGAAACCAGTTGCGCCTTGAACGTCGACAGTTCAAACGACTTCTTGAACTGCTGCACCAGAATGTCCGTCAGGTTGTTCGACATTCCCCACAGGAAGAACAGCACCAACACCATCACAAACAGGGCCATCTGCCCCAATGGAAACACCGCTACGCCCTTGCTGCTCTCCGTTGCACTGCTGCCCGTCGATGTCGAAACCTGCATCCCTGCGCTCCCGCCAATTCAGCTTGATTTGGATCGCACCGATGATACCAGCCGGGCCCATTCACCCGATACCATCGCAGCGCGCCGCCAATAACCGCCCGTACAGAGTAGACTTGCAGCAGCGCATTTTTTCGCCGCAAGGGAGTCCGTTCTTCATGTCGAATCCGTTTCGCCGATCTGTCTTTGCTGGGACCAGCCTGCTCGTCCCAGCTCTCCTGCTCTGCCTCCTCAGCCTCACCGCATCGCAGGCCATCGGACAGGAAGCCACGCCGCTCACACCCTTCCAGAAGCAGCTCAACCGCTTCGACCTCGCCGTCAGTGCCGACGGAATCATCAGCTCCGACGTCTCCGGCATCGAGAAGCGCGACGCCGCCAGCACCCGCAACAACCTCCTCATCTCACCCAGCAGCACGGTCGGAGAACTCATCACCCTGCGCTACGTCGCCAAGCCGCTCGCCGGCTTCGAGTTCAACTTCGGCAACTCCCGCTACACCCAGAACTTCACCTTCACCCCCCCGCTCGTCCCGAGCCTGCTGCACAGCGCGCAGACCGGCGTCCGCGAGATCACCTTCGGCTACGTCGCCCACACGCCCAGCTTCCACGGCGTCCAGCCCTACCTTGGGGCCGGCGGCGGCACCATCCGCTTCAAGCCCACGCCCAACGGCGGCGAGGGCCTTCCCTTCCAGTACCGCGCCGCCTACTACTACAACTTCGGCATCGAGCAGAACTTCACCGGCAGCGCGAACCACTTCGGCGTTCGCGTGGGCTTCCGCCAGCTCATCTATCTCGAGCCCGACTTCCTCACCAACTATCTCACCATCACCCGCCGCACCCGCACCAGCGAGCCCACCTTCGGCTTCTTTCTCCGCTTCTAAGGAGACCACCCCATGAGCACCTTCACCACCAAAGACGGCACCCAGATCTACTACAAGGACTGGGGCACGGGCCAACCCGTCGTCTTCAGCCACGGCTGGCCGCTCAGCGCAGACGCCTTTGAGGACCAGATGCTCTTCCTCGCCTCCCACGGCTACCGCTGCATCGCCCACGACCGCCGCGGCCACGGCCGCTCCAGCCAGCCCTGGCAGGGCCACGACATGGACACCTTCGCCGGCGACCTGGCCCAGCTCATCGACCTCCTCGACCTGAAGGACGCCGTCCTCGTCGGCCACTCCATGGGCGGCGGCGAAGTCGCCCGCACCATCGGCCGCCACGGCACCAGCCGCATCGCCAAGGCCGTCCTCATTGGCGCAGTGACGCCGCTCATGCTCCAGACCGCAGCCAACCCCGGCGGCCTGCCCATGGAGGTCTTCGACCAGATCCGCGCCGCTATCCTCGCCGACCGAGCCCAGTTCTTCAAGGACGTCAGCGCGCCCTTTTTCGGAGCCGACCAGCCTGGCAGCAAAGTCTCCCAGGGCCTGCGCGACAACTTCTGGCGCCAGGGAATGACCGCCAGCCTCAAGGCCGTCCACGACTGCGTCAAGGCCTTCTCCGAGACCGACTTCACCGAAGACCTCAAAAAGTTCAACGTCCCCACCCTCATCCTGCACGGCGACGCCGACCAGATGGTCCCCATCAGTGCCTCCGCGCTCGCCACCGCCAAACTGATCCCCGCCGCCACGCTCAAGATCTACCCCGGCGCTGGCCACGGCCTCTGCTCCACCCACAAAGACCAGATCAACGCCGACCTGCTGGAGTTCATCCAGCAATAGCATCCGCCAATCATGGAGATGAAACCTACGTAAGATATGGCGGCAAGTTCCCAACGTCAGCGGATAATTAAGAAACAAGAACAGGAATCTTAGTCAGAACTTCTTGGGAGCTCTTCAGAAATTCGCTTGCCTTGTCTTCCCATGGATAGATGTGATCGATGCTGGGCCAAAGCATTTGCACCGCGTCGAATTCATCATCGCCGTAAAACCACCGATCCCATCCGAGATACTTCCGATATTGCCTCTTTGGAAGTTTCTGAAAATAGCAGCGGTATCCGTCAATCACATCGGTAAAACTATGACCATCCATGTATTGACGCCCATATTCAATCTGATAGTTAAGGTTGTTGAGTAATCTATGTCGCAGATCCTCCTTCAACCCTGAAATGAGTACTTCAGGGTGTCCATGCGTATGCCAAAGACCCACTGTATAGCTGAAATCAGGAGACACTCCGTTGTCGTCAAAAACATGAAGAATATGAACACCATGTTGGCGAATGTCCTCGATCGCCTTACATTCATACTTATCCCCGGCTCGACCAAGGCTCATGCGCTCCTCGGACAGCATCACTTCACCGCCGCCCGATACACAACCCGCGCCTCGCAGATCGTCGCCCGCACGCGCCCCAGCATCGCCGCACCGTCGAACGGCGTGTTCCGCGACTTCGACCGCGACTCGCTCACCGCAAAGCTCCACTCCGCCGCCGGATCGAATACCACCACATCCGCGTGGCTTCCCACCCGCAACGTGCCTCGCTCCTTCAACCGGATCACCTCCGCCGGTCGCGCGCTCATCAGCCCAATCACTCGCGCCAGCGGCATCCCATGCTCGCGATGCAGCACGCGCAAAGCTAGTCCCAGAGCGGTCTCCAGGCCCGTAATCCCGTTCGCCGCGCGCTCGAACTCCACCTCTTTCTCCCACGAGGCGTGGGGCGCGTGGTCGGTGGCAATGCAGTCCACCGTCCCATCCAGCAGCCCCTCGACCACGGCCCGCCGGTCAGCTTCGTCGCGCAGTGGCGGATTCATCTTGGCGTTGGTGTCGTAATCGCCGATGGCGCGATCGGTCAGCGTGAAGTGGTGCGGCGTGGCCTCGCAGGTCACATGCAGTCCGTGCTTCCTGGCCTCGCGGATCGCGTGCAACGCCCGCGCAGTCGACACATGCTGCACATGCAGATGCGGCCTCGCCCGCTCCACCCGCTCGATCTCGCGCAGAAGCCGCAGGTCGCGCTCCACAATGCGCGCCTCCGCCTCCACCGGCATTCCGCGCAGCCCCAGCCGGAACGCAACCCGCCCCGCATTCGCGCTGCACCCGGCCGTCAGCCGCGTGTCCTCCGCGTGTTGCGACACCGGCACGCCAAGCCCCGCCGCCGCCACCAGCGCCGCCCGCATCACCTCGTCCTCCAGCACCGGTTTGCCGTCGTCGGTGAATCCTACGGCCCCCGCCTTCACCAGCTCATGGAAGTCCGTAATCTCGCAGCCCAGGCTGCCAAAGGTCGCCGCCGGCATCGCCAGCAGCTTCACCACCGGCCCGCGCGCCGCGTCCATCATCCAGCGCAGGCCCTTCACCGAATCGTTCACCGGCGTCGTATTGGGCATCGCCACCACGGTGGTGAATCCGCCCGCCGCCGCCGCCGCCGTCCCGGTGCGAATCGTCTCCTTGTGCGTCTGCCCCGGCTCGCGCAGATGCACATGGATGTCGATCAGCCCCGGCGCAACCACGCATCCCGCCGCATCGATCTGGTTCTCCTTCGGCAGCGATCCTGCAACGCCCGCCAGCGCGCCCGGCAGCTCCACCGCCGCAACCCGCCCATCGCGCAGCAGCACGTCGCGGGGCCCATCGGTCCCGCTCGCAGGATCGACCACGCGCCCATTCTTTATCAGCAAGTCGCTCATACCCACATCCACAAGAAATATCGGTGGTCGCCACATGAATTCCGTGCCGACCATCGGGAGGAGCAACACAAAGTCCAAAACCGCACGAAGTGCCTCATGCCTTCCCTCCGAGCGCCCGCACCAGCAGCGCGCGCCGTATCGCGAGGCCCTGGCTCACCTGCTCCTCGATCGCCGACTGCGCTCCATCGGCCACCTCGCCGGCAATCTCCAGCCCGCGAATGATCGGCCCAGGATGCATCACCACCGTCTTTGCGGCCACTGTCTTCAGCCGTTCCAGGCTCAACTGGTACCGTGCGATAAACTCCGCCAGGTCCAGGTCGAAGCCCGCCAGCCGCTCCTTCTGGATGCGCAGCATCATCACCACATCGGCCCGCCGCAGCGTGCGATCGAAGTCCCGCTCAATCTCAACTCCGTCACCGATCCCCAGCGCGCTCTCCGGCAGCAGCTCCGGCGGCCCGCACAGCACCACGCGCGCGCCCAGCCGCGGCAGCAGCATGGCATTCGACCGCGCCACGCGGCTATGCAGAATGTCTCCCACAATCGCCACCGTAACGCCGTCCAGCGTCTTCGCATCCACCGCGCTCGCGTCCTTCCCCAGCCGCAGCAGGATCGTGCGCAGGTCCAGCAGCGCCTGCGACGGATGCTGATGCATTCCATCGCCCGCGTTCAGCACCGGCAGCCCGGTCACCCGCGCCAGCAGCGACGCCGCGCCCGACGACGGATGGCGCAGCACAATCGCCTCCGCGCCCAGAGCGCGCAGCGTCAGCCCGGTGTCCTTCAGGCTCTCGCCCTTCTCGATTGACGAAGACTTGTCGCTCACCAGCGTGGTGGTCGCGCCCAGTGACTTGGCCGCCAGCTCAAACGAGGTCCTGGTCCGCGTGCTCGACTCGTAGAACAGCAGCGCAATCGTCCGCCCCGGCAGCACGCGCGCCCGCTCGGCTGCGTCCATCCGTTCCAGCCGCGCGGTGCTCGCCAGAATCCCGGCCACATCCGCCACCGACAGATGCTCCACCGAAATCAGCGATCCCACAGCATATGCCAAAGAGTCTGCCGGCAATTCAGAGAGCAGGCCCGCCCCGGCCCCCTTCGTCGCAGCTCTCTTCGCCCGCTCGGTCACGCGCTCCTGCCTCAGTCCGCCAGCTCGACCAGCAGCACCTGCTCCTGCCCGTCGATCTCGTTCAGCTTCACTTCGATGATCTCGCGCCGCGAGGTCGGCACCGTGCGCCCGGTATAGGTCGCCTGGATCGGAAGCTCGCGGTGTCCGCGGTCGATCAGAACCAGCAGTTGCACGCTCTTCGGCCGCCCGTGGTCGAACAGCGCATCCATCGCCGCCCGCACCGTGCGCCCGGTGTACAGCACGTCGTCCAGCAACACGATGTCGCGCCCGTTCACGTCGAAGCCGATCTCGCCCGGCACCACCGTGGGCCGTGGCCCGGTCGTCGTCAGGTCGTCGCGGTACAGGTTGATGTCCAGCACGCCCGTATCCACCGGCCGCTTCTCGATGCCGGCGATCA
>Ga0326727_10014760_pt1 | contig 16939 bp, 15 predicted proteins | sample MB2enrmetagenome_FD_207643 | JGI IMG/M metagenome (GOLD analysis project Ga0326727, IMG submission 207643) | Lab enriched peat soil microbial communities from McLean, Ithaca, NY, United States - MB29MY | ecosystem: Environmental > Terrestrial > Soil > Wetlands > Peat | place: USA: New York...
TCTCACTAGGGTCAGTGACGACGAAGGTGCTTCTTGTTTGTTGGCTCACACCCCAAGCCTGAAGTGCCTTCGTCGCGTTCTGGGTGATCCCTCACCCGACAGCTCCCCGCTCAAATCCGAAGAGCCCTTAATCGGTGGGCCCGGCAGGGATCGAACCTGCGACCAAGGGATTATGAGTCCCCTGCTCTGACCGCTGAGCTACGGGCCCCCAGCTGGATACTTATATCACATTATGACGATTGCCCTAGTCTTGCCCTAGAATCAACTTCTGTGACCGGCAGTATTCGTGAACGTTCACCTGGGCATTTCGAGCTGCGCGCCTTCGATGGCACCACGGGCAAGCAGGTTACCCGCACCTACGTGCACCCTCGGGGCGAGAAAGGCACCGGGATCCGCGCGGCAAGAGCTGAGCTGGCTCGTCTTGTCACAGAGGTGGCGGGTGGCGCGCATCGGGCACGCAGAGCGACTGTCGCCGAGTTGCTCGATGAATGGATCCGCTTCGGAGAAGAGGCGAGGGGTCGCTCGCCCAACACCATCGCCGGCTACAGGGCCAAGGCAGGGCGAATCAAAGCGAGTGCTGTAGGAAGCAGGACGCTTGCGAAGCTGACTGCGAAAGACCTGGACGATTTCTACCTCGAACTGAGCGCCGACGGGCTCTCGCCCTCGAGCGTGCACCACTTCCACCGGGTTCTTCGCGCGGCCCTGAACCAAGCTGTCAAGTGGGGATGGGTAGATGCCAACGTGACGCACAAGGCCACCGCCCCGACAGTTGTCGCCCCTGAGGTGCACGTGCCCACACTTGAGCAGGCTCGTGCCTTGGTTGTCCGGGCCGAGAAGACGGCGTCGCCAGACCTCGGGCCGATCATCCTGTTCGCGATGCTGAGTGGCCTTCGGCGCGGGGAACTCTGTGGCCTGCAATGGCGCGACGTCGACTGGAAGCACAAGCGGGTCCTCGTCCGCCGCTCAGTCTGGCAAGTACGAAGCTCCTGGGGCGTTAAGGAGCCGAAGACCCACCAAATGCGCAGCCTTGCCCTGGACGAGTTCGGGATGGCTCTGCTCACGGCGCGGCGAGATCGCGCTCAGGAGGAGGCGCGCGCGGCGCGCGTCGAGCTCACCGACGAAGCGTTCCTATGGTCTTCGCACGTGGACGGACGCACACCGCGCACGCCTAATAGCCTCAGCCGGATGTTCCACCATCTGTGCGAGCTCATGTCCGCAGAATCCAAGGCGGCCGGAAGGCCTGCCGAAACCTGGCCCTTCCGTTTCCATGATCTCCGCCACTGGAGCGCAACTCAGATGGTCGCCACCGGTTACGACCCTCGGACAGTGGCGACACGGTTGGGGCACAGCGATCCTGCAATCACACTGCGCGTATACGCCCACGCAGTCGAGGCGCGTGATCGGAACGCGGCAGAGGACCTAGGACGCGCTCTTGGCGCACCTAACGCGTAGGCGTTCAAAACCGGCAGGATGCCCCGCTCTGCCTATCGGGTGCCACGACTGGATCATGTACGATCTTGCCGCCCTTCCCGGTTGCTGACAGCGGAGGTCGTCGACTTCCACTTCGCGATCATCTCTTCGAGTGTTTGGATCGCGGCCCTCGCCTCGTCAGTCAACTTGACGTACCGCTCGACCTCGTCTCGCAAGTGGTCGCGCTGGCGTATGGCGTCCACCAGCTGGGAAGGCCCCTCCTCGTCAACGCCGAGGTGCACCCCCGCGACCTCCCAAGAGTCCGACAGTCTGATCGGTCCTGGCGAGCGGAAGAGCTCGTTCGTGTGATCGTACAGAACGACTGATAGGGCAAAAGCCTCCTCGAGAGTGATTCGGCGACGGCCAGCCTCAACCTGACCGACCGTCTCGCGAAGCCACGGAAACCCGAGTCGCTGCATATCCTCCGCGAGTTGTGCCTGTGTCCGGATGAGTGTTTCCAGCGTCGGCGGAATGACCGTCGGCATGCCAAAACGAGATCGGAGCCGCCTGACGTTATGAGCGACGACTTGAACCAGCGGAACTGACTTCGGCGACTCGTTGGTCATGTAACACATCCTTACATGCACGCGGATGAAAATCTAGGTAAGATAATCTTACTTACAGATGGAAGGAGACAGTACGTGACGGACGTTTCGGTACTCGGTGACTATCACCCCCCGCGAGCAGGATGCCGCCCCCCGACCAGAGTCGAACCCCGCATGAAGCAACCGCTATCAGAGACGTCGGTCGCTGCCTTGGTGCCGTCACCACTCGTGGTTCGACTCGCCAACGGCGCCGTTTGGCCGCTGATTGTCAGACCAGGCGAGCTGCGCACACTGATCGGGGACGAACGCAGTGAACGTGCAATCAGAAATGACTGCGCCGAAGGACGCATCCCGACGCTCCCTCGAGCCGGCGGCTCCGGCGGGCACTACCGCATCCCAACGGCGCGCTACTTAGACATGCTTGGCGTCCCGTACGAGATAGCTCAGCAACACGGGTCGGAGAGCGGGCCATGCGAGAGTTGACTAGCCCAACGCGGCTCAGCGTTCCCGAGGAAGGAGCCTCTCCAACGAGCGGTGGGATTCTGGCTCCACAGTGTGCGCGTGCGGCACACGATTACGCCGATCGTGGGTTCCCAGTCCTTCCGGTCGAGCCTCGCGGAAAGCGTCCGTGCGGACAACTGGTATCGCACGGGTTGAAGCAGGCGACTACCGATCACGAGCTGATCGACCGTTGGTGGCGAGGGGTACCCAACGCCAACGTAGGCATCGCCACCGGCAGTCCCGCCTTCGATGTACTGGACGTCGACGCCGGAGGTTGGCCGACGCTGCCTCGCCTTATTGAGCGTTATGGGCTTATGGCGCCAGGACCGATCGCACTGACGCCGGGCGGCGGCGCGCACTACCTGTTCCTGCCTACCGGCGAGGGCAATCGTGCCGGCTTCCGGCCAGGCCTCGATTGGCGAGGTGAGCGCGGCTACATCGTCGCTCCCCCTTCCATCCACCCGTCCGGCGGGGTCTACGAGTGGGTGTTCGACGCCGACACACCCCTCGCGCCGGCACCTCCGTGGCTGATCAACCTAGTCGCCGGCAAGGAGACCCAGTCGGCGGCCAATCGGGAGCACAGCGGTCGTGGCAGTACCTACGGACAAGCAGCCCTCGAGCGAGAAGTGGGAAAGGTGGCGCTCGCCACCGAGGGTAAGAGGAACGACACCCTCAATCGCGCCGCCTACTCGCTGGGCCAACTCGTGGGTGGCGGCCATCTTGACGCCGTCGTGACTGCCGAGGCTCTCTTAGAGGTAAGTCTTCGTATCGGACTCGGTCGCGACGAAGCGACAGCCACGATCCTCTCCGGTATGGACGCCGGCATCCGTCGCCCTCGGAGCGTGGCGGCATGAGCGCTTTCGAACACTTGCGGGACCTGGCCGAGGAGGTGAGGCAATCGGAGGAGAGCCGCCTCGCAGCGCCTAGGTCGATGAGCAACTCAAGTCCCGTCGAACCACCGGTCCCTCTCGGAAGGGCCCTCCAGGTTCCAGCCTTTCCCGTCGCAGTGTTGCCCGCCTGGGCTGGCGAATACGTGACCGCGCTTGCCCACAGCACTCAGACACCTCCCGATCTCTCCGCCATGTTGGTATTGGCAGCGCTTGCGACCGCCGCGGCCCGGAAAATGCGGGTACAGGTGCGCCCGGGCTGGAGCGAGCCCGCAAACCTCTACATCGCTGTCGCGATGCCCCCCGGCTCGCGCAAGTCGCCCGTCTTCGCCCGCGTGACCGAGCCGTTACTGGCATGGGAGCGTCGCGCCCTCGACTGGGCGAAACCGGACATAACCGACGCCAGTACCAGGAAACGGGTCGCCGCCGATCTCGTTCGCCAAGCCGAGAGAGCCGTGGCCGGTGCCGACGAGACTGCACGGGAAGAACTCACAGTCGAAGCGGTTCGTGCCAACAATCAGGCGGATGACATCGTCGTCCCGGTTGAGCCGCGCCTGCTTGCCGACGACGTCACCCCCGAGGCCCTCGCCCGCCTGCTCGCAGAGCAGGGCGGGCGGATGGCGATCTTGTCCGCCGAGGGGGACATCTTCGAGCTCATGGCCGGACGGTACTCGAGGAACGGCGCCGCAAACATCGGCGTGTTTCTGAAGAGCTGGTCGGGCGACGACCTACGCGTTGATCGCGTCAACAGGACATCCGAACACGTCGAACAGCCAGCGCTCACGCTTGGCTTGACTGTCCAACCGGAGATCCTGGCGAGCATCTCCCGCCAGCCGGGCTTCCGTGGCCGGGGTCTGCTGGCCCGGTTCCTCTGGTCGTTGCCTCCCTCGAACGTCGGCTCACGTCTCACCAACACGCCGGCTGTTCCCGAGGCGGTCGAAGCTCGTTATGGCGCCGAACTCGAGGCACTCACGACCACGCTTGCCGAGCTCGAGGAACCCGAGGTCTTGACTTTCTCGCAGGCTGCAGCCGAGCGCTTCGAGGAGTTCGAGGCCGGGCTCGAGCCCCGTCTTCATGCCGAGAGCGGCGATCTAGGCCACATAGCCGATTGGGGTGCGAAGCTCGCCGGTCACACGGCGCGGATTGCAGGACTGCTGCACCTCGCCACCCACCTCCGCGACGGCTGGGGACGTCCAATAGGTGTCGAGTCTGTTCAGGGCGCCATCGCCATCGCCGACTACCTGGCAGCCCACGCGCTCGCCGTCTTCGATCACATGGGAGCGGATCCCAACGTCGCACGTGCCGAGGTGATCCTGAGATGGCTCGAACGGACTGACCTCGAGACATTCACACAGCGCGAGTGCCACCGAGCTCTCAGTAAGTCATCGTTCCCGACCGCGGCCGATCTTGACGCCGCGCTGAACCTGCTCTGCTCTCACGGATGGATAGAAAAGCTCCCCCATGACCGGCCAGGTCCGAGAGGCGGTCGTCCGGCGAGCCCGACATTCATAGTCAACACACTGTGGTGTCAGAACCGACACAACCGACAGAACCTTGGGCGGGATCGAGGTTGTGTCGATTCGCCTGGGGTTTTGTCGATGGCCGATGACGCCTGATCATGACGGACAAGAGCGACCGCAAGCCGACAGAACCTCAGGTCTGGGTTAGTTCTGTCAGATCTGTCGGTTCTGGCGACGAGCTACAGAGGCGAACACGGTGATGAAGTGATCTAAACCCGCGAGCTACACGGCGGGTCCCAAAATGGGCCTTGTCGGCTGCCGCCAAAGCGGTGTGGCGCATGAAACCGCAGGTGGAAGTCGGCCGCCACGCCCCCGCGAACCCCATCGCCTATACGCGAAAACGACTCGCACCAGGGGAAAGGAGGAGCTCCACCATGGCATCGAAGCAGAGGTTGGAAGGCACAAGCGTCCCAAAGGCAACCAGCAAGCGGGCGGCATCACGGCGAGACGACACATCAGTCACCCAGCATCAACCCGTCCGGGAGCGCCGTTGGCTGTTCCAGCCAGGCAACATGGCCGCCATGCGTCACGGAGCCTTTAGCCCGCGAATCGTCAATCCGCTGGCACTGAAGTTCCAAGACGAGCTGCTTGAACGCCATGGTTACCTATCAGTTGAACGCTTCAGAAAGCCTCTCTGGGCCCTCTGCACGGCGCTGGCAAGGCACCGGCTTCTTGATGAGTACCTGATCCAAAGGGCCGCCGCGGACGGCCTAGACCGCCTTCCTGCCTACGCCCTGGCCGTTTGTGGACGGGCCGCCGGCAGGGTCATCCGCTACGCCACCGAATGCGGCCTGAATCCAGTCGGTCGCGCTCGCCTGGCCCGGGAGATGGGCATCGACGTAGCCGCTCGCCAGGAATCAACCTCGAGTCCCTCTCGACACTGCCCTCCGTCTCCAGCCCTTGGCAATGACCCGCAATAGGAACATGGCGCCGGCTATCGCGAGGGTGGCGTCGAAGGTGGGTACGAACTTGACCTGGCCGCCCCGGACCACGTACGCGCCGAGCGGGTAGACAACGCCACCGAAACCGCTCCCGCCTTTCTCCCCTGAGCTGTTGTCGATCCCGCCTCCGCCGCCGCCTGCCACGAGGGCAACAGGTATGAGCAAAGTTCCGTCCTGCTCTTGGGGCGGCCCAAAGGCACTGCCGACGGCAAGATGCTCGTCGATCTTCTTCAGCAGATCATCGACCTCCATATCCTCCTCCTAGCTTGCGATTTTAGGACGACCCTAGGTGAGCTTCTGCCGTTCTGCCCACTTCTTCTAGCGCCGCCACCCGGCGCGCCCGGCGTCAAACCTCCGGCAACCAGCCGAGCGGGTAATGCTAAGCCTCAACTACGGAAGGACCTGGCGAACCTCCGCGGCGTCGTCCTCGATACCCGGACGGACGTATCGTGGGTGAAAGCTGCATCATTCGCTATCAAGCTGCAACTTCTTGCCTTTTCTTGTACGCGTTGTCGTGCTAGGGACCGCTGTTAACGAGGTGGCATCCTGTCCTCGGCGCGCTTCGACAACGTCGCTACCTCCCCGGCAGTGAGCACCGTCGGGCGTTTGCGAATCTCCGTCACGAGCGTCTGCCAATCTGACACCACTCGCACGCCGTCGAGGTCGACTGTCCGGCAAGGGAGACGTGCACTACCCACCACGCAGACAAAAGGCAAGACCTCAATCGTACGGCCGAGCTGCAACGACGAAAGAGCCGTCTCAGCCCTCTGTGCCTGATTCCGCGTACTCGAAAGCTTCACAGGGTACTTGCCCGTCCACAGAGTGCCCTTGCCCAAGGAGAGCCGATAACTGAAGTTCTTCGCATCGACGACGAACACGCCCGTCGGGCCGATCACCAGATGGTCGATATTTGCCGGGGACCCAGGCACTCGTCGGTCGTGGAGGATGACGAAGCCTTCACCCGTGAGTTGGTCGAGCTGGTGACCGAGCCTTTCCTCCCCTTCGGCTCCCTGACGCCAGGCAACCGTGCTTTGACGGGGCGCCCAGATACCGATGGCCGTGAAGGCGCCGACTAACACTGCGAAGAGCAGACCGAACTCGTTGGCCAGGCCACAACTGAATAGTGGCGCGGCACTGGTTGCTTTCAACCCCCCCGTCTTCTCAAGACCCTCCAAGGAGTGGTTAAGAGCGGCCACGGCCAAGTGCACAACGACATAGGTGCCGAAAGCCAACAAGAGAACCTTGGAGATTGCACGCGAGAACCGGGGCCGGTTGGCTCTATCGCGCTCGCTCCGTCGTTCGTACTCAGCTCGGGCAGAGCGACCTGCCTGATTCGCCATCTGACGCGCTCTTATGTCTCGCTAGCTGACGTGTTATAACGCTAGCCGGTCCTGGCACTCCTCTTCGCGGGTTGGGCAGGAGCCGGCGAGTCACCGCTGTCGACGCCCGCTGACCCCCATCGGCGGCTACGCGTGCGCCCGATCGCCGAACGCTCGTTGGCCAGAACTGATTGCCGCTATTCGTACTTTGTTCTGTGTGCTGCCCCGGAGGTGATGGCCGGTCGTAGACGTCCGCACGGATGTGATAGAGCGCACGCCCCGGTCCGCACTGCATCTACTGGGGGTTGGGTTCGCGTCCGCCGCCGATCGCTACGCTGGCCTGCTCGCGTGCGGAGCTGCGCTCTTGGTGATCGTCGGTCCCTTGTTGATAGGCGCGCCGTGAGCGCGCATGGCGTCATAGGACCACGCTCCTAACGCGAACAAGGCAGCGACGATGGCGACCGCCGCGAACCTGGCAGGTCTCGCGGCTCGAGTCAGACGGACGATCGGGTAAGCACCGAGCAACGAGATGGCGCCGAGCGCTGGCACGTAGAAGCGGGCGAACTGGAGCGTGGTGCCGTATGGGTTCGCCGTCCAGGTGTAGGCCGAGTACAGCCCCCAAACACCGAACCAGGAAGCGGCGAGAGCGAGCGCGACCACGAAGTCGCGCCGGGCCGAAGCAGCAAGCTCGCCGCTCGCCAGGCGTGCCCGGAACCGCACACGACGCCATGCGATCCAGGCGACTGCACCAATCCCGAGGAAGAGCATGGGCATGGCTTCGATGAGGTGCGCCGGCATGTAGCGGAAGTTGGGCAGGATCGAGCTGAAGGCGAACTCTATCTCGCCTGGCCCGTAGCCGGTCTTGAACGGCCCTCCGTAAACGAGATCGTCGAACAGTGCGACCGCGGCCCCGAACAGCACGACCGAGCCCAGCCACCACGCGAGCGCGCCGGTGGACACCGTGCTTCGGCTGAACCTCCACACAACGACGACCGTCAGCACGGCGCAGCCGAGGACCACGATGTCGGTGTAACGCACGAAGACTGCCGCCTCGAGTGCCAGGAATGCGAGCAGCCCCACGCCCGTCCGGCGACCTCGGCTGGCGTCGTTAGCGAGGAGAACCCAGAGGAGGGCGCCAGAGCCTGCTGCTATCAGAGAGGCGTCCGTGAAAGTCGGCATGTAGTCGCGCCAAGCGAAAAGCATCGCCGCCCCGGAGGAGCAGAAGAGCGCGACCGCGGCGGTGCCGCCGTAGCGGCCGAGCCAGCGCCGCGCGCCGACGAACAGGCCGAGGCAGGCCAGGGCGCCGTAGAACAATGGAGCGAGTCGGATGAGGCCGAGCGCCTGGAAGGGCGCGGCAAGGAAGGGGTAGCCCGGGTCCTTTTCGCTGATCCAGCGGCCGTTGCTGAGCTGCACCCACTGGGGGATGCCGAGCGGCCCAACCGGTCCGGGTCCAGCACCGATCCGCCGAGACGGCACGGGCCCGGACCGGACGATGCTACGACCCACTTTCAGCCCGACCCTGATGCCTCCGCCGCCCAACCGGTCTAGGTGGGCTGCGAGCGCTTGAACCTGTGCCGTCGACAGCGTGAGCAGGTGCCCCTCGGTGATGCCGATGATCGAGGCGCGGTAAGCGAAGTCATCCGGTTCCACCAGGAACGGATTGGCGACAAGTACCACGATGCACAACACCGCAAAAGCTGCCAGGGCGAAGGGAACCTCGCTCCGACCGGGTCGTTGCGGCCGCGCCGGCTCGGGTGGGCGCGATGCTTCACGCATTATGTCGGTCAGCGGAGTGCCCATTTGCGGAGTCATCTGGGTTGTTCTTACTCCACGAGGGCTGACAGCAGTCGTCGTCCGACGCGAACCCCATCTCACGCTGCAACGACCAGACGTTTGCGCACCAACACAGGGCACGACATAACCCTCAGCTCGGTTCGGCCGGTCGAGGATCGGTGTGGCCACGAGCCGGGACCGCTCAAGGGCATCTTGGCGCGGCGGCTTCCTCGCGACGCCATCGCAGGCTGACGGCGGCAGCAGCAAAAAGAGACACTGCAGCAACCAGGAAAAGAGCCCAGTAGTCCTGGTAGCCGACGTAGGTGAAGCGGACTACGTGCACCCCGGCCGGCACCCGTACGCCCGGCATGGCGGGCACTACGACCTCGGTCGAGCCCGGCCGGCCGTCGACGGTGACCTGCCAGCCCGGGTCGTAGGAGACGCTCAGCAGCACGACTGCGGACCGTCTCGCGTCGATCGTCGCCGTCACCGTTCCCCGCTCCAAGTCGGCGTGCTCCGACAAGACGGTTCCCGCCGCCCCGTGGGCGACCTCCCCGGCGGTGAGCGTCGGCGGAGCAGGCACCGCACCGCCGTAGGCGACGGTCAGGTAGCGGCCCTCGCCGGGAGCGGGAGAGGCCAGGAACGCCGAAGACTTCGCGCCGATGTCGGTCCGGTTCTCGGTTATCGAGCCGACGGTGTCGACGACCTGTATGTAGTGGACCTCGGGCAGCATCCACAGCGCGTACGGACCGGAGACAGCGATGAGCTGCGCTCGCACAGGGGGGCCGTTGTCCTCGGGCAGGAGGAGGTAGCGCACGCCGAAGAGGGCGTAGTCGCCCGGATTCGTGTCGTCGAAGTACGGCTCCGCGTCCGACATGAGCGAGGCCGTGCGAAGCGTGAACCCGACCGAGTCCACTTCCTCGTCGGCCAGGTACTCATAGACGGGGACGTACCCGACGAGGAAGTCCTTGCCCCAGTTGGTGAGCAGGCCGGCGTAGACGCGGCCACCGCCTCGCGCCTGCGCGATCTCGAGGAGGTTATTGAGCTCGGATCCCTGGGTGGCGTCGGAACGGGCCTGGACCGCGATGTCCCTCGCGTCGTGGGTGGTGTAGTGCGCCACCTGGATCCAGGCAGGCGCGAGCACACCGACACCGACCACGCAGGTCGTCGCCGTGATGAAGGCGGTGTCGAGGTATGGCAGGGCGCGCTTGAGGAGACGGGCGGCGGACCTGGCGAGCTCGGCTGCACCGGCGCCCACTAACAGCAGGTTCGCGAGGTCCACGCCGCACACGAAACGGCGGAGGAAAAGGTCCCTGCTCCCTGGTACGAGATCGATGACGGGCCCGAGCGTCGGCCTGCCGAAGAACGCCACGAGATAGACCACCCAGAGCACGACGAGCACGCGGCAACGTTCGTCGCGGCGGAACCGGACCAGGCACGAGAAAAGACCGACAGCCAGCAGCACGCTGAGCACAGGGAGGCGTCCCTTGTCGAGCAGCTGTCCCGTCCAGAGCCAGTTCAGGATGCGACGGGCGCCGAAGGAGTTGGCATCGACGGTGTTCTGCAGGAACTCGTTCCTCGCCGCGTATCGCCCGGCGGAGACGACCGGGACGATGACCCACGTCGCCGCAGCTGCGCAGAGGAGGGCGAGCAGCGCGGTGTTCGCGGCGACCCGGCGAAGTGGGGAACCCCAGGCGCCGCAAAGGCCGAGCACGACGATCGCCCCGGCGACCAGGTAACCCGTCTCGTAGTGGAAGGCGACCGTCAGCGCCGTGAGCACCACCGCGGCGACGAGGTGGCGCCGCTTGGTGATCGCCTGCCACGAGAAGCCGATCGCCAGGGGAAGGGTCCACATGGCCCAGAGCTGGGTCCAAAGGCCAAAGCCGATCCAGAGGTAGCTCCCGTAGGCGTAACCATGGGCTGCGGCGCTCATGATCAGTGGGGAAGCGCATGCGACCGCGGCGGCCGTCCACCTGCTCCAACCGAGCAACCTGGCGCCGAAGAAGGTGCTTATCGGCCAGGTGGCCAGAAGCAGGTAGCTCGACCAGGCGAAGGCGTGAGGCACACCGACGACTATGCCGACGGCACCGGTGATGATCGCCGGCAGGCCTTGGTAGTGAAGGAACTCAGGTGAGCCGAGGTTCAACAGCGGATACCAGGCCGACAGGGGATCGTGCCCCGTACGCAGCAGGCTCGAGGCCAGCTGGACCATGCCACGGTGGAAGGCCTCGTCGTTGAGGTAGGAGACGACAGAAGTCTCTGCCCGGAGCACGTACAACCCAAAGCCGACGGAAACGGCGAGCACGACAAAAGGGCCTATTCCGGCCAGCGCCGGACGCCCACGGACCCGAGAGGCCCCACTTCTCAGGCCGTCTCCGGACTCTCTTTGTTCGGCCTGCGAACTTGGTGCCCCCAGCTGGGCTGGACCGGGCCCTGTAGCACTGAGCGGACCAGCGGTGTCTGCGTTAGCGGCAGATGCCTCCTCCACTTACCCAGTCTTCCGAAGGACCGACGAGTTGGCCACACCAGGCAGAGCGCTCAGCTCCGGGAAGCACCTGTCGTCGCCGAGGCACTCGTCCCCGGCGCTGACTTCGCAGGCAAGACGCTAATGGCTACCTTCGTCCAGCACGCGCCTCCGGCGGCCAGCCTCATTCTCACCACGGCGTGACCCAGGACCTTAAGCCTTGTCACCACCGAGTCGAAAGCCCGCTTCGGGGTAACGACCGCTGGCGCCTTCACGAAAGTCACAACGGGCCTGGAGCAACCTGCCCCGAGGCGACCCATGACGGTCACCGACCTCGGTAGAAGTGCCAACGCGCCGGCCGGGACCGGTGAGGTAGCGCCGACTACCAGGTTCCCGGGGCAAGGGCCACCCTGGGGAGGTGTGGCCACCCGCTGCACCTTGACCTGCTGCGCGCCGGAGACCCCGCTCGCGCCAGAGGCCCCGCTCGCCCCAGAGGCACCGCTCGCGGGGACGGCGGACACTGAACCCTGCGAGCAGATCACGCGGAAAGCTCCGGGTGGTGCAACCGGCGGCGAGACACCCGTTGCGAGAGGTCTTGAGCAAACAACCGGAGGAACCGATGTCCAGTTCACCTTGGCCTGCGACCCAGTAGCACCGCTCGCACCGGACGCCCCGCTCGCACCGGACGCCCCGCTCGCGCCGGAGGCACCGCTCGCGCCCGAGGCACCGCTCGCCCCAGAGGCACCGCTCGCCCCAGAGGCACCGCTCGCCCCAGAGGCACCGCTCGCCCCGGAGGCACCGCTCGCGCCAGAGGCACCGCTCGCGCCGGGAGGCCTGACGCAGAACACCTGGATTGGTGGACTCAGGTGTACCGTGGCACCGCTCGCGCTCGAAGCACCGCTCGCGCCCGACGCACCGCTCGCGCCCGACGCACCGGTTGTCCCAGACGCGCCGCTGGTACCGGCTCCGACAAGAAGGCCTGCGGCGACGACGGCGATGGCCGCACCTGCCAAAAGGCCGTGACTCGCACGACGCCCGAGGCGCACTCGCTTGTGGCGGTCGCCTTCGCTGCTCGTGTCACGATCTGGCTCGGTCATGTGACGACCCCTTTCGGTCCCAGTTGCTGACGATCCAAAGTCGTTGTACGCCATCGGAGTTAACACTGACCTAACAAGTCAAGCTCGTTTTCCGAGGGAGCCGCGCTCGCCCCTGCGGCGCAGGGCGCGATGTCGTTGCCGGCCAGGTTCGTCAGGCGTCCCTGGTCATCATCCGGCAGGCGCCAACGCCGCCCAGCCCACGAGCCCACGCAGACCGCGACGACGCTACGTCGGCCCCCGCTCACAAGAGCCCAGGCCGCAGTTCCATTTCTAAGGTCCTGGGATCCTCGGCAAGGGGTACGGCAGCGGCCGATCACCTCAGCGTCCCCAAAGGCCGAGCCGGCGTGGGCCGCGGGCCAGGGCGCCATTGCTGGGGCGGTAGACCTTCCGGCGCACCAGGCGCCGACCCAGGCTGGCAGGCCCTCGCTTGGCCGCCAGGCTACGTACATTGTCGCTACCCAGGCCCGGCTCATCCCGTCGATTCCCGTCGATGAAGATCGGCGGTCATGCTTCGCCGGGGGCTCCTGCGATGCGATACCCGACGCCTGGGACGTTCTCGATGACCGGTGGCTCGCCAAGTTTGCGCCTCAGCCGGCTGATGGTGACGAAGACCGTGTTCGTGAACGGGTCGGCGTGCTCGTCCCAGACCTGCTCGAGCAGGTCCTCAGCACTGAGGAAGCCGTGCTGAACCCGCAGCAACGCCTCGAGAACTCCGAACTCCTTCACGGACAGCTCCAGGGGGTGCCCGTCGCGGCTGGCCGTGCGCAGCGAGGGATCGAGCTCGATACCAGCCGCGCGAAGAATCCGCTCGTGCGCGGTCGGCTGGCGACGGGCAAGGGCGCGCACCCTGAGGACCAGCTCTGGAAAATGGAAGGGCTTGGCGAGGTAGTCGTCGGCCCCCAGGCTGAGCCCGGCGACCCTGTCGTCGGGCTCTCCGGAAGCGGTCAACATCAGCACCATGACGGCTTTGTCGCTCTCGGTGATCATGCGGCAGAGCGTGTCGCCGTCTATCCCGGGAAGGTCGCGATCGAGGACGACCACGTCATAGGCGTTGACGTCTAGTTTTGACGCCGCCTCGCGCCCGTCGTAGGCGACGTCGACGGCCATGCCCTGGTCACGGAGCCCCTCGGCCACGACATCGGCGAGCCGACGCGAGTCTTCGACGACCAGCACCCTCACACTGGGGCTCCGGCAGGCATCCGTACCTCGAGCGGCAAGTCGATCGCCACCTGGAGTCCCCCGTCTTTGAGCGCGTGCAGCTCGAGACGGCCGCCGTGGGCCTCGGCGACGGCGGCGACGATCGAAAGCCCCAGACCGAAGCCGGCGTCCGAGCCGGTCCGTTCGACGCCAAGTCGCCTGAAGGGTTGTACCAGCTCCGCCACGCTGTCCTCGTCGAGGACCGGGCCGCCGTTCTCGACGAGGAGGCGGGCGGTGGCACCTTCCAGCCGGGTCCCGACACGCACCCAGCCACCTGGCTCGTTGTGTTTCACGGCGTTGTCGATGACGTTGTCGACCATGCGCGAAAGCAGCGTCTCGTTCCCGGTGATCGAGGCGACGGGACATTCCTCTCGCTCGAGGTGGATGCCCATCTCCGAGATGGCTGCCGCGTGGCTCGAGAGCGCCGCCGCGATGAGTTCGTCGAGTGGGAACGTCGCCTCGTCGGTGCTCGGGCCGCGCTGTGCCCGGGCCAGGGCGAGGAAGCTCTCGATGAGACGATCAATCTGATCGAGCTCCTCGCGCAGGCTGCCCACAAGGCTCAAGGTCTCTTCTGGCACTCGCCCCGGCTTGGCGGCCGCCACGTCGAGCGATGCGCGGATCGTCGCGAGCGGGGTGCGGAGCTCATGTGAGGCATTGGCGACGAACTGGCGTTGCAGCTGGAAAGATCGTTCGAGCCGTTCGAGGAGACGGTCGAAGGTGTCCCCGAGCTCCTTGAGCTCGTCGTTCGGCCCGTCGAGCCTGAGCCGCTCGTGCAGGTTTGTGGCCGAGATGTCCTGGGCGGTTGTCGTGATCGTGCGCAAGGGGCGAAGGAACCGCCCGGCCATCATCCAACCGAGCGCGATGGCGATCAAGGCCATGATCGCCAGAGCGATCGCCGAGAAGAGCAACAGTTGGCGGAGGTCAAGGTTGTGCTGCTGGGTCGCGACACCAAGCAGCTGATTGGCGACGAGCCTTTGCTGCCTGACGGTGGCGCCGGTCGCGAACCGGATCTGGCCCGGGGCCAGGACCTGGAAAGTGTTGCCGGCCGGGAGCTTCACATGACCCGGCCCAGGCGGCGCGAGGCTGCGCAGGATCTGCACGAAGGCCGGCGCGGACACGCTGACTCGAGTTCTTGTCGTCCTTCCCCACAGAACGTTGATGATGACGAGCAGCACGGCGCCGGAGGTGAGAAAGAGGCTGCCGTAGAGCAGGCTGAGACGGAGCCGAACGGTGCGCCGGGGCAGGTGGTCCCCGACGGCTTTCACGATGAGCTGCGGACGTAGGCGCATTGGTCCCTCAGATTCACTATCCCGATCTCGCGCGAGCATCTTGAGAATCGGTCGTCATCAAGAATGCCTGATCACACCTAACAACGGCTTAACAGGCCCTGTTAAGCCGTTGTTATCTCTGACGACGTAGAAAGCACCTCAGCATGAGGACATAAGGTCACCCCACCGGATGAGAATGGCATCGAACATCGACGACGACGTGCCCAGCAGCTGGTGTCGGTGGGCGAAACTGCCCTCGACGTCCAACTGAAACTGGGCTCGCGCGCCCGGCTGTTAGCGACAGGTACGTTTTGCCGCGAACGCGCCCGGGCACTCGGTCGACCGAGGTTCAGTCGCCCGGCCGACGCGGTTCGGGTGCATAGCCCCTTCGGGAACGCGAGATTGTCCGATCTGCGTACCCCCCGGACACAGGTGGGGCCGCACCTAACGACGGAGATGTGCCCTCCTGACGAACGCTGAGTGCTACCGGGCCGACTCTGCCACGAACGCCGCGACGATATAGGTCGCGTGTCTGTCCAATGACACCCGTGCCCGGTCGTATCGCATCGTGGTACGCGGGTCGGCGTGCGACGCCGCCTCCTGCACGTCCCGGAGCGGCACCCCGGCGTCGAGCGCGGCGGTGATGAAGGCATGGCGAAGCGTGTGCGGGCTGACGAGCTTGGCGATACCTGCACGCCGTGCCGCCCGTCTAACGGTCCGGCCAGCACCGTGGCGATCGAGGCGGCTGCCGTCGGCAGCGAGGAAGATCGGTCCCTCGCACCGCTCGCCGACTGCAAGGTCGACGGCCCGGGCTGTGCGCGGCGCGAGTGGGATGGTCACGACCTTGCCCCCCTTTGGCAAGATGGTAAGGGTTCGATGTCCGCGTTCGAGGCCAAGTGCTTCGATGTCAGCACCGGTCGCCTCTGAGACCCGCAGTCCATTCAGAGCGAGCAAGGAGATAAGGGCGTGCTCGACGGCTGCTCCGAGCCCGGTGGCCACAAGGAGACGGCCGAGTTCGTTGCGGTCGAGGCCCGTGACGTGCGACTCGTAGTCGAGGCGGAGCCGACGAACATGGACCGCTGGTGAGTGCTCGAGAAGCTCCTCCTCGACGGCATAGCGGTAGAAGCCGGCGACGGTGCAGAGTCGGCGAGCCACGGTAGCGCGAGCGCGGCCGCGCTCCTCGAGGTCGCGGCCGAAGCACTCGATATCAGCGCGCCTCGCCTCGAAGAGACCGAGATTGTGTTGCGCGCACCAGGCGGCGAACTGGCGCAGGTCGAGTGTGTACGCCTCGCGCGTGAGACCGCTGTAGCCAGCAAGATAGCCACCGAGAGCGACCCGCTCGGCATCGCTGAACATGGGGTCTGAAATGACGATGGCAGTCGACAGCATCGTGGTTGTCATGGCGCACCTCCAGGCCGAGCCGGGGCCCGGCTGGGCCGAATCGGGTCCTAGCGATGATGAGGTGCTCACCGTAGGTTGCCGTATTCGACCCACTGGAGGGCCCGACGGATGTACCCCACGAGCACCAGTCCGCTCTCATACTCACTGCCGATTACGCGCTCCTTTACGACATGACTCGGGCTGACATTCTGTGCGCCCGCGAACCGGCGGTAGGGGGCACCCTCTGGCTCTCCGGTGTGGATTGTTCAATGGAGTTCGTAGATGGTCGCCACGACGGCCAAGCATACGGAGGCGAAGTTTCATCAGCTTGTTGCTGTTCTTCTTATGCCGATCGGTGTAAGACAGAACTGTGAACCACGACCCTGAAAGATCCGAGGTTGTCGCGGCAACCAGGGGCGGAGACACCTCGTTGGGCATGGATGACGAGGTTGGAGCGACCATCCAACTATGGCGGGCCCCGAATCGAATTTGGCCTGCGTTCCCGACCCTGATTGTGGTTCGGGCAGCATCCCGGCTCGGCCGCGGCCGCGCCCAACGCCGGCGCCCTGCAATCGGT
>Ga0326727_10014764_pt1 | contig 16935 bp, 24 predicted proteins | sample MB2enrmetagenome_FD_207643 | JGI IMG/M metagenome (GOLD analysis project Ga0326727, IMG submission 207643) | Lab enriched peat soil microbial communities from McLean, Ithaca, NY, United States - MB29MY | ecosystem: Environmental > Terrestrial > Soil > Wetlands > Peat | place: USA: New York...
GAATTCCGCCCGGATACGTTGCTCCGTTGCTTCGTCGAAATCGAAACCGGCGGATTGCGCCATCATTTCCAAGCAATCCTCTAGCGCCTCCTCTTCCGTATCCCCGATTCCGTACGCGCTGAAACGGAACGGAGTAAACGCGGTCCCGTATCCCGGGAAGTAGGAGGGGGAATCAATCCCCAGAGACTCGATTGCGAAGTCCCCTAGAACGGTTTGCTGTGCTGTTGTCATGGTGCCACCCCGCAAGCGCGAAGAAACCGGCCGCGGTCAAACCGGCCGTTGAAACCGCAGCACACATCGGCAACCAAGCGCGCCGCGCGCTCCCGTTCCGCCTTGTCTGCAATGCTTGCGATTGCATCGGCAAGCGCCCGAAAATGCTTCTTACTCATGGTGCTAGCTCCCGGTTGAAACACGCCCCGCCTTGACCGTAACTTCTCTTTCCTTCCCGTCCGAATCTTCCACCCCGTAAACCCCGGAAGGCAGGGTCGATAGGTAGACTTCAAGCGAGTCTTGCGGCACGTTGCGCCCGACTACCTTGCCAGTCATTTTCCGAGTTACCCGAAACATGGTTGCCCCCTATCAGAGACAGAAACGTTGCGCCCCTCCTTGCCAAGAGGCATCGGACAAACACCCGCAAACCGAAACCCCGAATGACCGTTCCCGCGTTTAGAATCACTTCTCGTTTGCGGATGAAACCGACCATTGCTCCCTCCTGATTCAAGTATGCACCGATATTGTGCGATAGTCAAACAAGACAAACGGAGCTAGGCGAGAATTCCGCGGGAAAGCGCCGGAGAAGATGGAATCTTGCGGGTTGCAAGAGTTCCACGGGCATCGGGCCGGGTGAGCGCGGCCGGGTGAGCAAGCGCCGAATTCGCGCCGGAGTTGCGCCGTATATGTATTGTCTGCGCGGCCGGGTTCCATCGGGCCGGGTGAGCGGTCCCCGCGGCCCGTTCCCCTGGGCATCGGACCCGCGGCCCGCGGCCCCGCCATGATCGGCCGGCCCGTTGCCCTGGGCATCGGCCCCGCGGCCGGCCCCGTGCAATCGCCCAGGGCATCGGCCCGCGGTCCCCCCATGATCGGCCCCGCCGTCAACCGGCCGGTCCCGCGGCCCGATTCCAGGTCAAGGGAGCAAGCGCCCGCGGCCCGCCGTCAACCCGTCAACCCGCAAGGCATCAAACGACTATAACTGCTTTTCCAGCAATGTCTTACATCACGATACTATGATGCCTGCGGGTCGCGCGGTTAGATACCGCGCGGTAAGCTACCGCGCCGTATTCGCAGCGCGGTAAGCTACCGCGCGACAAGATCGGCCGCGCGGTACGCTACCGCGCTCCCTGCGGGTCGAGATTCTCACGCGCGGTTAGATACCGCGCGGTTAGAATTGCGCTTCAGGTTTCCTTATGCTGGGCGACCCGGCATAAGGGCAAACAATGGCACGACCGGCAAGACCCGCCTTTGGCGGCAAGGCCAGCAACCTCGTCAGCCCGAGACTGTTCGACAAGGCCCGCATAAGCCGCGCGACCCGACTCATGCGTGTTGTAGCAAGTCTAATCAGGGCAACGGATTAGATGCAATCCGCGGCCGGCCTGTTGACTCCCCGCGGCCGGCCCGCCGTCAACCGGCCGGCCCCGCCATGATCGGCCGGCCCGCGCGGGTTGCGCCTCCTTGATTGTTGGACCAAGGAGGCGCAACCCGTTGCGATTGCAGGGCACACGGGGTCAAATCCGTTCACGTTGTAGCGATTGTGCCGAAAAATGGATGGTGGAGGGTGGGTCTAATTGGGAAAACCGACACAACCGGCAAGTCCGGCGCGCGGGCCTGCTCCTTCGACTGGGCTCGCCCGAGAACCACCAGGTCCGACGCGGCAGGTGTAAACGGAGATCGCCGCGCCGCTCGCACGCCGCCCTGGCCGCGTGCCAAAGTCATACCGTCCAAGAGAGTGGGGGCTGCCGCGTCGCGGCGAAATCCCGAGCCGAAGGCGCGTTTACACGCCACCTCGGGCCTTGCCGCGTCACGGCAGGGCTCCATATCGAGCCCTGGCAGGGCTCGATTTTTGCGCATCGAGCCCTGTTTAACATGCAGCCATATAATGCTTTAGCCAAAAACAGGGCTCGAAGGGCTCGATTTTCGTCTCCTATATCGCTTGGAGGAACATAGATCAGAAGACATACATGCAGTTCTGAAAGCGCGCAATGGGCGCAGAAACCGAGCCCTTCGAGCCCTGTCTTGATCCAAGCCTTTGGGCGGTCGCAGCTTAACCAGGGCTCGATGCGCCAGAATCGAGCCCTAATCGAGCCCTGGCAGGGCTCCATCGAGCCCTTGGTCTTTCAGGGCGTCGGCGGCTGAAATTGGGCTCGAAAACAGAAGGGGGGCTTTCGACCCGCAGGCACCGTTGTGATCGCACCCGCAGGCATCCGTGCCGCGTCAGTCTCGATTCGAGAGTCGGCGGCCGTCTGGTTCACCGTTCCCTGCGGGTGGGAGGCTCTTCGCCGTAGCGTTCCTGGTTGAGCTTGGCCTCGAAGTCGAGAATGGACTGCGCCACCTCCTTGGCCGGGTCCACCACCACGGGCAGCTTCCCTTCGTACTCGGCCGGGAGTTGCCGGTACATCTCGAACAGCTCGTCATAGGGGCCGAAGCCGGCCTCCGACGCGACGTAGGCCAACGCCTTGGGATCGCTCAACCCGAGGGCAAGGTACTGCTCGCCGGTGCTGAACTGGATCAAGACCCGGCTGAGCCCCTTGCGGACCCAAAAGTCCTGGGGCACCAGCCCCAGGTCCTTCAGGTTTCCAAGGGACGCCTGCGGGTTGCCGTCCTCCTTTTCTAACGGTCCTACCGAATTGACCGGCTGGTAACTCGGCTCGTCCGAACGGAAGAGAGCCAGCATTTGGGATACTACCGCAGCTTCCATTTGACTTTCCCCTAAAACTAGCGTATGCTTACCGCAGACACTCAGATTTCGATTTGGGAGGCTACCGAAGTCACATGCTGTCCTACATTTCCTACCATTACCGCCGCCACACGGGTCGTCCCAAGGTCACCGAGTTCGTTGAGTATAACAAGGGCCGGCTCGTCGGGGAATACGTCGAGGGGCAAGGAAAGTGGCCTCGCCTGGTCGAGGCCATCGAAAAGTGCAAGGAAGCGGGCGCAACCCTCATTATTGTCGAGATCGGCCGGCTTGCCCGCAACCCGCGGTTCCTCGGCCTGCTGCTGGAATCGGGCATCGACTTCGTATGCCTGGACAATGAGCACTGCAACCGGCACACGGTCCATATCCTGCTGGCGACGGCCGAGGAGGAGTCGGAGAAGATCTCCAGGCGGACGCGCAAGAGCATGGCGGAGTGCCGAAAGCGCGGGATCAAACTCGGCTCGGCCCGCCCGGGGCATTGGAAGGGACGCGAGCACCTGCGGGGCACAAAGCAGGCGATCGCCGCCTCGGTGAAGATGCGGCGGGTCCGCACTCGCCAGGCGTATGAGTACCTCTTGCCCGACTTGAAGCGAATGCGGCTGGAAGGCAAGACGATGGACGAGATCGCCGCGTGGCTCAATGCCCGCGACTGTTTGACGACCGTGGGGACGCCCTTCAACCAGGTCTCGGTCTGGCGCTTGTTGAAGCGATACCTCGGCGATGATTTCCTGGGCCCGGTCAAGGACCGCGGCGGCCGGCCGCAGAGGATCAGGGCAATGGAGAAATCGGCGTGACACGCACCAAGACTCCACAACGGCGAATCAAGTATCCGCCTGCGTCCCGGTTCGAGTTCCGGGCCGGCCCCTACACGCCGCCGGCTGTCAAGGTTGGCGCGGTTGTCCATGACGAGCACTACCGCGACGTGGAGGTCGCCGGCATGACGGATGCGCCGATCCGCTGGCCGGGCTTCCATTTGCCCCGGCCGGGACGGCGCGCCGGGCTCATGCCGATCCTCTTCGACGGCCTCGTTCGGGCCGTGGTGGAAGAGGACGAGCTGGTAGTGGCCCATTACTGGGGCGTTGGCCGCACCACGGTCAATTTGTGGAAGTGCATCATCGCCGGCTGCGAGGACTCGAACGCCGTCTTCACGGCGTTGGCCGTCAAGCGGGCGGACCCTGCCTTTCGGAAGAAGTTCGGCTACCCGCAGGTCTGATTGCGGGTTCCCATCTCTTGGCTTCGGCGGCGAGGCCGCAACGCTTCGACTGACGGACCTTTCGCTCCCGTCGCGGCGCATCATCCGGCGACGGTGCAATTCGTCGAACGGTTTGGCGAGAAGACCGCGTGTCGTCATGCCAGCCCCGAAATAAAAGAGGGGAGCGTCAAACCAACGTGCTCCCAGCGCCCCGACCAAGGGGCAACGTGAAACAGCGCTGGCCGACGCTCCCCCTTTCGGGGGAGCGCGGTCCAAGCACTGCTTTCACGTTCGAGGGCCGGAAGGCCCAAGTTGGTCGTTTGCTGGGAAGCAGTAACCTGGCGCTCGCGCGCCAATTCAGATTGTCAATACAATCCTACTTCATTCAGCCCTCGCTGCAAACGGGTCAGCTCTCGCTGCAAACGGGGTGGAGTAGTCGTGCGACGATCCGAGGCAGCCCGAAGTGCCTCAATGGCCGGGGCTTCGGTGGCGGAGGGCGGCGCGATTTCCGAAGACTTCTTGACGCGAGGCCGCGAAACACTAGGATAATGGGAATGTTCGCGGCCTATACATCGGGGGCCTACACACCCGCGGCGCGTCCGCACGGTACTCGCAGTAGGCGGTTTGACACGCGAGTCGCTGGAGGCAAAACACATGGTCGCTGAAGAGTTCGGCCAATTGGTTGCGAAGCTGGCTGGGGAGCAGACCGAGCCCGCTGCATTCTTCGTTGGAGCAGGGGTCTCGCGTCCTTCGGGACTTCCCGATTTCAAGACGTTCACTTCAACGCTGCTCTCGCAGGTTATGTCGCCCCCAATGCGGTCTGAGGACCGAGATTTCCTCGCCGAAGTTGTGCGTCCCGAGGTGGCACTTCAACTCTTGCTCGACGGATATGGCGACCAAATCCTCGGTTTCTTTGACTGGTTTGACACTCATGCGACAAACACGAATCACCTCTTCCTTGCCAAAGCACTTGCCAATGGACACCACGTTTTCACAACCAATCTTGACTGCCTAGTCGAGGAGGCTTGTCTTAGCCAAGGCGTTGATCTCCGTGGACAACACCGTGTCATTAACACTCTTGATGAATACCGCGACCATTTGAAGGTGTTTTGCATTTCTGGCCAAACCTCGCGCTCGCCAGGTGTACTCTTCAAACTTCATGGCTCAATCTCAGATCGACAGACAATCTTGTTTACGCTGCGACAGGTAGGTCAAGGACTAGCCTCGCCGATTCGGGACGTGCTCCAGCACTATCTCGGGGTCCGCGATTTGTGCTTCCTTGGCTACAGCGCTATGGATCACTTCAGCGTCTTCCCGGTTCTGTCGAAGGCGAAGAGCGACCGCGTTCTGTATTGGTGTCAATATGTCTGCCGGGAGCACCCCGAACTGGAATGCCAAGCGTCGCGGTTCCAACAGGAACTCACGGACGACACTAGAAGCCTCTTGTCCGGGACGAAACGGCTCACTGAGGTTGGAGAGCGGTTCTCGGTAAACAGCATCCTCGTGTCCCGTTCGACCGCGATGAAGTGGAGCGGAAACACCAGCCAGTTCATCAGGGATGTTATGACGGGGAACTTCGGCGTTTCCGGCGACACTCTGCCACCCGAGCGACACGACCTCATAGCAGCTCCGAGCCTCCCCCCTATGTCGGCATTTCAGTCGCACCTGACGACGGCGCGACTGTTTCATGCGGCCTACAAGTATGCGGACGCGCAGAAAGAAGCGCAAGAGGCCGCTGACTGTGCAGAGGACGACCGACAACGCGCCAAGGCGTTTCAACTCTCCGGGAAGATCAAGATTTCCGACGCCAAATACAAAGACGCAGTGACTTTGTTTGACAGGTCCGCCACGGAGTATCAGGGCGCGGGCGCGGAGGCTGACGCCCTGTCGGCCATACTGGATTTGGCTAACGCCAGGCGGTTCGTGCGGGAGTTCGATGAGGCAAAGAGGCTGCTTGATGCTGTCCGTACTAAGGAGACCGTGCTCGCCCCCTCGGAGCGAAGCAGACTGTACGCCCTCTATGCGCTCACGAAGGGCCTCAGCGACAGCGCTGGAATCACCGATTCCCTTGCGGCCTTGCAGGACTGTGGCACGGCATTGAACACAGCGCAAGGAGATGTGGAGCGCGAATCCGCAGCCAGGAACGCGCATGGACTTGTACTCCAACAAGTGGTGGGACGGCAGAAGCGGATTCTCAGGAAGGCAGATGAGGAATTGAACCACGCGCTGCAACTGAGCGCTTATGTTGGCAATGCGAGGGAATGCTTCCAGCGATTGCGGAACCTTGGGCTCGTGCAATTGCTGCTAGGAAATGAGGCTAGGGGGCAGAGGCAACCGGAGCACTGGAGAAAGGCAAAGCGGTCCTTTGAGGACGCGCGCACTTGGCTTGCTCGCGGGGGCGGACCGATACCAGTAAGTGATCGGCGGGCGGCGGAACTCGGATTGGGCGAATCGCTCGTCAAACTCAGGGAACTGAGTTATGCAAGGGCCGTCTTGGAGCCGCTACAGCGGGAACTCGAATCCGATCCAGCTCAATGGCACAATGAAGGCAGGTCACTGCGCCTGCTGTTGAGGACCGAGGGCGATGAGGATTGCTTCAGACGTTGGATAGATCGAATTGTTCTTTTGGCCGAGGCCGTCCTTAACAACGACGGGAAGAGAAAATGGGTAGGCGGCGAAGGCATCCGATGGGAGAACTGGATGGATATTCTCGCCGAGGCGGCTCTAGTTTCAGGGCAGAGAACGTGGGCCGGTTCCTCGCGGCAGATCGAGGCGCTGCTTGAGAAGTTTGAGGACCTCGCACCTATCGACGGGTGACGGTTCCTCGACCAAGCGGGGCTCAGCGGCCTGTCAGGAGTCAGCCGTTCAGACGCCATCCATAGCTTATCTCCAGTTGGGTTGGCGGCGCGCTCGTGGAGCCCTTTTCTTGTAGTTGCAGGTTCTTTCGGCATCTTCGGCCCTACCTCTTAGTCAACCCCAACCGTCATGCTGTTCCGAAACTTCCGTGACTCGACTTGACATGCGCCGATTTTGTGATATGCTTGTAGTAGAAGGATACACCACGATGACAGCACGCTTCATTGCCTACTACCGAGTCAGTACCAAGCGTCAGGGCAAGTCCGGCCTGGGCCTTGAGGCCCAACAGAAGGACGTGGCGGCGCTGGTTGCCGCCCGAGACGGCGTGGTCCTCGCCGAGTACACGGAGATCGAAACCGGCAAGAACCCAGATCGCCCCGAGCTGGCGAAGGCCATTGCTCACGCCCGGTTGTCGAAAGCGATCCTGGTGGTAGCCAAGCTGGATCGGCTTGCCCGCAACGTGGCGTTCGTCGCCACGTTGATGGAGTCCATCAAGGTGGACGAGGGGTTCAACTTCATCTGCTGCGATTGCCTCGGTGCCAACCGCTTCACCCTGCATATCCTGGCGGCCGTCGCCGAGGAGGAGGCGCGGATGATTGGCGAGCGAACCAGAAAGGGCCTGGCGGTTGCAAAAGCTAAGGGCGTGAAGCTGGGCTCGGCTCGCGTGGGCGCGTGGACGGGGAAGGAACACCTGCGAGGTTTCAAGCAGGCCACCGTGCGATCGGCCGTGGTCCGCCGTCGTGAGACGAACAAGAAATACGCATTCCTCGTCGAGATCATACGGGACAAGCGGGCCGAGGGGCAATCGCTGAATCAGGTTGCCGCCTGGTTGAATGCGAAGGGCCACTCGACCGCGCAAGGCAGGCCGTGGACCAAGGCTCTTGTCTGCCGGCTGCTGAAACGGCACGCGCCGGAGTGCTCGGGGAACGCCCGGCCGCAGTTGCTTGTGCCACTTCACATGCACCCACATTGTACTATGGCTCAATAGCGAGCATGTAAACACCTTTTGGAGTTGCTCCCGTGATACGCGAAGACTGGCTCGAACAGATGATCGACTTGCTCCGGCCGGATTTCGAGCAGCTCGGCTCGCCGCTGCCGGCGAAGATTCGTGTTTCCTGCGGCTTCCCCTCGAAGTCCGCGTTGTCGCCGACCAAACGCCGCATTGGCGAGTGCTGGGGCGTCGAGTCGAGCGAGGACAAGTCCTTCCAGGTCTTCATTTCGCCGCTTCTCAAAGAGAGCGTCGAAGTCAGCGCCACCCTGGTCCACGAGCTGGTCCACACGGCCGTGGGCATCGACTGCAAGCATCACGCACCGTTCCCGCGAGTCGCCAAGGCCATCGGCCTGGAAGGCAAGATGACGGCGACTTTCGCCGGGGCGGGGTTGATCGCTCGACTCAGGGAGTTGATCGCAAAGCTGGGCGAATACCCGCACGCTCGCCTCGTGGCGACCAACAAGCCCAAGACTCAAAGCACCCGGATGCTCAAGGTCGTCTGCAAGACATGCGGCTGTGTAGTCCGCATGACCCGCAAGTGGCTCGATGACGCCGGCCTGCCGACGTGCGGCTGCGGCGGGGAAATGGAAGAAGAAGGCGGCGAGACGGACGAGAGCGAGGACGGCGGCGAATGAGCCTATTCAACCAAGAAGAATCCGAACGGATGTTTCGTGCGATGATGGGCGAGAACGCCCGGCGTGCTGCCGGCTGGGTGGTGATTCAGGACGCCGGCACGACGGAAGACGGCCGCCCAATCCATTGCATCGTCGGCGTGGTGGTCGGCGACTTGCGGCATGAAGCGGGCAAGGGACACACCCATGAAATGGTCCACGGCGAAGTGACTATCCGCCCGCGGGCAGCCTATGCCGGTGACAAGTACAGAGGCCACGGGGCAGCGGCCATCCTCACCAGCGATGCCTACCAGCCAGAGAACTGGGAGAAGCGGCTGATTTAGGAGCATGACGGCACCTCAGTCCTGGAAGGCAAACAACTGTCAGCGAGCGAGAAATGAGACACGAGAAACTACTGCAAGCCGCAAAGGAAGCGGCCGACGCATTGCACAGCGATACGTCAGTGTCGCTTCACGAGACGTTCCGCTCGCTTGGTGATTTGCGGGACCACATCGAGGTGCTGATGGACGGCGTGGCCAGCAGTATGCCGACCGACGAAGAGGAGCGGGGCGATGGTGATTAGGCCGGGTGAAATCCACGAAGACCCGGCCCGTGCCCGGCTCGGCGTCGGCTTGGCGGCCGAGGCCCTGGGCGTCGAGTGCAACTTGACGCTGACGACGATGTGGCGCGCGGACATCGACCCCAAGGATGCGAAGGCGTTCTTGGAGTTGGCACGCGAGGAGGCCGCACGTAATGGACGCTAAGGCCATGTTCGCCAGGTTGGAGAAGATTCGCAAGGCCGACCCCGTGGCGGACCTGGCCCGTGACCTGCTTGAGGCCGGGGTCACGGAAGAGCAACTGCACGCATGGTTGCAAGGCAAGATGAACGACGGGCTGGGGCTGCAACTCTACAACAAGTACCGCGATCTGCGAATCAGCGGTTGGACGAGCAACTATTGGGGGGTGAAAGTGAGACGCTAATACCTTGAATCGGCAGCGGACCGGCCGCGAACAATTGGGCCTGGTGTCCCGGCGGTGGGCGTCTGTGGTCGAGTATCTGGGCAATGGGAACAGTGATGGCGAGGACGAGTAACTTCACCTGGCGGGCATGGGGTGTCCGGCCAGGACGGCACTACCAGTTGCTCTTCCTGGACGAGCCCACCGACATTTACGTTCACCACTGCGGGCATCCTACCGCCATTTACCCCTACTACATCAGCCGCCGCGAGGACGGCAAGGGACCGATGATCTTGGCACCGAATGGACACGGCTTCATGTCCTTGAAGGACGCCAAGGCAGCGGCCATCACTCTACGATTGGAGAGGGCATGAGCAATCTCGATAAGTTGCGGGCGTACCTTGGGCTGGTTGGCGGCCAACAGTCGATGGTTCTGGGCCTGGCGCTGAAGCGGCTCAAGGAACAGGACGGGGAAATCGAGCGGCTCGGTGACTTGCTGGCCCTGCGTGAGGGCCTCCGGGACGACGGGCAGCCGTCCGACCGCGACTGAAAATTGGAAAAGGCAGCCGCCACAATCCTGATATGAAGACACTGGACGAAGCTGTTGCAACTGCTCACAACCTGGCGGTCGAAGCCCGTATACGAGCCGGCATGATGAAGTCAGACTTCCGCCGGCGCAATATCGCTCGGACGCGACGGGCACAGCGGGCGGCTTCGCGGCTTGCCCGCATCGCCGCCGATCTGGCGTCCGCGGCTTTTCAAGCGTCGGATCTTCTGGAAGCCGAGGTTCGGGCGCTTCGCAACCGCTGCGAGTAATGGTACACTCTCTCTGGAGACCGCCATGAGCAACTGGTTCAACGTTGACAAGGCCGGGCTCGCCAAGCTGCTGGCCGGGCGATCCAAGGCGTTCCTGCTCTACGAGCTGTTGCAGAACGCATGGGACCAGAACGTCACCCGGGTCGATGCGACGTTGGAGCCAGTCCCCGACACGCGCAACGTGAAGATTACGGTGGTGGACGATGACCCGGAGGGGTTTGTCGATCTGCGAGACGCCTACACGCTCTTTGCTGAGAGTCAGAAGAAGGGCAATGCGGCGCAGCGCGGCCGGTTCAACATAGGCGAGAAGCTGGTCCTGGCTTTGGCGAAGTCGGCCTGGATCGAGACCACGACCGGCACGGTCGAATTCACGGAAGACGGCTCCCGCGTCAATCGGCGTGGCCGGCGCGAGGGTGGGTCGATGTTCCGAGCCACGATCCCCATGAAGAAGGCTGAGATCGAGGAAATAATCGAGGCCGCCCAACGGCTGATTGTCCCAGCCGGCATCGTCACGACGCTCAACGGCCGGCAGTTGCCGGACCGGCCGCCCTTGGCAGCCTTCGAGGAGACATTGCCCACGATGCTGGCCGACGAGGAGGGCGTGCTGCGGAAAACGACCCGCAGGACTCAGGTGTACGTCTACGAGCCGCTGCCCGGCGAGACCCCGACCCTCTATGAAATGGGCATCCCGGTGGTGGAAACCGGCGACCGCTATCATGTGAACGTGCAGCAGAAGGTGCCGCTCAACATGGACCGGGACAATGTGACGCCGGCCTACCTGCGGGCGATCCGCGTGGCGGTCTTGAACGCCACGCACCACCTGATCGACAAAGACGACGCCGCGCAGACCTGGGTGAAGGAGGCGTGCAGCGACGATCGCGTGGATTCCGAGGCCGTCAAGACCGCCATGACCCTCCGCTTTGGCCAGGATGCCGTCCGCTACGACCCCTCCGACCCGGAGGCCAACAAGCGGTCAGTGGCCGCCGGTCGCCCGGTGGTCTACGGCGGGAACCTCTCGTCAGCCGAGTGGTCCAACGCGACCCGGGCCGGCGTGCTGCCGGCGGCCGGCACGGTGACGCCGAGCCCCAAGCCGTATTCCCCAGACGGGGACCCGCTGGACTTGGTTCCCGAGAACGAGTGGACGACCGGGATGCAACAGATCGTCAACTATGCCGTGATGATCGGGCAGGAATTGCTTGGCTGCCGGGTTCATGTCGTCATCGCCCGTGAGCCATCGTGGCCTTACGGAGCGACCTATGGGAAAGGCCGGCTGGTCTTCAACCTGGCCCGCTGTGGCCGGGCGTTCTTCGAGCGGGGCATCACCGATGACGTGAACCGGCTGCTGATCCACGAGTTTGCCCATCACTACGAGGGCGACCACTTGAGCGAGGGCTACCACAAGGCCCTGGCCGACGTGGGCGCACGCCTTGCCCGCCTGGCCTTGACTACTCCCGCCATCTTTCAATGAAGACCCTGCAAGTCTGCAAACTCAGCACATGGTCCACCCCGGCGTCCGTGTACCCGGACGGTATGGTCGGCAACGCCCGGTTGAAGACGATCCGCTACCCCCGCGGCCTCTATGCGTGCTACGGGGTCAAGGGGTTCGATCAGTTCCAGGCGGCACGCTCCTTGCCGATCAAGAGCTTTCAGGTCGGCGGCAAAGTGTGTATGGTGGACGATCCGCCACACTGGTGGGCGATCGAGGAGCACGCCACCTTCTACCACGGCCATGTCGTGGTAGCGGGCCTCGGCCTTGGGCTGATCGTCCATGCCCTCGCCGCCCGTCCCGACGTGGAGCGGGTCACGGTCGTCGAGGTCGAGCCCGATGTCATCACGCTGGTCCAACCCCACTTGCCGACGAGCGCCAAGGTCGAGGTCGTGAGTGGCGACTTCTGGGACTGGGAGGGGCAGCCGGACGGCGTGTTCTATGACTTGTTCGTCGGCGACGGACATGCCCTGGCCTCGGAGGCGGTCCGCACCATGATTGAGCTGCGTCAACGTTTCCCTGGCGTGACAGTCCGCATCCACGGCTTCAACAATGCCAACCTCTGGGAAATGACCGAAGAGATCGAGCGCGTCGGCCGGCTGGCTTGGCAGCAGTTCTGGGCCCGTGCCCAATAGGCCCCGGGAGATTCTTGCAATTGTTGGCCTCGGGATTTGACTTGCGACTATTTTGTGGTATAGTTGATTAGAGCCGAAGCACACGACATCGCATCTTTGAGACACAACCATGTTCCTGCTCGTCCAGAATCCCGGCGTGGCTCCCGTAGAGGGGTTCACCCTGCTCGGCGTCTCGACGACCCGCGACTGCGGAGTAGCCGGCACCATCGGCCAGTTCGGCAGCGGGGCGAAGCACGCCATCAATACCCTGCTCCGCGCGGGACTGAAGCTGCTGATCTACTGCGGCAAGACCCGCCTGGAGTTCGCCACCCGCGAGGAGACGATCCGCGACGGCCTGGTGACAAAGGGCATCAAGCGCGTCGTCTGCAAGCTGGGTGGGACAAGCAGCAAGACGCTCGACATGGGGTGGTGCCTGGACTTCGGCGCGATCGACTGGACCGACCTGTCGATGGCCCTGCGGGAATTCGTCGCCAATGCCATCGACCGTACCGTGCGGGAGAAAAGCGATTTCCTGCCGGCGCTGCTGGAAGACGATCTGCGGGTGGCCATAGTCGAGGACGGCGCGGTTCGGGCGAAGGACGGCTACACCCGCGTCTTCGTCGAGGTGAATCCTGACGTGCAGCGTTTCTACGGTGAGCTGCCCCGGCGGTTCCTGCACTTCTCCGGCAGCCCGTCGCTGGTGAAGGAGTCGCTCCTGCCGAAGGCCGACCGGAACCTCAACGGCAAACGGACGGCGATGGTCTACAAGGAGGGTGTGCTGGTCCGCGAGATCACCGAAGAGGAGGAAGCGTCGGTCTACGATTACAATTTCCACGACGGCGAGCTGCGGCTCGACGAGTCGCGCAATTCCAGCGAATACGACATCAAAGGCGCGGCGGCCCGCCTGTACCGCAAGGCCACGGCCCAGCAGCTTGCCCCGGTGTTCAAGAGCCTCGTGGCCCAGGAGCAGACCTACGAGGCGACGTTCGATTCCTACTACATGGCCCCGTCGTACACGGAGCCGGAGCCCGGGCAGAAGGAAGCGTGGCAGCAGGCGTGGGAGCTGGCGGCCGGTCCCAATGCGGTCCTGTGTGACGCAAGCCTCAGCCACACGGCCGAGTTCGTCGAGAAGAAGGGCTTCCGGCCGAAGCCGACGAAGGCCCCGTCCTGGATTTCAGCGGCGGCCCGCTGTGGCGTCAAGACGGCCGCCTCGGTCCTGGACGGCCATGAGAGCAACGGGAAGCAGATTCTCCCGGCGACCAACGCGGCCATCGAGGCGGTGGACATCGTGTGGTCGTGGCTGCAACAGGTCAACATGACGCAGGGCAAGAAGAAGCCGGTCGTGGCCTGCTTCAAGGAATGTATGCAGGCAGGCTGCGAGACGATGGGGTTCTGCCGTGGCGGCATGGTCTACTTCAAGGAAGACATTGCCACGGCGGTCAACAAGTACCTCCTGCAAACGGCCTTGGAGGAGGTGGCCCACCACGTCACCGGGGCGACAGATATGTCGCGGGATTTCCAGAACTTTCTGATCCAGGTCATCGTGGAGATCAAGGCGTGAGCATTCGCCCCGCCGGACACCTTTACCATCCAGCCCTTCGGAGGCACAATCAGACCATGAGCACAGCCAGCGAGACGGCCCGAGACGTGATTGCCCGTATCCGCCGCAACGTGCGGGAGCGGGACTACTGCCTGGCCGTGCTCGACCTGTGGGCACAGGTGCAGGAACAGGGGATCGACATTTCCCGAGTGGCGTCCTTCGGCTTCGACAGCCGGGCCCTGACGGCGCAGGAGGATCGCCGCTTTCGTCGGGACTTCCACGCCTACATCGAGACGCTGCCTTCCGGCAAGAAGCGTCCGCTGGTATACAACTACGTCCGGCATCACGATGGCGGCATCACTCGCCTCGACCCGATGTTGCAGGCGGTCTATGAGGACTGAGTGATGGGCAGGCGAGCAAAGATCGTCGCGGAGATCGAGCGGCAGATGGCTCGGCTTGAGGATGGGCCGGGCCAGTGCCTCTATTATGCCCATCACACGGCCGCCATCTTGTGGCGGCATCAGTACAAGGCCGTGATTCAGGCCGGCTCGCTCCAATGGCCGCGGGTGCGCCGCGAGGAAGACGACGGCCAGATCAATACGCACTTTGCCTATATGTGGACGCCCGTTGCGTATGACAGCGCCCTGTCAGTGGCGATGGGCAACCTGCCCGAAATGCACGTCTGGGTCGGCATTCTGGACAGCCAGGAGATCGTGGACTTCACCACGCGACACCTGCGCGCTGCCGCCGAGGCCCGCGGCATGGCGTGGACCGCGGCCGATCCGCCACCTCACCTGTGGTGCCCGGCAGCCGAGACGCCGGACTGGGTGGTCTACCGGCCGGACCGAGATGCTTCGATCTACGCTTGCACGATTCTCAAGCGGCTCTTTGACCCCATCTATCTTCGAGGCAAACAATGAGCGACCGACCGATGTTTGCGATGGGCAAGCTGGGGTGTACTCCGGCTGCCTTGGCGGCCCTGGAGGAAGCCAGCCAGAGGCCGATGGAGTTTCTGGCACGCCATGCGGCCGGCGACTGGGGCGAGGTGGACGACGAAGGCCGGCAGGCCAACGATGATGCCATTGCCGAGGGCACCCGGCTGCTGAGCGCCTACCGGCTTGACACGGGGGTGAAAATCTGGATCATAACGGAGGCTGACCGGTCGGCCACGACGATCCTGCTGCCCGAGGAGGACTGAGATGGGAGTTGAACGCAAAGTCTCTGACTGGGGCGTGGAGTTGTCTACGCACCCTTTTACGGGTGCCAACGCGGCGTTGACGATCAAGTCGGAAATCGCGGTCTGGAAGCCAGGGAAGGGCTCCGAGGTGCGGATCACCTTCACCGGCACGTCGATGGCGACTCCGCTTCGTCTGCTGGATGCCCAGACGTGGAATGCCGCCATGTCGGCGATCATTGCGGAGACCCGCAAGGTCGTGGCCGACATGAAGGCCGCGGCGACAAAGGGTGAATCGAAGAAGAAACGCTAGTCGCGCCACCGAGCTGATGCACTGCCGCCAAATTGGTATGAACCAACGGGCGTCAGGCATGGCTGCCGGACGTGTCGGCTCCTGGGCCAGCTTCGTGCAAGTCTTGCGGCCACAACATCTCTCGATGGTCAGTGCCCAGCGGGTAGCCGAAGCAATAGACATTGTAGAGCTTAGTGGCGAGTCGGTCATGCCGTTCCGATAGCCTCCGCAGCATGATGTAGTAGAGCATCATCTTGATTGCGTTGCGACCGGCTTCCTCTACCGTCATTTTGCGCCAAGAACTGGGTAAGGGAGTCTTCGAGTAGACATGCTGACCAACGTCTCCCATGTACCCAAAGGTCATGTTGTAGGCCGCCTCCTCAATCGCCTCCTCTGACCAATCAAGCGTAATAGCCCAGAGGCCGGGTGATACCTCCTCCGTTCGATGAGGCAACGGCGGGTCGGCCTTTTCTGGAAACGCCATTGCCCTGCCCGACTCCGTGGTTTCCCAATTCCAATCGCGGCTCACCTTCCAAGTCGATGGCCTGACCATGACGCGCACGCTAACCGAATGGCCCACGCTATCAGCGGGCCATTCTTGCTGGCCCAACTTCACGCCTCCTCGGAGTCGCGTGACGTGCTTGTAGATTTGCCGTGTCAGTCTGCGGTGTGGCAGCGCCCTCGACTTAACCTCGACGACTCCATGCACGTTGATGCTGCTCGCCGTACTATGTTCGACGAGCAACCCGTCAGCCCCTTTGACAAAATGGCTCCATCGCCCTTCGTTCCCAGCGCCCCTAGCTCTCCAGAATCCCCGCTCCTGCACCAGACTGCCCCAGTGAAGCTGAATCTCCGAAGGCACCCGTCCGTTGCGAACGAGTCCTTGGACGAGTTCGACACAAGGCTCGATGGCGAGCAGTTCGGCCAATTCACCCTTAAACCGATTGACCATGTGGGAGAAGATAAACTCCACGCAGTCACCACACTCGGGGTCGGACAAGGTTGTCTTGTCGTCACTGGTAAGTGCCACCGGTTCGTCGGGATTGTGGGGACCAAACTCGATCAGACGCCGGAATAACCTGCCTCTTGGGTGACTCTCAATGTCGCGGATCGCCGCTTTCAGGGAAGCCTGGAACACGCCCTCGGCCGAAGTCCCGCCATCCAGATGCACGAACGGCGTTGCGAGCCCCGTGCGTATAGATCGACAGAGTGACGCAGCAAGGGGCCAATTGTCGATGACGGATGCCATTCGCTCGATTGAGCGCCGCCGCGCCTCAGGTGTGTCAGGTGTGTCCAGCATACGGCTTCACAACTGGAGATGTACGGATACGTCTTTCTGGATAGACGGCAATATCTATTGCGCGGAACCGTTCGGGGCGTACCGCGGGGGGGGGCGGGCGGCCCCCGGGGGGGGGGGGGGGGGGGCGCGCGGCCGGCCGCGCCGCCCCCCCCCCACCCCCCGCCGCCCGGCGACGGGCCGCGGGAAGGGCCACGCCCC